>Ga0207857_1000614_pt1 | contig 9574 bp, 7 predicted proteins | sample LuqExpMetageno22_FD_187780 | JGI IMG/M metagenome (GOLD analysis project Ga0207857, IMG submission 187780) | Tropical forest soil microbial communities from Luquillo Experimental Forest, Puerto Rico - Sample 22 (SPAdes) | ecosystem: Environmental > Terrestrial > Soil > Tropical forest ... | reverse complement strand
GGGAGCGGTGGTGGGAAGCAGCTACATGGTGGCGAACGCGACGCCCGCATCCTGCAACGTGATGGGAACTGTGGTGTCCGTGGTGCTCAACGTTTCAGTGACCATCAGCAGCACGAATACATGCAACTGGACGGGCGGAGGCAACGCGGTGTTCAGTGTGAATGTAACGGCGGGCTCTGCAGGGCAGGTGCAGAAAGTGGGCATCGCGACTCCCGGTTATCCGGATTACGGGTGGCAGAAAGTGAGCGTGGCGCAGCCGAGCGTGGTGAACAGCACAATAGACCGGCTTGCCATCCAAATTGTGGGGGGACAGGGGCTCTCGGACGGGGCAGACATTCTGGTGTTTGGAGCACAGTTGGCGCGCAATAAGGGCGCCTATGTGCAGACGAAGAGCAATGCGCAAAGTTTGGTGTATGGCGTAGCCGGCAATGCCATGGTGAATACGGTGCAATCCTCAAGCGGTTTTCAAGATAGCGAGAGCGCAGCGTTGCCCACCTGTTATGCGGGCAATAGCGGGCTGCACTGGGTGGACAAAACCAATATTCCGTATATCAGTTCGGTGTGTTCGTTGGAGAGCGACGGGACGTGGCAGTGGCATCGGATCTTTACGCCGCTGTCGCCTGGCGAAAACTACTTGCTGCAATCCGGCGCGGTGACAGCGACTCCGTGGCAGGTTTACAGGATTGGTACTGGAACAGAACCAGTGTGCAGCGCGGCACCCACGGTGGTGGGGCCACATGGGGAGACCGGAGACGTTTGGGAATGTGTCTTCTCTGTGTCGCTGCCAGGTGATATGTCAGAGCTGTATCAGACAGTCAAAGGGCTGTTCAATCCGAATACCGCGCTCGCCGGGCTGTGGATTCAGGCCAAGACAGGGAGTCCGATCCTGGGGCTTGGGTTTATTGGAGCAACGGATACGACGGTCTTCACGGCCACATCGAGCTGGCAGTACATCAAGAATCAGCAGGCGATTGCTTCTCCGGCGGAGAGCTGGTTGCTGCACACCAACTACACATGGAGTGGGGCGGCGGTTGCGGATGTGTATCTTGCGATGCCGCAGTTATCGTTCAAGGGCGGGGCGTATGTGCAGACGACAACGTCCGTGGTGGATAACTACAAGACGGTGATTGCGGCTTGTCCGACGGGCCAGTACGCGACAGGGGCGCTGAGCGCGGCGGGCGATGCAGGATGCGCGCAGGTGGCCTTCGCGCAATTGAATGGGCAAGCGGCTGCCGCACAACTGCCGGCAGCAACCACAAGCGAGCGGGGCGGCGTGGTTTTGCCGGTCGGCGCTGCAGGCAGCACGCTGGGGACGGCGGCCATGCGCGCTACAGGAGACTTTGATACAGCAGGCGCAGCGGCAGCAGCGCAGAGCAGCGCGCAATCTTTTGCAGCCAATGCCAGCAATCTCACGACAGGTACATTGGCAGGCGCCCGAATGGCCTATGCGACGCCCGCATCCTGTTTGGCTGCAAGTGTGGTGGGTTATCCCTGCATTGCGTATGCGGGAGACTTTACCGGACTAGGGGCGGCGACAAGTACGGTGGGCGCGGCAACGCTTTACTCGGGGAATGCTCCGGCCAATGCGACGTTACAGGTGTGCGGCAATATGGCGGTGAGCGCATCGGGAGCAGGGACGGCGTATACGACACTCACGTTTACGACGCCGGGAGGATTTACCACAAGCAACGCAGGCTTGATTGGACTGACGCTGGGATCGACAGGGGCGAATGGGAATTGCTACACCGTGACGCTGGGAGCCAATACAACATTTGTTCTGGATGCCAAAGCGGTGGGGGCGAGCGGAAGTCCGACGTGGGAGGCGCATCCCAGAGTTACCCGGCTCCACTAAGTTGCAGCATGCTGCATACGGCATATTTGTGCGAGATAAAAGTCCAGCACGCACGACGTGGAAATGGTGCAGAGCTGCGATGGGAGAGATGCAATGGGCAGCACGAGCGCAGAGCATGGGTGGGTTGTGGAAGCTCGCGAACTGACCTGCGAGGAGCTGCAGCGGTTCGGAAGAATTCTGGATAGACGCCCGTCGAGACTGGGAGGTGCGACGGTTGGGATGGCACTGGCGCGGGCTTTGCTCCTGGTGCGGACCAAGGAAGGCTGGACACAACCGCTCCGCGCCAATGCGGCGCAACGGGCGTTTGAGCGAAGGCGCGGGCAGAAGAACATTGTGCTCAAGGCTAGGCAGATGGGTATGACCACGTGGGTGGCGGCACGCTTCTTCCTGAAGACCATGACGCAGCCGGGCACGCTGACGCTGGAGGTGGCGCACACGCAGGAAGCGGCAGAAGAGATTTTCCGCATTGTGCATCGATTTGTCGACTGGCTTCCGGAGGAGCTGCGCAACGGACCGCTGAAGACGTCGCGGGCCAATGCACGGCAGTTGGTGTTTCCGGAGATGGACGCACAGTATCGCGTGGTGACGGCGGGCGACCGGAATGCGGGGCGCGGGCTGACGGTTCAGAATCTGCATTGTTCCGAACTGGCGCGCTGGCCGGGAGATCCGGCGGAGACGCTGGCAGGCTTGCGAGCGGCGTTGGCGCCAGAGGGCGAACTGGTTCTGGAGTCGACGCCAGAAGGCGTGGGCGGCTGCTTTTACGAGGAATGGCAGAAGGCGGATGAGACAGGGACGGTGCGTCACTTTCTGCCGTGGTGGATGGAGAAACGGTATCGAGGCGAGGCTGTGGCGCGCGAGAGCTTGTCGGAAGAAGAAGAGGCGCTCATGGCACGGGAGCGGCTCTCTCTGGAGCAGATTGGATTCAGGCGCAGGATGCGCACGGAATTTCGTGGATTGGCGGAGCAGGAGTTTGCCGAGGACGCTGAAAGCTGCTTCCGCGTGAGTGGCGAGAGCGTGTTTGACCAGAAGGCAATCGAAGAAAGGCTGACGAATATTCCAGAGCCAGTGGAGCGCGCACTGAATGGCGATCTAGAAGTATGGCTGCCTGCGATGCGCGGGCGGCGTTATGTGGTGGCCGTGGATCCGGCGGGCGGGGGCAGCGAGGGAGATTACTCCGCAATCGAAGTGCTGGATCTGGATACTGCTACGCAGTGCGCTGAGTATGCGGGGCACTTGAGCGCAGCGGAACTGGCAGGTTTGGTGGCGCGCTTGGCGAAGAATTACAACAACGCGTGGGTGGTGGTGGAACGGAACAATCATGGCAGCGGTGTTCTGGCCCACTTGGAGCGTGGCCATGGGGAGACGCGCATCTTTCGGCAGAATGGGCAAGCTGGCTGGTTGACGACTTCTGTGAGCCGGCCTGCGGTGCTGGGGCGATTGGATGCCGCGTTAGTGGAAAAGCCAGACGGGTTTATGAGCCGACGCCTGTTGGCGGAATGCCGAAGTTTTGTGCGCTTACCCAACGGCAAAACGGGAGCACGCGCGGGCACGCACGACGATCGGGTGATGGCCATCGCGATTGGACTGGGAGCGCGCGCCGAAATTCTGGCTTCAGGCCGAAGAGTCCAGCCGCAACGGTAGGCGCGGAGGAATTCTTTGCAAGAAGAAGCGAGCGAAAGCAGGCTGTGCAGTTAGAATGCGGGGGAGAGATTTTCCGGTACCTCAGGATATGTGAAGGAACCGATCTCTGCCGCGGGCGAGCAGAGCACTGCAGGGCGAACTTCGGACTGGAGATGGCGTGGCGGTTTTGGCGATCCAGCAGATCCGGCGGTTGCAGGGCGGAGCGCAGGGCCACCTGATGCTGGGCGCTGACGGGCATCTTTACGTGGTGAAATTTCAGAACAATCCACAGCATATGCGCGTGCTGGCCAATGAATTTCTGGCGTCGCGGCTGGCGTTGGCGGTGGGGCTGACCGCACCGGATGTGGATCTGGTGGAGGTTTCAAGCTGGCTGGTAGCGAACACGCCTGAACTTGAGGTGGAGCGGGGAGGCGTGAAGGAACCCTGCAAAGCCGGACTGCAATTTGGTTCACGCTTTGTGGGCGGATTGATGCCTGGGCAGGTGGTGGACTATCTGCCTGAGGAGCAGTTGGCGGCGGTAAAGAATGTGGCAGAGTTTGCCGGCATTCTGGCGTTGGATAAGTGGACGGGGAATGCGAATGGCCGCCAGGCCGTGTTTACGCGCAAGCAAAGAGAAAAACGCTATCGCGCGGTGTTCATCGATTTTGGCTATTGCTTCCACGCCGGAGATTGGCGCTTTGAGGATGTGCCGCTGCGTGGGGTGTATGCGCGCAACGCGGTGTATCGCGAGGTAAGCGGCTGGCAGTCCTTTGAGCCTTGGCTGACGCGCATGGAGACGTTGCCCGAGGACACGGTTTGGGCGGCGGCCAATGAGGTTCCGCCTGAATGGTATGGCGGCAATCTGAGTGAGATGGAAGTGTTGGTGAAGGGGTTACTGGCCAGACGAAGCAGGATCCGCGAATCCATTGAGCTGTTTGCACGGTCGGATAGGCATCCGTTTCCTAAATGGGTGGGGATAGGTGGAGAAGTTGCAGAAAAAATATGGCAAGAGGCGAAATGGGGAGCTAGCATCGTGGGGAGATTAAATTAGAGGGTCGACGCAGCGCGAGGATGCCTGCCTTTGAGTGGAGCAATACCTCCACTGGGAGAGCAAGATGAACGGAGAACGGCCAAGGTGTGCCTGTCATTTTCAGCTATTGCGCTACGTTCCGGATGCGGTGAGGAATGAGTATGTCCACATCGGCGTGCTGCTGCAGGAAGAGGGTAGCGGCCGCATGGAGGTGCGTTTCACGCGGGACTGGCGCCGCGTGCGCGGTTTGGATCCGGATGCCGACACGGATTTGCTGGAGGCGATGGAAAGCGATCTGCGACAGCGGCTGGCCTCCGAGGGCGCAGAAGATTTTCTGTGGAGACTGGGCGAGCAGTTGAGCTTGGCTGTGCAGATGACCGAGCCCAAGGCATATCTGGCAGAGAGTCTCCCGGCCGGGATGGAAGAGCTGATGCGGATTTACGTGGAGCCGCTGGCCCGCGACCGGAAGCCGCGTTTGAGCGGCAGGGCAGCGATTCAGGCATGCATGCGGGCCGAGTTTGAACGGGCTGGAGTTTGGGATTTGTTGCGCAGGCGGATTGCGGCGAGTGAGTATACGCGGCCGGGAGATCCGCTCCGCATTGATGCAGGATACCGTCCGAATGGTGTGATCAGGATGTTTCATGCGGTGAGTCTTGAGCAGGGTGTGGAGATGGCCAAGGTGCTGGCATTTTCAGCGTCCGCTCTGCATGAAGGCGTGGCCCGGGTCGAGAACGCAGAGCTGGAATTGACCGCGATTGTGGAACCAGCAGCCAGAGTAGGGGCAACGGAAGAAGATCCGGAGCAACTTGCCTTGTACAGGTTTGGTGTGGAGACGATGGAAGAACATCGGATCAGGGTATTGACCACCAGCGACATGGAACGTGTGGCCGCAACGGCTCGGCGTGAGTTACGAGTGTGAGTTAGGCAAGGTGTAAAAATCTGTTGCGAGTTTGCAGAGACTTATTCTGGTTTGCGCTAGGATGGAATTCGTAGAAGTGAGATAGGGCGAGCCGGCAGGCTGGCAGAAGATGGAAGGCGAGAAGGAGCAAAGCTCATGGCGAGCTTTGCTCCTTTTGTTTTGGCAGGAAAAAGGAAGGTGCATGTGAGCGTAGGGGAACAGTTGCGGGATATCTGGCGGCAGGCGACCGGAAGGACCGAGAAGACTGAGGGAAGGACGGAGACACAGAGGGCGCGTCGCACATTGGCCTTGCCGTCGATTCTTAATCCAGTGCAGAGCCCTGAGCGCTTACTTCCGAAAGCGACGCCGACGAATCTGCGCCGCTTTGCGGAGATACCCGTGGTGCGCCGGGCCATCAATGTGATCAAGGACCGGATTGCCGCAATGGATTGGCAGGTGCGGGTGCGGCGCGGAGTGCGGGCTGCAGATTTTCTGGATGTGGACGCGAAGCTGCGAGCACTGCGGCGCGTACTCGAGGAACCGAACGAGTCCGATACGTTCCGGGTTCTGATGGAGCAGGTGATCGAGGACGCACTGACGGCAGGATTTGGGGCCATCGAGATGGAGGCGACCGGAGACCCGGAGCGTCCGGCGATGCTGTGGGCCGTGGATGGAGCATCGATCCGCGTGAATGCCCGATGGGATGGCAGCCAGAATACACCGCACTACGCACAGTTGGAACCGGGACAGGTTGAAGCTGGGGCCGTCGAACTGCGGGATGACCAGTTGATGTATGTGCGAACGAATCCGAGGAGCTTTACACCGTTTGGACTGGGGCCTCTGGAAGTTGCCTTTGAAACGGTGAATCAGTTTTTGAGTGCGCATCGCTTTGCAAGCAAATTGGCCGCCAACGCAGTTGCACAGTACGCGTTGTGGCTGAACGAAGCAACACCAGAGCAGCACGACCGGCTGATTCACTGGTGGCAGGACGAGATCGAGGGGACAGGACGCGTGCCCGTGTTGTCGACCGATCAAAAGCCAGAGGTGTTGCGCTTTGCGCAGGGAACCGATGCGGATCTGCGTTTGGCCTGGCAGGAGTTCTTGATTCGCATGGTGGCCAATGCGTTTGGTCTGCCTCCACTGCTGTTCGGACTGGAGGCGGATGTGAATCGCTCCACAGCCGCAGAGATGGCCGATGAAGCTTTCCGGAGTGCGATTTCGCCGCTGGCAACATTGGTGGCTGGTCACATCACGCGCGATCTGTTTGGCAAATGCATTGGCTGGCGGGAGTTTGAATTTGTCTTCAACGAGCTGAGCGCGCGGGATGAGCAGACGGAGTTGGAAGTCCAAGTGCGTTTGCTGCAGGCCGGCGTTCTGAGCGTGGAGGAGGTTCGCGCGATGCGCGGTTTGGGGCCGATGGATGGGAGCTTGTGCGCGCGGATGGCGAGGGATGCGGGCTGTTGAAGGGAAGGGATAAGGGCAGGGCAACGGGGAAGGTGGGGAGCGGATGCGACTGGAAGCGATGGCAGTGAAGATTCCTCAAGTGGACGGCCACCCGAACCGGATGGCTTTCGATGGTGTGCTGACCTTGGTGAACCGCGCCAGCGACAAGGCGCCAGCCGGCGCACGAGGGCATAGGGTGATGCTGACAAGCGAGGCTGCGGAGTGTGCGTTGCCTTCGCTGCTAGGGATGGCGGTGGACTATACGCCGGGCTGGGATGGGCATGATGCGCGGCGCAAGATTGGTCTTTTGACCGAAGCGCATCTGGCGGGCGATCGCATTCTGGTCGGCGGCTATTTGTATGCGCGGGATTTTCCTGAAGTGACGTCGGCGATTCAGGCGCAAGGGGCCGAGACATTTGGGATGAGCTATGAGATCGCCGATGCGCGGGTGGAGAACATGCGGGCTGAGATTTGGAAGCTGACGCGGGTGACCTTTACGGGGGCGGCGGTCTTGCTGCGCGAGAAAGCGGCTTATCGAGCAACAAGTTTTCGCATGGCAAGTTAGTTGGTTGCGCAGACGGGCTGCGTGTGGCGACGGAGTGTAGTGAACGCGTGAGTCATGCAGGGAAGGACGTGAATATGGAAAACAGTGACCAGGCAATGGTGGAGCGGCTGGAAGCGGCGGCGAATGCCCTGGAAAAAGCTCTGATCTGGCTGGAGGAACGGCAAGGAGCATTGGCAGGCGAGGTGGAGAAGATTTCAGCAACGGTGGAGCAAGGCCGCCGGGAGCAGCAGCTTGCCGAGAAGCTGGAGAACGCGGAGCGGGAGTTGGCGGAACTGAAGGCGGCAAGCACGCATCCGGTTCTGACGCAGTTGCGGAAGACGATGCCGGCAGCCACGACCGAAATGCTGGCCAAGCACGGGATTGGCGAAGGTCCTGTGGACGTGCGGACGCTCGACGCGGCTCTATCGGGATTGAGCCTCGAACAGCGCATCGCCGTGAAGGCGCAACTTTTGCGCGTGGGCGCAATCGCCTAGCAGGCATACGGCAGAAAAACACTGGATCCGCGAGCTGAAATTTCGCGATCACAAGCTCGGATTGGAAGCAGCCAGTTGAAGTGGGATGACTGGAAGCGAGTCCGCGAGCAGGCAGTTGCCCCAGGGAGGGGGCGAGAAGACCTATGAACGCAACCTTTGCAGATATTCATGCAGCAGCCGACTACATTGGTCCTGGTGCGGCGGAAATTCCTTTGTATCAGACGGAGATTCTCGATATCTGTCATCGTGCATCTCCTTTTGGGCAGAGGATCAAGCAAGTGCCGGCTACAGGCCATCCGTCGCGTTTTTTTGAAGAGACGGCCATTCCGAGTCCAGGCACTTCCGGATTCGTGAATCCGCGCAGCATTGTGCCCACGACCGTCAGCCCGGCGCGCGTGGAGCGCAGCGTGCCTCTGAAGGCCATTGTGGCGCAGATCAACTACAACCTGTTCGATGTGGAGTTGAGCAGCCAACAGCAGCAGTTTGCCTATCTGCAGGCAAAGGATCTTGCCGACACGGTGAGCGGCGTGATGGTGACTCATGACGTGGCGCTGTGGAACGGCAACGATACAAGCCTGTCCACACCGGCTACCAACCAGTACATGGGCGTGATTGCGCAGATTATCGCGGGCGGCAACACGGCGACGATTGGGACCAGCGCATCGATTGTGGACGGGCTGAAGTCGACCGTGGCCCAGATGGTCTCCAACAACGGATTCTACGTGCGGCCGTCTGCGATTTACGCAAATCCAGTTCTGCTGGATTTGATTGATCGCGAGATGAAAGCCATGTTCAATGTGGTGTTGAACACGGAGAGCATTACCGGTGGCGTGCGGGTGAAGATGTTGTCGACGCAGGCGGGCGATCTGCCGCTGATTCCCGATTGGAGTTTGAGTTACACAGGGACTCCTGGATCGGGATCCGCGGTTCTGCCGGCCTACATCGTGACCGAAGAACTGATCGAGTATCACTGGCTCGGTGATCCTGCGCCGCGCATCTTCCAACTCGGATATTTGAGCTCGCTGGCCTCGCAGTATGTGGCCGTGAAATTTGGAGCTCCGATCGTAAAAGGCGCCAGCTACGCGCACTATCAGGTTCTGGTCAACCGGTAGTGGTGTAGTGCTCAATTCACAGGCAGGTGAAGGGGCTTTGCAGAGTGCGAAGCCCCTTGCGTGCGTGGGGCGCGCAGATGGGACGATAGCTGTTTTCCTGGGTGGAGAACCGGAGAGAAGGGTGGGGTATGGCATATCTGCAGCCGACCGAGTACACAAACTATGGATTGCCGGCTGGTACGTCAGCGGATTGGGTCATCGCGGCTTCGGCGCTCATCAACAGCTACTGCAGGCGGCCTGATCTTGGAGTGGTGCAATACACGGAACGTTTACGCGTGACAGAGGGCGCGCAATCCGTGATGTTGAGTTACCTTCCTCTTGCTTCGCTGGGATCGGCTGCCGGGCCGCTAGTGAGCGTCGAGGGGCGCTATGCGAAAGCGCGCCGCGGAGAAGCATCGGTTAGTCCACTCATGGACGTTGCATGGGCATTTTCTATTCCCGGGCAATGGGCGGTCATCGATGTGAACTCGATTAGCTACGATGCTGCAACGGGCGTCCTGGAGTTGCCCGCGAATCTCTACGGACTGTGCTTCAACGAAGTGAGAGCGACCTATACGGCGGGTTTGGCAACGATTGGCGAC
>Ga0207857_1000611_pt1 | contig 9591 bp, 11 predicted proteins | sample LuqExpMetageno22_FD_187780 | JGI IMG/M metagenome (GOLD analysis project Ga0207857, IMG submission 187780) | Tropical forest soil microbial communities from Luquillo Experimental Forest, Puerto Rico - Sample 22 (SPAdes) | ecosystem: Environmental > Terrestrial > Soil > Tropical forest ... | reverse complement strand
CCCGACGGGCAGGCCTCCACGCATGCCCCGCAGAGGATGCAGGCGGCCCCATTCCGTTGGGCGCCGTCAATCCCCTGAGGGCAAACTGCAGTGCATTCACCGCAGGCCAGGCAGCGGCTTTCGATAACGGTCCTCTCCGGCTGCGCTGCCTGGCTTTCGGGGTTGTGGCACCACCAGCAGCGCGCCGGGCACCCCTTCAGAAAGACCGTGGTGCGGATGCCGGGACCGTCGGAGATGGAGTATTTCTGGATGTTAAAGACAATACCCTGCCCCATCGTCACGGCGTACCCCGGTCATTCTTCGGATGTGGTGTCATGGGCATTGGGGTAAAATAGCATGTAGGTATTTATTTTTCCAAACATTTTAGCGCAAGCCCACAATTTCATTAAAAACGGGTTCCGCCATTACGACGCAACCCGTTGTCCCTGCCGAACCTCTATCTCCCAGGGCCTAACCGCTTCAAACGCTCAGTTCTTCCAGCTCGAGTATCGGCGCTACCGTGACCCGGTAGGCTCCCGAAAGGGAGGAGGCCACAAATGCCTTTTCCCACTCCTGGTACCGTTCCTGCCCGCCCTCCAACGGCACCCACTCCTGGCCGAAGCGGGCCTGCCTCGCCACAAAATCGAACGTCATCTCCTCCGTCAACCCGGAGGGGGCGTCAGTGCATGAAAAACTGGTGATGAAGATGATGGTGCCATCGGTATCGATGGCGATCTCGGCGGGATGGTGCCCGCCGCCCCCGGCTGCGCGTTCCGGGCTCTGACAGGTGAGGACACAGGCCGTGAAGCGGTCGGAGATATGGGCATGAATGATGGTTCGCAGCTCCTTCGATATGAGCCACGGCAGGTTATTGGTATTCAGGAACACGATTCATCGACCTTATAGGGGAGAGATGGAATTTCGTACCTTCAGGTAATCGGTCGCCTCGACGGCACCGGTTGCAACATTGATGAGCTGGCGTTCGGTTACGTCTATCGTATGGGATCTGTCATCGTAGTTTCGGTAATAATTCACTACCAGGACGTGGGTGGCAGTGGTTTCCGTCGCAAATCTTTCCCGCAGTTCCTCTGGGAGGAAAGCCTGATTGCTCGACTCGTATTCCTCAAGCACCATATTGACATCATGCCTGTTGACCAGACTGAAAGTGTGGTTTTGGAAATACCTTGAGATCGTGATCAGGTGCTTTTCGTACTCGGAAATCAATTCAGCCGGGGCTGCGTCGCCAAATTCCTGGTAACCGTCATACCCCTCATAATTATTATCTATCTTAACCTTTCCGGTTATGACGGCAATACAGACATCCTGACTGTACGACATATAGTAGAGTTTATTGTCAATAGGGAACTCATTCTCCAAAGTTTTATTGTGCGTAAGGGTTGTCAGGCCGTATGACCTGTTAAGGTCGCTGCATGCCGACAGCATCGGGATAGCTACCAGGATGCATAATGGTAATAGCTTCATATCAATACCTGTTAACAGGGATAACAAGGGTAATGCCACCCGCAAAGCATGCCGGCAGAGTAGCAAATTCCGCCCCGGCTTTCAAGCATTGTAACAGCGCCGGACGCGGGCGGGCGTGGCACCCCGGTCATCTCGCAGGTCGTCTTGGTAGTCCGTTCAGACGGCGCCCGTACCTCATCCGTCACGACAGCGAACCTTTGCCCCTTCTCTCCGGGGCGCTCCCGGCACCAGCAGCATTGCAAAAAAAGGCACCCGGAGTACTACCGGATGCCTCTGTTCCGCATCGTTTCACCAGGGGCTCGCACGACTAAACCGGCCATGCCCCCCCCTCTTGGTTGTTTTTCCGTTATCTTCTCACCCGCATCCGGGCAATGAACACAAACCGCCCCTGCCTGCCTATGCCGCCGCCTTGAGCACCTCGGAGGCCAGGATGACGCGTTCGCCCTCCAGGGTGATAGCGTGGGAATTATGCTCGATGATCTCGTACAGACGCAGGTACCTCTCCGCCTCCTGACTGATGGAGGTCTTGCGGCCGTAGAACTTGCCGGACTGGGGAAAGACGTCGGTGACCACCTGGTCGTCGTAGATGGCAAAGTCGAAGGAGCTGTCGGTGTCGCGGCCGCTGATGTCGCTGGCTGTGGGCAACTCGTCGCGGAAGGCGACCCGGACTTCCACCCCGTCGCAGTACTGAATCTGGAGGATCTTCTGGGCGTCCGGGTCGGCCAGGTCGTCGCGGTTCATGACAAAGATGCGAGTGATGGTTACCCCACGCTCCAGGGCTCTGAGGTTCGACTGGTAGAAGTTGACCAGAGCCCCACGGCTGAGCCAGCCCGAGGTCACGGGATCGACGGCCTTGAGGTGCTGGGTGGCCATATCGACGCGCTTTGCTCCTTCCTGGTAGAACTCGGTCTCGTCGAGGGGGATGAATCCCTGCTGCAGCAGCGCGATGGTACGCTTGGTGCCGGCCAGGATCTCGTGCGCCTTGTGCAGGCATTCCGGCTCGACGATCTGGGCCAGGGCAAAGGCGATTTCGTGGGCTTGGTGGTAGTGGTTGGTCAGCTCGGTGCGGGTACTCTCCAGGTCTTCCCGCAGCAGGTAGGTGGCCAGCGAGAGCAGGATACCGATGCCGAAGATACTGAAGGCTGCTTCGGGATAGTGGAGCACCCAGTGGAAGAAAAGGGCCAGGCCCGCGCCCGTCAGGAATTCGATGAATACCGCCATGTTCTGAATCTTTTTGCCCAAGGTCATGCCGATCCTCCGAGTGTTTCCCGCCGTCATGGACGCGAAAAAAAGAGCCGGGTCGCGCTATCGTGGCATGATAGTTTCGGCGACCCGGCTGTCTCGGTGAGACCCTGTAGGCTTTCCGTCTCATCCTCGCGGATGATTTAGTAGTATCGTCTATCGGAAACGTGGTGTGTGGTGTGATGAGTGGACCAACCTTATCCCATATGGGCGGGGCTGTCAAGGCGCGAAACCGGGCACAAAGGTTACAACTCTGCAACATTATTCATGTTTGCTACATATTGCAACGATGTCCCGCCGCCTCGGCCTTTCCCGCTGCAACCGGCCCCGCTTCCACCGACTGCCCGGCGGAATCATGGACAAGACCCGGAACCGCAAAAAAAAACCCCGGATCTCCGGGGCCGCGAGCGCGTATCTTTGGTCGGGGACTATTCGTCACCCGTTCAACACAACCTCTGCTGAAAACATGTTCACAGGCTTGCCAAGCCTCGATATCTCAGCTTGGCCTCGGCCAGTTCCTTCGACAGCCTCTCGGGAAGGTTGGCCTTGAGCTCTTGCGCTGTCTGTTTGAAGGCCTTGTCGGCCTTGTCGGTGGAACTGATGAAACTATCCAGCGTCCCCCGTGGAGAACTCTTGAGCGAGTACAGATTCGCGTAAATACCGTTGAGCTCCGCAAGCTTCGCATTTGCCTGGGCATACTTGGCAGGCGGATTCTGAAGCTTCGGCATGAGTTTATCAACCTCAGCTTTGACCTTGTCCGCCTTTATATCGTCATCAACATTGACACGCGGAACAAAGTTCGCCTTTGATTCCGCGGTTGCCTGCCAATCCTGCGAAATTTTGGCGCAGGCATTTAAGCTGCCATCAACACCTACCTTTATATCAAAAAGCGCCCTAACATAATTCTTTATAAACTCCTGTTCAGCCTTATGCTGGCGGTACAGTACAAAACCACCGGCTGCGACAGCAACGACCACCACAACACTGACCAGCGCACTCCTCAGCCCGCCGGAAAGGGCACCCGGTTTTTCGGGTGCAGGGCCTACAGGCCTTCCCGGCGTATAGACCTCTTCCTTCTTTGAAGTACGTGGCCGGAGAGATGCCCCAAAATCGGCAAAGGCCTGCCGGAATCTGGCACTCTGCCTGCTCTTGGCCTGGCGGCGGGCTTCTTCATGGTTCACCACGACAAAATAATCCGGGAACAGGAGCCCGCAAGAACGGCACACTATGTGGTGGTCCAACCGATTCCCACACTTGGCGCAAAACAACTCTTTCGATAACTGGCCGGCCCTTTTGGCATTGGAATCCCGAACGATTTCCATGTTGGCCTTGCAGGAAGAACACTTTGTCGTGAGTCCCGTTTCCGGGATCTGATAAAAGCCAACCTCATTCTTCGCAGCACACTTCAGACACGTAAAAGGAAGGATTTCCCGGCATTCCGGGACTTCCGGCCGACGCAGTTCCGCGATACCCTGATCCGGTTTTCCCGGGAGTTCGGCGGGAGATTCATCAAAGGAAAAATCATCCGCGCCGCCTTGATCGGGCTGTTCCACAGGCCACGACAGATCGCCAAAATCAAAATCGTCTGTGCTCTCTTTATCAGACTTTTCGACAGGTTTCGAAAGTTCCTCAAAAAAGAAATCGTCGTTATTGGTAGGTGTCATAGCTCTTGATTTCTCAAACCGACATACTGCCCGTTATTTTGCCGCGCGATATCGTCCTTGCCGTTGTCATCATATGCTGGCGCGCTCAGACCGTCCAGCCCCAGAGAATAAAGATCATAATCATCATTGAGTGCCGTGCCATTGGAATACTCCAGCGGGGTATGATCAAGGGCAAGGTTCTTATACACGTAGAGCCTGTTCCACGGATCGCGCTGGTTGGCAGCAGCTCCAATATCGGAAAAATTTACCGGCAGCATGCTCTTATCCATGGTGTACGCGACAATTGAAGTGTCAATAGAGTGAATATCTGCGACACTTCGGCCATTCCTAACGGTTTGCAGATAATTGGTATAGGCAGGCAAAGCTGTAGTCGCCAACACCGCCACAATTCCCACAACAACAATAAGCTCGATCAACGTGAACCCGTGGCGATCGCGACAGAAAGCCATGCGCCCCTGGGTACCCCCGCAGCCTGAAACACCGGGATATTCTGTTCTAAAACGTTCGAGAGCAGTCATTTCGTCTTCTTTTCAAACGTCGGGAGATGGGTACTGTAATTTACTGCAAATACCGGCTAACTATCCAGACAATAAAGCGAAAATATGTCACATGATTCTATTGGTGACATTTTGCGTCACTTTACAATATTGTTACCTCTCCGAAATTATTAGGAATTACGCTCATGGCCACACAACCCACTCGTCAGCGATACAGTACTGTTTAATGAATAAGCACGATGTGGACCAAAAATCGAAGAAGCCATAAAATATATTAAATCGCCGAAGCAATCGTAAGCCATACGATCGGAGAGGGCTATTGCCGTGCCGTGGCCATCAGCACCGGAATGCTTCAAGGCTGTTGGCTGAACCCGTCCCTCCTGCGCCGCCCCCACCAATCCGCCCCCGCCGACCGGCCGGCCGGGACAAACCACAATGAACCCGAAGCCGGCGCACCTTCCGGCCGCGCAAGAAAATCAGCGAAACACGACGCGCCGTGTGGTAAGGTGGCACCTCGACCTTCACTACAGCAACGCGAGGCGATCAATGGTACCGTGGGAGCTTTTGGACAGCGCGCAGGCGCCGGGCGGCGGCGAACTGCGCCTCTACAGGCGCGGCAGGGAATATTCGATCCAGGTCAACGGCAATGAGCTCATGAACAGCCGGGTCCACGGCTCGGAGGAGGCGCTGGCGGACCTGGCCTGCGCCCGTATCGCCGGCCGCCCTTCCCCACGGGTCCTGATCGGCGGGATGGGCATGGGATATACCATCGCTGCGGCGTTGCAGCGACTTGGCGCCGACGGCCGGGTAGTGGTGGCCGAGCTGGTGCCGGCCGTGGTGGAGTGGAACCGGGGCCCGCTCGCGGACCTGGCCGGCTACCCCCTCGACGATGACCGGGTCACGGTCCGGGAGCAGGATGTGGCCCTGGTCCTGCGATCGGAACGGCAGGCCTACGACGCCATCCTGCTGGACGTTGACAACGGCCCCGAGGCCATGACCCGCAGGGGCAACGCCTGGCTCTATGGCCGGGCCGGCCTGGAGGCGTCATGCGCCGCCCTGCGGCCGGCAGGGGTGTTGGCCGTATGGTCGGCCGGGCCTGACCGTACGTTTGCCGAGCGGCTGCGCCTCACGGGTTTCGAGGTCCACGAGGTCCGAGTGCCGGCGCGCGGCACGGGACGGGGGGGACAGCAGCACACCATCTGGCTCGCCGTGCGAGGCGCCTGAGGGGCGAGTACTGCTTGCCGAACAATGCGGCAGCCCCCCGCTCGAACCGGTCCTCCGCCGTGGAACGAAAAAATGCGCCGAGCCTTGGGCGCGAGCGTCCGCCCCAAACGCCGCAGGAGGCAAATCCTGCATAATCACACCTCCGGCGGCCGCCCTCTCCATTCCGTAACCCCGTTGATATGCACTCCGTTCCGGCCTGTCCCGGAAAACCCGCCCGTTGGCATCCCGGCAAAAACACGGCCCTCATCAATTTTTCGACCGGTTGTGGCCGCGTTATGGGCGTCATGTACAGTACTGTATGTACAGTACTGTCCTTGAGATAGTGCACAGGGGTGGTATCATTATGAATAACGAAACATCATTCCCACTGTACTTCGGATAAAAACAGGTCATGATCAACGCGCATCGACACGCCGCCACCCTTCTTCTGCCGTTGCTTGTACTGCTGTGCCTTCCCCTGTGGGTGGATCACCTCTCCCTGTCGCATCCCAACGATGGCGATAGCGGCAAGGCGCATGTCTCGCAAAGCCCCGGCGACCGGTCCATGGAATGTGCGGACGTCGATGGGGATACCGTCGAGTCCGATCACGCAGACTGGCCGGAGTATGTAATCCAGTCCGACGCGTCATGGCCGCTATTTGCCTCGGAGGCCCGGAAGCGTTATCCGGGCGAATCCGAACAGCTTCTCCCGTTCGTCTATCTCCCCGTATTTTCTCCGCCCAAAATAACCACCTAGAATCAGCAACGTAACAAGCAACAACCTATTGAGGCGTTTGCCCGGCAGAACCGTCGCACATGCTGCGATCCTGGCGCGGCCAGGGCAGACTCGCTGTCCGCAGAGGACCACCGTAAAAAACAAAAGGAGGATGTACGATGAAGTGGAAAATCATGTATGGCGTCATGGTAGCAATGCTTGTGGGAGGTGTCGCCTGGGGAGGGGACGACACCATGGACCAGGCCCGGGCGACCTTCAAACCCGTGCCGGCAAAACCGCCGATCCTGAAGGCTAACCCGGCCACCCCCGCCAAGATCGCGTTGGGGAAAATGCTCTTCTTTGACCCGCGCCTCTCCTCATCAGAGCTGATCAGTTGCAATACCTGTCATAACGTCGGCCTCGGAGGGGTTGACATCCAGGAGACCTCCGTCGGCCACGGCTGGCAAAAAGGGCCGCGCAACGCCCCGACGGTGTTGAATTCAGTGTTCAACCTTGCCCAGTTCTGGGACGGACGGGCGGAGGACCTTGAGGCCCAGGCCAAAGGGCCGGTCCAGGCGTCGGTCGAGATGAACAACAAGCCGGAACGGGTTGTGGAAACCCTCAAGAGCATCCCCGGATACCTCCCCCTGTTCAAAAAAGCGTTCCCCCGCGACAAGGACCCGGTAACGTTCGACAATATGGCCCGCGCGATCGAGGTGTTCGAGGCCACGCTCATCACGCCGGATTCCCGTTTCGACAGATACCTCAAAGGCGACCGGAAAGCGCTGGCGGCAAAAGAGCAGGAAGGGTTGAAGCTCTTCATGGCCAAGGGGTGCTCTGCCTGCCACAACGGCGTCAACATCGGCGGCACCGGATATTTTCCTTTCGGCGTCAAGGAGGCCCCTGCGGCCGATGTCCGCCCCGCGGAAGACCTGGGGCGCTTCAAGGTCACCAATACGGCGGCGGACAAATATGTCTTCAAATCGCCGTCGCTGCGCAACATAGAACTGACGCCGCCCTACTTCCACTCCGGCAAGGTCTGGAAACTGGGGGATGCGGTAAAAATCATGGGGTCGGCCCAGCTCGGCATTGCCCTGAGCGATGACGAAGCCGTCAAAATCGTGGCGTTCCTCCAGACCCTCAACGGCAAGCAGCCGAATATCGCCTATCCGATCATGCCGCCCAATTCCGATTCCACGCCAAAACCACTGTTGAAATAGACGGCATGCGAACGTGCGCGGCGATCGCGCACAAAGAAAAAGGCACCCGGGATACTCCCGGGTGCCTCAATGTGCATCATCCACAGCCCAGCCCCCTGCCGCCTGCCGGGAGGAAAACGGGACTGCGGCGCACCGGCTTTTCGTCACGCACCGGCCAGGCGGGCCGCTTCATGCCCCCGGAAGCTCTTGGTGTCGATCACCAATGAATGCGAGCTGTCCAGCCCCACGATGCCGAGCACATCGTCCATGGTCCCGTCGCGGCGCTTCTCGTCGAAGATGCGCAACGATTCCAGGAGGGCGGCCGCCGCATTCAGGGATACCTCCTGATGCATGGTCAGGTAATAATGCCAGCCGCCCGGATTGTCAACGACGCTTTCCTCGAATTTAAAATACCCGCTGCCCCACGACAGCACCTCCACCAGGGTCATCTCAATCAGCATCTTCAGGCCGTTATACGCCGCTTCCTTCTCCACCATGTGATTTTCCAGGAGGGTGAGCACCAGCGGCTTGCGGTTTGCCGGGTCCTGCTCCTGAATGGCCAGGGCCCAGGCGAGCTCCGCCTTGGTGATGGCCCCGATGCGGACCAGGACCTGTCCGATACGGACAAGGCCGTCCAGATAGTTGGCGCTGACTATTTCGCCAGTGGCGAAAACAAGGGTGCACCCGCCCTTGGCACCGCCTATGCGAAGGGTGCCGGATCGCCGCGAATCACAGAGAAACTGGATTATGTCGCTGACGGAAAAGACCTTGAGGTCGCCGGTGATGGGCATTGTTCATTCCTTGGGACGATCTTACGCATTCCCCTGCCTGGAGGCAATCTCTTCGGCTGTTGCCGGCCGGATCTCCGCCACGATGCCGTTGAATACAAGGGCCATGCCGGCGAGGGGATGGTTGCCGTCCAGGACGGCCTTGCCGTCCGCAATATCCGTGACCGAGAGGTAAACCGGCTCACCGTCGTCCGCATCATCCGACGCCCCTTCGATCAGCATCCCCAGGGTGAGCGGCTGGGGAAGCTCGTCAACCGGCACGATCTGGACCAGATCCGGGTCGTATTCACCGAAGGCCTCACCCGGCTGCAGCTTGACCTTCACCATATCTCCGATTGATTTGCCTTCCAGGGCGCCCTCGATCGGCACGAAGATGTCATCGTAGCCGCCGTGCAGGTAAATCAGAGGTTCCAGCCCCTCATCCACAAGGTTGCCGTCCATGTCGGTGACATTGTATTTCACGGTAACGACAGTGTTCCTGGTAATCATGGTCGCCATATTTTTCCTTTTCAAGATGCATCCCCCAGGGGGTATCGGGGGGACCTCCCGGAGGCGGTGCACCGCCCCCCATGGGGTGCGCTTTCGTAAACTCTATTTAATGGAATTGTCGCTTTTATTCAAGAACGAATATATTGATCGGCGGTGCGGGCGGAAACAAAAAAGGGCCAGCTTTTCAGCTAACCCTCTGTTTTTGTTGGAGGCGACGGGCGGATTTGAACCGCCGAATAAAGGTTTTGCAGACCTCTGCCTTACCACTTGGCTACGTCGCCACGAAGAATGTGGACGTTCCTTATATACAAATTACCCTCTGCCTGTCAATCC
>Ga0207857_1000603_pt1 | contig 9715 bp, 6 predicted proteins | sample LuqExpMetageno22_FD_187780 | JGI IMG/M metagenome (GOLD analysis project Ga0207857, IMG submission 187780) | Tropical forest soil microbial communities from Luquillo Experimental Forest, Puerto Rico - Sample 22 (SPAdes) | ecosystem: Environmental > Terrestrial > Soil > Tropical forest ... | reverse complement strand
CCCGCCGAAGGCGGTCAGTTCCCAGGCTGGTGCGGAGGGTGACAGGCAGGACGCGTTGCATCGCATTCTGGCGTTCCTGCGTGAGGTTGGCTTGAAGATACACTTCGGCGCTGTTCCAGCTACGAGCTTTCTTCCTGGCATTCAGTTGGTGAGCGGTGGGCTTCGAGTCGATCCCGATGCTCTGCTGTATGTCGGAGATCTTCTGCACGAGGCAGGGCATCTGGCTGTAATGACTCCGGAGAGACGCGTCGAGGAATTTCCGCAATCGGGAGATGCTGCGGAAGAGATGGGAGCATTGGCGTGGTCGTACGCTGCTGCGCTGCATATCGGCCTTCCGCCGGAAGTTGTGTTTCACGCCAACGGGTATCGCGGACAGAGCAGAGCGCTCCTGGAGGGCTTTGCGCAGGGCAATTGCATTGGTTTGCCATTTCTCTGGTGGATTGGTCTGACGACGCGCGCTCTTCCAGGGAATCCTTCCATTTATCCCCGAATGTTGCGATGGCTGCGTAGAGCAGAAAGCGTAACAGAGACCTCGGATGAGAACGAACCGCAGGAATCAACGATGAGTTTGCGTAGCTGAATAGAGGAAGCGATGAGAACAAGGGGGACGGCCGAAAGCGTGAGAGCGAAAAGCGGGGCACGGCATCTTGTTGGCAGATTGATGGTCATTGCAGGAGTTCTCGCGCTGCATGCGCCGCTTGGTGTTCATGCGCAGAATCAGGCGCAAACGGCAGCTCTCGCGCGCCTGGAATCCGGACATTCGATTCGCGCTTCTGCAAACAGCGTGGAAGCTACCAATGCTGGTCTCAGTCATCCTGGTGGGTTAGCATTCGACGCGGTTGGAAATCTCTATATTGCCAGTACCAGCGATCATGTTGTTTACGAAATCGATCTCAACGGTGTGCTGACGACTGTGGCGGGGAACGGAGAGCAGGGCTTCTCTGGCGACGGAGGTGCCGCGACCAGTGCGCAGCTTGATGCGCCGATGGGCATCGCCGCCGATGCCAGCGGTAATCTCTACATTGCCGATTCGCACAATAACCGCATTCGCAAAGTGAGCTCAGGCGTTATCAATACCATTGCCGGAACCGGCGTTCCTGATTTTTCAGGCGATGGCGGTCCAGCTACCGCGGCAACGCTCAACCGTCCTCTGGCCGTAGCCGTTGACTCCAAGGGCAATGTTTATATCGCGGATACAAACAACAATAGGATTCGCGAGATTGTTGGGACAACTATTACAACGGTCGCAGGGAATGGAGAACAGACTTTCTCGGGAGATGGTGGTCCCGCAACATCCGCAGGACTCGATTCTCCTGGCGGTGTTGCAGTCGACGCAACCTTCAACTTCTATATTGCCGATACTCTCAATCAACGCATCCGCATGGTGACGGCAGCCAGCGGGATCATCAGTACTCTGGCAGGTACCGGCGCAAAGACCTTTACTGCGGATGGAACAGCGTCGTCTGCAGCCTTTGCGCGGCCCACCGGAATTGCCGTTGGAGTCGATGGAACCATCTATGTTGCCGATAGCGACAACAACCGCATTCGAACCATCAGCAATGGAACGGTGACGACGATCGCCGGCAATGGTAGCGAAGGATTTGGCGGAGACACAGGAACATCGACCAACGCGACTCTGGATACACCACAGGCTGTGGCAGCCTCTCCTACAGGGAATTCAGTATCTTTTGCCGATACCGACAATAATCGTGTGCGCACTACCACCGGCGGTACCATCAACACCACAGGGGGACAAAGTAGCAACGGTGCTGAATCGCTGGCTATTGGAAGTGCTCTTACGACCGTTTACGGCACAGGCTCTCTGACTGCGACATTCGCTAACAGCGGACAGACGGGAACAGGTGTCGTCACGTTTTACGATGGCCTGGGCACCAGCCCTGCTGTTATTGGAAGCGCATCTCTCGCCGCCAATACTGCCGCTCTCGACACCAGCCATCTGTCAGTGGGGACGCACTACATCCTGGCATCCTACGCAGGGGATGCGAATAACGCAGCAATTTCCAGCGGTGCTTATGTTTATGTTGTCACACCCGCATCCGTGACCGCGCTCGCTACCGGCGTGAAGATGCTTTACGGGCAGAGTGTTCCGTCCCTTACGGGAACACTGACTGGCGTTCTGGCGCAGGATACGAGCAATGTGGCGGCCTCTTTCTCTACGGCAGCTACATCCGTTTCGGCCCCTGGAACGTATGCCATTGCTGTCAAGTTGACAGGGTCTGCGGCGACGAACTACAGCGTCTCACTCGGTAGTGGAACCGGTTCTGTGGTCATTGCTCAAGCGCCAACGACAACGTCACTTGCGCTGAGTACGGCAACTCCCATCTACGGGGTGCCCTTCACGCTCACAGCGACGGTAGCTTCAACCACCAGTGGTACGCCGTCCGGCACTGTCAGCTTCTATAGCGGCACAACACTCCTGAACTCTACGCCTGTGGCCGTCAGTGGAAGCATAGCCACCCTGAACGTCGCCTCGCTGCCGATTGGTCCCGCAGTTCTCACGGCTACCTACAACGGTGATACAAACTTCCTGGCCAGCACCTCGACAAGTACTTCTACAACGGTGCTCGCGCCGGAGTTTACTGTCGCCACATCGCCGGCCGTGCAGAGTATCTCGCCTTCGCAGACGGTGAACTACACCATTACGGTCACACCGGCGAATTCCACCTTTGTTTATCCTGTGAGTTTGTCTGTTAGTGGATTACCCGGCGGAATCACTGCGTCGTTCAATCCTTCGTCCCTCGCGGCAGGCACCGGTACAGCTACGTCCACTCTTACCCTCACTGCGAGTGCAAATGCGGAATTGCGGCAAACTCCGACGCCATGGAAGAGCTTCGGGAAATCGTCTGCACTTGCTCTGCTTGTGCTGCCGCTGTTCTTCAGCCGGCGCACGCGGGCGGCAGCGCGACGTCTGTCGCGAGCCGGACGCATCTTGGTTCTACTCATCGCATTGAGTCTTCTGGGAGCTATTAGCGGTTGCGGTGCGGGCGGATTCTACAGCCACGACCGCGCGACCTACACCATTACCGTAACGGCAGTGAGTGGACCGAATACGCACACAGCCAACGTAACTCTGACGGTGCAGTAAGAGGAGATCGATGCATAAGTTGAGCATAGTTGCGTTGGTTCTTGCATGCATGACGCTGAGTGCATCTGCCCAGAGCCATTCCAGTGCAGCGTCTGTCAATGTTCGATTCAGCGAGCAAATCTCGAATGGTCCCGCTGGGTCGTGCGGCTGCTTTGCCATGCAGGGCGCGGCGGGCGATGTAGCCTGGCGGGTGTACCGTCTCGGCAGAGGAAATGGCGGCAGCCTCAGCGGTGTTGCAGATGTGGGTGTAGAGCACACCGGCAGTGTGAGTGGCGCTCCTTACGGGCTGACACTGACAACGGTATCGTTTGGTCCGCGGTTCACGGTTCCGGCTTCCCGTCATGCGCAGATCTTCGCGCAATCTCTTTTTGGAGTTGCGTACGGCTCGAATTCTCAGTTCCCGGAACACAACACATTCGTGACAAGTGCGAATTCGTTTGCGCTGAATCTTGGTGCTGGCCTTGAACGTTCACTCAGCGAGCACATTGCAGTTCGTATTTTGCAGATGGAATACCTGCGGACCGCACTCCCCAATAACAGCAGCAACTGGCAAAACAATTTGCGGCTCAGCGCCGGAATTACCTTCCGGTTTCGCTAAAAGCGTTGGAAGAGCAGCGAGGGACACGGCTTTGTGCGCACTCTTTGCACCTCATTCGAGGTTGTGCGGTGGGCGAAGCCGTTTATAAAATCCTGAGTAGCCGGAACCGCATGCTGTGTCTCGAAGCAAACTGCGATTGCCCCATGCTGTTGTGCGCGTTCATTGATTTTTTAAGAATGGATTTCACGTCGGCAATTTTCATGCGGTGTCAGATGGAGCGCTAAGGAGAACGCAATGCCTGCTACTACAGCGCATTCAGACGAACATGTGGGGAGCCTTGGAATTCCGTATCTGTTTCGCTACTGGCAGAATGTCAACGCTGCGTATGAACGACAAGGTGAACAGACTAGTCGCTGGGACTTGGATTGCACGCTGCTTGCAGGTTTGAATCTGAATGTGCTGGAGACTGCGCGCTTTCTCAATCCTAAAGATCGCCCGAGCTTTGATGCCTTCGAAGACTGGATCATCGCAACCAACGGTGGCGGAATGGACGAGGCAGAGCTTGTGCGTCTCCGCGCGGCACTTGCGGGCGACCCCGTCGGTTCGGCCGCGGGCAGCCTCGATCATGTAGAAGGGCTGACGGCGCAGGAACTGGCTTTCTGGGACGAAAACGGTTATGTCGTTGTGCATGATGCTATCGATCCAGCAGACCGTGACGCGGCAGCCGCTGCCATCTACGCGTTTCTCGATGCTTCACCAGATGATCCGTCAAGTTGGTACGGGCGGAAGTTCGGTGTATCAATATGGGTTCCAATCCTGCGGCATCCAGCCTTCCTTGCCAATCGGCGCTCACCACGACTTCTCAAAGCCTTTTCCCAGCTCTGGGGATGCGAAGATCTGTGGGCAACGGTCGATCAGGGAGGCCTCAACCCGCCTGAGCGCCATGACTGGTCCTTTCCCGGGCCGCATGTGCATTGGGACATCACGATCGCTTCGCCGCATCACTTTGGTGTGCAGGGCATCTTGTACCTCACCGATACACCCGCCAACCAGGGTGCATTCAGTTGCATCCCAGGCTTTCATCATCGGTTGGCTGCGTGGCTGCGCACACTCTCTCCAGGGACCGATCCGCGCAAGGCACTCGCGTACGAACCAGGCTTTGTGCCGATTGCCGGCAATGCTGGGGATCTGGTGATTTGGCATCATCTTCTGCCGCATGGTAGCTCACCCAATAGCGGCCGGCTACCGCGCGTGGCACAATACGTCGCACTGCGGCCCACGCGATGGGAATACACAGAAGAATGGCTGTAGATGTGTAGAAATTTTGAAGCATCGCTCCATAGCAGCACGGCCAGTCGGCTGGATGGAGGGCAGCACAGCGTCTCCGCCAATCAAGTTGAGCATAGGGGGGTGCCGGCGATGTACAGGCTGCGGGCCTGAATCCACCAGCGCCATACAAGATGTTTCCGTGACGCTGGTGGTGGAATTGTATCTTAACTAAATTTAGCGGATTGGAGTTTGGTGGAGGACCTCTTTATCGGAGTGGTTGATTGTGAATGTATCGATCAGCTTCCCTTCAATATCGAAGGCTTTATAGTGGAGATGTTCTGGTGAGACATCGATGATCTGGTAAAGCTGCGTATTCCGCAGCTCCACTGCGTAGCGCTCACGATTGTTTGCATCGTCGGCATACATCTTGGGTCCACTCACGCTGATCACGTAGACGGTGCCCTTGCCAGGCTGCACAATTTTTCCATCTGTGAGCGGATACGAACGGGCATAGGCATGATCGTGCCCCTCGAGAACCAGATCGACATGGTACTTATCGAAGATCGGCTCCAGAATCTTGCGCATCTCCACATAGTCACGACCTTTGGAGACGGTGAAGAGAGGCTGATGCTGCACCACGATTGTCCACGGGTTGGGATTGTCGCGGAGGACCTGATCGAGCCAGGCAGCTTGCGCCGCTCCGATGCGCTGGCGCTCTGAGGCTCGAAAGCTCTCGTTGGCGTAGACATTTACGTCGAGTGCGATGAAACGGACGCCCTGGTAATCGAAGTAGTACGTGAGCTGATCAAGTTCCGGCACCGATGCCGGGCCATTATGGGGCAGCGAAAACTGAGCGCGCCAATTAGTGGGCGTGTCGTAGACTTCGTCGATGCCAGGACCACGATGGTGGTCGTGATTGCCGGGAACAGGAAAGCTGGGAATCATGCCGGGAATGAAGCCTTGCGCATCGAACCACTCGCTCCAGAGCGCATCGCTGTAGCCTTCAGCAACCAGATCGCCAGCATGCACGATGAAGCTTGCATCGGGTGCAGCGGCATAGGCGGCACGAATAACGCGCGACCATTGGGAGCGGATAGCATTCTGTGCATCGCCGAGATAGAGGAAGCGGAAGGGCAGAGGTCTTTCATCGGCAGTGCGGAACTCCAGCCACTCGCTCCAGTTCTTGCCGTCGCCGACGCGGTAGGCGTAGCGCGTGGCGGGCTTAAGTGAGCTGAAGGTTACAGCGTATTCGCCAACGACGTGATTGTTATCAACATCAAACTTGCTGGCTTTGGCGGTAATCGTGTTGGCGTGGGCAGCAAAATCCGGGTGCGGTGTAGCTTCTGCAATCTGTGCCGAGGCTGCGCTGAGCGGCGTTTCCGTGCGCCAGGTGACGGTTTGATGATGTGCCGCATCGAAGGTGATATTCAGCAGGATGCGTTCAGGCGCAAGTGCGGGATTGCGATGTTCGATGACGTGCAGCTCATCCTGCGCGCTGACCAGGGCGGCGGAGCAAAGAAGAATACACAGACTGGTGCGGAGATGGGTAAATAGCATGCGACTCCTGCAACAGGGCCGCTCCAACGTGCCGGCCCTGTCGATTGCTGCGTTGCGGCAAGCGTTAGCGATCCTTCTGGCCGATGTCGTACTTTAAGCCGAAGGCGATGGTCTGCTTGTAATACTCGCGCTGGACCATGTACCTGGGGTCGCCGTTGTAATAGCCGAAGGGCGCATTGTTGAGGTTCTGCCCGTAGGCGATGAAGTTCAGTCCCTTATAGAGCCGCACGGAACCTTGCATATCGATTTGGGTGTGATTGTAGACGTAGTTGTCGCCAGCCGGGCCATTCGCCGCGCAGGTGATGGCGGTGCAACTGGGATCAACATTCGCGTACGAATATAGATTGCGTGAGTTGAAGTTGACACCACCGCGCAGTGAGATGCGTCCGCGATCATAAGTGGGACTGAGATTCCAGGTGTGCGGTGCCTGGCGCAGTAGAGGGGCCGTGCGATAGACCGTGGTGCCATTGCTGGTGTAGGGAATACCGTTGGCCTCGCCATGGGTGTAGCTGTAGTTGGCATTGATGCCAAGTCCGCCGAGCAATCCGGGTAGGTAACTCAGTCGCTGCTGATAGCCAATCTCAAAGCCGTAGACGTTGGCTGAAGTGCCATTCACGGGTTGGGTGGTAGCGTAATAGGTGCTGTTGTAGGTGCTGATTCCAACGGTAGTCAACAGAGGACTGGAAAGATCCTTGTAGAAGAAACCAGTTTGGATCATGCCCAAGTGCTTCAGAAAACGCTCGTAGAGAATGTCGTAGTTGTTGGCATATTCGGCCTTCAGGCTTGGATTGCCAATCGAGAGCGTCCCTGCGCAGGTGTAGCCGGTGGGGCAGATCGTTGTTCCATCGGTCTCATTGACGTAGGGAATCAGTTGCAGCGGATTGGGCCGTGCAATGCCACGGCTGTAGACCAGACGAATGTTGTCGTTGGCCGTAGGCGAGTAGCGCAGTTGCACGCTCGGTAGAGGATCCAGATAGGACTGTGTCTGGGTGCTGGTGCGGGTGGCAGAACTTGCTCCTGTGATCAGCTTGTAGCCCCAGCCGCTTTCGTAGGTGTTTTCAAAACGCAGGCCGGCCTGCAAGTGCAATCTGCTCGTCAGATCAAAACTCTCCATGAGATAGCCGGCACTGATGCGCTCCACCAGATTGTAGTTAGCCAACTGTGACTTGGATAGAGTGGCCGCAGTGTCTTTGATCAGCAGCGTTCCCACAGAGTTTTTGATGATTGTGTCGAAGTCGGTTACCGGGCCAAGCTTGTAGTGGCCATCGTAGAAGTTTGGGTTGGTGAAGCTGGACAGAAAGTTCGACATGCGATAGGCATTTGACAGGCTGCTGGATGCTTTGGCGCCGGTACCGCCAAGGTCGTAAACGGTCTGCAGCGCGTTTTGGCCGCGATGTACATTGCGCAACTTGAAGCCGGCGGAAAATGTGCCATAGCGCGAACCGAACCGGTGAATTCGCTGGTAGTCGGCCGACCCCGAGAGGCTAAGCGCGCTGGAACGTCCGGCTGAAGTGTAAGCATCCACCAGCACATAGTTGGCCGGGTTCTGCAGATCGCTGAGAGTGATGGCATTTTGAGTAGCGGCACCGGCTTTGGTGAGTGCGTAGGCCGGAGTAAAGGTGGGACGCATGGCGTCCGTTGTTTGATCGATGGTGTAGTGCACAACGGACTGACCGGTATTCGACGGAAGCCATGAGAAGTCAGCGCGTGGGTTACCCGCTGCTGCATCTTCCCATGAATAAGAGCTGGCCAGATCCCAATGCAAGACGTTGGTGCCGAAGAAGTGCTTGCCGCCCACACTTATGTTGCTGACCGCGTAGGTTGGGCTTTTCTTTGAGGTGTAGAACTTCGGCGCTGCGTCCTGAATGTAGTCGTAGTACCACTTGTCGCCAAAGTCGTAGATCTCCGAGAACAGGCCCTTCAGGTAGAGGTTGGAACCATTCTTCAGCTTGTAGTCAAGGCCTTCGGTCAAGCCCCAGCGCGAGCGGTTGTACATGTACTCGCGCGTCTGCAGATCTTTGTAGGTGGTGCTGCCCGAGGCAAAGGACGGCTGGATGTTATCGAATCCTCGGCCATTGAAGTCCCAACTGAAACCGCCCAGAATGCCCAGCTTCTTATCCGCGCCGAAACGCTTGCCAGTGGTTACTCCGATCTGCTCCACTGTGCGCCCTGGCGCGATGCGCGAAAAACCTCCCAGGCCAGTGAGGATTAACATCGGTTTGTCTTCCGCGGTTTTGGTAACAAAGTTGACCGAGCCGCCGATACCATCGGCATCCTGATCCGCCGAGAGCGTCTTGTTCACTTCAACTGAGCCCAGTAGATCTGCGGCTACCGCATCCAGCCGCATCTGGCGCACGCCGCCTTCTTCAGAGGGAATGGTGTTGCCGTTAATCGTCACATTGGTCAGGCGAGGCTCGGTGCCACGCACCTGCAGATAAGCGCCTTCCCCCTCGTCGCGATCAAGCGAGACCGAAGGCATACGGCCGATGGCCTCGGCAATGTTGCCATTGGGCAGTGAACTGATCATCTCGGATGTTGCGATTTGCAGAATATTGTCGCCGGTCTTGATGCGATTGATGGCTTCGGCTTCGCCATGCACACGCGGTGCAACCACAACCACCTGCTCATTCTCACTGCTGACTTTGAGTGAAATCTGTACTGGCTTGTTGGTACCCGCATTCACCTTGGCTTCCGCGAGCATATCCTCAAAACCTACAAACTGAATTTGCAGGTGATAGGTGCCGGGGGCCATGCCGAAAAAGTTAAAGTCACCGTTGGTATCGGTGGAGGTGGAGCGGTTTGTTTCGATCATTTGGACGCTGGCTCCCTGTAGAACGGCGCCACTTGAGTCGGCTACGTGCCCGGATAAGATGCCGCTCTCGCTCTGAGCAGACAGAGCCAGCGGTGCCAGCAGAAGTGCAAAAACGTATAAGTGAAGACGTTGTACGATGCGTATCACTGCGGTCTCCTTGATGGAAGCAGGGTCGGAATGGGGGAGAGAAATCATGTTTTGACAGGTCGATTGGAGCACGGCAGTCTAAGCTGAATCTAAAGGTGAGCAGATCGGCGGCAAGGCTTAACGGGGAATTAACAAAACGCCTCTAGCATGAAACCATGCAGGTGCTATTGGTCGAGGACAAGGTGAGCTTGGCTCATGCGCTACGTCGCGCCCTGGAGTCGCAAGGACACGCTGTTGAACTTGCGCATGATGGCGAGGATGCCCTCATGAAAGGACGCAGAACAAG
>Ga0207857_1000599_pt1 | contig 9758 bp, 5 predicted proteins | sample LuqExpMetageno22_FD_187780 | JGI IMG/M metagenome (GOLD analysis project Ga0207857, IMG submission 187780) | Tropical forest soil microbial communities from Luquillo Experimental Forest, Puerto Rico - Sample 22 (SPAdes) | ecosystem: Environmental > Terrestrial > Soil > Tropical forest ... | reverse complement strand
CCTCTTCCTCTTCGGTGACAAGCCCATGCTTCGCTAGCCAGTCCACCGCCTCGCCGCGAAGTTGTTTCAGGCTGGCCAATTTCTTCGGATTATGTTCCAGCGTTTGAAAGTGAAAAAGCGTGTTTTCAAAGAAGTCATCAAGCGCCGCGCGGCTATTGGCGATCTGCGAAGCAATAAGGGAAAGCACCGTTTTTCTCAGGCTCATTTGGAGCAACACAGAACTGAGCCGCTCATTTTCCGGCCCAATGAGCTTTTGCGCGTGAGCCAATTCCACTTTGTTCTTTGGAAGGAGTACCGCGAATCCTTCATCATGTAGCCCAAGCCTCCCGGCGCGCCCGGACATGTTCCTATAGTCGGTCAGCCGCAAGCGCGATTGATCCGGATCGCGGTATTGAAACGTCAGCTTTGGAAACACGATTGTCTGGAATGGAAAGTTCACACCCGCGGCCAGAGTCGAGGTGGCGAAACAAACCTCGAATTGGGACTTGGCGAAGCCGCTTTCAAGAACCTGCCTCTCTTGGGCCGACAGGTCCGCGGTGTGAAACGCGACACGGCGTTCAACGGAGCTTTTGAGCTTATCCGAGGAGTCCGTGGGTTCCGAAAAGAGTTCCAATTGTTCGGCAATTTCCAAACCCGGTGTCGTTCGCGGACGTCTTCGAACGAAGTCCGCCGCGTATTGGGAGGCTTCCTTTCTTGTTTCCGTGAAAACGAGTACGGGGCCGCGACCCTGCTGAATCAGGTGTTCAACAACGGCGGCTATGTCGTTTCCCGGTATCGGAGAACTTGCCTCGCTCCCATCTTCTTGCCCGAACGTGACACGGTAGATTCGCCCGTTCGCCCAAATCTCTTGGTGCAATGGCACACTTCGTTCAGAACTCTGTACGAGTTTGCAGTTCATCCAGTTTGCCAGATCGGCGGGATTCTCAACGGTCGCGGTCAACGCGATGAATTGCCCAACGTTTCGCTGCCTGAAAATTGCGCAGAGGGCTTCGATATCCGGCCCCCTGCTTGGGTCGCATAAAATCTGTAGTTCATCGGCAACTACAAGGGTATTTTCCGGACGTACCTGGCCATTTATTAAAAGCCCTATCGCCTTTTCGTATGTGGCGACACGCAGTTGCGCATCGACGCTTCCCTCGGAACGATCACCCGTGCTTAACCCGACGCTTGCAATGGGATTCGGGGATGCTTCGCCAAATCTGGCTTCGAAATCAAGGTACTTCTGGTCGGCAAGCGCCCGATGAGAAACCAAATACAGAACCGGCATTCCCTTGCGAAGAACCGATGCCGCCGCGATTTCTGCAACCAGAGTTTTGCCCGACGATGTTGGCGCGCTGACAATTAGGCTCGCGCCTTCCGTTACTCCGGCCGCAAGCGCCTTCTGCTGAATATCGGTAAGTTCTTTGATCCCCCACTCGGCGAGCTTTTGCTTAAGCCAGTCATCGAGCACGATTTTGGCGACTTTGATCCCATCCATGTCACACCTTTCTCCTTGCCTTCTTGGCAAAGATCGTGACAGTTAACTCCCTTTATCTAGCGTCACGAAAGCGTTCGCATCTCATCGAGAAACCGCCGGATAATTTCGTCAATTATAAGCTGCGGAAGCGCATTGTTAGCGCCGATTTAAAACGCGTCCAAATCAGCCGGATGCACTGGAGCCAGGGAGCCAGACAGCCCCTGTTGGCGGAGACGAGGTATGCCACCTCGATTGAAGCATAATCATCGATGCGCTTGTTGGCGCTGTATGAGTGCATTGGCCTGAAATCGCTGGATTACAGCCTAGAAGCTGTTATTAATTTTGGGTCTTTGAATACATTGTGATAGCCCACGGCAGCGTCCAGCGGCGACGATGGAAGCATGGGCAATCGAGACCGACTGGGCTATCCGTCGGATGTGACCGACGAGGAGTGGGCTTTTGTGGCTCCCTATCGAGCTCTTTGCCGCGAAGACGCCGAGCAACGCGAGTATCCCTTGCGGCGCGTCTTCAACGCGTTGCGTTATGTAGCCAAGACCGGCTGTCACTGGCGCATGCTGCCCAACGATCTTCCGCCTTGGCCTGTGGTCTATCAACAGATGCGGCGCTGGATCGAGGCCCGTTGTTTTGAAACCATGGTCGAGGACTTGCGTAAGTTGCTGCGCTTTGTGGCCCGCGTATTCGCGTAGCAGTCCATGCAGATCCTCGACCAGTGTCTCGAAGCAATGAGCATCAATCCAACGACGCATCTGCTGATAAACAACATGCCATGGTGGCAGGTCGTTGGGCAACATGCGCCAGTGACAGCCGGTCTTGGCTACATAACGCAACGCGTTGAAGACGGCGCGCAACGGGTACTCGCGCTGCTGCGCATCCTCGCGACACAGCGCCAAATAAGGCGCTACAAATGCCCACTCTTCATCCGTCACATCCGTCGGATAGCCCGTGCGATCCCGATTGCCCACTCTGGCATCGTGACAGATGCCCGGTGAAAAACGCTATGCCTCTGCATCTAAATGCATAAAGTTAATAACAGCCTCTAGGGGTAAATGTCTAAACCCGCCCAATCAACCCTCAACTTCAACCGGGACGCTGCGGTGCTCTAGCACCGGCGACGCCTCCTACCAAGCATCCTATTGAGGAGGCCTTAGGGTTATCCGGCTATTCGTAACTCTATCCACGGACTCTTGCCAGTTCGCCCGGCATTTCTATGCTCGACGAAGCCTGAGCGAGGCAACTGTCCCCAAGGCCATCGAGCGAGCACATGAGTGGGTGCCCAGGCGAGAACGCCCTGCTCCGGGTCGTCAATACTTTCACAGCTAGCCCTCAAAGTTTGCGGCTTCTTACAGGCCGTCCCACCAAACTGGGCCAGCCGAAGGAGCCGCGCCGCCTAGTGCGCGGACGCTGTGGGAGGCCAAGATACGCTCTTGATCGCGGTGTTGCGAGCAGGCAACGATTACGACCCTTGCTTACGCCGGGCTGCACAATAAGGAACTCTGCCATCTGCGCAGCCAGCACGGCCAACTATAAGAAATGCAATAGAGTTGGGTACGCGGGAGGGTATTTGTTAGTTGTTAACTTGTTAGTTAGTTTTATAGGTTACTTTTTACAAAAAACAGATTCGATGGTAATCTTTCCGGCATCCTTTTGTTGTGCAAAACATGCGCTGTCTGTAGCGGCGCGTCCTGCTGTGGACGACTTTATGCAGATAAAGCAGAAGGTTTGAGGGGGGAGCCTATGACATCGAGCTATTCAGGGGCGTTGGCCCTTAAGAATTTTCTTGGTGAATCTATGTGGTCTATATCGCAGCACAGCTTATGTAGAAAGGCAAGGAATAGAAATCGTATTCTTGCGGCCTTATTGGCGATAGCGATTATAGAGCTCGTGTCTGTACCTTTCATCAATGCTCAAAGCCAGCCTGTATTTCCGACGAACTACATTTCTTACGCAACTGCGACGCCCTCGTTTGGTGTAGGCCACGACTATATCCAAATGATGAACGAGACGGTGGATCCAGGTTCAGGGCAAGTGTCAATGCGGATTAAAATCCCAACCCCAAAAGGAAGAGGACTCGATTTTCCATTTGGTCTAAACTATAACTCGAGCGGCGCATATGGACTGCAGATGGCTACAGCTGACCCATACAATGCCCTGACGAGTCCTGTCTTCCTTGGACCAACGTCATGGGGAGGGGCATCTGGTGGTGTATTTGTTTGGGGTGACGATAAGGGTGGGTGGACAGAGCAATATCCAAAAGCGAGCTATTCAAATCTTTCTTATATAGATCCTCAGTTTCAGTACACCTGTTATTACTCGGGAAACGTTTCCTTTTCTGACCTAAATGGTGAGCGAGAGTGGCTTGGTTTTATGTGGACCCAGGGTGACACTGCAGGGGGCGTATATTGCCCAATGAACAGCAATACACAGACAGTAGTAAGCCAGGATATGAAATACCAAGCAGTAGCCTATCCTGGATTCGTTGGAATTGCCGGAGCAGATGGAAAAACATATCTTTTCGCTGCGGGTAGCTCTAACCCATCCTCTCAAAGCGGAACATACTTTGTAGTTCCTGATCTAATAGAGGACCGGAATGGCAATAAGATCTCGATAGCGCAAACTACAAATAGTGTGAACGTGACGGATAGTTTAGGTCGGCTAATTTTAAGCGAAAATAATGCAAACTCTGGACCTACCAGTATCACAACTACGTATGCCGTGGCAGGAACACCTGCGCCGTACATTGCGACTTGGTCCAGTGTACAGGCAACATCTAGCCCGTCCTTTCCATTCTCAGTTCTTTCAAGTGATATAACCGGTGGATATTGTTCGTCACAAGGAAGGGTGGGTGGTTCGGTCAGGACTCTGACAAATCTTGAATTACCTGACGGTACTTCTTATCATTTTGACTATGATCCCGTGTACGGCTTGCTGAGCAAAATTACATATCCAAATGGTGCTTATGTAGCGTATTCGTGGACGATTCCTGGCTTCAACGATGATGCCAATTACACTTGGGTCAGCTATGCAGACTCCAACGTGACGGGAGCAACAGCATATACGGTTCACCAGTGTTCTGTTCAGTACGGTCGTCCACAGATTAACTCTCGTACCGTCAGCTATGATGGCGTCAACATAGCGCTTCAGCAGACATTTAGCTACAGCACTGTTTTCAAAAGTATTAGCGAGGGAAGGTATCAGGGCAACAACTATACAAGCAAAACAACGACAGTAGCCACATCCGATCTAATTCGCAATACATCCTATACCAAGGTGTATACGTATATTCCCAACGGTAATAGCGCGTCCAACGTGTCCATTCCGGGGAACTATTCGATGCAGCTCTATTCCTACATGAGCGATTGGCCAGCCGTTGAGCAATCAGTTGTTACAAAGGATTCAAACGGAATAGTGCTTTCTACAGAGGGAAAAACATGGCTTGACCCCTCGCACTTATTAGTGGAGAGGACGGCACTTCCCGATGATAGCGGAAAAGTTTCCGAAATACATTATTCCTACGATTCTGCAGGGCGTCTTCTTAGCGAAATGGATGAGTATGACTATGGAACTGGAGCTGTTGGGCCTCTTCTGCGCAAGACGGTCCACTCATATCAGCAATTTGGGGCGTCGCCAGTATTGTCCTACTATTTTTCGAATCCAAGTATGCCATTCACGTCAACGTTGCTTGCCTTTCCATCAGCAACGATTGTGTCGAACGGTAGCGGAACGGTTGTTGCAGAAACGGACTACTCCTATGATCAGACAGCAGTTTCATCCGTCTCTGCTGTTCAGCATGACGACACCTTTTATGGAGCATCTTCAACATCCTCAAGAGCTAATCTCACAAAGGTAAGCAAACGATGCCTGCAGAATTGCACAGATTCGGTTACAACATACACCTACGATGAAACGGGACAAGTGACATCCATGACGGATCCATGTGGCAATGGAACCTGTAGCGATATGAGTGGGGGTGGCCACACAACCTACTATTCCTATGCGGACAACTTTGCCTCGGGTACAGGACAGCCTAATGGGGCTACGAATGCGTACATTACGGCAATCACGGGGCCTCCTGTCAATGGTGTCAACTTCGTGAAGACGATCCAGTATGGGTACAATGACGGCAAGATCAGGACGATGACTGACGAAAATAATCAGTCCACGACGTTTTGCTATTTTGTCGGCGGATGTGGAGGTAGCTCCCAAGATCCTTGGGTTCGTCTCACCCAAGTAAATTACCCGGACGGTGGGCGCTCATCAGCTAGCTACGCCGATACAGGCACAAATCCATCTACGACCATCTCATCGGCAATTAACGGAGGGATGACCAAGACAAGCACCACTATTCTCGATGCAATGGGTCGCCCCATTCAGACCCAGTTGACCTCCGATTCCTACGGAACAGACTATTCGAACACTCTGTATGACGGCGAGGGGCACGTATATCAGCAGTCGAATCCAACCCGTTGTTCTTCGACGCCGGGCACGATGCCGAACAGTTGCTCGGAGAGCACATGGGGCATCATAACGCTTAGCTATGATGCGCTGGGACGCAAAAAACAGCAGATAAACCAAGACGGTTCAAGCACCTCATGGCTATATAGCGGGAACACAATTCAGTTTACAGATGAGCGGAATAATTCCTGGTCTCGTACGTCCAACGCTCTTGGTTGGCTGACAAATGTTGTTGAGCCAGGAGCACTGAATACCCTGTATAGCTATGACGCGTTGGGAAACCTGTTGTGCGCAGACCAGTGGGGTACTGGAACTCCAGGAGCGGCCTGTACCAGTAGCCGCTACAGAAGTTTCAGCTATGACAGTCTGTCACGTTTGAAGGCTTCGCATAACCCTGAGACCGGTACTATTCAATATACATACGACCTGAACAGCAATATTTCATCCAAGACGGATGCGCGCAGCGTAATGGTTAGCTACACATACGATAATCACAATCGATTGAAATGGAAGCAGTCTCCGAGTGGATCTGCGGGCTTTGGTTACGACGGGAAGGACGAATCGGGAAACGCGATGAATCCAGTTCCCTCCTACCCCGTCGGCCGGCTGACACATGCATCCAATGAAGTCAATGCGGCCGAGAATTACGCCTACGACACGATGGGGAGAGTCGTGCAGGAAGCATATTGCACGCCTCAGGACTGCAGCTACGGAAACGTAGTGCATGCAGCATATGATCTGGCAGGAAATTTGAGCTCATTGACCTATCCCGATGGGCGTACGATTTCACACACTTTCGATGGCGCGAATCGGATCTCATCAATCAACTATGACAATTGGAATGGAACTTACGTAGGGACTCGCTACTTCACTGCCAACTCTTATGACCCGGTTGGCCATCTGATTTCGGCTAATAGAGGTAATAGCATAATAGAGGGATCAACCTTCAACTCGCGCTTGGAAATAATGTCAAAAGGCTATATTAGTCAGAGTTGTGTCCGGAATGTATGCATGGTCGGAGATGTATGGGACAGACTCTATACTTGGCAGCCTAATGGAAATCTGCAGCAGACGCAAAATTTGATTTCGGGGACAACTCGCCAATACAGCTATGACGCATTGAACCGTATTACAGGGGCGCTGGACGTGGTTTCGGGAACGCAAACTCCGGATCCAAACGGGATAAACGAAAGCTTCAACTACGACATCTTTGGCAACCTTTGGGAATCGGGCAATTTTACATTTTGGCCATCGCAATATTCTGCAGCTAATCAACCAGGCCCAGGATGGAGCTACGATGCAGCAGGCAATCTGTTGAGTGATAGCCTAGGCAATTCGTATACCTGGGATGCAGAAGAGCGTATCCTAACTGCGAATGGCATTGGATATACATACAGTGCCGGCGGCGAGCGTGTAGGCAAGCCTGGAACGGATACGTTGTATTTTAATGGGCAACCATTGGCACGATTGTCTGGCGGAGCTTGGACAGATCTTGTCTATGGTACGGAAGGTATCCTAGCGGAAATTCCAGGTACACAGGCTGGTTCTCCGCAATTCAGGATCACCGACCATCTAGGTTCATCTGTGGGTATGTTGTCTTCAAGCGGGGCGGTATTGGGCCTGCAGGACTATGCGCCATTTGGGCAACTTTTCAACGGTAGCGGAATTTCAGATCCATATAAGTTTACCGGCAAAGAACGTGACGCAGAATCCGGCAACGACTACTTCGAAGCACGTTATTACAGCAGCAGCATGGGCCGCTTCCTATCACCTGACTGGTCAGCACGGGCTGAACCAGTGCCGTATGCGAAACTTGACAATCCGCAGTCACTCAACTTGTATGCTTACATGACAAACAACCCACTCGTTGGTGTAGACCTCGATGGGCACTGGGGATGCAATGGCTCGACAGATGGCCTTTGTGACCCAGCTATTCAGAATGCGATGCGAAATGGAAAAAGTGCGTTCTTGGCAATGATTGAGGCCGAACAGCAGAACAAGAATTCGACTTCTGCTCATTTCGAATATTCAATATCGACAGGTGAATTGTGGAAGGTCGATGCTTCAGGCAACGCTACGTTTGTAAGCAGCGGATATTCGGGTAAGGGTAATGGGTTGAACAATCCATACGATCAGGATATTCAAGGGGAAAAGGGTAAAGCTGATGCCGGACCTATACCAGCAGGAAACTACACCATCGGGAAGATGTTCGACAACACAGGAAAAACAGGTCCTGGTTCGATGCGTCTTACGCCAGGTGCTGGCAACGAGATGAATGGTCGTTCAGGTTTTTTGATTCACGGGGATAATCGCAAGCACGATTTTTCGGCTTCAGAAGGGTGCATTATCTTGAGTCAAAGTGCCCGTAATGCAATATCGTTAAGCGGCATTACGCGATTGGAGGTTAACGCAAATATATGGTGAATCGAAAAGTGAAAACGGAGGTTTGGATTGTTCTTTTGGTCATAGTCGGGGTGGTTCCTGCGAGTCTTTATGGACAGACACCATCCACGATTCCAGCCAGCGACAAATCCGATTGGTGGTCCACGACCGCGTCGCAGAGTGAGGAGAATATCGGACCTGTTCTGCACAGGGAGATCAGCGACACGAATTACCAAATTATAGGAATCAATCTTCACGACATGGAGTTCGCTACGGTCTATGAAAAGATCGGTGAAGCCCATCCTATTCAACGCGGCGATGCCTCGACTTGGAGAGAACAAGCCTGCTATAAATCGCGTTCATCCGAGCATCCGGTCTATCTGATTTTTGAGCATGGCGAGGTCAATGCTTCGTTCTATCTTTTCAACAACGCCCAGCCTTGGAATGGGAGCGGCGAGTGCACGCAGACCGAAAAGGTATCAGCCACCACTGCGACAGCTTCCGGCTTGCGCTTGGGCATGACTCCCGAACAGGTCGTCGGGGTCCTTGGTAAACCAAGCGTACGCAAGCAAAACGAACTGGTATATGCAGTTGAAGTAAAAAGACAGACGGCTCCGGATGCTCTAGTGCGAGCACGACAACAGCATCCAGAACTTACGGAGGAACAATTTCGCCAGGACTATGCAACCTACGACCTAACCGTGTTGATCCGCGCTCGATTTTTGCGCACCAAACTTGTGTATCTTGGGGTCTCAGTCACTGAGACTGATTAATCGGGAATGTTGAGGAAGGAATGCATGAAGATACGACTCAGTTTGCTCGCGGCCATTCTGTTGTTCTCCCATACAGCCTTGCCAGAGATCGAAAAGGTTGGGCGTGTGTGCGGCAACGGAATTTGCCCTGCGTGGTGGCCTAAGCTTGAGCCCGTTAAGGGGTGGCACCATGAAGACGAGGCGAGCTTTGCTAACAACGCCAACTTCCAGGTTCCCGAGGGCTTCACTTTTTCCAATGCTGAAACCGTAATCTATGCGATAGCCCTGTATAAACCGAGGAATCCCGAAGCAACTTCATTGGAAGTTCTGATTAAGAATGATCGTGGTGAATTCCTCAAAGAAGATTCAAGCATCGAAATCGCTAAGATGCCGCCTCTGAAGACGAAGGACGGCAAGGCGCTAGAAACTTACAGGTTCTTTCCGAAAGCCAACGGCAATTGGGAAGAAGTCTCCTATGGCGAAGAAGGCGATTTCTACTTGATATTCACTGTCAGTTCAAGAAGCCGGGCCGGATTCTTGGCCTCGCTCCCCATTTACGAGCAGTACATAGCCCAGTACAAAGAGTGAAGTTCGCGGCTTGCTGCTTCCCTGGCATTCTCCAGCGGCATCGTCCGGGCTGGCAGCATTACGGTGCCTGTGGCACCGGCAGGGGTAGGACACGACGCAAATCTATA
>Ga0207857_1000596_pt1 | contig 9776 bp, 9 predicted proteins | sample LuqExpMetageno22_FD_187780 | JGI IMG/M metagenome (GOLD analysis project Ga0207857, IMG submission 187780) | Tropical forest soil microbial communities from Luquillo Experimental Forest, Puerto Rico - Sample 22 (SPAdes) | ecosystem: Environmental > Terrestrial > Soil > Tropical forest ... | reverse complement strand
CGCTGAGATCGGCTCGTCCCTGGTCTACACCGGCAGCCGCGACGCGGACTTCGAGGAGATGGTGAGAAGGCACCTGGCGCGGACGCTCTAACAGGTTGTTGAAAAACAGCCATCAGGCCTTCCTCCTCGAAAACCCTATGTGCGGCGTAGCGCTGCTACGCCTCCGCGGGTCTTTCTGCGGGTGCGACGATCTGACTATTTTTGAACAACCTGAGTTTTTCAACAACCTGCTAAAAAAAGCTTTTTGATAGGTGCCCCGGAAAATTTTGCTTTATGTTGCCTCGCCTGCTGTGCTAGATATGGGGTGGATTCATTGTATATCCTTCGCCCATCATAAAGGAGCCTGCCATGTCCACCAACAACGATAATGCCGCAGCCGCTGTCATAGCCTTTGTCTCCGGCGCCGTCATCGGCGCTGCCGCCGCCCTTCTCCTGACCCCGAAACCGGGCCGCGAGGTGCGGGAGAAACTGACCGACCTGAGTGAAAGCGCTGCCGAGAAGATGCGGGGACTCGCCCGGGAGGCCAAGTTCAAGGTGGCGCCCAAGGCGAAGACCGGGGACTACCAGTACGACGGCGGCGACGCCTGGATCTAGTATCCGGTTCCGTTGGCTCGTACCCGTACTTCCGGCTCGTTTATCCGGGAGAACCCCGGAGAAACCCATTTTTACAGGGATGGACAGGATGAAGGGGATGTGCAAGCATCTGACTATCCTCTTCATCCCTGTTTGATTTTTTGGGGGTCGAAGGAGGCACACCAGTGGACCTCAAGTACGGCTCAACCTCGTTCCCGCTTGCGCTCCCCCCGGAACGCCTGGCCGGCGTCATCGAGCCGGCCCTCCCCCTGCCGGCCCAATCCCCCGAAGGGATCATCGAAGCGGCGCTGGACGGCTGCGAATCGCTCATGGCCGGTTTTGCACCGGGGGACCGGGTCGTCATCGTCACCTCCGACATCACCCGCTACACCGGCAGCGAGATCTACCTCCCCCTGCTGGTGGAACGGCTCAACCGCCGCGGCATACCGGACCGCAACATCGAGATCCTGATCGCCCTCGGCATCCACCGCAAGCAGACGCCCCACGAACATGAAAAGATCCTGGGACCGCTCCATGGCCGCATCCGGGTGATTGACCACGACTGCGACGACCAGGCTTGCCTGGTCATGGTGGGGAAGACCTCCGCAGGCATCGAGGTCAGCATCAACCGCCGGGCCGTGGAGGCGGACCGGCTCATCCTGACCGGGGTGATCGGTTTCCACTACTTCGCCGGCTTCGGCGGCGGCCGCAAGGCGGTCCTGCCGGGCATCGCCAGCCGCCAGGCCTGCATGGCGAGCCACTTCAGCGTGCTCAATCCACGGCCGGGCAGCGGCAAGAATCCCCTGGCCACCACCGGCAGCCTGGAAGGGAACCCGGTGCACCAGGCCATGGTCGAGGCCTGCGCCATGGTCGGGCCGGCCCTGCTCCTGAACACGGTCCTCTCCCTGGAAAAGCGCATCATTGCGGCCTTTGCCGGGCCGTGGCGCGAGGCCCACGAAGAGGGGTGCCGCTACTATGGGGAGCTGTTTTCCTGCCCCATCCCGGAGCAGGCCGATCTGGTCGTGGTTTCCTGCGGCGGCTTTCCCAAGGACATCAACCTCATCCAGGCGCACAAGTCCATGGAGTACGCCTCCCGGGCCCTCAGGGAGAGGGGCGTGATGATCCTGGTGGCCGAGTGCCGGGACGGTTTCGGCCATGCCACCTTCTTCGACTGGTTCCGGCATCGCTCCCTGGACCGGTTCGAGGCCGCGCTGCGGGAGCAGTACGAGATCAACGGCCAGACCGCCTATTCCCTGTTCCAGAAGGCGCACCGCTTCACGATCATCCTGGTGTCCCGGTTTCCCGGCCACCAGGTGGAGGAGATGGGCATGATCCCCGCCCCCACGCTCGAAGCGGCCATGGAAAGGGCGCAAGCGCTGCTCCCGCCGTCATGGCGGGCGCTGGTCATGCCCGAGGGGGGGAGCGTATTGCCGGTGGCGCCGCCCTGAGCAGCCCGTTGCCCGCAAACGCCGAACGCCCTTCCGGGAGATCCCGGAAGGGCGTTCGTGCTTTCAGGCGACAGCGAGCTGATTACTTGGTGTCGCAGGTGAAGTTTGCGTCGATGCGGCGATTCTTCTGCTTGCCGGCGGTAGTCTTGTTGTCGGCGACCGGTTTGGTGGGGCCGTACCCCTTGGCGCTGATCCGCTCCGGCGCAATGCCGAAGTTCTTGATGATGTAAGCCCTCACGCTCTCGGCGCGGCGCTGGGAAAGATCCATGTTCATCTTCAGGGAGCCGACGTTGTCGGTGTGCCCTTCGATGACGCCTTTGGCGCCCGGGTTCTCCTTGAGGAAGTCACCCACCTTTTTCAGTTCGTTGTGGTACCTGGGCTTGATGTCGGCCTTGGCCGTATCGAACTGGATCTCCAGGGTCGTCGGGCTGCACAGCTTGGCAACGGGCTTGGGCACCACCGGTGCGGCCACCGCGACCTTGGCCGTGCTCGTGGCGCTACCGCCATTTCCGGTGCAGGTCAACGTATAGTCGGTGGTATCGGCAGGCGTGATGCTCATGGAGCCCTGCGGCTGGACAGGTCCGATGCCGGGCTGGATGTCACAGGCGGTGGCGTTCCGGGAGGTCCAGCTCAGCGTGGCGGGCTGCCCCTTGGTGATGGCGGCAGGTGCAACGGTCAGGGTGCTCGACGGCGCAGCGGGAGCCGGCGCTGCCGGCGGGGGTTCCACAGCCTTGGGAGGCTCGGGTGCCGGCGCAGGGGCTGCCGGAGCTTCGGCCGCCTTTACTGCCGGTGCCGCGCCGCCAAAGGGGATGTAGGCGCCGACCGTGTACTCCACGTTGTTGAAGGTCGTGCTGTTGACGCCGCCGGATTTCAGGAGGATGTGGCGCACATCGCCCCGCAGCGCGAAGTTGTCGGTCAGGAACCACTTCAGGCCGGCGCCGTAGTCAAAAGCGCCCTGGGGCTTGATGTTGTCGAAATTGAGACCGGCATAGCCGGCGGCCACGTAGGGGACGAGGGTGTTGTCCGGGAAGAAGTGGTACAACAGCTCGCCGCCGTAGCGGTACATGTCGGATTTCTTGTCCGTCAGGGTCGATTCGGTATGGGCGTAGTCGAAGAGGGCCTCCACGCCGAACGCCTTGGTGAAATTGTAGCCGAGCCGGGCGCCATACACCGGGTTGGTATCGAGATGTTGCACGCCGTCATAGGTGTAGCCGCCTATCACGGGAGAAAGCGAGAAAGCCCCCTCTTTGTTGCCGGCTGATGCCGTTGTTGCAAACGCGGCCATCATGCCTGCAACAACCAGTGCGAGCGTCTTCTTCATAACATGTTCTCCTTTCATACCACATTAATGAATGATCATTTCCTACCACTAACCTTGCTGCAATGCAACCATAAAGACAATTTCACTCCGCAATGTCACGGGTTGCATAAATTTAATACTAGCCTGAAACCGCCAAATGGCAAGGGGGATGATGGCGTGCCGCCGGGCAGCGGCAGGCATCCGCCGCCCAAGCCGCGGCGCACAGAAAAAGGGACATACTGCGTGCGGACAGTACGCCCCCTTTTCCTGCCCCTGCACGGTCGCGCACCGCACAGGCCACTCCCCTGCCGCTATTTCTTTATGACGCAGTCGATGACCGCATCGATCCTGCGGTTCTTCTGCCTGCCCTCGGCGGTGGTGTTATAGGCGATGCGGCGCGTGTAGCCGTATCCCTTCGCCGTGAGGCGGGAGGCGTCGATCCCGAAGTTCACCACCAGGTAGTTCACCACATTCTCGGCGCGCTCGCGGGAAAGTTTCATGTTGTACTCATAGCCGCCCACGTTGTCCGTATGCCCCTCGATGACGGCGGTGGTGGTGGGATACTTCTTCATGTACTCGCCCACCTTGGCGATCTCGTCGCGGTACAGTGGCTTGATGTCGGCCTTGCCGGTATCGAATTCCATCTGGAGCGACATGCAGAGCCGCTCGGGGGGCTGGACCTCCTTGACGTCGAAGGCGCAGTCGATAATGGCCTCGATGCGGCGGTTCTTCTGCCTCCCCTCATCGGTGGCGTTATCGGCGATCGGGCGGGTCAGGCCGTACCCCTTGGCCGTGAGGCGGGACCGCTCGATGCCGAACTTCTCGACCAGGTAGTTCACGACGCTTTCCGCACGTTTCCGGGACAGGTCCAGGTTGTGCTCCGCAGTGCCGACGTTATCGGTGTGCCCTTCGATGACAGCGGTGGTGGTCGGATATTTCTTCATGAAGTCGCCGACCTTGGCCACCTCGTCGTTGTATTCCGGCCGGATGGCGGCCTTGTCGATGTCGAACTCGATATGGAGCGTGATGCAGTACTTGTAATGGCCCGGGGTCGGCTCAGCCGCCGGGATCTCCTCGAGCGGCGCCTCGGGTGCCGGCGCCGCCTCGGGCGCCGCAGCGGCCGGGGCCTCGACCGGCTTTGCCGCCGGTGCCGCGCCGCCAAAGGGCAGGTAGGCGCCGATGGTGTACTCCACGTTGTTGAAGGTCGTGTCGTTGACGCCGCCGGATTTGTAGATGATGTGACGCACGTCGCCCCGCAGCGCGAAGTTGTCGGTCAGGAACCACTTCAGGCCGGCGCCGTAATCAAAGGCGCCCCGGGGCTGGATGTTGTTGAAATTGAGGCCGGCATAGCCGGCGGCCACGTAGGGGACGAGGGTGTTGTCCGGGAAGAAGTGGTACAACAGTTCGCCGCCGTAACGGTACATGTCCGCTTTCCTCTCCGTCAGGGTCGACTCGGTATGGGCGTAGTCGAAGAGGGCCTCAACGCCGAACGCCTTGGTGAAATTGTAACCGAGCCGGAGACCGTACACCGGGTTGGTGTCGAGATGTTGCACGCCGTCATAGGTGTAGCCGCCTATCACGGGAGAGACGGAGAATGCCCCCTCCCTGTTGCCGGCCCAGGCAACGGTTGCAAGCGTTGTTATCAGGCCTGCGGCAACCAGTGCGAGTGTCTTCTTCATGACCTGTCTCCTTTCCTGTGGCATTCATGGATAGCTATCTTCCCACCGCAGTCCCTGGTGCGAGGCGACTCGAAGGCAGCCATGACCGACGCGGGATACGACCCCGGATTATTGTGTAAAGCATAGCCCGAAACTGCCAAATGACAAGGAAGGGGGGATTTTTTTCGCTGCCGGGCCGGCCGGTGGGTCGTGCTGCTTGCATTATGACCGGACGTTGCAGTATTATTTTCAGATACACTTTGTCGAGGAAAGGGAGGCACGCATGTTTTTCCCCCAGTTCAGGGCACGCAGGATTCGTGGCAGCGAGATATTCCGGCGCATGGTCCGCGAGACGACGCTGTCGGTGAATGATCTGATCTATCCCATGTTTTCGGCATTCGGCAACGGGCCGCGGAAAGAGATTTCCTCAATGCCGGGCATCTATCAGCAGTCGATCGCGGATATCGTGGCGGAGGCCCGGGAGGTGTACGCCCTGGGCATTCCGGCGGTGATACTCTTTGGGATTCCGGAGACGAAAGATGCGGTGGGGAGTGATGCCTATTCGGATACCGGCATCATCCAGGAGACGATTCGGGCGCTGAAGAAGGAGGTGCCGGGACTGGCGGTCATCACCGACGTGTGCATGTGCGAATATACCGACCACGGCCATTGCGGCATCATCAAGGACGGCGACGTGGACAACGACGCCACGCTGGAGCTTTTGGCCAAGGAAGCGCTCTCCCATGTCAAGGCCGGTGCCGACATGGTGGCGCCGTCGGATATGATGGACGGCAGGGTTGCCGCCATCCGCGAGATCCTGGACGAGAACGGTTACGATGCGATCCCGATCATGAGCTACGCGGTGAAGTACGCCTCGGGGTATTACGGTCCCTTCCGCGAGGCGGCGGACTCCACCCCCCAGTTCGGCGACCGCCGTTCCTACCAGATGGACCCGGGCAACCGGCTTGAGGCGCTGCGCGAGGCGGCGTCGGACATCGAGGAAGGGGCCGACATCATCATGGTCAAGCCCGGCCTCCCCTACCTGGATATCCTGCGGGACCTGCGCAACGACTACAACCTGCCCCTGGCGGTGTACAACGTCTCCGGGGAGTACAGCATGGTCAAGGCCGCCGCCAAAAACGGCTGGATCGACGAGGAGCGGGTCGTCATGGAAACCATGCTCGGGTTCAAGCGCGCCGGGGCCGACATCATCATCACCTACCACGCCAAGGATGTGGCCCGCTGGCTGAAGCAACGGTAGACTAAAAAACCCAGGTTGTTCAAAAATAGTCAGATCGTCGCACCCGCAGAAAGACCCGCGGAGGCGTAGCAGCGCTACGCCGCACAAGGAGGATTTCGAGGACGAAGGCCTGATGGCTGTTTTTCAACAACCTGTTAGTTAGTATCGTTAAGCTGTTCCTGCATCTCCCGCTTCTGCTTCCTGATGGTCCCCTCCTCCTTCCCGCCCAGGGAGGGGGGGCTCATCTCCGGCAGCTTCGTCGGCAACGACGGCAGGGAGGGGAGGGAAATGCCCTTGCCGGATGTCTTCTGCGGTACGGCCGCTCCAACCGGGGTGGCCGTTGCCTTTCGGGGGATCATGGCATGGGGGTGTCTGCGCGCGGCGTGGCGTGCCTTGGGGAAGGTCCGTTCCAGATCAACCTCGCCCGGCAGGAATTCGGCAAGGGTATCGCGGTTGACCAGCACGTGCACCTTGCCCTTGGAGCGCCACGCCGACTTTGCATTGATCACGCCGCCATCCTTCAGGTAGACCCTGGCCGCCAGGGCAGGCGTCGCCAGTCCCAACAAAACAAGACCCGTAAGAATCATCCGCATCATCGTACCCTCCGCATTCGGAATTATCCGGCAGCCTGTCAATGCCGGAACGGACTCTGTGGCAGGTACCGCGGCAGTTCCCCGCGGACCTCGACCTCCGGTGCATCCTCCAACTCCTCCAGGTTTCCGCTGTCGTCCTCGTAATCAGCCTCCCCCACGGCCCAGGCATAGACCTTTTCCGAGTCCAGCAGCACCGGCTTGTCCGGAAATCCGAAGACACGTTTCTGCATCTCCTCGTCGTAGAGCCCGATGCAACCGTGGGAGGCGGGGCGTCCCGGCAGGTCCCGGGCATGGATCCAGTAGCCGACGCTGTTCTCGTCGATGTAGAACCGCATGGCATTGTCCATGGGGTACTGTTCTTCATCGTTCTGGGTTTTGTAGAGGGACGACGTATGATTCTGGTCCCGCGCGCCGATGCGGAACTGCCCCGTGGGGGTCTCCGTCCCGGGCTTGCCGGTGGCGGCAGGGACGGAAAAAACCAGTTTGCCGTGTTCATAGGCCCCCAGCCACTGTTCGGTGACATCCACCAGGATATACTTCTCGTGCCGCCGGGCGGGCTCGTAGAGGCGCGGCAGCGGCGTATAGCCGCGGATATCGGCCATGCTGTCCGGCACCTTGATCGTCATGCCGGGGTACACATGACGCCGGTCGATGCGGTTGAAGCGCGCCACCCAGACCCAGTCGTTGCCGAAGAGCGATTCCAGGGTCTCGTCCGGCTGGATGAAATGGGGGTGCCACTTGATGGACGTGAGGCTGGGGTACTCCACCCGGGAGAGGTCCTCCAGCGCCTTGTCGGCAGGAGAGGCGCCCGGCTCGCTGGTCTCGGAAGGCGTACGCAACACCGTCGCCCCCACCAGCAGCGAAGTAAACAGGAAAACCAGGACTATTTTGTGGGAAAGCCGCATTCGGCTGGGGCGCATACGAAATCCTTCCGGTTTTTGAACGTAAGCTAGATATAATATTCGTTTGCCCGGAGATATTCAACCCCTTGCTGCCAACGTCGCGATAAATATGTGGCAGGCAACGGTTCGCCATGCTATGTATGCCCTTATACTACACCATTCAGGCGGTTTACAGGAGAGATCACATGTCACTCGACAGCCAGCGGCCACTTCAACCGGTATTCAACCAGTTTGCCAGCGACAACTATGCCGGGATCTGCCCGGAAGCCTGGCAGGCCATGGAGGAAGCGAACCGGGGATTTGTCTCCTCCTACGGCGACGACCCCTGGACCGAGCGGGCCTGCGAAAGCATCCGGAACCTGCTGGAGACCGACTGCCAGGTGTTCTTCGTCTTCAACGGCACAGCGGCCAATTCCCTGGCCCTGGCCTCGTTGTGCCGCTCCTACCACAGCGTCGTCTGCCACGACATGGCCCACATCGAGACCGATGAATGCGGCGCCCCGGAGTTCTTTTCCAACGGCACGAAGATACTGCACACCCACGGCAAGGACGGCAAGCTGGACCTGGATGCGGTGGAGTTTGCCATCACCCGGCGCAGCGACATCCACTACCCCAAGCCGCGGGTCCTGAGCCTGGCCCAGTCAACAGAACTGGGAACGGTCTACACCCCCGCCGAGGTCCGGGCGGCCTGCGACCTGGCCCACTCCCACGGCCTGCGGGTGCACATGGACGGCGCCCGCTTCGCCAATGCCGTGGCAACCCTGGGGGTAACGCCGGCCGAGGCGAGCTGGAAGGCCGGGGTTGACGTGCTCTGCCTGGGAGGGGCCAAAAACGGCATGGCCATCGGCGAGGCGGTGGTCTTCTTCGACCGGGGGCTCGCCGAGGAGTTCGAGTACCGCTGCAAACAGGCCGGACAACTGGCCTCGAAGATGCGCTTCATCTCCGCCCCGTGGATCGGGATGCTGGAGAGCGGCGCCTGGCTGCGTAACGCCCGGAATGCCAACCACACCGCCCGGCTTTTGGCCGACGAACTGGCGAAGATCCCCGGCGTGCGCCTCATGTACCCCTGCCAGGCCAACGCGGTCTTCACGGAGATGTCGGAACAGGCGACCGCGGCCTTGCGCGCGGCCGGCTGGCACTTCTATTCGTTCATCGGCACCGGCGGCGCCCGCTTCATGTGCTCGTGGCTGACTACGGAACAGGACGTGCGGAATCTGGTCGCCGCGGCCAAGCAAGCGTGCGGCGTGCAGTAAGAGGTTAGGACGCGGGGAGGAGATCATGGTCAAGACGGCAACATTCGAGGCGCTGCTGGAGGATACGGTTCCCGACGGCCAGGGGGGCTACCTCTTCACCCTGGAGGGGAAGAGCTACACCCTCACGGACAAGGACGAGGTGCGCAAGATAGCGGAGTCGCACGGCTACATCATCATCTACTGAACAGATCATCAGGAAGAGCCTCACCACGGAGGTGCACGGAGGCCCCCCAGGACCTACGTTGCAAGGAAAACATGGCAACAGGTTGCCATCATGCTGTTTGTCCTGTTTGCCGTTTTTGACCTTCCTCCGTGTCCTCCGTGGTGAACTTTGCATTTTTTGATTTTTGCAACGCAAGAAGCCCTTCAGAGAGTTCTGAAGGGCTTCTTTGTAATTATTCCCGGCGGCGACCTACTTTCCCACACAGCTGCCCGTGCAGTATCATCGGCCCTGAGGGGCTTAACTTCCGTGTTCGAGATGGGAACGGGTGTGACCCCCTCGGCATAGCCACCGAGAAATCATTGGCAAGGATGCATGCTCAGCGTCCTTGCAGATCGGTTATCAATTGCATTGTGGTTTAGGTTTTGTATGTGTTTGGCGGATTATATCCGGCCAGGGGGAAGGGGTTGCCTTCCCCCGAGCCGTATTTCATTTTTATGGTCAAGCCTCACGGCCGATTAGTACCGGTAAGCTAAACACATTGCTGTGCTTACACACCCGGCCTATCAACGTTGTGGTCTACAACGGGCCTTCAGGGGTTGTTACACCCAGGGATACCTAATCTTGAAGGAGGCTTCCCGCTTAGATG
>Ga0207857_1000593_pt1 | contig 9828 bp, 8 predicted proteins | sample LuqExpMetageno22_FD_187780 | JGI IMG/M metagenome (GOLD analysis project Ga0207857, IMG submission 187780) | Tropical forest soil microbial communities from Luquillo Experimental Forest, Puerto Rico - Sample 22 (SPAdes) | ecosystem: Environmental > Terrestrial > Soil > Tropical forest ... | reverse complement strand
GCGCCCGGACGTCCACGAGGGCGATGACCATCGCGACGAGGACGAGGCCGATCGTCACGATCATCGCCCGGGCGGCCGCCTGGCGCCCTGGCCCGCCGGACGCCAGCGTGGCGTAGTAGACCGACAGCGCGATCGCCACCCCCAGCGCGGTCCCGATCCGCTGGCCGACCTGGAGCATCGACCCCGCGACGCCCGCGCGCGCCACCGGCACCCGCGACAGCGTGAGGGTCTGGTTGGGCGAGATCACCAGGCCGCTGCCGACGCCCGCCACCAGCAGCGGCGCGGCCATCACCCAGCCGACGCCGGGCGGCCCGACGAGCCGCACGGCGAGGTCGGTGAGCGCGATGCCGACCAGGACGAGCACCAGGCCGACGACGACGAGCGTGCGCCCGTGCGCCGCCACGAGCCGCCCGGACCGGTGCGCGGACACCGCAGAGCCGATGGCGAACGGCGTGGCGACGAGGCCGGCCTGCAGGGCGGAGAAGCCCGCGACCTGCTGCAGGTACAGCGTGACGACGAGGAAGATCGAGGTGAACCCGCCGAAGTAGGCCATGCCGAGCAGCGCGCCGTTGCGGAAGGACGGCTCGCGCAGCACGTTCGGGTCGAGGACGGCCGACGAGGTCCGCCGCTGGTAGGCCCGTTCCCAGAGGATCGTCACGACGCCGAGCGCGGCGGCGCCGGCCAGCCACCACCACCGCCGCGGGTCGTCGCCCGTGCCGGTCGTCGTGACGAACGGCACCATCGCGGCCGTCACGGTCGCCGCGACGAGCACCAGCCCGACGACGTCCAGCAGCGGCCGGTGGTCGGCGGCCGGTCGCGTCCGGGGCAGCCAGCGCAGCGCCAGCGGCAGCACCACCGCGATCACGGGGACGTTGACGAAGAACACCCACCGCCAACCGGTCTCGGCGCCCGCGACCTGGATGATCAACCCGCCGAGCAGCGGCCCGACGGCCGTGGACACGCCGATCGTCGCCCCGAACGTGCCGAACGCCCGGCCGCGCTCGAACCCCCGGAACATCTGCTGGATGGTGCCGACCACCTGCGGGTTGAGCAGGCCGGCGCTCGCGCCCTGGAGCAGCCGCATGACCGCGAGGGCGGAGTCGGTCGGCGCGAGCCCGGCCCCCAGGCTCGTCAGGCCGAACGCGATGAGGCCGACGACGAACAGCGACCGGCGTCCGCGCGCGTCCCCGAGCCGCCCGGCCGGAACCAGCGCGAGCCCGAACGCGAGCGTGTAGCCCGCCACGATGAGCTGCAGCTCGCTCGCGCCAGCGTCCAGGCCCCGCTCGATCGACGGCAGCGCCACGTTGACGATCGAGACGTCGAGCATCGTGATGAAGCCGATCGCCATGCAGACCCACAGGGCGCGCCAGCGCCTCGGGTCGGGCTCGGGCACCCCCTGGGCGGGATGGGGCGCCGTGGTCGGCTCGGACGTCACCGAGGTGTCCTATCACGCCTCTCCCGTGGCGGTCCGGAGCGGCGGCGCCCTCTCGTCGTAGGTTGCGGCGGGTGAGCAGCGACCGCTACGGCCCCGACGTCCTGTCCGGGACGACCTCCCACCATCGTCAGCGACCCCGGTCGCGACCGCAGGCGGCGGAGCAGGGCCTCGTCGTCGAGGACGTGACCAGCGGCTTCGTCGGCGCGGTCGTGCGGGTCGAGAAGTCGGGCGGCCAGCACGTGGTCGTGCTCGAGGACCGGCACGGCCGCACGCGCACGTTCCCGCTCGGCCCCGGGTTCTGGGTGGGCGGGGAACCCGTGATCCTCAACGCGCCGGTGGCCGCCGCGCCGCAGGCGCCGACCCGCACGGCCTCGGGCTCCCGGGCGGTCGCCGGCGCGAAGGCGCGCGTCGCCCGCGGCAGCCGGATCTGGGTGGAGGGCAAGCACGACGCAGAGCTCGTCGAGAAGGTGTGGGGCGACGACCTGCGGATCGAGGGGGTCGTCGTCGAGCCGCTCGACGGCGCGGACAACCTCCTCGACGCCGTGCGGGCGTTCGCGCCCGGGAAGGACCGGCGCCTCGGTGTGCTCGTCGACCACCTCGTGCCCGGCAGCAAGGAGAGCCGGATCGCGGCCGAGGCGGTGCGCGCGGCGCCGGCCGGCACGGTCCTGGTGCTCGGCCACCCGTACGTCGACGTGTGGCAGGCGGTGCGGCCGGAGCGGCTCGGCCTGCGCGCGTGGCCGACGATCGAGCGCGGAACGGAGTGGAAGCTCGGCGTGCTCCGCGCGCTGGGCTGGGACGTGTCCGACGACCACGCGACGGCGCGCGCGTGGGCGCGGATCCTCGGGTCGGTGCGGACGTATGCAGACCTCGACCCGGCCCTGCTGGGCCGGGTCGAGGAGCTCATCGACTTCGTGACGGCGACGTAGTCCCCGCTAGGCGGGCAGCTGCGGCTGCTCCCCCGTCAGGCGGCGGTACAGGTAGGTGGTCGCCAGCAGCACCCACGGCACCGCGACCAGCAGCCCGACGCCGCACAGGATCGCGCCGGCGATGACGATCACGGCAGCCAGGAGGTAGAAGACGACCGTCTGCCCCGCGTTGCGCGTCATCATGTCGACGCTGTCGCGGATGGCGTCTACGGGCGCGACGCGCCGGTCGATGAGGATGAAGTAGGCGAGCAGCAGGAAGAACTGCAGCACGACCACGGCGAGCCCGCCCAGGAAGGGGATCGCCCGCAGCAGGCCCTCCGCGACGCCGACGATCAACGCCAGGATGGCGACCGGGCCGGCGTTCTCGATGCGGAAGAACTCGGCGAACGCTGGCCGGTGCCCACGCGTCACCGTCAGCGCCACGCGCACGAACTGCGCCTGGATCAGCGCGACGATGATCGCGCTCACGATGCCGAGCACGAACCCCGCGAAGGTGAAGCCCACCCCGGTGAACCCGCGCAGCCCATTGGTGCTCGCGCTGAAGATCCGCCCCCACCCGCCGAAGATCACCGACACGATCGACAGCACGACGAGTGCCGCGAGGAACCACACGACCATGGCGCCGACGATCGGTCCCCAGACCCGCTGGAACGCCTTCCAGCCGTCGGAGAGCGCCACGCCGAACAGCGACGGCTGGGCGACGCCCGCCGCGTAGCCCACGGGCGGCTGCTGGTAGCCGGGCTGCGAGGCCTGCTGGTAGCCGTAGCCCGGTGGCGGCGGCTGGTAACCGGGGGGCGGTTGGTAACCGGGGGGCGGCGCCTGGTAGCCCGGGGGCGGCGGCTGGTAGCCCGGGGGCGGCGGCTGGTAGCCCGGAGGCGGCGGCTGGTAGCCCGGAGGCGGCGGCTGATAGCCGGGAGGAGGTCCCTGATACCCGGGCGGCGGCGCCTGGTAGCCGGGCGGCGGGTAGGCCCCGGGGGGCGTCGACGGGGGCGCGGCGGCGGGCGGGGGCGCGACAGGCGGCTCGGGGGCCGGCGCGGCCGGGGCGGCCGCCGGCTCCGCGACCGGCTCCGGCTCGGTCACTGGCTCCGGCTCGGCGGGCGGCTCCGGCGCCCGGGGCGGCTCCTCCCCGAGGGGCGCGGGAACCTCAGGTTCGGTCGGGGTGGGGGGTTCCGGAACGGCGGGCGGCTGGTCGGGATTCGTCTGGTCCTCGCGGGGTTCATCTCCGCCGGGGATCGTGCTCATCTGTCACGCGTCCTTCCTCGTCAGGCGTGCGCCGCAGGCCGCGCCGGGGGCGCAGTGCGACCAGTCCACTCGTCCTGGTCACCGCGCGCAACAGGGGTACTACCGTGACCGGCACGAACAGGTGCTCGGCCTGGGGCACCCGCGGAGAGGTCGTTGACCGAAGCAGGAGGGCGCCATGAGCACCGAAGGCACGCCGGATCCCGCATCGCAGCCCAGCGACCCCGTCGGCGGCGACGCCACACCCTCGGCGGAGCCGCCCGAGGCCCCCGCACCCGAGCCCGCCGCGCCGGCCGAACCCGAGGCAGCCGCGTCGTACCCACCGGCCGGGCCCGAGGCAGCCTCGTCGTACCCACCGGCCGAGCCCGCACCCTCGTCGTACCCGCCCCCGGACTACGGCCCGCCGCCGTATGCGCCGCCTCATGGGCCGGCTGGGGCGGCCGGCCCCGGCTACCGGGAGCCGGGGTACCAGGAGCCGGGGTACCAGCAGCCCCCGCCCGGATATGGCTACCAGCAGCCGGCGTACCCGCCCGCGTACGGGCCGGCACCCCTGTCTCCGTCCGACGAGCGGCTCTGGGCGACCCTCGCCCACGTCGGCCCGATCCTCACGAGCTTCCTCGCCCCGTTGCTGATCTGGCTGATCCTGCGCGACCGGAGCCGCTTCGTCGACGACCAGGGAAAAGAGGCTCTGAACTTCCAGATCTTCCTGGCGATCGTGTACGTCGTCGGCGTCATCACGACCTTCATCCTCGTCGGCTTCCTCATCCTCCCTGCGGCGTGGATCCTCTCGATCGTCTTCGGCATCCAGGGCGCGATCGTCGCCGGCCGCGGCGAGCTGTACCGGTACCCGCTGACCTGGCGCGTCATCAAGTGATCTGAGGGATTGCGGAGCCTCACAGCCGGGTTGACAAGGACATGGGCCTCTACGACATCCCGTTCAGCCGCATGGACGGCACGACGACCTCGCTTTCCGAGCACCGTGACGACGTCGTCCTCGTCGTGAACGTCGCCTCTCGCTGCGGGTTCACACCCCAGTACGGACCGCTCGAGCAGCTCCAGGAGAAGTACGAGTCCCGCGGCTTCACCGTGCTCGGCTTCCCGAGCAACCAGTTCCTCCAGGAGCTGGGCAGCAACGAGGCGGTCGCCGAGTTCTGCACGAAGTCCTACGGCGTCACGTTCCCGGTGCTCGACCGCGTCCGCGTCAACGGCCGGCACGAGCACCCGCTCTACACCGAGCTGAAGAAGACGCCCGACGCCGCCGGGAAGGCCGGCCGCGTCGCATGGAACTTCGAGAAGTTCCTCGTCCTGCCAGGAGCCGAGGTGCACCGGTTCCGCACCAAGATCGAGCCCGACGACCCCGCGATCATCGAGCTGATCGAGTCGCACCTGCCCCGTTAGCCGCCGGACCACCCGCGGTCGATACCTCACGCCGCGGTCGATACCCAGCGGCTACCGACGGCGAAGGGATCTATCGACCGCGCGACCTCACGCGACGAGAGTGCGCACGACGGCGTCGGCCAGGAGCCGCCCTCGGCGCGTGAGGACGACGCGGGGCTGGCGGCGGTCCAGCGCCGGCCGGGGCTCGACGAGCCCGTCGGCGACGAGCCCGGCGACTGCGCGCCGCCCGTCGTCGGACAGGGCGGAGGTCGGCAGGCCGGACGCCAGCCGCACCTCGAGGAGCACGCGCTCGAGCGCCCTCGTCTCGCCCGAGAGCGTCTCGCGGCCCGACGCCGGCGACAGCCCGGCCTCGAGGCGGTCGGCGTAGGCGCGCGGGTGCTTGACGTTCCACCACCGGACGCCGCCGACGTGGCTGTGGGCGCCCGGGCCGATCCCCCACCAGTCGTCGCCCCGCCAGTAGGCGAGGTTGTGGCGGCACGCGTCCTCGGGCTCCAGGGCCCAGTTCGACACCTCGTACCAGTGCAGGCCCGCGTCGGCGAACAGCTCGTCGGCCAGCTCGTACTTCGCCGCCTGGTCGTCCTCATCGGGCCGCGCGAGCTCGCCTCGGCGCACCTGGGCGCCCATCTTCGTGCCGGGCTCGACGACGAGCGCGTACGCCGAGATGTGCTCGACGTCGGTGGCCAGCGCGGCCTCGACGGAGGTCCGCCAGTCGGCCAGCGACTCGCCCGGCGTGCCGTAGATGAGGTCGAGTGACGTGCGCAGCCCTGCGTCCCGGGCCCAGCGGACCACCTCGGGGACCCGCGCCGGGTTGTGCGTGCGGTCCAGCGTCGCCAGCACGTGCGGCACCGCGGACTGCATGCCGAACGAGACGCGCGTGAAGCCGCCGGCAGCGAGCGCGGCGAGCGATGCCGGCGTCACCGAGTCGGGGTTGGCCTCGGTCGTCACCTCGGCGTCGTCCGCCAGCCCCCACACGTCCCGCACCGCGGCGAGCATCCCGACGAGGTCCGCCGCGGGCAGCACGGTCGGTGTGCCGCCGCCGACGAACACGGTGGAGACCTCCCGCGGCGGCAGGCCCGCGTCCCGGAGCACCCGTGTCGCGAGCGTCACCTCGCGCTCGGCGGTCACGGCGTACGACGCCTGGCTCGCCCCGCCGCCGAGCTCCGCGGACGTGTAGGTGTTGAAGTCGCAGTACCCGCACCGCACCCGGCAGTACGGCACGTGCAGGTACACGCCGAAAGCCCGCTCGTCGGCCCCGAGCGCGACCGACGCCGGCAGGGCGCCGTCGGCGGGCGCGGGGTCGCCGTCCGGGAGCGCGGGCATGCCGTCATCGTGCCATTGCCGTTGATTCGAGTGCGCTCGAACTCCTACGGTCGACGCCATGACGATCACCGCCGAGCGGGAGTACACGATCGAGGAGGTCGCGGCCGAGACCGGCCTGACCCCCCACACGCTCCGCTACTACGAGCGGATCGGGCTCCTCGAGCCGGTGCCGCGCGCCGTGTCCGGGCACCGGCGCTACACCGAGGGCGACCTCGGCTGGGTGCGGTTCGTCGTCATGCTGCGCCAGACCGGGATGTCGATCGCCGACTCGCTGCACTTCATGGAGCTGACGCGCGCCGGCGACCATACGATCCCCGAGCGCGTGAGGCTGCTGCGCTCCCACCGGGACGACCTCGTCGCCCAGCTCGCGGTGCTCCAGCAGCACCTGGGCGCGATCAACCGGAAGATCGACATCTACGAGGGGCTGCTTCACCAACCCCGTTGACTGCGAGCGCGCTCGAACTCCTAGCGTCGTCGGCCGTGACCCCGAGGTGCGGGGCACGGGGAGGACGAGATGAGGACGACACCGCTGGGCGTGACGGGCGAGCAGGTCAGCGCCCTGTCGCTCGGGTGCATGCAGATGGGGACGATCGCGGACGACGCCACCTCGTTCGCGCTCCTGGACCGGTACGCGGAGGCCGGTGGCACGTTCCTCGACACCGCGGACTGCTACTCGTGGTGGTGGGCGCAGGGCACCGACGGCGGGCAGAGCGAGGACGTCATCGGCCGCTGGATGGCCGCGCGGGGCAATCGCGACACGACGTTCGTCGCGACGAAGGGCTCGGGGCGCACCGACTACGCGGGCGCCTGGCCCGCGGGCGCGCCCTCGGCCGACTGGGACTACGCCCGCCGGCACTTCGTCGGGGCCGGGGCGGCGACTGTGCGCGAGAGCCTCGAGGGCAGCCTGCGACGGCTGCGCACCGACCACGTCGACCTGTACTACGTGCACGTCGACGACCGCGAGACGCCGCTGGAGGAGACCCTCGGCGCCCTGGCCGAGCTCGTCGCCGAGGGCAAGGTGCGCCACATCGGCTGGTCGAACGTCCGCACGTGGCGCCTCGAGCGCATCCGCCGGCTCGCCGCGCAGCACGGCTGGCCGGCGCCCGTCGCGGTGCAGCAGGCGTACTCCTACCTGCAGCGCCGGGCCGGCCTGCGCCACGGGTCGATCACCGACGACGAGCAGCTGGACTACCTCACGGAGCACCCGGACCTGACGCTCGTGGCGTACTCCCCCGTGCTCAAGGGGCTGTACGACATCGCGCCGGAGCGGCGCTCCTCGGTCGAGGTGTACGCCGACTTCGCGGGCGACGCGGGCGAGGCGCGGCTCGCCGCCGCGCGCGAGGTCGCCGACGAGCTGGGCGTCCTTCCGAGCCAGGTGGTGCTGGCGTGGCTCTACGCGCACACGCCGCGCGTCGTCCCGATCATCGGCACCGCCTCGGTCGAGCGGCTCGACCAGGCGATCGCGGCACTGGACCTGCGGGTGTCCGACGAGCAGCTCAAGGGGCTGGACGCGGCGTAAGGAGGGTGGCCCGGCGCTCGTCGTGCGCGCTGCGCTTGTGACAGGGCTACTTCTTCGCCTTGTCCTTGTCCGTCGGCGTCTCGGAGGACAGCGCCGCGATGAAGGCCTCCTGCGGGACCTCGACCCGCCCGATCGTCTTCATCCGCTTCTTGCCCTCCTTCTGCTTCTCGAGCAGCTTGCGCTTGCGCGTGATGTCGCCGCCGTAGCACTTGGCGAGCACGTCCTTGCGCATCGCGCGGATCGTCTCGCGCGCGATGACCCGCGCCCCGATCGCGGCCTGCACCGGCACCTCGAACTGCTGGCGCGGGATCAGGTCCTTGAGCTTCGCCGTCATCGCGACGCCGAAGGCGTACGCCTTGTCCTTGTGGACGATCGCGCTGAACGCGTCGACCGTCTCGCCCTGGAGCAGCAGGTCGACCTTGACGAGGTCGGCGGCTTGGTCGCCGTCGGCGTCGTAGTCGAGGGAGGCGTAGCCCCTGGTGCGGCTCTTCAGCGCGTCGAAGAAGTCGAAGACGATCTCCGCGAGCGGCAGCCGGTAGCGCAGCTCCACGCGGTCCGCCGAGAGGTAGTCCATCCCCTGCATGTCGCCGCGTCGCGTCTGGCACAGCTCCATGACGGTGCCGACGAACTCGCTCGGCGTGAGGATCGTGGCCCGCACGATGGGCTCGCGGACCTCCTTGATCTTGCCGGCGGGGAACTCGCTCGGGTTGGTGACGCGGACCTCGGTGCGGTCCTCCATCGTCACGTCGTACTCGACGTTCGGGGCCGTCGAGATCAGGTCGAGCCCGAACTCGCGCTCCAGCCGCTCCCGCACGATCTCCAGGTGCAGCAGCCCGAGGAAGCCGACGCGGAAGCCGAACCCGAGCGCGACCGAGGTCTCCGGCTCGTAATTGAGCGCCGCGTCGTTGAGCTTGAGCTTGTCGAGGGCGTCGCGCAGGTCCGGGTAGTCCGAGCCGTCGATCGGGTACAGGCCGGAGAACACCATCGGCTTGGGGTCGCGGTAGCCGGACAGGGCCTTCTTCGCCGGCTTGCCCGCGTTGGTGATCGTGTCGCCGACCTTGGAGTGGCGCACGTCCTTCACGCCGGTGATGAGGTAGCCCACCTCGCCCGCGGCAAGGCCGTTCGTCGGCACCAGCTCGGGGCTGATCACCCCGATCTCCAGGAGCTCGTGGGTGGCGCGCGTCGACATCATGACGATCCGCTCGCGCGGGTCAAGGTGGCCGTCGACGACGCGCACGTACGTGACGACGCCACGGTAGGTGTCGTATACGGCGTCGAAGATCGCCGCGCGTGCGGCGGCGGACGGGTCGCCCTTCGGGGCGGGCACCTGCGCAACGATCCGGTCGAGCAGCTCCGCCACGCCCTCGCCGGTCTTGCCCGAGACGCGCAGGCACTCCTCCGGCTCGACGCCGATGAGGTGGGCGAGCTCCTCCGCGTACTTCTCGGGCTGCGCGGCCGGCAGGTCGATCTTGTTGAGCACCGGGATGATCGCCAGGTCGTCCTCGAGCGCCAGGTAGAGGTTCGCCAGCGTCTGCGCCTCGATGCCCTGCGCCGCGTCGACGAGCAGCACGGCGCCCTCGCACGCGGCCAGCGACCGGCTCACCTCGTACGTGAAGTCGACGTGGCCCGGCGTGTCGATCATGTTGAGCGCGTACGGCGTCCCGGCGACCTCCCAGGGCATGCGGACGGCCTGCGACTTGATGGTGATGCCGCGCTCGCGCTCGATGTCCATGCGGTCGAGGTACTGCGCCCGCATCGCGCGCTCGTCGACCACGCCGGTCAGCTGCAGCATGCGGTCGGCCAGCGTCGACTTGCCGTGGTCGATGTGCGCGATGATGCAGAAGTTGCGCAGCAGCTCCTGCGGGGTCGCAGCCGGGCGGATGCGCGCTGCGGCGGCCGCGCTCGGGATCGGGGACACGGGTCGAAGGCTCCACGGACGAGGGGGGACAGTCGGCCCCCATCGTCCCATGCCGCGGCTCGTCGGCCCATCC
>Ga0207857_1000591_pt1 | contig 9835 bp, 7 predicted proteins | sample LuqExpMetageno22_FD_187780 | JGI IMG/M metagenome (GOLD analysis project Ga0207857, IMG submission 187780) | Tropical forest soil microbial communities from Luquillo Experimental Forest, Puerto Rico - Sample 22 (SPAdes) | ecosystem: Environmental > Terrestrial > Soil > Tropical forest ... | reverse complement strand
AAAGCCGTGATCGCGAGATCACGAAAACCGGAACGGGTGATCGAAAGACCACCGATTCAAGGGAATCGACAGCTTAAAAGGAGCTACCACAATGACGTTCTTGCGCAATTTCTGGAATGACGAGCAGGGCCAGGACCTTATCGAATACACCCTGCTCTTGGCTTTCGTGGCATTGGCCTCCGCTGCCCTATTCATCGGCGCCGGCGGCAACGTGAAAGGCATTTGGTCGACGACCAACTCTCAGCTGGCCGCGGCCAACACTGCTAGCTAGTAATCTGTTTCGCGCGCGAGCATGCCGGCGTTCCGCCAGCTCGTCGTCGCCGACCCCTCGCGCGAGCTCGCCGGGATCGACCTCGACCGGCGCGCGTTCCGCCTGCGGCGCCGCGCGGAGCACGAGGCCGGCGTCTACTTCGCGTCGCTGTCGAGCCGGACGCTGACCTACAAGGGCATGCTGACCACCGGCCAGCTCGAGCCCTTCTTCGCGGACCTCTCCGACCCGCGTTATTGCACCGAGATCGCCCTGGTGCACTCGCGGTTCTCGACGAACACGTTCCCGTCATGGCCGCTGTCGCAGCCGTTCCGCCTCCTGGCGCACAACGGCGAGATCAACACGGTCCGCGGCAACCGGAACTGGATCGCCGCGCGCGAGGGCCAGATGCGGTCCGAGCTGCTGGGCGACCTCGCGCCGGTCATGCCGATCTGCACCCCGGGCGGCTCGGACTCCGGCAGCTTCGACGAGGTGCTCGAGCTGCTTCACCTGGCCGGACGGTCGCTGCCGCACGCGATCCTGATGATGATCCCGGAGGCGTGGGAGAACCACGCCCAGATGGACCCGGCCCGGCGCGCGTTCTACCAGTACCACTCGACGCTCATGGAGCCGTGGGACGGCCCGGCGGCGATGGCCTTCACCGACGGCACGCTCGTCGGCGCGGTCCAGGACCGCAACGGCTTGCGGCCCGGGCGCTACTGGGTCACCGAGGACGGCCTCGTCGTCTGCGCGTCGGAGTCCGGCGTGCTCGACCTCGACCCCGCGACCGTGGTGAGCAAGGGCCGCCTCGAGCCCGGGAAGATGCTGCTCGTCGACACACAGCGCGGCCGCGTGGTGGACGACGAGGTGATCAAGGCGGAGCTCGCCGCGCAGCGGCCCTACGCGCAGTGGCTCGCCGAGAACGCCGTCCACCTCGAGCAGCTCCCCGAGCGCGAGCACATCGCGCACTCGTCCGCCTCGGTGCGCCGCCGGCAGCGGACCTTCGGGTACACCGAGGAGGAGCTCAAGGTCATCCTTACGCCCATGGGCTCGACGGGGACCGAGCCGCTGGGGGCGATGGGTTCGGACACCCCCGTGGCCGTGCTCTCGGACCGGCCGCGGATGCTCTTCGACTACTTCACGCAGATGTTCGCCCAGGTGACGAATCCGCCGCTGGACGCGATCCGCGAGGAGCTCGTCACGGCGATCGGCGGCGCGATCGGCCCGGAGCCGAACCTGCTGACGGACGGCCCGGAGCACGCGCGCAAGCTGTTCCTGCCGTTCCCGGTGCTCGACAACGACCAGCTGGCCAAGATCGTCCACGTCGACCGCTCGCCGGAGTTCGCCTTCAAGGCGGCGATCGTCCGCGGCCTCTACAAGGTCGACGGCGGCGGCGCCGCGCTGGAGGCCCGGCTCGAGGAGATCTTCGCCGAGGTCGACCGCGCGATCGCCGACGGCGCGACGCACGTCGTCCTCTCGGACCGCAACTCGGACGCCGACCTGGCGCCCATCCCGTCGCTGCTGCTGCTCTCCGCGGTGCACCACCACACGCTGCGCCGGCACACCCGCACGCGGATCTCGCTCGTCGTCGAAGCCGGCGACGTGCGCGAGGTGCACCACGTCGCGCTCCTCATCGGCTACGGCGCCGCCGCGGTCAACCCGTACCTGGCGATGGAGACGGTCGAGGACCTCGCGCGCCGTGGCTACCTGCCGGGGGTCGACCCCGAGAAGGCGGTCTACAACCTCATCAAGGCGCTCGGGAAGGGCGTCCTCAAGGTGATGTCCAAGATGGGCATCTCCACCATCGCGTCCTACCGCGGCGCGCAGGTTTTCGAGGCGATCGGCCTCTCGCACGCGCTCGTCGAGCGGTACTTCACGGGCACGACGAGCCGGCTGGACGGCGTCGGCCTCGACGTCATCGCCGCCGAGGTGGCCGCGCGGCACGCCGACGCGTACCCGGCGAGCGGCAACCGCCAGCCCCACCAGCACCTCGCGGTCGGCGGCGAGTACCAGTGGCGCCGCGGCGGCGAGGAGCACCTCTTCGACCCGGAAACCGTCTTCCGCCTTCAGCACTCGACGCGCACCAACCGGTACGACGTGTTCGAGGAGTACGCCGACCGCGTCAACGACCAGGCGCACCGGCTCATGACCCTGCGTGGCCTGCTCGAGCTCAAGGAGGGCGTGCGCCCGCCGGTGCCGCTCGACGAGGTCGAGCCGGTGAGCGAGATCGTCAAGCGCTTCAGCACGGGCGCGATGTCCTACGGCTCGATCTCGGCCGAGGCGCACACCACGCTCGCGATCGCGATGAACCGGCTCGGCGCGCGCTCCAACACCGGTGAAGGCGGCGAGGACGCGGACCGCCTGCAGGACCCCGAGCGCCGCTCCGCCATCAAGCAGGTGGCGTCCGGCCGGTTCGGCGTGACGAGCGAGTACCTGGTCAACGCCGACGACCTGCAGATCAAGCTCGCGCAGGGCGCCAAGCCGGGGGAGGGCGGCCAGCTGCCCGGCCCCAAGGTGTACCCGTGGGTGGCGAAGACGCGGCACTCGACGCCGGGCGTCGGCCTGATCTCGCCGCCGCCGCACCACGACATCTACTCGATCGAGGACCTCAAGCAGCTCATCCACGACCTGAAGAACGCCAACCCGCGGGCCCGCGTCCACACCAAGCTGGTGAGCGAGTTCGGGGTCGGCACGGTCGCGGCGGGCTGCGCGAAGGCGCACGCGGACGTGGTGCTCATCTCGGGCCACGACGGCGGCACCGGCGCGTCCCCGCTCACCAGCCTCAAGCACGCCGGCACGCCGTGGGAGATCGGCCTGGCGGAGACGCAGCAGACGCTCGTGATAAACGACCTCCGCGACCGCGTCGTCGTGCAGGTGGACGGCCAGCTGAAGACCGGGCGGGACGTCATCGTCGGCGCTCTGCTCGGCGCCGAGGAGTTCGGATTCGCCACCGCACCGCTCGTCGTGTCGGGCTGCGTCATGATGCGCGTCTGCCACCTCGACACGTGCCCGGTCGGCGTCGCGACGCAGAACCCCGAGCTGCGGGCGCGGTTCAGCGGCAAGCCCGAGTACGTCATCACGTTCTTCGAGTTCATCGCGCGGCAGGTGCGCGAGTACCTCGCGAAGCTGGGCTTCCGCACGCTCGAGGAGGCCGTCGGCCACGTCGAGCTCCTGGACGCGCGCGAGGCCGTCGAGCACTGGAAGGCCGCCGGCCTCGACCTGGCGCCAGTCCTCGCCGTCGCCGAGCCGAAGCCGGGCTCCGCCCTGCATCACGTCAAGTCGCAGGACCACGGCCTGGACAAGGCGCTCGACAACCGCCTCATCGCGCTGTCGGCCGACGCGCTCGACCACGGCGAGCCCGTGCGGGTCGACCTCCCCGTGCGCAACGTCAACCGCACCGTCGGCACGATGCTCGGGTACGAGGTGACGAAGCGCTACGGCGGTGCCGGGCTGCCCGACGACACCATCGACGTCACCCTCACCGGGTCGGCCGGCCAGTCGTTCGGCGCGTTCCTGCCCCGCGGCATCACGCTGCGGCTCTTCGGCGACGCCAACGACTACCTCGCGAAGGGGCTCTCCGGCGGCCGCATCGTCGTGCGGCCCGACCGGTCGTCGGTCCTGTCGAGCCAGCACAACGTCATCGCGGGCAACGTCATCGGGTACGGCGCCACCGCCGGCCAGGTGTTCCTGCGCGGGCTCGTCGGCGAGCGGTTCGGGGTGCGCAACTCCGGCGCGACGCTCGTCGTCGAGGGCGTCGGCGACCACGGCTGCGAGTACATGACGGGCGGGACGGTGCTCGTCCTCGGCCGTACCGGGCGCAACTTTGGCGCCGGCATGTCCGGCGGCACGGCGTACGTCCTCGACCTGCAGCGTGACCTGGTGAACGTCCAGGCGGTCGCGTCGGGCGAGCTGGCGCTGGAGCCGCTGGACGACGAGGACTGGGCGCTCGTCGAGCGGCTGCTGCGCGCGCACGGCGACGAGACGGGTTCGCCCGTCGCCGCCCAGCTGCTCGAGGACACGGACGCGACCCGGGCGCGGTTCACCCGGGTGCTGCCCACCGAGTACGCCCGCGTGCGGGACGCGCTGGCACAGGCCGAGGCCGAGGGGGTCGACCCCGGGGCGCCCGGCGTGTGGGAGGGCATCCTGGCGGTGGCCCGTGGCTGACCCTCGCGGGTTCCTCAAGGTCCGGCACCGGGAGCTGCCGCCCAGTCGGCCGGTTCCCGTGCGCCTGCAGGACTGGAAGGACGTCCACGAGCAGCTGCAGGAGGGCCAGCCGTTCCTGGTGGCGCAGGCCGGCCGGTGCATGGACTGCGGCGTGCCGTTCTGCCACAACGGCTGCCCGCTGGGGAACCTCATCCCCGAGTGGAACGACCTCGTGTGGCGCGGCCAGTGGGCCGACGCGATCGAGCGGCTGCACGCGACGAACAACTTCCCGGAGTTCACCGGGCGGATCTGCCCGGCGCCGTGCGAGTCGAGCTGCGTGCTGGGCATCAACCAGCCGCCGGTGACCATCAAGAACATCGAGGTCTCGATCATCGACGAGGCCTTCGAGCGCGGCTGGGTCGCCCCCCAGATCCCGCAACGGCTGTCGGGGCACACCGTGGCGATCGTCGGCTCCGGGCCGGCCGGGCTTGCGGCCGCGCAGCAGCTGACGCGCGCCGGCCACACCGTCGCGGTCTACGAGCGGGACGACGCGATCGGCGGCCTGCTGCGCTACGGCGTGCCGGACTTCAAGCTCGAGAAGCACCACATCGACCGGCGGATGGCCCAGATGGCCGCCGAGGGCACCCGGTTCCGTCCCGGAGTGGCGATCGGCACCGACATCACGTGGTCGGACCTGCGGGCGCGGTACGACGCGGTCGTCGTCGCCACCGGCGCGACGGTCCCCAAGGAGCTGCGCCTGCCGGGCCGCAACCTCACCGGCGTCCACGTGGCGATGGAATTCCTCCACCAGGCGAACGACGTCGCGCGCGGCCGCGAGGTGCCCGACCAGATCTCGGCCGAGGGCAAGCACGTCGTCGTGATCGGCGGCGGCGACACCGGCTCCGACTGCGTCGGGACCGCCCTGCGCCAGGGAGCGGCGTCGGTGACCACGCTGGCCATCGGCCGCCGCCCGCCCGAGGAGCGGCCGGCGAACCAGCCGTGGCCCACCGACCCGATCGTCTTCGAGGTGTCGAGCTCCTACGAGGAGGGCGGCGAGCGCGACTACCTTGCCTCGACCGTCGCCTTCACCGGGGACGACGAGGGTCACGTGCGGCACCTGCGGCTCGCGACGACCGAGTACCTGTCCGACGGTCGGCGTGTTCCGACCGAGGGCACCGAGCGGGACGTCCCTGCGGACCTCGTGCTCATCTGCATGGGCTTCTCCGGGCCGGAGTCGCGCGAGATGACCGAGCAGCTGGGCGTCGACGTGAGCGACCGCGGGCTCGTCGCGCGCGACGAGACCTTCGCCACCACCGTCCCCGGCGTTTTCGTGGCGGGCGACGCCGGCCGCGGCCAGTCGCTCATCGTGTGGGCGATCGCCGAGGGCCGGGCCGCCGCCGCGGCGGTCGACGCCTACCTCATGGGCAGCACCGAGCTGCCCGCCCCGGTGACGGCGAGCACCACGGCGCTGCGCGCGTGACTCGAACGCCGGACGGCCGTCCGGCGAACGTCGCCGTGCGCGCCCGCGACTAGCGCCGCCAGACCACGGCCGGACAGGACGTTCGGTCAGATCCGCAAGGAACGAAAGGCATAGGCTCCAAACCATGCGTAAGGCAAAGATCGTCTGCACCATCGGTCCCGCGACCGAGTCGCCGGAGCAGATCCAGGCACTCGTCGACGCCGGGATGGACGTGGCGCGCATCAACCGCAGCCACGGTGAGGCCGAGGGGCATGCGGAGGTCTACCGCCGCGTGCGGGCCGCAGCCAAGGCGTCCGGCCGCAACGTGGCCGTCCTCGTCGACCTCCAGGGCCCGAAGATCCGGCTCGGCCGGTTCATCGAGGGCAAGCACTTCCTCGAGGTCGGTGACACGTTCACCATCACCACCGAGGACGTCGAGGGCACCAAGGAGCGCGTCTCGACGACGTTCAAAGGCCTGCCCGGCGACGTTCGCCCCGGCGACCCGATCCTCATCGACGACGGCAAGGTGCTGGTCCGCGTCGTCGAGGTGAACGGCACGGACGTCGTCACCCGCGTCGAGGTGCCGGGCCCGGTGTCGAACAACAAGGGGCTCAACCTGCCGGGCGTCGCGGTCTCCGTGCCGGCGCTGTCCGACAAGGACCAGGAGGACCTGCGCTGGGGCCTCAAGCTCGGCGCCGACTTCATCGCGCTGTCCTTCGTCCGCAACGCCGCCGACTACGACGACGTGCGCCGGATCATGGAGGAAGAGGGCCGGATCGTCCCGGTCATCGCCAAGATCGAGAAGCCGCAGGCGGTCGACAACCTCGCGGAGATCGTCCACACCTTCGACGGCATCATGGTCGCCCGCGGTGACCTGGGCGTCGAGCTGCCGCTCGAGCAGGTGCCGCTGGTCCAGAAGCGCGCCGTCGAGCTCGCCCGCCAGAACGCCAAGCCGGTCATCGTCGCCACCCAGGTGCTCGAGTCGATGATCACCTCCCCGCGGCCGACGCGGGCCGAGGCCTCCGACTGCGCCAACGCCGTCCTCGACGGCGCCGACGCGGTGATGCTCTCGGGCGAGACGAGCGTCGGCGACTACCCGATCGAGGCCGTGCGCACCATGGCCCGGATCATCGAGTCGACCGAGGAGCTGGGCAGCGAGCGGATCGCGCCGCTCGGCTCGGTGCCGCACACCCGCGGCGGGGCGATCACACGGGCGGCCGCCGAGGTGGGCGGACTGCTCGGCGTGAAGTACCTCGTCACCTTTACGCAGTCCGGAGACTCGGCACGGCGCATGTCCCGGCTGCGCTCGGCCATCCCGCTGCTGGCCTTCACGCCGATGGACTCGGTGCGCAACCAGCTGGCGCTCTCGTGGGGCGTTCAGACGTACCTGGTCCCGCAGGTGGAGAGCACCGACGTGATGGTCTACCAGGTGGACCAGACGCTGCGGGCGAACGGGCTGGGCGAGATCGGCGACTCGGTGGTCGTCGTCGCCGGCACGCCGATCGGCATCACGGGCACGACGAACTCCGTCGTGGTGCACCGCATCGGCGGCGAGATCCCGGAGCAGCTGCGCTGACGCGCTGACTCGACGAGGAAGGGGCGGGACCGGATCGGTCCCGCCCCTTTCCCGTGTCAGCCGGAGTAGGCCGGCCGATGGGCCTCGATGTCGATGCAGTGCTGGCACCGCGGGCGGTCGTCCGTGCCGGGCCGCTTGTTCCACCAGGGGATGTCGCGCCCGCTCGGGCACTCGTCGTCGTCGTGGTGGACCTGCAGGTCCGCTGGGTGGGCGGAGTGATACGCCTTGACCTTCATGCACGGCCTCCTTGCCGATGCGGGCTGAACATCACGCCGTGGCCGCGACGCCAGGGTGATGGGACGACGTTAGGCGTCCCGGCGGCGGTGACCCGTGACTTCGGTCCTTGACGAGGGAGCCCGCGGACCCTAGCGGTCGACGCGCGCGGAGCCGCCGCCGGCGAGCTTGAGGATCTCGGCCTTGGTGGCCATGGACGTGTCGCCGGGCGTCGTCATGGCCAGGGCGCCGTGGGCGGCGCCCCACTGGACCGCCGTGGCGAGGTCCTGGTCGTCGAGGAGGGCGGCCACGAGGCCGGAGGCGAAGGAGTCGCCGCCGCCGACGCGGTCGAGGATCCCCAGGCCCGGCCGGTGGGTGGCCTCGACGAGGCCGGTGGCCTTCGACCACGCGATGGCGCCCCAGTCGTTGACGGTCGCGCTCCGGACGGTCCGCAGGGTCGTGGCGATCACCTGGAAGTTCGGGTAGGCCGCGGCCGCGGTGTCGATCATGGCGGCGAATGCGCCGGTGTCCAGGTCGGAGAGGTCGGCGTCGACGCCCTCGACCGCGAACCCGAGGGCGGCGGTGAAGTCCTCCTCGTTGCCGATCATCACGTCGACGAAGGGCGCGATCTGCCGGTTGACCTCCTGCGCGCGGGCCTGCCCGCCGATGGCCTTCCACAGCGAGGGCCGGTAGTTCAGGTCGTAGGAGACGACGACGCCGTGCCGGCGCGCGGCCTGTACCGCCGCCAGCGTGGTGGCCGCGGCGGTGTCGGACAGGGCGGCGTAGATGCCTCCGGTGTGCAGCCACCGAACGCCCAGGGTGCCGAAGAGGTGGTCGAAGTCGACCTCGTCGGGCGTCAGCCGGGAGGCGGCGGTGTGGCCGCGGTCCGAGACCCCGACGGCGCCGCGCACGCCGAAGCCGCGCTCGGTGAAGTTCAGCCCGTTGCGCACCGAGCGGCCCACGCCGTCGTACGCCTTCCACGTGATGAACGAGGTGTCGACCCCGCCGGTGAGGATGAGGTCCTCGACCAGGCGGCCGACCTCGTTGTCCGCCAGCGCCGTCACCACGGCGGTGCGGTAGCCGAACGCACGACGAAGGCCGCGGGCGACGTTGTACTCGCCGCCGCCCTCCCATGCCGCGAAGTGCCGGGCGGTGCGGATGCGGCCCTCGCCCGGGTCCAGCCGCAGCATCACCTCGCCGAGGGACACCGCGTCATAGCGGCACTGCGAGGCGGGACGGATCGGCAGCACGGACATCGAAGGCTCCAGGAAGACGAGGCAGCAGGTCAGGCGGCGGGGCGGGCCGCGCGGGCCGTGGCGACGGCCGCGGAGATGAGGTCGACGAGGCCGGACCGGTCGTGCGCGGCGATCCGGTCGGTCGGGACCATCCACGACCCGCCGACGGCGACCACGGACCTCACCGCGAGGTACTCGGCGAGGTTCGCCGGGCTGATCCCGCCGGTGGGGACGAACGACACGCCGCCGAAGGGCGCCGCCAGCGCCTTGATCGCCGCCGCGCCGCCGGACGTGCCGGCCGGGAAGAACTTCACCGTGTCGAGCCCGAGCTCGAGGGCCGCCTGCACCTCGGTCGCGGTCACCGCGCCCGGCAGGGCGAGGATCCCGTGCTCGCCGCACCGCTCGACGACCGCCCGCGACGTGCCGGGGGAGACCACGTAACGTGCGCCGGCGGCGACGGCCTGGTCCACCTGCGCGGCCGTCAGCACGGTGCCCGCGCCGACCAGCACGTCGCCGCGGTCGGCGATGACCCGGATCGCGTCGGCCGCCGCGGCGGTGCGGAACGTCACCTCGGCCACCGGCAGACCGCCGGCCACGAGCGCGTCCGCGAGGAGCCCCGCGTCGCCGGCCTCCTGCAGCACCACCACGGGCACCAGCACCCGCTTCGCCAGCTCGGCCAGCACGCCGGCGGGATCGGCTGTCGTCATCGGTCAGTCCTCTTTCATCGTCGTGCGCCAGGGAAGCCGCAGCGCCGGTTCGATCCGGTGCACCCCGCGTGGACGGTAGCCCAGCGCGTCGGCTCGGTTCAGCAGATCGGCGGCGTGCCAGGCGGTGGCCAACCACATCTCGGTGCCCTGGAGGGATGGTGCCCGACCCGGGGCGAACGGTGTGCCCTCGTCCGGCATCCAGCGCGAGAGCGCGTCGTCCAGGACGGCGGCGGCGACCTCCGCGACCTCGGGTGC
>Ga0207857_1000588_pt1 | contig 9871 bp, 10 predicted proteins | sample LuqExpMetageno22_FD_187780 | JGI IMG/M metagenome (GOLD analysis project Ga0207857, IMG submission 187780) | Tropical forest soil microbial communities from Luquillo Experimental Forest, Puerto Rico - Sample 22 (SPAdes) | ecosystem: Environmental > Terrestrial > Soil > Tropical forest ... | reverse complement strand
CCCGCCACGTCGTCGACGTACGGCGCGTCCTCCAGCCCGTGCACCGTGACGTTGCGCACGTCGCTGACCTGGAGGTACGTGTGCAGCGCAGCCTCGAACGTCGCGGGCACCACGTCGGCGTTGCGCACGGTGAGCTCGAGCCGCAGCGCGCGTCCCACCGTGACCCGGTAGCTCGCGGCGAGCCGGTTCGGCCGCCGGAGCGTCTCGGGCAGCGTGCAGAGAAGCGATACGGCGCCGTCGTCGTCCGTCGTCGTCCGCTCGAGGGTCCAGTCCCGGAGCCTCGCGTAGCCGTGGGCCGGGCCGTCGCCGTGCGGGTCCGAGCCGAACCACGGGAAGCAGATCGGCACGCCGCCGCGGATCGCGACGTCCGGGGCGTAGCCGGCGAGGCTGCTCAGCCAGAGCACCTGCCCGCTGCCGGCCGGCACCCAGGACGTCACGTGGGCGCCGTGCTCGAAGATGGTCGCGCCGCCGTGCGGCGTCCGGACCACGACGATCGGCAGGCCGGAAGGCCCTTGGTCACGCAGGACGGTGGACATCGGCTAGCTCGCCTGCCAGGCAGGCCGTCCCGCGTAGGCCTCCCGGTAGTAGTCCGCCAGCTGCAGCCGGCCGGCCGCGACCTCGTCGAGGAAGACAGTCGCGTGGGGGTGCAGCTGCAGCGCGGTCGCCGGCCACATCGCGGACACGGGTCCGAGGATCCCACGGCCGCGCGGGCCATGCGGACGTCAGTCTGCTAGGTGCCGTGCGGGGCGTACGGCACGCTGCGCCGGCGTGCGGCCCGGAACCCCTGGGCCGACGGTGACTCCCTGCGCGCACCGCCGCCTCGCCGCGCCCGAACCTCCCCGAATTCCGCCCGCACCAGGAGCAAACGCTTCTTGTACTTGTCGTCCAACAAGGACAGGCTCACACCGTGATGACGCCGATCGCGCGGCAGCTCGCCGTCCGACGCGCCGCGCTGCGCTGGCTCGAGGACGAGCGGGCGCGCGGTCACGAGATCTGGTCCCAGTCGGAGCTGGCGAGCTTCACCTTCCAAGGCGAGCGCACCCCGCTCATCGACGCCCACCGTGCCCTGCTGGTCCCGCCCGGCTGGACGGGAGCCCTCTCGATGCGGTCCGTCTACCGCGCGCCCGGCGCCGAGCGGCGGCACGAGGACGGGATCGGCCCGGACGGCCTGTACCGGTACGCCTGGCGGCACGAAGGACCCGACCACGCGGAGAACCGCGGGCTCCGCGACGCGATGCTCCAGCACCTGCCCATGATCTGGTTCTACCCGGTCGCAGTCGGCGAGTACCTCGTGCTGGACACGGTCTACCTCCTCGACGAGGAGCGCGAGGATCGGCGCTGGGTCGTCGCCCTGGGCGAGGACCAGCGGCTCGTCCCGGTGCGGGAGACCACCGACCTCGAGCGGCGCTACACCGAGCGCAGCACGCGGCAGCGGCTCCACCATCGCGCGTTCCAGGCGAGCGTGCTCTGGGCGTACGACGAACGATGCGCGGTGTGCGCGCTGCACCACCGACCGCTCCTGGAAGCCGCCCACATCACGCGGAGCCCCGACGCGGGTGGCGCACCGCTCACGTCCAACGGCCTCGCGCTGTGCAAGATCCACCATGCCGCGTTCAGCGCCGGCCTCTTGGGCATCAGGCCGGACATGACCGTTCACATCCGCGCCGACCTCATGCGAGAGGTCGACGGGCCGATGCTCAGGCACGGCCTGCAGGAGTACCACGACAAGAGGCTCCTCGTCCTGCCTCGCGCCGAGGAGAACAGGCCCGACCCCAAGCGGATCGCCGTGCGTTACGAGCTGTTCCTCGCCGGGTAGCCGCTCAGCCGGACTGGACGATGTCGACGGACACCTCGACCGCCGGCGTCGTCCCCCGGTTCTCGAGCCAGTGGACCGTGTCCTTGTCCTCGGGCCACCCGGGCCCCGGCCCGTAGTCCCGGGCCAGGCCGTCGCGGTGGTCCGTGATCGTCCCCGCGATCACGTAGACCATCCCCGGCCGCCCCTGGTGGTCGTGCATCGGGCCGAACACGGCGCCGGGCTCGAAAGTGAAGAGGCGCATGCGCAACGTCCGGCCGGCCATGCCTTCGATCTCCGGGCCGAGGTCCACCTCCCCCAGCAGCGACGACGTGACGCCGTGGGTCTCGGGAACGTCGTCGCTCATCGGAAGGCCTTCCGCGCGGTCACGGCCTCGAGTAGAGCACCTTGAACCGCTCGCACACCACCGGGACGTCCTCGTCGAACGAGTGGCCGTCGGGCATGGTCCGCCTGAAGTACCGCTCGTGATCCGCTCGCCAGCTGGCGAGCGTCCGGTCGCCCTCGCCCTCGTGCCGGGCGTGCTCCTCGGTCACGGCCGAGAACGGGACGACCTCGACCTTCGTCGTGCGCAGCAGAACCCTGGGCCTTCCGGAGCCGTCGAGGACGATCGACAGGTCACCCACCGCCGGCACGGGCTCGCCGGCCGCTGCGTAGGTCCACACGAGGTCGGCCGTGGCGGTCTTGGTGCCCTCGAGCACCAGCCCGAGCAGCTCGTCGGCCAGCTCCGGGCTGTCGCCGAACGCCCACGCGGGGGGCGCCACCGCGCCGGCCGGCGTCTCGCCGAGCACGCCGCCCAAGGTGGTCCGCCGCCCCTTCACGCGCGCGACCTGCCAGAACTCGTCGATCCCCTGGGGATCCTCGTCGTTCGTCACGGTGCCCATCCTGCCGTCAGAGGTCGGGCGCGCACACGCCGCGCCCCAGCAGCGACAGCCCGTAGAGGTCGCCCGCCTGGTAGGTCGTCACTCCGGGCGTGACCTCGGGGTTCATGAGCTCCTTCGGGTCGTTCACGTGCCCCAGCCCCATCGCGTGCCCCAGCTCGTGCCGCAGGACGGGTACGTAGGCGTTCTTCTCCTTCAGCAGCGTGGTGTCGAGCCACACCGTGCCGCTGACGTAGACCGTGTAGGCCACGTCGCTCCGGCTGGCGGTGACTGCTCCCCCGATGCCCGCGACGTCGCCGTCGAGCTCGGGGAGCTGCTGCTCGTCGGCGAACCCGATGATCAACGGCGCCCACCGGTCGCCGTAGCGGTCCGGCTGGTAGGGCTGGCGGTTCGCGTTCGGCGCCTCGTCGCTCACGCCGTCGGCGATGAAGGTCAGCCCGGTTGCGGCCGACACCTCGGCGATGACCTGGCCGACGACGGTGCCGAAGTCCTTGGGCGCCCCGGCGGGGTTCACGACGTAGTGGATGGGCCGGCAGGGCGACCACGCGACCGGGACGGTGCTGCCGTCGCTGCGCGTCCGGGTCTTCTCGAACGCGTACGACGAGCCGTCCGACGTGAGGACCGGCGGCTGCCCGATCGGCGCGGGCGACTCCTCCAGCCCGGGAGGCGGCCAGCCGTCCACCCGTGCGGGAGCCGCCGTCGTCGAGGCCACCCACGGCAGCCGCGGCGCGGCGGTCGAGGGCAGGTACGTCCGACCCCAGCCCAGGTACCAGGTCAGCGTCAGCAGGACGAGCAGCACCGCGATGATGCTGCTGGCCCGGCCACGCCGCCGCGGCGGCGGCGGCGTGCTCTGACCCCAGAAGTCGTCGTCGAACCACGGCGGAGGCCCGGGCCGCGGATCGGGATGGGCACGCCCGGCCGCGTCGTCGAGCCGCCACTGCGGGTTGTGTTCCGGCGGGCCAGGAGTGTTCTCGAGCTCGTCGAACTCGTCCCACAGGTCCCCCGGCACGAGTCGGACTCTAGGGCCGCCCGGAGCGCGAGGCGCGGGCTCGCCGGAGTTCGCCCGCCGGCCGCCGCCGCCCGGCGTATCTGACGCGCCGTCCCGATCTCCTGCCACATCGGGGGAACCATCGGCCACGAGAGGCGTGAGCACCATGTCCTTCACCGTCACGTACAGCGCCAACGGCGCGACCACCGGCACCGTCCCGGTCGACCCGACGGCCTACAGCAGTGGCGACACCGTCACAATCCTCGGCAACACCGGCGGCCTCGACGTGCCGGACGGGCAGTTCGCCTACTGGAACACCGCCGCCGACGGCACGGGCACCCTGGACTCGCCGGGCGGGAAGTTCACGATCACCGGGAACGTCACCCTCTTCGCGCAGTGGCTGATCACCGATGGCCTGCCCAACGGCGGCGTGACCACCCACTACAAGTTCTCGTACGACAGCGTGCTGAAGAAGACGGCGGCGAACCCCGGCGGTGTCGAACCCGCCCGGACCACCGCGGTCATGGCCGCCGCCGAGGACGACTTCGCCCTCATGTCCTCGTGGTTCGGCGGCATCGACATCTCCCTGTCGCTGCCGGTCGAGACGCACGTCATCAACGCGGGCGGGGGCGCCGCGTGGGGGCCGCCGCTGACCCTCAAGCCCGGCAACGGCGACGAGGGGTACGTCCGCTACCTGATGGTGGCCGAGGTCGTCGAGATGCTCATGGACTCCCAGGGCAAGGGCTGGTTCGCCCCGGACGGCTCCAACGAGCAGAGCTGCGGTGAAGCGCTCTCGCGCTTCCTCTCGCAGCAGTTCCTCGTCCTCAAGGGCCTCGGCATCGCCGAGGGCGGGTACGACGAGGCCGGCTACTGGCTCAACAGCTCGCTGCCGCCGGGGACCGCAGGGTCGAGCCAGCTGGGGCCGGTCAAGACGACCCTGGCGGCCGCGGTCGACGCGGTCACGACGACGATCACCTACGCGGACAAGTACCCGATCCCGAAGTTCGGCTCGAGCTGGATCATCCAGGTGGAGAACGAGCAGATGCTCATGACGGCCACCGACGGCTCGCAGAAGGTCGCCACCGTCCAGCGCGGGTACGCCGGCACAACCGCGGCGTCGCACGCCTCGGGCACGAACGTCCAGGACAACTTCGGCGCCCGCGCCGACTACGTCAACCTGACCCTCGAGTACGACCACGGGCTCGACGCGACGATCGGCTGCGCCACCCTCTTCATCTACTACCTGCACGTGCAGCTCGGGTTCGCGATCTCGGACATCGTCCAGGCCGCCCCGGGGTCGAGCCACGCGTCGAACTGCCTGCGCGGCGTCTACCAGAACCTCACCGGCGACGGCTCTGACCCCTTCCCGTTCTTCAAGTCGCTGCTGGACGCCGCCTTCCCGTCGAACCTCCCCTCGGCGGTCCCCGGCCCCAACCCGGACAACCCGTGGCCGCTCGGCTCGCTGACGCTGTGGGGCGTCAAGGACACGTGGGGCAAGGACGAGGTCGCGGACATCGTCGACCACTCCGGCGGCGTCTACCCAGACGCGTTCTGGCTGGTGCTCGAGGGGTTCAACAAGCAGGTCGCCGGCGGCGCGACGCCCAGCACGCCCGCCGTGGCCCACGGCGGGGTCACCACGACCCTCGGCCCGAGCGGCATCGCCTACGAGACGAGCAACCAGTACGTGCCGCAGCGCATCCGGTACCCGTACGACGTTCACTTCACGTCCTCGGTCGCCTTCCCGCCCAGCGGTGAGACGCCCGCGGCCGTGACCAGCACCATCAACATCCTCGGCGCGCCCTTCCAGGCCGACGGCGAGTTCTTCTTCCTGGCCGGCGCCGACCCCTACTTCACCAACGTGCTGCCCGACCCCGACCCGGCCAAGGAGAACGCCCCCTACCTCTCCGAGGACCTGCGCGTCTTCACCGCCACGCCCAGCCTCAACGGCACGCCGGTGCCGGGCGGTCCGACGTTCGGCGGCGACACCACCGCGGACGCCTACTCGTACGTCCAGGCGCTCGTCGGCTACCTCAACGCGAACTTCGCCGACGGCAGCCCCGGCAGCCCCGACCCGTTCGACCCGCACCAGAACGTCATCCCCGCGCAGGCGAACGCCCTGACGGGCGACTCGTCGGTGACCCCGTTCACGCTCCACAACGGCGTGCGGCACACCAACTACAACGTCGCGATCGCGCGGGTGCGGCTGCGCGGCACGCAGGGCGGCCCGTCCGCCACCACCGCGACCGGCGTCAAGGTGTTCTTCCGCCTCTGGGAGACGCAGACCGCCGACACCGACTGGAACCCGTCCTGGACGTACCTGAGCCACAACGGCCCGAGCGGCAACCCCCAGTGGCCGCTCGCGCCCTCCGACAACCACACGATCCCGTTCTTCGCCACGAGCAACGCGCCCAACTTCGCCGACCCGGACAACCCCGAGTACGGCAGCTCCGGCGTCAACAACCAGACGATCACGGTGTCGGCCGGCGACCCGCAGTGGGCGTACTTCGGGTGCTTCCTCAACGTGTACGACGAAGGGTTCGTCGTGAACGGCACCGCGGTGCCGGCCGCCCTCGTCGGGACCCACCACTGCCTGGTGGCGCAGATCGCCTACGACGGCGCGCCCATCGAGAACGCCGGCGGCGTCACCATCTCCCCGGAGAACAGCGACCAGCTCGCGCAGCGCAACCTGCAGGTCACCGCCTCCGACAACCCCGGCCCCGCCGCCAGCCACCGCGTCCCCCAGACGTTCGACGTGCGCCCGACCGCCGCCCTGCTCGAGCGGGAGGGCCTCGGCCGCCCCGACGAGCTGATGATCGACTGGGGCGCCGTCCCGGTCGGCAGCACGGCGCGGATCTACTGGCCCGGCGCTGACGCGGCGGAAGTGCTGGCTCTGGCCTCCGGGATGTACGGGACGCAGTCACTGTCCGCGGTCGGAGCGCACACGATCCAGGTCACCACGGTCGACGGCGTGACGTACGTGCCGCTGCCGTTCGGCACACAGGTCGGCCTCGCCGGCCTGTTCACGGTCGACCTGCCGACGACCGTGCGCCGGGGCCAGGAGTTCGACGTCGTCGTGCGGCGCCTGGGCTCGCGAACCCTCCGCCGGCCGCGCACCGTCCCGACGCGGGTCGCGATCCCCGCCCGCCCGGCGGAACCGCCGGTGCCGGCCACCCGCTCGCGCTCGCGCGGCGGCGGCGGGACCAGCTCGGCGATCACGCAGGACGAGACGCGCATCGACGTCAACCCGCCGGCCGAGGCGACGCCCGCCGAGGCCAAGCCCACGCCGACCACCGTCGTGGAGCGTTACACGGTCGGCTCGTTCCGCGTGAAGATCCCGGTCGGCACCCCGCACCTGCTGCTGCCGGCCGAGGAGGACACGCTCGCGATCCTCAAGGCCCGGCTGGACACGCGCCCGACGACCGATCGTTGGTACCCGGTGCTGAAGAAGTACGTCGAGTACGTCGCCGGCCGCGTGGACGGCCTCGGCGGCGACTCCGGCGCGATCCCGCCCTCCTTCGGCGGCGCGCCGCTGGGCGGCGGAAAGACCGCTCCAGGCACCGGCCACGGCGGCGAGGGCGGGGGCCACCGGGAGGAGTGGGAGTGCACCGGGAAGGTCACGGGGCTGCTGTTCGACCACTTCGGCGACTTCGAGGGCTTCATCCTCGACACCGGCCGGCGCGAGTACCGGTTCGTCAGCCGCGAGCGCCACGTCCGCGACCTGGCGGAGATCGCATGGCGCGAGCGCCTGCGCCTCACGGTCGTGGCCGAGCGGCCGGAGCCGGGCGACGAGGTGCGCCGCATCGGCGCCGTGCTGCTGCGGGAGCCGCCCGCGGGGCTCCGCCCCTGACGGCTTGCGGACGACGGACGACGAGGCCGGCGCGCTCGTCGTCCGCCCAGCGGGCCTCGTCCCGTCCGGTCGGCTGCTAGCCGGCGCCCGGCGAACGGAGCCGCCGTCGCCCATCGTCGAGCGCGGGAACGGATCCTGACGTGCCCGAGTCGGGTGCTGGATCGGCGCCGAGCCGTTCCTGCCCGGCCACGCCGGGTGCCTTCGAGTCGAGCGTCCACCGGATCGTCGCGGTGATCGCCGCCCCGCCCATGCGGCGGAGCGGGTCGAGAAACGTCGGGGCTCGCACGCCCAGCTCGCTCCGTGCCCACGGAGGCAGGAGCGCGAGAGCGCCGGACGCGACCAGCGCATAGCCGGGGCGGACCACCCAGGGCACCGGCGGCGCGTGGAGCAGGAACGTCGCTACGCCCCGCGCGGCGTCGGTGCTCGCCAGCTCACTGCGGAAGTCGGCCAGCTGCGCGTGCAGGCCCGCGACCGTCACCGGTGGGTCCTCGACGCCGAGAGCGCGGGCCACGACGGCGGTCTGCGCCACGTACTCGTCGCACCCGGCATCGTCCAGCGGTCGTCGCCCGAATCGCTGGTGCGCGACCAGGAAGCTCTCCGTCTCGCCCAGATGCACCCAGGACAGCAGGTGCGGGTCCGACGCGGAGTACTCGGCACCGTCGGGCATGGTGCCGTACACGCGCTTGTGCACGGCCTTGACGATCGCCACCGCCCGCTCGGCGGCCTGGTTCGTCCCGAAGGTGGTGGCGGCGATGAAGGTCGCGGTGTTCCGCAGCCGCCCCCACGGGTCCATCCGGTAGCCGGAGTGCTCGGCGACGGCGGTCATCACCCGGGGGTGCAACGACTGCAGCAGCAGGGCACGCACTCCCCCGACGAACATCGACGCGTCCCCGTGGACGCGTCCGATCGGGCTGTCCGGGTCGAACCACCGGGGACCGGGGGCGAGGTGGATGCGGGCCCTGGCCTCGTCGGGGTCCGGCCCGGCGACACGGCGCAGCAAGGCGTCGGCCAGGGCGACGCGCAAGCGTGGGACGGGACTCACCCTCTGATCGTCACACGCGCCGCGCCGGGTGCCCTTTCCCACCGAGCACCAGAAGTACGGCTCCTCCCAGGGGGGCGGGCCTCGTCGTCCGCACCTCACTCGCGCCCGCGCAGGTACGAGACCCGCATGCGGCGCAGCTCGCCGGTCATCAGCCCGGAGGTGATGGCCGGGTCGGCCGCCATGACGGCGCGCGCCTCGGCCTCGTCGTCCGCCTCGACGAGCGTCAGCCCGTCGTCGAGCGTGCCGCCCGTGGTCGGCCCGGCGAGGATCAGGCGGCCGTCGTCGTACAAGGACTGCAGGTACTCCGAGTGCGGCCCCTGCATGATCGCCGCCTCGTCGTCCGTGATCGTCGCGACGAAGTCGGGGCGCGGAGGGTGGATGAGGTAGAGCCAGGTGGCCATGCCTGACGGTAGGTCCTTGAGGGAGATGTCGCCGGGGGTGTCGGATCGGGGCGGGACCGTTCGTAGCAAGGGTGAGAGGCGGCCACCCGGGCCGCCCGAGCGAGGAGTCGAGATGGCGCGCTACCTGATCTCGTTCGACCGAGGCTGGATGAGGTTCCCGCAGGAGGACCTGCCGGCCGTGGCCAAGGCGGCCAGCGCGGTGATCGACGAGGCCGCCGAGGCCGGCGTCTTCGTCTTCGGCGGCGGGATCGCCGACGAGGAGAAGACGACGCTCGTCGGCGTCGACGGCACGGTCACCGACGGCCCCTACCCGGAGACCAAGGAGATGGTCGGCGGCTTCTGGGTCGTCGACGTCCCCACCAGGGAGGACGCCGTCGCGTGGGCGGCCAGGACCGCGGTCGCGTGCCGGTGCCCGCAGGAGGTGCGCGAGATCATGCGCGACCCGAACGTCGACCGGTGGCTCGCTCGATAGACGAAGGAGGACGTGAGATGCCGAAGTACATGCTGTCCGTGTTCGGACCGACGGAGCGCCAGAAGTACGGCCCCTACCCCTCGCGGGAGGACATGCTCCAGTCGTTCGAGGACACCGGGGTGTTCAACGACAAGCTCGTCGCCGAGGGCTACTTCGTCTTCGCCGACGGGCTGGAGGCGGCCACCACGGCCACGGTCGTCGACGGCCAGGGCGACCAGCCGGTGCTCACCGACGGGCCCTACCTCGAGGCCAAGGAGCACATCGGCGGCTTCTGGGTCATCGAGGCGCCCGACCTGGACGTCGCGCTACGGCTCGCGGCGGAGGGCTCGAAGGCGTGCCGCGGCAAGGTCGAGGTGCGGCCATTCCAGGGCGAGGAGTCCATCAAGGCGCTCCTGGCCGAGTGACGGTCTCCGAGGCGATCACCCGGGCC
>Ga0207857_1000582_pt1 | contig 9939 bp, 5 predicted proteins | sample LuqExpMetageno22_FD_187780 | JGI IMG/M metagenome (GOLD analysis project Ga0207857, IMG submission 187780) | Tropical forest soil microbial communities from Luquillo Experimental Forest, Puerto Rico - Sample 22 (SPAdes) | ecosystem: Environmental > Terrestrial > Soil > Tropical forest ... | reverse complement strand
GGAGGCTACATCTGCATGTCGACGAACCGCGAGAAGTGCCCCTGGAACGCAACCGTGATCGTGTCCGTGGGCCCGTTGCGGTGCTTGGCGACGATGAGGTCGGCCTCGCCCGCGCGCGGGGACTCCTTCTCGTAGGCGTCCTCGCGGTGGAGCAGGATCACCATGTCCGCGTCCTGCTCGATGCTGTTGTGGACGGCGATGCCGTTCGCGACGAAGTTGTGCGTGTCGAGCACGGTGGCGTCGAAGACCTGCCGCTCGCCCATCGGCTCGACGGCGACGACCTCGTCCCACAGCAGGTCGTTGACCGCCATGATCTCGAGGTCGGCGCTGTGGAGGACCTCCGCCACCCGGCCGAGTCGCTGCCGCGAGGGTGCGCGCTTCCACATGGTCGAACCGCTGAACTGCGTGCCCATCGCCGCCGCGAACTCGCGGTGTGTCATGCCGCGCTCGGCGAGTAGCGCTCGCACGTCGTCCCACACGGCATGGGGGACCGTGTCGACGTTCGGGTTCCCCTTCATGGACCGCACGCTCTCCAGCAGCCTCTCTGCCTGGACGCCGCGCGCGCCGTGCACGCCGATCTCCTGGAGGAAGCGGCGCTGGTCGTCGTTTCCGGAGACGTCGATCGTGTACCCGTTGCGGGAGCCGGGCTTGCGTGTCACGCGCGTCCGCGTCGAGATGCCGAACCGCAGGAGCAGCAGCGACAGGTCGTCGACCAGCCGGCGCGACGTCGAGGCGTAGTAGATCCGGCCGCCCGTGCCGTGCGCGTTGACCGTGACCGAGCCGTCCGTCGCCCAGATGTGCCGCAGGAAGAGCGCGATCTGCGGCTTCGGGAGGTGGAACACGGAGTCCGGAACGAACTTCTGGTGGCTGCGAGAGCCGAACAGGCCGAAGTCGTCGAGCCACTCGGCCACGGGGTTCCGCTTGCCGTGCGTCAGATGGTGCGGGGCGGGCAGGCGCAGCGTCGTCACGCGAGCCGCGGCGTACTCGTCGCGGACCGGAGTGATGCCGAACGCCGCGGCCGCGTCCGCCACGGCCGTGAGGTTCGCCTCGTCGACCGAGGCGTAGCGCAGCGGCTGGTTGCGGACGAATGATCCGTCGCCCAGGAGGTGCGCGAGAATCACGACCTTGCGGTCGTCCCACGCGGCCTCCCGCTCAGGACCCGGGACGTGCCGCGGCACACCGACGCGGGAGCCTGGCTGGAGCTCACCCAGCGGCGTCCACCCCTCGTAGGTGAGGAACGGGTGGTTGGCGGTCGCCGTGACCTCCTTGCCGGACGCGAGCCGGAGCCGGAACACCGGCTTGACACCCGTCGGGAACACGTGGGTCATGTGGCGGCGGACGTACTGGAGGCGCTCGTCGAGCGCCCAGATGGGCACGTCGCGCGCGCCCAGCGCGTACAGCTCGCCCAGCGTCGACTCCGCACCCGTGTCTGCCCGCAGGATCCGCGTGTCCTCGGTCAGGCACCCGGACTCGCGAAGGTCACTCAGCATCGGCTTCTTGTCCTGCCGCTGCTCGGGACCGCGGTTGAGCTGCGAGATCGCGATGACCGGGACCTCGAGCTCCTTCGCCAGGAGCTTGAGCGCGCGGGAGAACTCCGAGACCTCCTGCTGTCGGGACTCCACACGCTTCCCGGAGGACATCAGCTGCAGGTAGTCGATGATCACGAGCTTCAGGTCGTGCCGTTGCTTGAGCCGCCGGCACTTGGCCCGGATCTCCATCAGCGACATGTTCGGCGAGTCGTCGATGAACAGCGGCGCGTCGGAGATCTTCCCCATGGTCGAGGCGACCTTGGTCCAGTCGTCCTCGCCCATCTGGCCGCTGCGCAGCTTCTGCAGGTGCACCCGCGCCTCAGCAGACAGCAGGCGCATGGTGATCTCGTTGCGGCTCATCTCGAGCGAGAAGACGACGGACGTCAGGTGGTTCCGGATCGCCGCAGAGCGCGCGATGTCGATGCCCAGCGTCGAGTTGTGGGTCGGGATCATGGCCCGGCCCGCGAGGTAGAGGTGATCCGGGTGATCGACCTGGACGCACCGGACCGGCACGGACTCGATCGGCTCGACCGCCACGACAAACCGCTCGTGGAGCCGCGGGGTCGACGTGCGTCGACGCTCCTTGTGCACGAGGCGCTTGCGTTCGAGGTGGAACACGTCGTCATCGGTCGTGAACGTGATCGTGTACGCGGTCGACGTCTCCTCGGAGCGTCCGCGGACACGCTTCGTGGTGAAGCCGGTGCGGTAGCCGAGGGAGTGGACGAGCTCGCGGACGTCCTCGGCCAGGCGAGAGTTCGTCAGCGCGATCTGCGGACTGCCGGTCGGGTTGACGGTCCCGTCGGTGTCCATGAGACCGGCAAGCAGCTCGCGGCGCTGCCACTCGCTGCCGCGGAGGTACGCCATCGGGATGTGCTTGTCGTCGAGCACGCCGATCGTGCGCAGACGTGCCTGCACGCTCCCGACCGTCCGCTCGCAGGCCTCGCAGCGGTACCACGCAGTCGTGAGGTCTCCGCACTCGACGCACCTCGGCGCCGGAACCGGGCCCGACAGCGCCTTGACGTTGCCGCCGCAGCTCCTGCCGCAGGTCCGCACCTGGGGGAAGCGCGGCACGAACTCGCGCCCGCAGACCTCGCACGCACGCGGTGCCGGCTCGGGGTCGGGCTCGAGCTGGATCGTGTAGAGCCGCGCACGGCCGCCGTTCGCGGCCTCCATCTCCGTGGCCACGTACCCGCGGCTGTCGATCTCCATCGCGATCTCGGGATCCGCGCTGGTGTAGCGCGCCGAGGCGCTGTGGCCGTCGCCGAGCCAGACGCCGAGCACGTACGGGTCGACGAGAAGATCCGCCGGCGCGAGCACCAGCGGAGCCGCGGTCTCGATGCTGTGGTTGGCCCGCGCGTCGGCGGTGTCGCACCGGACGGTTCGTGCCATCTCCTCGGTCGTCCGCGTGCCGGCGGTGGACCCGGGCTTGCGACGCTCGGACCGCGTCCGGGTCCGCCACTCGTGCCAGGCGTCGGCCACGATCGACGAACCGTCGTCGAACACCACCCGGTAGCACGGACGGCCGGCCATCACCTCGGTGGCGGCCACCACCTGCGTCGGAGTCCCGTCGGCGCCGATGAGGACGTCCCCCACCGCGACCTGGCCCATCGTCGTCCAGCCGGTCGTGGTCGGGAGGGGCGTGTCGAGGGCCAGGGCCTTGCCGATGGCGGGCCGGGCCGCGATGACGATCATCTGGCCGCCGTGCAGCCCGTTGGTGAGCTTGTCGAGGTCCGCGAACCCGGTCGGGACGCCCTTCATCCCGTCGCCGTGGTGCCCGGCCGCCTCGATCTCGTCGACCGTCGAGCCGATGATCTCCGACAGCGGCAGGTAGTCCTCGCTCGCCCGGCGTTCGGTGACGGCGTAGACCTCGGCCTGCGCGGTGTTGACCAGCTCGTCGACGTCGCCGCCGTCCGAGCCGTACCCCAGCTGCGTGATGCGCGTGCCGGCCTCGACCAGGCGCCGCAGGATGGCCCGCTCGCGCACGATGCGCGCGTAGTAGCCGGCGTTCGCCGCCGTCGGCACCGTCGCGATGAGGGTGTGCAGGTAGGGCGCCCCGCCGACGCGGCCGAGCTCGCCGCGCTTCGTCAGCTCGTCGGCCACCGTGATCGCGTCGGCCGGCTCGCCGCGGCCGTAGAGGTCGAGGATCGCCTCGTACACGATCTCGTGCGCCGGGCGGTAGAAGTCCGTGCCGCGCAGCACCTCGACGACGTCGGCGATCGCGTCCTTGCTGATCATCATGCCGCCGAGCACCGAGCGCTCCGCGTCGACGTCCTGCGGCGGGGTGCGATCCCGGCCGGCCGACAGGCCGTACTCGAGATCCTCGATCGTCACCGGCACCCCACCTCGCTCGTTCCGCACTGGCTCGAACAAACGTTCCCAGAGGGCACTGACAATCTCACCGACCCACCGCCAGATCCGGCCCCCCGGACCGATGACCACCCGAGGCTAGGAGGCACCCCGGTGGCGGCACAACGACCTCCGTCCACACCCTCTGTGGACCGCCTGGGGACGGGTGCGGGGCCCCTGTGCACAGGTCGTGGAAAGGACTGTGGATACTGGTCGCGCGCCGCGTTCCCGCGGCTCAGCGACCTGCACCGTCACTGTGCACGGGCTGTGGAACCGAGCGAGCTGGGGCAAGTTGGCCGGGATTTCACCTGATGGACACACCACGTCCACGATCGACCGACAAGTGCTCGCGCTGGCCGTCCCCGCCCTCGGGGCCCTCGTCGCCGAGCCTCTCTTCGTCCTCGTCGACTCGGCCATCGTCGGCCATCTCGGGCCCGCTCCGCTCGCCGGGCTGGCCCTCGCGTCGACCGTCCTGACCACCGTCGTCGGCCTCTGCGTGTTCCTCGCGTACGCGACGACGGCCGCCGTCGCCCGCCGCCTGGGCGCGCACGACGAGCGCGGCGCGCTCCGCTCCGGCATCGACGGCCTCTGGCTGGCGCTCGTCCTCGGGGTCGTCCTCGCGATCGGCCTCTGGCTGCTCGCCCCGTGGCTCGTCGGCCTCCTCGGCGCGCACGACGAGGTCGCGCGCCAGGCCGTGACGTACCTGCGCTTCTCGGCACCCGGCCTGCCCGGGATGCTCGGGGTGCTCGCCGCGACGGGCGTGCTCCGCGGCCTCCAGGACACGCGCACCCCGCTCCTGGTCGCAGGCACCGGCGCCGTCGTCAACGCGGGCCTCAACGCGCTGCTCGTCTACGGCGTCGGCCTGGGCATCGCCGGCTCGGGCCTGGGCACCGCCGCGACGCAGCTCGCGATGGCGGCCTGGCTCGATGCGCTCGTCGTGCGCGGCGCCCGACGACGCGGCGTCGCCGTCACCCCCACCGCCGGTGGCCTGCACGGCTCCGCCCGCTCGGGGGCGCCGCTGCTCGCGCGGACGGCGACGCTGCGCGCCGCCATCGTCCTCACCACCTGGGTCGCCGCCGGCCTCGGCACGGCCGCGCTCGCCGGCCACCAGGTGGTCAGCGCGGTCTGGGGGCTGACGGCGTTCGCCCTGGACGCGCTGGCGATCGCCGCCCAGGCGCTCGTCGGGCACGCTCTCGGCGCCGGCGACGTCCCACGCGCCCGCGCCCTCCTTCGTCGCACGCTGCGCTGGGGCGTGGTGGTGGGTGTGGCGCTCGGGGTGCTCGTCGCCGCGTCGTCGCCCTGGCTGGTCCGCCTCTTCTCGTCGGACCCCGAGGTCTGGCACGCCGCCGGGCGCGCCCTGCTCGTCGCCGCGGTGTGCCTGCCGATCGCCGGCTACGCGTTCGTCCTCGACGGCGTGCTCATCGGAGCGGGCGACGGCGTGTTCCTCGCCAAGGCGGGCGTCGTCACGCTGGCCGTCTACGTGCCCTTCGCCCTGGCGGTCCGCCAGTGGGCTCCGGGGGGTGCCGCGGGGCTCGCCTGGCTGTGGGCGGCCTTCGCCGGCGTGTTCATGGCGTCCCGCGCGCTGACCACCGGCTGGCGTTCTCGCGGATCCGGGTGGACAGTACCCGGGTCGGATCGACGATGAGGCCCCCGACGTTGTGATCACGCTGTGCCGACGGGGTTCTTGAATCGTGATCCGTTGTTGTGGTGAGGTAACGCAACCGAAACCCAACGGGCCTACGTTGACGCTCACCCGACGCTGACGGGTCGGGAACAGGGGCGCACAGGCAGCCCACAACCACGGAGGTAGCACATGCGCATCTCGACACCACGCCTCGCAGGCGTGGCGCTCGTCACGATTGCCGGGCTCGTGCTCGTCGGGTGTTCCTCGAAGGCTCCGAGCGCGTCGTCCACGGGAACCAGTGGCGGGCTGTCCATCCAGCCGCTCCTGCAGGTCGACAAGGACGGCAAGGAGGTCAAGGCTCAGGGAGGTGGTACCCCCGCGACCCCGGCAGGCGACGGCAAGGCGACCTGCGCCTCGACGACGACCATCGCCATGGCGGGCGCCCTGACCGGACCGAACGCCGCACTCGGCATCAACATCAGCAACGGCGCCCAGCTCGCGATCGCGCAGCACAACGCCGCGAACAAGGACTGCCAGGTCCAGTACAAGGGCTACGACACCGAGGGTGACCCGGCCAAGGCCCCCGCCGTGGCGACGCAGATCATCAACAACGCGGACGTCATCGGCCTCATCGGCCCGGCGTTCTCCGGCGAGACGAAGGCCACCGGCGCCGCGTTCCACGACGCGGGCCTGCTGTCCCTCACCGCGTCGGCGACGAACCCCGCGCTCACGACGAACGGCTGGACCAACTTCTTCCGCGGCCTGGCGAACGACGCCGTGCAGGGTCCGTCGGTGGCCGCCTACCTGGTGAACACCGCGAACTACAAGAAGGTCTGCGTCGTGAAGGACGACTCCGACTACGGCGTCGGCCTGGCCCAGCAGATCACCACGGGCCTCGGCTCCGCCGCGGACTCGAGCTGCGCGCTCTCCGTGAAGACCGGCGACAAGGACTTCTCGTCCGCCGTCCAGTCGATCAAGACCGCCGCTCCCGACGCGATCTTCTACTCGGGCTACTACGCCGAGGCCGCCCCGTTCGTCGCGCAGCTGCGCACCGGCGGCGTGACCGCGACCTTCGTCTCCGCCGACGGCACCAACGACCCGCAGTTCGTCAAGCAGGCCGGCTCGGCCTCCAAGGACGCCATCCTGTCCTGCCCCTGCGGCCCGGCTCCGGCGGACTTCGAGAAGGCGTATGAGGCGAAGTGGAACGTCGCCTCCGGCGTCTACTCGGTCGAGGCCTACGACCTCGCGACGATCGTCCTCAAGGCGATCGACAGCGGCGCGAAGGACCGCGCCTCGGTGGTCAACTTCGTCAAGAACTACTCGGGTGACGGCCTGGCCCGCCACTACCAGTGGGACGCGAAGGGCGAGCTCGCCTCGGCCCTCATCTGGATCTACAAGGTGAAGTAGGCGCCCTCGAAGGCCCGGGCTCCACATCGGAGCCCGGGCCTTCGTCGCTCGTCCCCGTCACGTCCCGTGGGAGGAAACCTCCTTGCTCTCCAGCTTCGACATCGGCGCCCTGGGCCACAGCTTCTGGGCCCTCACCATCAGCGGTCTGACCTACGGGTCGATCTACGCCCTCGTCGCCGTCGGCTACACCCTGGTCTACGGCGTGCTGCGGCTCATCAACTTCGCGCACTCCGAGATCTTCATGCTCGGCATGTTCGGCCAGTACGCGACCCTCATGCTGCTCGGCTTCGTTCCCCAGGGTGACGCGTACGACATGGGCGTCCCGCAGACCCTGATGTACCTCGGCCTCGCGATGCTCGGCGGCATGATCGTCTCCGGCGCCTCCGCCGTGGGCCTCGAGCGCGTGGCCTACCGGCCGCTGCGCCGCCGCGGCGCCCCCGCCCTCGTCTTCCTCATCACCGCCATCGGCGCGTCGTTCGTGATCCAGGAGTTCGTGCACTTCGTCCTGCCGAAGCTGACGAACAACCAGCTCGGTGGCCTCAACGCCCAGCAGCCGATCCGGCTGGCGTCGCCCTCGATCCAGTTCACGATCTTCGGCGCGCCCGTGACGAACATCGACATCACGATCGTCGTCTCCGCGCTGGTCCTCGCCTTCGCGACCGACCGGTTCATCAACGGCTCGAAGTTCGGACGAGGCATCCGGTCCGTCGCCCAGGACCCCGTGACCGCGACGCTCATGGGCGTCTCGCGCGAGCGGGTCATCATGTTGACGTTCCTCATCGGCGGCCTGCTCGCCGGCGCCGCGGCCACGCTCTACACGCTGCGGGTGCCCAACGGGATCATCTACAACGGCGGCTTCATCCTCGGCATCAAGGCCTTCTGCGCCGCCGTGCTCGGCGGCATCGGCAACCTCCGGGGCGCCCTGCTCGGCGGCCTGCTGCTCGGCGTCATGGAGATGTACGGGCAGACCCTGTTCGGCAACGAGTGGCGCGACGTCGTGGCCTTCGTCGTCCTTGTGCTCGTGCTGATGTTCCGGCCGACCGGCATCCTGGGTGAGTCGTTGGGGAGGGCCCGAGCATGACCACGACGCAGGTCACCGCCCCCACCCCCACCGCCCCCCCGGCGCCCCACCTGGGCGTTGGCGACCGGATGCGGCTGTGGTGGGCCTCGTTGCCGCGCCCCGCGCAGTGGGGCTTCGGCGTGCCGTTCATCGCGCTGCTGGCCGCCCTGCCGATCCTCCGCCCGCCGGTGCTGACCACCGAGGGCACCGACTTCGGCGGCGTCCTCGCCCAGTGGGGCATGTACGCCCTCCTGGCCATCGGCCTGAACGTCGTCGTCGGCCAGGCCGGGCTGCTCGACCTCGGCTACGTCGGCTTCTACGCGATCGGTGCCTACACCGTCGCCCTGCTGACCAGCCCGGACAGCCCGTGGAACCAGACCGACACCTGGCTCTCGCACCACTGGGCCTGGGTCTTCGCGCTGCCGATCGCCGTCCTCATCACATCGATCTCGGGCCTCATCCTCGGGATACCGACACTTCGGCTGCGCGGCGACTACCTCGCGATCGTCACGCTGGGGTTCGGCGAGATCGTCCGCCTCCTGGCCGACAACCTCGGGACCATCACGGGCGGCGGCCGGGGCCTCTCCCAGATCGCCTTCCCGCTGTTCGGTCAGAGCGAGTCGCGGCCCAACGGCGTCTTCTCCGCCGGCAACACGAAAGTGCCGTTCAACTTCGGCGCCTGGTGGTACTGGGTGTCGCTGGCGCTGATCATCATCGTGCTGCTCATCGTCGGGAACCTCGAGCGGTCCCGGGTGGGCCGCGCCTGGGTGTCCGTCCGTGAGGACGAGGACGCGGCCGAGATCATGGGCGTGCCCACCTTCAAGTTCAAGCTCTGGGCGTTCCTCATCGGCGCCTCGATCGGTGGGCTCTCCGGCGTGCTCTACGCCGGCCAGGTGCAGTTCGTCAGCCCGCCGACGTTCAACGTCATCAACTCGATGCTGTTCCTCTGCGCCGTCATCGTCGGCGGCCAGGGCAACAAGCTCGGGGTCATCGCCGGGGCGTTCATCATCGTGTACCTGCCGAACTTCTTCCTCGGCCGGGACAACCTGTTCGGCATCCCGATCGACGGCAACAAGATCGCCGACTACAAGTACCTGTTCTTCGGCCTGGCGCTCATGACCCTCATGATCTTCCGACCACAAGGGCTGTTCCCGGCGCGGCAGAAGCTCCTGGCGTACAGCCGTCCGGTCTACGTGGCCGCGCGTCACGCCGCCCTTGCGGCGGCGGGGCTCCTCAAGCACAGCAACGGCGTTCCGGCGTCCGACGAGACCGCCGGAGGTGCCCGATGAGCCTGGGACCTGAGGACCCGCAGGCCGGCGCCGAGCACGGCGACCAGCACCTCGGCATCGAGGCGTACCTCACGTCGGACTCCGTCGAGGAGGAGTTCCTCCCCGACGGCGGCGTGGCCCAGGTGGCGGTCGACCTCGCGGAGATCGACCCGACGCTCGCCGACCCGGAGGCGGTCGCCCAGATCGTCGCCCCGGAGCGCAGGATCCGGACCGAGGTCGGTGCCGCGCTGCTCGAGATGGACGCGGTCACGATGAGGTTCGGCGGGCTCGTCGCGCTCGACGCGGTGTCCTTCGAGATCAAGCGCGGGGAGATCCTCGGCCTCATCGGGCCCAACGGCGCGGGCAAGACGACCTGCTTCAACGCGATGACGGGCGTCTACCGGCCGACGAGCGGCCAGGTGATCTTCGACGGCAGGCCCATCGGCGCGATCAAGCGCAACCAGATCACGCGGCTCGGCATCGCCCGCACGTTCCAGAACATCCGGCTCTTCTCCGACATGACCGCCCTGGAGAACGTGGTCGTGGGCACCGACGCCCGGCACCGGACCTCCGTGCCCGGCGCGGTCCTGCGCCTGCCGCGTCACCGCTCCGAGGAGCACGACGCCCTCGACCGCGCCATGGCCCTGCTGGAGTTCGTCGGCATCGGCCGGCGCGCCACCCAGAAGGCGCGCAACCTGCCGTACG
>Ga0207857_1000580_pt1 | contig 9946 bp, 9 predicted proteins | sample LuqExpMetageno22_FD_187780 | JGI IMG/M metagenome (GOLD analysis project Ga0207857, IMG submission 187780) | Tropical forest soil microbial communities from Luquillo Experimental Forest, Puerto Rico - Sample 22 (SPAdes) | ecosystem: Environmental > Terrestrial > Soil > Tropical forest ... | reverse complement strand
GCCGGGCCGGGCGTCAACCCCATCGGCGACGAGGCGCTGGCGCTGGTCGCGGAGGCGTGGCGCCCGGACCGCTGCCGCTGCTGACCGGTCCGGCGGAGTCGGACTTCCGATGGCACGATGTCGCCGTGACAAGAGTGGCTGCCATCGACTGCGGGACGAACACCATCCGGCTCTTGGTAGCCGACATCGAGGGCGGCACCCTCGTCGACATCGAGCGCGACGCCGTCGTCGTGCGGCTGGGGCGGGGGGTCGACCGCACGGGGCAGTTCGACCCGGAGGCGTTGGCGCGCACGCTCGCCCAGACGCGGGAGTTCGCCGCCCGCTGCGACGACCTCGGCGTGGAGGCGGTGCGCTTCGTCGCCACCTCGGCCACGCGTGACGCGCGCAACCGCGACGAGTTCTTCGACGGCGTCCGGGCGGCGCTCGGCGTCGACGTCCACGTCATCACCGGCGACGAGGAGGCGGTGCTTTCGTACCGTGGCGCCACCGCCGCGGTCGGCGCCACGCATCGCGGCCCCTTCCTCATCGTCGATCTCGGGGGTGGGTCGACCGAGCTGGCGCTGGGGAACGGGGAGCTGCGCGCCGGGCACTCGATGGACGTCGGCTCCGTGCGGCTGAGCGAGCGCCACCTGCGCACCGACCCGCCGACGGACGACGAGGTGGAAGCCGCCCGTGCCGACATCGACGCGGCCCTGGACGCGGCGATGAAGGTCGTCCCGATCGGTGAGACCGCGACGCTCGTCGGGCTCGCCGGGACCATCACAACGATCACCGCGCACGTGCTCGGCCTCGAGCGCTACGACCGCGGCCGCATCGACGGCGCCGAGCTGCCGGTCGACGCGGTGCTCGCTGCCTGTGACGACGTGCTCCACCGCAGCCAGGCGGAGCGCGCCGCACTCGGCTTCATGCACCCCGGCCGCGTGGACGTCATCGGCGCCGGCGCCCTCGTCTGGCACGAGGTCGTCGCTCGGGTGCGTGACGCGGTCGCCGGGGACGGCCGCGAGCTCGCAACTGTGGTCACGAGCGAGCACGACATCCTCGACGGCATCGCATGGAGCATCGCCGCCCGCTGACCCGGTGACGGGACACGCCGGTGTGTCGTCACCGGCGGTAGTGCGGTTATCGCGCTAGTGTGGCGCGCGCAGGACGACGAGGACGCGGGCTGGACGGGGTCCGTGTCCCGTCGCCCGCAACTGACCGGAGGGCGCATGGACACCACACAGCTGCTCAAGGGGGTGCTCGACCTCGCGGTGCTCGCCGTGGTCGCAGAGGAGGACGGCTACGGATACGACGTCGTGCGGCGGCTTCGGGCGGCGGGGATCGACGAGGTCGGAGACGCCTCCGTCTACGGCACGCTGCGCCGGCTCTACGCCGCCGGCGCGCTGTCGAGCTACGTCGTGCCCTCCGACGAGGGCCCGCACCGCAAGTACTACGGGATCAACGCCCAGGGCCGCGCGATGCTCGCGGCCCAGCGCACGGACTGGCGCGAGTTCGCCGACGCGATGGCGCGTCTGCTGGGGACGGAGAAGGTGGCATGAGCGTGGACGTGATCGACGTCGCCGGATACGCGGCCGCGGTGCGCCGCGCGCTCGGCGGGCTGGGCCCCGAGCAGATCGAGGACCTCACCGACGGCCTGGAGGCGGACCTCGCGGAGGCGGTGGCCGACGAGGCCACGGCGGGTCGCGGCGCCGACCCGGTCGCGCGGTTCGGGACGCCCGAGGAGTACGCGGCCGAGCTGGGGGTGGCCCCGCAGACCCCGCCGCGCCCGTTCGGATCGACCCCGGCGCTCGTCGGGCCGAGCCCGGCGCCCACCGCTCAGGCCGTGCCCGACGAAGCGACGCCGACGTCCGGCGCGACGGCCGTTGCCCGGCCGGGCCCGGACCCCACCGCGGCGGTTCCCACACCCTGACCCATCTCGCGACGTCCGAGCGTTCCGGGGCCAGGACACCGGAATGCTCGGACGCTGCGGGTGGTTGACGACCTATGTGAAGAGCGTCACTAGCGTCGACCAGTCCTTCGACGAAGGTTCGCCTTACCGTGGGGACGTGCCAACCGGCAAGCCGCGCAAGTCTCCGCGTGTGCTGATCCTCGGCGGCGGAACCGTCGGCCTCTACACGGCCCGTCGGCTCCGCAAGCGACTGGGCAAGCGCGAGGCCGCGATCGTCGTCGTCGACCCGCGCCCGTACATGACCTACGCGCCGTTCCTCCCGGAGACCGCCGCCGGCTCCATCGACCCGCGCAACGTCGTCGCGCCCCACCGGCGCAGCCTCAAGGGCGTCGACGTGCTGCAGGGCCACGTCACGAACATCCGGCACGCCGACCGCCGGGTCGAGATCCAGCCCGAGGAGGGCGAGCCCTACTGGGTGAGTTACGACTTCCTCGTCGTCGGCCTCGGCTCGGTGGCCCGCACGCTGCCCATCCCGGGGCTCGTCGAGCAGGGCATCGGCTTCAAGAACGTCGAGGAGGCCATAGCGATCCGCAACCACGTGCTCGGCCGCATCGACGCCGCCGCCTCCACGTGGGACCCGGAGATCCGCCGCCGGATGCTGACCTTCGTCTTCGTCGGCGGCGGATTCGCTGGGGTCGAGGCGATCGCCGAGGTCGAGGACATCGCGCGCTACACGGTGAAGAAGTACCACCAGATCCAGCCCGACGAGCTGCGGTTCGTGCTCGTCGAGGGCAGCACGCGGATCCTTCCCGAGGTCAGCGCCGAGCTCGGCGGGTACACGCTCGACCAGCTGCGTACGCGGCACATCGAGATCTACCTGTCGACGTTCCTCGACTCGTGCGTCGGCGGGCACGTGGAGCTGTCGAACGGGCTGGAGATGGACTCGGAGACCATCGTCTGGACAGCGGGTGTCAAGGCAAACCCGGTGCTCCAGAACTCCGACCTGCCGCTCGACGACCGTGGCCGCGTCATCGCCAACGCCAACCTCGAGGTGACCACCGCGGACGGCACCGTGGTTCCCGACGCCTACACCGCCGGCGACTGCGCAGCGGTGCCGGACCTCGCCAACCCGGGCGAGCTGTGCCCGCCCAACGCGCAGCACGCCCTGCGGCAGGGCCGCCACCTCGGCGAGAACCTCGCCCGCGTGCTGCGCTCCGCGGAGCCGACGCCGTACCGCCACCGGAACATCGGCGCCGTCGCCTCGCTCGGCATGTACAAGGGCGTGGCGCAGATGTTCGGCCGGTTCAAGGTGCGCGGCTTCCTCGCGTGGGTGCTGCACCGCACGTACCACGTGTTCGCGATGCCGACCTGGAACCGCAAGATCCGCATCATGGCCGGCTGGACGTGGTCGCTGCTGCTGCGGCGCGAGGTCGTCGCGCTGGGCTCGATCCACGACCCGCGCGCCGAGTTCCTCGCCGCCGCGCGGCCGCTGGCCACGCCGGCCTCGTCGGCCGCGTCGCCCTCGTCGGCCGCGGCTTCGTCGACCACCGCGCACGACGAACGAACGGCGCCCACCGGCACCGCGGGCGGCGGCCGGACGACCGCCCGCGCCTGAGGCTCCTCGACAACCTCGTCGCCGAACGCAGCCTCATGACGCGAGCGCATCGTTTGTCGCCGAGCGCCAGCGTGTCGGCGTCGAAAACGCCGGCGCTCGTTCGCGGACGTTGCGCTCGTTCGCGGACGTTGCGCTCGTTCGCGGACGTTGCGCTCGTTCCCGGACGTTGCGCTCGCTGCCGTCGCGCGGGGCGGTTCAGTCCGGGTCGTCGGGGTCGACCGGCGCGTGGTGGTCCAGCCCGGCGATGCCGCGCTTCCAGTACCCGCTCGCGAGGACCTGCTCGGGGCCGAGCCCGAGCTCCCGGCGCAGGTAGCGCCGCAGGGGGATGAGCGTCGTCGCCTCGCCGGCCAGGAACACGACGGTACCGGCGTCGATCGGCAGCGAGCGGAGGGTCGCCTCGAGGTCGACACCCGCGCGGATCGTCGTGCGCTCCACGCCCGGGAGCCCGACGAAGTAGCCGTCGTCGGGCGCGTCGAGGAGAAGGGTCACCGGAACGTCGGCCGGTGTGAGCCGCAGCCACCGCGCCGCCGCGGGGAACGCGGTCTCGTCGACGACGAGCACGAGGCTCGTCAGCCCCTCGGGCACGAGCTTCGAGGTCTTCGGGCCGGCGACGATCAGCGGGTCGCCGACCGCCGCGCGGCTCGCCCAGGTGGAGGCCGGCCCGCCGTCGTCGTGCACGACGAAGTCCAGGTCGAGCTCGCCTTCACGGTGATCCGCCGGCGTGTAGTCGCGTTGGATCACGGCGCCCGGCGCCGACAGGCCGAGGCCGCCCGCGTGGAACCCGGGGGTGGCGATGCGGCCCGTCGCCGGGTCGGGGAAGAAGACCTTGAGGTGGTCGGTCGGCCCGTCGGCGGCGAACCCGTCGAGGTCGCCGGTCAGGGTGACCCGCACGATCCGCGAGGTCAGCGGGTGCACCGCGGCGACGGTCAGGTGCCGCTGCCTCAGCTCGTGCCGGACGTGCCGGCGGGACAGGGCGGTCGACTCGGTCATGCCCCACGGTAACCGGCCGACCTGGTGCAAGGATGGCCGCGCCCCCGTAGCCCAACCGGCAGAGGCAGTCGGCTTAAAACCGATCGAGTGCGGGTTCGAGCCCCGCCGGGGGCACCTGGACGGGCGCGACGGGCACGTGCTCCCTACGCTGGCGACGACGACGACGTCAGGGGGGCGACGTGCTGAACAACCGCGCCATGCGTCGGCTAGGGATCTCGGTGGGGATCGCCGCGGCGCTGATGATCGGGCTCGCGGCCTGCAGCAAGTCCACGGTCACGAGCTGGGCGGTGCCCGACAGCTACAACGCCTCGTCCGGCGGCCGGGTGCTCGTCCTCAACGTATACGGCGGCGACTGCGACCTGCCGCTCTCCGCCCAGGTTCTCGGGCAGGACGACCAGAAGGTCACGGTCGGCGTGCTGCGGCGGGTCCCGAACGGACCCTGCAACGCCATGGCCGTGATGCACCACGTCAGCGTGACGCTGGCCGCGCCGCTCGCCGACCGCGCGGTCCACGACCGTTCGGGCGCTGTGATCCCCGCCAACCCGTCGTCGGGCGGCACCCCGACGGCTACTCCGTAGCCGCGCCCTCGACGGTCGGCAGCGCCGCGGGCCGCTGCACGCCGTGCCGGCTGCGGGCGAGGTACGCGACGAAGACCGCGATGATCGCCGCCGAAACGACGGCCACCACGTCGTCGCCGAAGCCGAGTCCGGCGCCCTTCGTGGCGGGCTTGCCGAACCAGTCGGCGAACGAGGCGCCCAGCGGCCGGGTCATCACGTAGGCGAACCAGAACGCCACGATCGGGTCGAGCCGGAACCGCCACCACCCGACGAGCGGGACGAGCATGACCGCCGCGAACAGCAGCCCGGACGTCAGGTACCCCAGGTGCAGGGTGAAAGCGGCGAAGTCGCCGGCCGCGGTGCCGAGCGCGAACGTCACCAGGACGGTCAGCCAGTAGAACAGCTCGCGCCGTCTCGTCGTGATGCTGTGGATCGAGAGCGTGCCCTCGAACCGGTGCCAGACGACGAGGACGACGACGAGCGCGGCCGCGTAGCCGGCGGTCGTCACCGTGTAGGGGATGTGCAGGACGACGTGCAGCGCGTCCGCGGCCATGGTGCCGAACACCGCCACCATCGCCACCGCGAACCAGTACGCCCACGCGTTGTAGCGCCGCGTGCGCAGCTGGATCCACATGGCGACGACGAACCCGATCAGGCCCGCCGCGGCGGCCAGGGCGATGGACACGCTCGCCAGGTAGTCGGAGGTCGCCTCGCCCATCCCGGTGGTGAGCACCTTGACGAGCCAGAACAGGACGGTGATCTCGGGGACCTTGGCCGCCAGCGGCTGCTCCCGCCACCTGGTGAGCCCGTCGCCCATCCGCGCCTCCCACCGGTCGGTGCCGCCCCGTCGGCAGCCACAGTCCCGGCAGTACCTGTGCGCAGCCTGGGAGGTCAGCCCCGGAGCTCGGCCTCGAACCGGTCCCGCAGCCGCCGCCAGCCGTGGTCCATCGAACCCTCCCAGCCGTCAGGCGGACGGGCCGTTGCCGGGCTCGTCGGGCGGCCGATCCTTCTGCTCGCGGCGCCGGCGCTCGCGCTCGCGCTGGCGGTTGGAGCGGGCGAGCGCGGCGAGGAAGTCGGGGTCGTCGTCGGGCCCCGAGGCCCGCGTGCGGCGTCGCACGGGAGGGGACGGTCGTGGCGGCCGGGCCACGCCCTTGGGACGGCCGTTGACCAGCCAGAGGATCGGCCCGACGTACGGGACCAGGACCACGATCGGGATCCACCACGCCTTGCGCGGCCCGCGCACGCGCGCGGCGTCGGACTGCGCCACGTCGATGAGGCAGTACACCAGCAGGCCCAGCCCCAGCAGGACCAACAGGTAAGGCATCGGCTGCCTCCTCGCGACGTACCTCTTGCTGACGGTAGCTCACGGATCGGCCGGATGCCGGGGGGAGTCAGAGCCCGCGCTCCCCGGGCTCGTGCGCCCCGCCCTCCTGCTCCCGCAGCCGCCGCTCCCGCTCGCGAAGCTGCTGCTCCCAGTCGCGGAGCATCTGCTCGTGGAGGTCGTCGGACCGCCGCCGCGACGCGAGGAACGTGGGGTCGTCGTCGGGCCCGAGCGGCCGTGGTCGCTCGTACTCGGGGAACCCGGCCGTCGGCGTCGAGGGCCAGGGCACGCGCTCCGGCGCCGGGTGCACGGGCCGGCCGGCGACGAGCCAGGCCACGCCCCCGATGATGGGCACCACGATGATGAGGATCACCCAGCCGGTCTTCGAGAGGTTGCGGATCTGGCCCTCGTTGGACTGGACGCAGTCGATCAGGCAGTAGACGAGCAGGCCGACCTCGACGAAGTACGGCAGCACCTCCCACATCGGCGTCTCCCCCTGGGACTCGGCTGTGCGACGCGTCGCACGGTAGCGGAGCGGGTGCGGCCGCCGCAGGCGTTTCAGCAGGTGACTGGGCACCCGCTGTGGGAACCGGAGGCGCCAGAATGGCGCGCAATCCCCAGCTTGCCGTCGGCGCGCCCGCGGCCTCACCACGGAGCGTCCATGCACCGGCTCACCAGGCTGTCCCTTGCCCACCGCTCGGTGGTGGCTCTCGTCACCGTCGCGATCGCGGTGTTCGGGGTGATCAGCCTGACCTCGCTGCACCGCGAGCTCATCCCGTCGCTCCAGGTGCCGATGGCGGTCGTCGTCGCGGTCGACCCCGGCGCGTCGCCGGAGATCATCGAGCAGCAGGTGACGGCCCCGATCGAGCAGGCCGTTCGGGCGGTGGCGAACGTCGGGCAGGTGACGTCGACCTCGTCGACCAACGTCTCGTCGACCACGGTGAAGCTCGACTACGGCATCGACCTGGACAAGGCGACGAGCGAGCTGCAGCGCGCGGTCGACGGGGTGCGCACGCAGCTGCCGTCGGGCGTCCAGCCCACCGTCTACACGGGGTCGCTCGCCGACATGCCCGTGCTCCAGATCGCGCTGTCCGGCGCGACCGACGACGCCACGCTCGCCCAGACGGTGACGTCCACGGTCGTGCCCCGGCTCGAGCGCATCCCGGGCGTGCGCGACGTCGCCGTCAGCGGCGTGGCGGCCCAGGGCATCACGGTGACGCTCGACCTGCCGAGGCTGGCCGCGGCCGGACTGACGCCGGCGGAGGTCACCTCGGTGCTCAAGACGAACGGGATCGTCATCCCCACGGGCACGGTGACCGACGGCGACCGGACCCTCTCGGTGCAGGCCGGCAGCGCGATCACCTCGGTCGACCAGCTGAAGGCGCTCCCGCTCGTCTCGTCGTCGTCCACGAAGGTCACCACCCTCGGCGACGTCGCCGACGTGGTCCTCGCCCCGGTCCCCGCGACCTCCTACAGCCGCGTCGACGGCGACCCTGCGCTCGCGGTGTCCATCACCAAGACGCCGCAGGGCAACACCGTCGACGTCTCGCACGGCGTGCAGGACGCGGTGACCGAGCTCCAGTCCCAGCTGGGCGGCCAGCTCAAGATGACGGTCGTCTTCGACCAGGCGCCGTTCATCGAGGAGTCCATCAGCGGCCTGGGGAGCGAGGGCCTGCTGGGCCTCCTGTTCGCCGTCGTCGTGATCCTGGTGTTCCTCACGTCGATCAGCTCGACGCTGGTGTCGGCGATCTCGATCCCGCTGTCGCTGCTGGTGACGTTCATCGCGCTGCGGGTCGGCGGGTACTCGCTCAACATCCTCACGCTGGGCGCCATGACCGTGGCGATCGGGCGCGTGGTCGACGACTCGATCGTCGTCATCGAGAACATCAACCGGCACCTCTCGTACGGCGAGAAGAAGCGCGACGCGATCCTGCGGTCGGTGCGTGAGGTCGGCGGCGCCGTGACGGCCTCGACCGCGACGACCGTGGCGGTGTTCCTGCCGATCGGCCTGGTCGGAGGCATGGTCGGCGAGCTGTTCCGGCCGTTCGCCGTGACCGTCGCGGTGGCGATGATCGCGTCGCTGTTCGTCGCGCTCGTCGTCGTGCCCGTGCTTGCGTACTGGTTCCTTCCCGCGCCCAAGGCGCACGACGAAGCCGCGGTCGCGGCGGACGACGAGCCCGCCGGCGTCCGGGCCGCGGCCGAGGACAAGGAGCGGCACGGCTGGATGCAGCGCGGCTACCTCGCGACGCTGCGGACGGCGACGGGCCACCCGGTGGTCACGGTGCTGCTCGCCGTGGTCATCTTCGTCGGGACCCTCGCGCTGGTGCCGCGGATGCAGACGAACTTCCTCGGCAACTCCGGCCAGAACACGCTGACGGTCAGCGAGTCGTTCGCCCCCGGCACGTCGCTGACGGCGCAGGACACCGCGGCTCGGACTGCCGAGAAGGCGCTCATGGGCGTCGCCGGCGTCAAGACCGTCCAGTCGACCGTCGGCAGCGCCGGTGGCATGCGGGCGGCGTTCGCCGGTGCCGGTTCGCCGAAGGCGACCTTCGCGCTGACGCTCAAGGACGGCGCCGACGCGGCGACCGTGCAGGACGCGGTGCGCGCCGCGCTGCCGTCGGACGGCCAGTTCGCCGTCGCCGGGGCGGACGCCGCGTACGGCTCGTCGACCGTGGACGTCGTCGTGCAGGCCGACGACCCGGCCGTGCTCTCCGACCTGGCCGCGAAGGTGCAGACGATGGTGCAGGGCACCGCCGGCACCAGCGACGTGACGAACAACCTGGCGCAGGCGCAGCCCACGGTGCGCATCACGGTCGACCGCGCCAAGGCCGCTGCGGCCGGCCTCAGCGAGACGACGGTGGCCGGCACGGTCGCCGCGATCATGAGCCCCCAGCCGATCGGCACCGTGAACCTCGGCGACGGGCCGATCGACGTCACCGTCGTCGCGGCGAAGGCGCCCGCGACCGTCGCCCAGCTGCAGCAGGTGGTGCTGCCGAGCGCCACCGGCATGGTGCCGCTCACCTCGGTCGCCACGGTGGAGACCGTGGACGTGCCGACGTCCATCACCCGCATCGACGGCCACCGCGCCGCGACGATCTCGGCGACGCCGTCCGGCCAGGACCTCGGCAAGCTGACGACCTCGCTGCGGTCGCAGATCGCCAAGCTCGACGTGCCGGCCGGTGCCACCGTCGCGATCGGCGGCGTCGCCTCCGACCAGTCGAGCGCCTTCGGCGACCTCGGCCTCGCACTGCTGATCGCCATCGCGATCGTCTACGTGATCATGGTCGGGACGTTCGGGTCGCTCCTGCAGCCGCTCGTGCTGCTGGTGTCGATCCCGTTCGCGGCGACCGGCGCCCTCATCGGGCTGCTGGTGACCGGCACCCCGCTGGGCGTCGCGGCGCTCATCGGTCTGCTCATGCTCGTGGGCATCGTCGTGACGAACGCGATCGTCCTCATCGACCTCGTCAACCAGTACCGGCGGGCCGGGCGCCCGCTCGACGAGGCCGTGCGGGAGGGTGCCCGCAAGCGGTTGCGGCCGATCATCATGACCGCGGCGGCCGCGATCGGCGCGTTGC
>Ga0207857_1000579_pt1 | contig 9959 bp, 8 predicted proteins | sample LuqExpMetageno22_FD_187780 | JGI IMG/M metagenome (GOLD analysis project Ga0207857, IMG submission 187780) | Tropical forest soil microbial communities from Luquillo Experimental Forest, Puerto Rico - Sample 22 (SPAdes) | ecosystem: Environmental > Terrestrial > Soil > Tropical forest ... | reverse complement strand
ATCGAAACCGGAAACGAAAGCTGGAGAATCAAAACCAGAAACTCAGACAAAAACTAACTGCTGGGGTGGGTCAAAATTGGACGCCCACGGTGGGTCAAAATTCAAAGCCCGTTGACATTTAATCACTGAATTCTCTATTCACCGTATGGTATCCACGGGCAATCCCGTGCAAACTCCGACAGCCAGGGGACAGGGCCAGCTTGCCGCGCCCTCCGGCGATGCGCGCGACGGCCGGCGCATCGCCCCTGGCGCCTTCCCGGCTGCCGGCTGTATACAATACCAGACAGCGTACTACACATGGGTATTTATTGGCAACCCCTGCGGGACCGGGACAGCGGCCCCGGAAAGCGGGCATCGCACCAGGGGAAAGGGGGCCGGGCGCTGGTCCTGTCATGCGGCCCGGCCGGCTAGCGGTCCAGTATCTCCCGCACCTTCCGCAGCAACTCCATCGGCTGGACCGGCTTCATGATCAGCTCGATCCCCTCCTCGGTCACCCCGCGATCCAGGATGAAATCGGCGGTATAGCCGCTGGAATACAGCACCTTTACGCCGGGTTCGAGCAGAACGATCTCGTCGTACGCTTCCTTGCCGTTTTTCTTCGGCATGATCATGTCCATCAGGATCATGGCTATCCTGTCCCGGTGCCTGACGAATTTGTCGATCACATCCTGCCCGTCCACCGCCTGGATCACGTCATAACCGAATTTTGTCAGCACGGTCACCACGAGATTGCGTACATCCACATCGTCTTCGGCCAGCAGGATGGTTTCGGTGCCGCCATGGGGCTGGGCTGCCTGCGCACACGTTTCCTCCTGCGCCGGCTGGCCGACCTCATGGATCGGCAGGTATATCCTGAACGTCGTGCCGTGGCCCGGTTCGCTGTAGACATCGATAAAACCGTTATGCTGCTTGACGATCCCGTAGACGATCGACATGCCGAGGCCGGTGCCCTTGCCGATCTCCTTGGTTGTGTAGAACGGCTCGAAGATCTTCTTACAGGTTTCCTTGTCCATGCCGCTGCCGGTGTCGGATACGGTCATGACGGCGTAACGCCCCGGCCCGACAGAACCCAGATCATGGCCGATCGGGGTCTCGACCGACTGGAATCCCGTTCCTATGGTCAGCAGGCCCCCTTTCTGCATCGCGTCGCGGGCATTGGTCGCCAGGTTGATCAGGACCTGCTCTATCTGCCCCATATCGGCATGGATCCTGAGCTGGTTTTCACAGGCTACCGTCCTGAGCTGGATATCCTCCCCGATGATCCTGGTCAGAAATTTTTTGACATTATCCACGATGTCGTTGAGGTTGACCGGTGCGAAGGCCATGACCTGCTTGCGGCTGAAGGCCAGAAGGCCTCTCGTCAGCTGCGCCGCCTTCTCCGCGGCAGACAGGATATGGTCTATCTCCCCCTGTTGCCGGCCATCCAGCGTGTCGTCCATCTTCAGCATGTTCCCATAGCCGCTGATCACCTGCAGGATATTGTTGAAGTCGTGGGCGACCCCGCCGGCAAGCTGCCCCACGGCCTCCATCTTCTGCGATTGCCGGAGCTGCTCTTCCAGGTGGATACGCTCGTTGAGCATCCTGGCCACCTTGATCGAACTGAAACTCAGGGATGAAACCACGCTGGTCAGCTTGGCGTAGAACTGCATGCCCGCATTCGCCATCTCCCGGCTGAAGCGCGGCACCCGGCCGAGCGCCGCCAGGTATTCCGCCTCATCGAACCCGTAGCGCCGGGCCTGCTCCCGGAACTGTTCCACGTCGGGCTCTTCGTCCTCGTAGAAGAATTGCCCGATAAAGACGTTGCCCACATGCCTTTCCCCGACCACGAGGGGGGTGACCATATCCCACATGTTGTTCTTGCAGCGATAATGCCTGAATTCTCCCACCGGCACGCCATTGGTGAGGATGGTGTCGCTTTCGAGGCAATTCTTGAGCGTTTCGGGATGGCACCGGTGGAACTTGGTGCAGATGTCCTGCCAGCCCACGGCCACCAGGACCTTTCCCGACACATCCAGCACAGCGCCCAGCATGCCGGTGATCCGGTGAAAATCCTCCAGCATGGATTGCAGCATTTTGCAATCTATGATGTCGGAGAGTTCCAGGGTGCCGATATCGCCTTCCGGCTCCAGGATGGCCTTGAGTTTGTTCTGAACCGTGTCCTCGCTCCTCTGGAGAGCCTCTTCGGTCTTTCTGTGCTCCTCGATCTCCTCCTCGAGCACGGTCGCCTGCTCCTGCAACGCCTCCTGGGCCATCTGGCGCTCCGCCAATTCCTCTTCAAGCCGGAGCGTCTGCATGTGCAGATGTTCTTCCATGGACTTGCGCTCGGTGATGTCCCGCGATACGGCGAGCAACTTCTCCGGGCTTCCGTCCGCGCCTTTCACCGGCGTAACGATGACTTCCCACCATTTCGGCGTACCGTCCAGGGCCGGGCAATACCCCTCGAAACAGCTCTGCCGGCCCTGCCGGGCGCTGGCGACTGCGGCCAGCGCCGCATCGCGGCCGCCCTCCTGCCAGAGGACGTCGTACGATCTGTTCAGAAATCCGTCCATATCCGTGATACCGAACTTGCGCTGCCCTCCCGGGCTCATGTACAGCAGGCGCCCCTCAAGATCCAGAAGCTTGATGCAATCCGTACTGCTGTCGATGATGCTTTGATTGATGGAATTGCTTTCCCGCAATGCACGCACCGTCTCGGTCAACCGGGTGTTCAGCTCCCGGTTTTCGGCCAGTGATCGCGCCAGGCTGGGCATGTCGAGGGCTTTGGGAATCTGGGGGATGAAATAGATGGCGGAAGCGATGGATATCAGGGCGGTAAAGGCTTTGACATACCCTTCCTGCCAATAGGCCGGGTCATAGACGGTATAGGCGGCGAAGAAATGGGTCGTGCCGCAGGCCAGGATAAATGCCGCAAAACTTATCAGCATGCCGTAGAAGGTGATGTCGCGACGTTTGTACGCATAATAGAGCATCGCGAACGTGATGGCGTAATACGCGATGCCGGTCGCCACATCGGAAACGACATGAAGCCGGACCAGGCCCGGCTCCCATGAGAAGCAGAAGCCGTGGGCCATGTAATCGTTGGTTACATGCAGGTGAGCCATGCGGCACCTCTTTGGGGCTGGAAAAGCGTTCCTGGCGGTTCCGGAACCATTGTCGGCCGTGACTCGACGCCGGTGTGAACGTCACGATGCACACAAAAATAAAACAGCGTTTAAAACAATGTACCGTATCGGCAATGAATATTCAATAAAAGTTAACGTTTCATAACAATGAAAACGCGTGGCAGGGAAACAGGCGCCGGGAAAGCGCGGTGCACCTGCCGGCAGGGATGATCGGAGGGCTCCCCGGATACGCCACAACGCCGGCGCACCCTCGCAATGGGATGCCGGCAGGTGCCCCGGCAAACCCGCGGGGTCAGGGCGTGGGATTCATGATGCGGATGTCGCGGCGGGGGAGCGGGACCTCGATCCCCCCGTCCCGGAAACCTTGGACGACGGCCTGGTAGATGGCAGCCTGGGCAGGGACGAAATCCTCCACGTTCACCCATGGCTTGATCGCCAGGGCGATGGACGACTCGTTCAGGGCGGCTATGCCGACCACCGGGGCCGGCTCCGTCAGGACCGCGGGAGTGCGCCGCAGGATGTCGCCCACGAGGGAGAGCGCCAGGGCGAGGTCCGCGCCGTACCCCACGGCCGCCGTCAGGTCGAGCTGACGGATGGTGCCGTAGTTGTGGAGTATCTCGCCCACGATTTTCCTGTTGGGGACGATGACGCGGGAATTGTCCGCATGCAGCAGGGTGGTGGAGAACAGGGCGATATCCGTTACCTGGCCGTAGATCCCGAGCAGTTCGATATACTCGCCGATGGTGAACGGTTTGGAAAAGATGATCGTCAGCCCGGCGACCAGGTTGCCCAGGAGCCCCTGCATGGCAAGGCTGACGCCCACCCCTGCCACGCCGATCCCGGCGATGAGCGGCGTGATCTGCACCCCCATCTGGCCTAAGGCCATGACCGCGATGAACCCTATGATCAGGAGCTTGACGACCTTGACCACGAGGTTGCTGACCGGCTCGTCGTACGCCCTCGATTTCAGCCAGCAATGCACCAGGTTGCCGGCCCAGCGGGCGATGAACACGCCGATCCCCATGAGGACGATGGCGGTGAGGATCTGCACCCCGTGATCGACAAAGTAGAAGATCACCTTCTCGGTCAACTCCGGCGAGGTCGCTGCGGCTGTTTTTTTTACCAACGTGCTGTCTGCCATGGAAAAGAGTTCCCCCCGGGATGATGGAGCGGGCAACGACGCATACCGTGCATCAGGGGGTTATTTTTCAGCCGGGACCGCTACCTTCACCATCGCCATGCCGCATCCGCATTTGCCCGGTTTCTGGCTGACGGCGCCGCAGTCGCACCCGCCGCCGCAGCCGCAGGCATACTTGCCCTGCATCGGCGCGGAGAGTTCCTTGCCGTCCACGCTGTAGAACACCCTCCCCTTTTCGACCCGGGTAACGGTTGTTTTCACCAGTTCCCTGCCGCAACTGCAGGTGCCCTCTTTCTTCCCGAGGCTGCCGCAGGTACATCCCTCACCGCAACCGCACACATAGATGGCATCCCCGGCCTTGGCGTCGAACATGCCGGTCGGCGCCTTGGCGGCAAGGACCAGGCTGACGGCGGCGGTAACAAACAGCAGCGACAACACCAGCAGAACGGCTTTTTTCATGGCGAGACCTCCTTGTACCTGGTTGATGGCAATCATGGGCGGGGGCAGCGGGCCGGGGCGTCACATGCCGTAGAAGCACCCCGCGCCCCTGAACCTGGCGGGGGGCAGATTATCGGGCACATTGTCGATGCCGGCGGTCCGTATGGCCCGGAACCGGGAACACGACTCGTATTTTCCGTTGCAGAAGCGGCTCCTGATGAATTCTCCCGTCTTGGGCATGTTCACATCCATGGTAGTGAAGAAGATGCATGAAGATGAATATTCGCAGTCGGCCATGGTATCCCCCCTCCCCCGCATTGCATTTCAATATCCATAACTCTATAACCTTTTCTCCGACGGTCAAGGGGGGTCAGCCAAGATTTTAACCGTTATTCAGGCTGTTATAAAAATTCCGCACAAAACATACGGATAGAATCCGTGCAGGAACCGTTGCATCGCCTGCGCGTCATCCCTTTCGGGCGGTCAGCGACAAAACCGCTCACCAGTGCCTGTGCGGCGGGCCGTACCATCCGTACGGAGAGGCGTACCACCCGTAGGGATAATAGGGAAGGCCGTAGCCGTAATAGTACGGGTCGTCGTCATAGAACGCCGGATACGGGTAGAGATCGGACCATTTCCACACATGAATCTCCGTGATGGCGATGACCGGATAGGTATAGCTTATCTCGCCCAAAGGCAGCGTCTTTGCCCCTTTCACCTGTCCGATCACCGCGACCGGCCGCCCTGTCTTGAAGACCATGTTATCCAGGTAATCGGGGGTCGTTGCCAGAAAACGTCCGCCGGACGCGTTCCCTTCATAGGGGATGTCGTCGCTCCCCAGCTTGAACTGGACCACCTCCACCTGGGACCCTTCCCTGGTGTTCTTCGTTGATGCGATTATGCCGCCGAACTTCACGTAACGATCCATCAAGGCCGTGGGATTCTGTTTGAGTTGCTCGAAGCTGATCGTGCGATCCACCAAAAGGTCTGCCCGTTCGCTGAAGACATGGACGCACCCGGCCAGGAGCAACAGGGAGAAGGCCGCTACTACGAGCGCTTTCATACCACTTCACCTCCTTTGGTATATTATAGCCCATTTGCGGAAGAGGGGGGCAGGGGATCGGCTGCCCCGGGAAACAGGCCGGCAGGAGAAAATGCAACGCAAACGGGGATATGCCCTTGCAGATGGACCGAAAATAGTATATGTGGAAAAGATACAACCGCTCCGAAGGAGATTGCCCCATGAAACAGACCGCTGTCGCCCTGCTTAGCCTGCTTGCTTTCTCAGGATCGGCCTTTGCCGCTCCCGAGGTGATCGATCTGAAGAACAAGGTAACCTTCCCCCACAAAGCGCATATGGCCTACACCGGCACCTGTAGCGCCTGTCATGTGGAAGGGGTCGGCAAGATCAAGGGGTTCGGCAAGGCATGGGCGCATGAACATTGCAAGGGATGCCACGCGGAGATGCAAAAGGGCCCGGTCAAGTGTTCGGGTTGTCACAAGTGGAAGGACTGACGGAAAACCGGAAATATGAGTCATATTTAATATTCTTTTTATAATTTATAACTGCTTGACGATACAAATTAATTAATGGCAAAATTTTGTTCATGCCATTGACAAAGACCCATTGCAGCCATTGCGGGACAGCCTTTGACGCCGACGGCGGCACCAGTGTCTATTCCATCCGCGTGGACAGCAAGGGGTTCCTGCTGGAGGTCATGGACGGGGAATTGATCCCGGGGGCGCTGCATTATTGTTCCCCCGAGTGCATGTTCAAACGCGAGCAGGGCGTGACCCCCGAAAACAATATCTTCGACTTCGCGGGTCTCGGATGCGACACCCTGTAGACTGAACCCCTGCTCCTGCCGTTCTTTTCCCCCATGCCGCGTTTTACCTGTTTCCCCTCCGGCAATCCCGGCCCATGACAAGACCCCATACCTGTGATATAGTTTCACCGAGTTGTTTTGGCCTTTCGCCGCCACACCGGCCGGATCGGCTGCCCCACGGACAGCCGCCGAACCCAGAATGCACAAAGGAGAAACAAACCATGAAACGAGCCCTGACCACCCTTGCACTCATCATAGCCATCGCAATCCCTGCCGCCAGCCAGGCGGCGCCCATGCGGCCGGGCCCCTACGTCACCGGTTTCCTCGGTATCACCGTGCCCAAGGATACCGATGCGACAGGGACCGATTTCAGCCCCACTGGCGGACAGTTCAATGAACGGATAGGCTTCGATCCCGGCGTCTATGTCGGCGGCGCCGGCGGGTTTGATTTCGGTTTCCTGCGCCTGGAAGGCGAGCTTTCGTACAAGGAGGCCGATATCAAGTCGGTTACGGACCAAACCGGCACCAACCAGTATCGGGCCGTGGACGGCAACCTGGGGGCACTTGCCTTCATGGTCAACGCCTTTTTCGACATCCATAACGAAACCCCCGTCACGCCGTACGTGGGGGGCGGCATCGGGTTTGCGACACTGCACCTGACCGACACCTTCGCGACCAACGCCGGCAACCAGCGGGTTTTCCTGTATCCCAAGGACGACGACACCGTCTTTGCCTACCAAGTGGGCGCCGGGCTGGACATCGCCCTCAACCGCAGATATTCTCTTGACCTTGGCTACCGCTACTTCAACACCGACCGGGCCACCTTCAACGGCGACCTGGTAACCTCCAGCGGCATTCGCTTCGAGAGCCACAACGCCATGGTCGGGTTCAGGATGAAGTTCTGATCCCCGGAGTTCCTCCCCACATTACCGCTGGACGCCCAAAGCCCCGGATACCCGATCCGGGGCTTTTTCATCTTCCCCTCCCGCCCCCTCGACCTTGAAAAGCCGCAGGCCGTATGCTACAACCACCATCACCCATCTTACGACACGGAAGGTTCACGACCCATGGCAGACCAGACCCCCATGATGCGGCAATACCTGGAGATCAAAGCGGGATACCCCGACGCGATCCTCTTCTTCCGCATGGGGGACTTTTACGAGATGTTCCTGGACGACGCCCTGACCGCCTCCCGCATCCTGGACATCGCACTCACCTCCCGCAACAAGGGGAGCGGCGACGAGATCCCTTTTTGCGGCGTCCCCTTCCACTCCGCCTCCCCCTACATCGCCAAGTTGATCGAATCGGGCCGCAAGGTGGCCATCTGCGAGCAGGTGGAAGACCCCAAGCAGGCCAAGGGGATCGTGCGGCGCGAGGTGGTGAAGGTGGTCACGCCGGGGCTCCTCATCGAGACCGAGAGCCTGTCGCCGGACGAGAACAACTACCTCCTTGCCCTCTCCGCGGGTGCCAGTGGCGCCTGGGGGTGCGCCTGGCTCGACCTGTCCACCGGCGAATTCCGGGTGACGGAACTGGCGGGCGCTGCGGCGGCCGCCGGCGAGGCGGCCTGCGTCAACCCCCGGGAAGTGCTGTTGGCGGACAGCCTGGAGCAGGAAGAGCTGCCCCCTGACCTGCGGGCCTTCCTGGCGGAGCGGATCGTCTCCCGCGCTCCGGGCTGGGTCTATGAGCGGGACTACGCCACGACGCTTCTGTGCGGCCAGTTCGGCGCCGCCTCGGCCGAGGCCCTGGGCCTTGCCGCCATGCCGGCAGGCCTCATGGCGGCCGGGGCGGCCCTGTATTACCTGCGGGAGAACCGCAAGTCGGCCATCCCCCACATCCGGGACATCAAGGTCTACGAGCGCACCGAGCACCTGGCCCTGGACCCGGCCACCCGCCGCAACCTGGAGATCACCGCCACCATGGCCGAAGGGAAGAAAGCAGGCTCCCTCCTGGGGTGCCTGGACCGCACCGCCACCGCCATGGGCGCCCGGCGCCTCAAGCAGTGGCTCAGCTACCCCCTGGTGGGGCTGGAACCGATCCGCCAACGTCTGGCCGCGGTGGAGGAACTACTGGAGGCCGCCGATCTGCGGGAGGGGTTGACCGCCCAGTTGGGCGAGATCGCCGACCTGGAGCGGCTGAACGGCCGCATCGGCATGGCCTCGGCCTCGGGGCGCGACCTGCGGGCCCTGCACGATTCCCTGCGCCGCCTCCCGTCGCTCCTGGAGCGCCTCGCCCCGGTGCAGGCCGGGCTTCTCCAATCGTTGACAAGCTCCATCGACCCCCTGGACGACATCCGCGGCCTGGTGGAGCGGGGGATCGTGGAGAACCCGCCCTTTTCCCTGCGGGAGGGAGGGATCATCGCCACCGGCTACCACGCGGAGTTGGACGAGCTGCGGGCCATAAGCAGCGAGGGCAAGGGATTCATCGCCCGCCTGGAGGCCCAGGAGCGGGCGCGCACCGGCATCTCCACCCTCAAGATCCGCTACAACCGGGTCTTCGGCTACTCTATCGAGATCACCAAGAGCAACCTGGGGTCTGTGCCGGCCGACTACATCCGCCGCCAGACCCTGGCCAACGCCGAGCGCTTCATCACTGAGGAACTGAAGAACTACGAGGAAAAGGTGCTGGGGGCCGAGGACCGCATCTGCGACCTGGAATACACCCTGTTCCAGGAGATCCGGGAGCAGGTGGCGGCCCAGGCGGAGCGCATCTGCCGCACCGCCGACGGTCTGGCCGTGCTGGACGTGCTCATCTCCCTGGCCATGGTGGCGGGGGAACGCAACTACTGCAAGCCCCAGATGGACGACACGGACGTGATCGACATCAAGGACGGCCGCCACCCGGTCATCGAGGCCATGAAGCTGGGGGAGCGCTTCGTGCCCAACGACACCCGCCTGGACGCCGACGGCAACCAGATCCTCATGATCACCGGCCCCAATATGGCCGGTAAATCCACCTACATGCGCCAGGTGGCCCTGATCTGCCTCATGGCCCAGGCCGGCAGTTTCGTCCCGGCCACCGAGGCCCGCATCGGCATTGCCGATCGCATCTTCACCAGGGTCGGCGCGGGGGACAACCTGGCCCGGGGCCAGTCCACCTTCATGCTGGAGATGATGGAGGCGGCGAACATCCTGCGCAACGCCGGTCCCAAAAGCCTCATCGTCATGGACGAGATCGGCCGGGGCACCTCCACCTTCGACGGGGTCTCCATCGCCTGGGCCGTGGCCGAGTACATCCACGACACCCCCGGCTGCCGGGCCCGCACCCTGTTCGCCACCCACTACCACGAGCTGACCGAACTGGCCGTGACCAGGGAGCGGATCAAGAACTTCACCGTGGCGGTGCGGGAGTGGAACGACCAGGTCATCTTCCTGCGCACCATCATCCCCGGCGGCGCCTCCCACTCCTACGGCATCCAGGTGGCCCGGCTGGCCGGCA
>Ga0207857_1000578_pt1 | contig 9994 bp, 8 predicted proteins | sample LuqExpMetageno22_FD_187780 | JGI IMG/M metagenome (GOLD analysis project Ga0207857, IMG submission 187780) | Tropical forest soil microbial communities from Luquillo Experimental Forest, Puerto Rico - Sample 22 (SPAdes) | ecosystem: Environmental > Terrestrial > Soil > Tropical forest ... | reverse complement strand
CGGGGAGCGCCACAAGGCCATGGCCCCCTGCCATTTTTCCTGCCAATCCGGCCGCTCCCGCCGGATCAAAGGGGTACCCTCCTGCGAATGGCTGGCGAGGGCGCGACGGACCGCCTCAGGGGCAATGACGGCCCCCAGAAACTGCCCCAGCGCGGCAGCGGCCGTCTCCGGTTCATTAACCCAGTCCTCGTAGCGCATCAGATGGCAGTTGCTGTGGCGGTTCAGGATCTCGTAGCAGCGCAGCGCGGCCAGATATTTGCCGACGGCCTTGCGAGGCCCTGCCCCGAAGACTTGGGCGGTAGAGCGCGACCAGCTTTCGAAGCCGCGGAAGAGGACCATCGTTTTGGCGTCGGGCCTGCGGACGAAAAGCTCGGGCACCCGGGCGCATTCGGCACGCAGCTTGATCACAGGCACACCGCCTAAGGCGGCGGAAAGATCGCTGCTCAGATTCCACATCGCCGTTTCGAAGGGCATGCGCAACGCGCGCGGCAGCATGCGGAAAAGCGGATGCGCCAGCTGCGTGTAAAAATCCGGCTCGGATACCGAGGTGACGCCCGCTTCCGCCAGCACCCGGCTGATCAGCGTGGAGCCGACACGGCCCGGCGAAAACAAAAACACAGGATCGCCGAGCCCCGGACCATTCGACAGCGGGCCATTCGACAGCGGACCGTGTCCGACCGGGACGGAAAGAACACGCTCTGCGGTGCGGCGCAGATACAGATAATAGAAAGGCGCGTCCTGCACCGCGCGATTGTCTGCAGACCCAACGTAAATGGCACGGCGCTGCACAAAGTCAAAGCAATAGGGAAGCGCGCCGCTCACGTCTCCGTGAAGAGGCTTCATTGTACAGACGAAATCGGCAGGCGATGCGATGGCGATACGAGACTCATTTCGCCGCGTTTGCACAACACCTTCAAAAATCGCTTTGTTCAACGCCATTTCCGTACAGTCACAATATCCAATAACTGTCTGAGTACCCCATTCCGTCGGGCATCATTTGTATTTCTTTGTCTCAGACCGGTCGCTCGTCACTGCTTCCAACACCTCCATCAACGGAACAATGCGAAATGTGCGTTGATCACACGTCGCTTTCATCCAAAGCCGGGTGCAATGAAGCTCTTTGTCATCAATCTCGCGAGGCGCCAAGACCGTCACGCCGCCATGACGGCGCAATTGAAGAAACTTGGATTATCATTTGAGACCATCGCGGCGATTGATGCCGATGCGGTAAGTGCCTCCTGGATCGCGAATTTCTTCACGTCTAGCGGACCGTTGGGAATACTGCCGAAAGGCGATCAATGCTGCTCACTCAGTCACCGCAAAGCCTGGGCGGCCTTTCTTGCCAGTGGCGAACCCGCCGCCACCTTTCTGGAAGACGATGTGGTGCTGGATCGTGCCGCCGCCTCCCTGCTCGCCAACACCGCTTGGCTGCCGGATGACGCCGATGTGGTGAAGCTTGAGCATTTCGGCCCGCAAAGCCAGCGCGTGCTGGTCGGCGCTCGGACCGGAATTGGCCGTGGGCGGAGTATTGCTCCGATCTTGTCGCGTCATACGGGTGCGGCGGCTTACATCCTGTCGCGCCGTGCCGCAGAACAACTTTTGGATGTGGAGCACTGGAACGTGCCGGTCGATCACCTGCTCTTCAATCCCAACGTTTCGCCGATGGCCGAGAGGCTGAAACCCGTCCAGCTTCTGCCCGCGATCGCGCGGCAAGAAAACAGTTTCGGCGGCGACTCGGATATCCGTCACTGGCGCATCGCCGACCGCAAACTGCGCCCCGAACTGATCCGCCGCGAAATCGTACGCGCCTATTACGAATTGCGCCTGTTGCCCAGGCAGATCGCGCAGGTTCTCCGCGGACAGGCACAACTGATGAAGGTCGCCAACGAGACGCTGAAGGCCCCGGTCTTTTATCCCGATGCCCCTGCCCTGCTCCGCCAGCGCGGCGCCGCTTAGGACATCTGGTCTTCGGCCAAATTCGAGAACCGCGTATAGCGGTCGTCGAAGTAAAGCTCGATCTTGCGGGTGGCACCGTGACGGTGCTTTTCCACCAGGACTTCGGCGCGGCGGAACACCTTCTCGCACTTCTCCAGCCATTTGGTGTGCTCGGGCGTGCCGACTTCGGGCTCGCGCGACTTGAGATAATACTCTTCACGGAAGACGAACATCACCACGTCGGCGTCCTGCTCGATCGAGCCGGATTCGCGAAGGTCAGACAGCACCGGGCGCTTGTCGTCACGGGCATCGACGCCACGCGACAGCTGGGAGAGCGCCACCACCGGCACGTTGAGCTCCTTGGCCAGGGTCTTGAGGCCTTTGGTGATCTCGGTGATTTCCTGCACCCGGTTTTCGGCCCGCTTGGACGGCGTGATCAGCTGCAGATAGTCGATCATGATGACGCCGATGTTCTTCTCGCGCTTCATGCGGCGGGCACGGGCCACCAGCTGGGCAATGGAAATGCCGCCGGTATCATCGATGTAGAAGGGGACGCTCGACAGCTCCTGCATGGTGAGCACGAACTTGTCCCATTCCTCCTCGGAGAATTTGCCGGAACGGATTTTCCAGGTTTCGATCTCGGCGCGCTCGGAAAGCACACGGCCGGACAATTGCTGCGCCGCCATTTCCAAAGAGAAGAACAAGACCGGCGCGCCGCGCGGCAATTCCACCCCCGCCGCCACATCCTGGGCATAAGCATAAGCGGAATTGAAACCCGCATTCACTGCGAAGGCGGTTTTGCCCATGCCCGGACGGCCGGCGATAATCAGAAGGTCCGAAGGCTGGAAACCGCCGATCAGATTGTCGAGATCGGTGAAGCCGGTGGTGACGCCGGAAATCTTGCCGCCACGGAGCTGCGCCTTCTCGGCCAGTTCCACCGCGCGCCGCAAGCTCTCGCCGAAATCGATCGGGCCTTCGCCGTAACGTGAGGTTTCGCTGACGCGATAGAGCGCCTTTTCGGCGTCTTCGATCTGCTCCTGCGGGCTCTTATCGTGCGGGGCGTCATAGGCGACATTGACGATCTCCTCGCCGACGCGGATCAGCGTGCGGCGGAGCGCGAGATCGTAGAGAATTTTTGCCAAATCCTTGAGGTTCGGCAGCGCCGGGGCGGCCGAAGCCAGACCCGCGAGATAAGCATGTCCCCCGACCTCTTGCAGGCCCGGATCGGCCTTCATGGTGGCATGCAGGGTGAGCGGGGTGACGATCATGCCATGCTTTTCGATCGCCATCGCCATGGCTTCGTAAAGCCGCTGATGCAGCGGATCGTAGAAATGCTCCGCCTTCAAATGGGCCGAAACGGCTTCCAGCCCCCGGTTGTCGACCAGGATCGCGCCGAGCACGGCCTGCTCGACTTCGATGTCGTAAGGGATATGACGAAAGGCTTCCTGTTCCATCCCGGACCTGGTGCAACAACAATGATGATGGCGTGAGTCGCCGTGAAGAGGGGGCCGAATCAACAGATGTGACCGGGTCACCGCAACCGCTTTTGTGCGGAAGCGGGATTTGATCACAGGTAATTGTGATCGCCGTAGCGGCAGCAGCCAAAGCTGCGCGCGAATTGTGGGGATAAGCACAAGAAGGCTGCTTTTGTCGCTGTTCTTGCCGCGCTTTTTGCGCTCGCGCCCAGCGGCGCTGGCGCGGCTCGAAGCCCAGCCCGGCCAGATAAGCGTAAACTTCGCGCAAATGGTGCGAAACATCCTTGCGCAAGGCGATGAGTTCGCGTGTGTAGCGGCCGTGCTTCCACGCATTATCATTGCCGGGCTGGCCGCCGCGAGCGCGCATACTCATACGCTGAGGCACGTGGATGCCTCGCGGGGTGAGCTTGCGCTTTTTGCCATGCGTGCGACGAGCGGCCATATGTGCCCCTTAAGCCGGCGGCGTCGTTTCGTTTTCTGAAAGCTCAGGCACCTCGGGCGGCGGAGCATCTTCTGCCGGAAAGCGTTCGAGACAAGCCTGCACCTCCTCCGCTTCGATCTCCTTCACGGCGGCCGCTTCGCTCGCCAGCAACAGCTTCTCTTGCACGGTGGCGAGCCGGGCCGCGTCCAAAGTCGAATTCGAATGCGGCAAAGCGGGGCGAGAGGTTTGAACCACCTCGATAATCCTGCGCTGCCGCTGCTCGGCTTCGGTCACCTTGGCCATCGCATTGGCGATATGCGCCGAAGCGTTGGTGGCGCGCGTGGCGGTGCGGATCACGGCCAAAGGATCGCTGCTGCTAATGCAGAGCAATCGCGCGCTTTCTTCGATCAAGACCGAGTTGATGCGAAGCTGGTGCAACAGCTCCGCACTGGCGTGATGACGCTGCTCCGGCGCGGATAAACGTATCGCCGGAGTGTTTTGCTGAGAGTTATTATCAGAACTTGTCATCTAGAATTCCCCAAACCCACGGTTGTTGAAATTGGGGCTGATCAGCGAGTTTCAAGGGGTGAAGAGGACTAAATTCGTAACGTGGTTAATGGGAGCGATGCGAAGCCCATCGCAGAGCGCAGGCTCAAGAAGGCCAAGGGATCGAACGTCTGCTGTCCTGCTCAGAACAGACATTCCGTTTCACGCAATAGCGTCTGAGATGCGCCAATTGCGGCCTTCCAAACACGGGCGCGCGCCGTAACGGTCCTAAGGGGATCACAGAGTGCTGGATGCAATCCAAAGCGCCAGTACGAAAAACCCCGATTGCATGGCAATAGAAGTCCAGTACTGCCCCGGCCTATCGCGGCGACCGACCAGCCCCGGGCTCACTCCTCGAAGGGGATTGACGGCTTTGCCCGACACAAGCTCGGAAAGCACAATAAGGGCGATTACCGCTGGCAGACCCCACATCACCAACATAGTTTGCTTCTCACAGGACTCTCACGCCCCTAAATAACGGCGAATGCCCCTAGCGCATAGAAGGTTGGGGAATGGCCGGAGTTGGCGCGATTTCTCCGGTGGGCCAATGTCCGTTCCAGGCCCGACACTTGCCGTAAGTCCTTGGTCTGGCTGGCGCCAAAACTCGACGTTCCTCGGGGACCGGGAGCGGTGGCAGAAAATTGACGGCCGTCAGTGGTGCTCGGCAGCCCCTTGCCTCATTGCGCCGGAAGCGCGGCAAGCCAACGCTCGAAAGCGGCCTCGTCCGTCAGATCGCCGCGATAGGTCAAAGCCGGTGCCGGTGTATAGGGCACGTTGGAGCCGCGCTGGCGCTTGATCAAGGCGTGGTGGCCGTAGGCCAGAATGTGCATTCCGGATGGAAGCTTGTGCCTTTCCAACTCTATGAAGATGGTATCGGCGCCGGTTTGCGTTCCCGCATGATAAACATTCGGAATGGCCAGGAACAAATCCATCAAATCAAGGCACGCCGAGTTGCAGGCGTAGTCCGTCACCAGGAACACCTGCGCTTTCATCGGATTTACCGGAACCGCGTCGCGTTCAGGCTCCGTTAGTTGTCCGACGGTGATGGTCTTTCGCCCCTCGGCAATGGCCTTGTCCAATACCGCCAGGAACTGTTCCTGCTCCGCAACCGCGCCCTGCGGAATTTTCCCTGCCAGGCTCAGCTTTCGGAGTTCGGGGATCGTGGTATCGGCAATATATTGATGGGTGCCCGATACCGCCGGATAAACCACTGGTCCCCAGAATGGGCGGTAATGGTTGACGACGGGCTCGCCCCACAGCCTCTTCGCCAGTTGGCCGGCGAATTGGGAGCTGCCGCCGCCGTTGCCGCGCAGATCGATGATGACGCGGTCGCTGTTGCGGATGTCGTTCACGTGCGCTTCGATGTCGGCATAAAGGCGCGGCCAATCGGAGTCTCCCGCCATCTCCGGCACGCCGATCCGCCACACGCCCGGCGCGGCGTGTTCGAGGCCGAATCGGGCTTTCGGCGGTCTCGCGAAGGCATTTTCCTTGCGGTCCATGGCACGATACGAAAGCGGATACGTCTTAATCCCGGAAGCATCTTGGAAGCGGCACGTTTTCAGAGTTTGCACGAAGGGATTTCCTCTGTCCCACAGCAGAGACAATGCGGACCTGACTCTGCCTTGGTACAAATCGAGATTGGCCTCATATTTGTCGAGCCGCGCCCGCGCGATGATTTCCGCGGACTTGCCGTCGCAATCGAGGAGTTTGGCGCCGATTGGCGGCAGCGATTCCTGCGCTGAAGCTGCATTCATGCTCACCACATAAGCGCCCTCGGCCCATTGCGTTGCGAAGCCCGGCCACTGCTGGGGGCGGCCGCTGACGCCAAGATGGTCGGGGCTGTAGACGCTGAGATGCGCGTCGCGGAATCCACCGGCATAGCCCCGCAACAGATAAGTGTAGCCGACAAAATCCTGCACGTGGGGCAGCTTTGCTTGCGCCTCGGCATACCCGGTTTCGAGCCATTTGCGGAAATAGGCGCTGTCGCGCTCGATGAACATCTGCGGAGCGTTGTCCCGCAGCATGTCATGCATGGCGGTCAGATCGGCTTCGGCAGCTTTTCTCCAGGCTTCCGGCGTATGGATCGGCCAAGCCGCAACACTGCCCGTATAAGTGGCCGCGCCGGTCTCAGGCACCGTAAAACGTCGGGGAGAGATTCTGGAGCCGGTGGCGTCTACTTCCAGAACTTTCCGCGAGCCGAGCATGAACCCGAATGCGACAGGACCGCGTACGCTTACCGGCAATGTAACCGTGTAGCGTCCGTGCCCGTCGGGTACCAACCGGTATTCCGGCGAAGCCTCTGCCCGTGGGTTGAACGAACCAATGACATAAATATTGTCATCCGTGTCGGCCGGAACATGCTCCAGCTTGATCGTCAAGCCATCCGCTGCCGATTGTGGCACCGTCGTTTCCTGCGCCGATGCCAACCCCAAAAGAGTGAATGCCGCCGCGGCCATCGCAAATATAAAACGCGCCGCCACAGTCCATCTCCCGGTCATCATGCCCCCTCTTTTTTGCCGATCGGCAACACAACGTTACGGGGAACTGTGCACGGAGATCAGTTACGACCGTGCAACATTGAATGTCGCATGTTGGCGCTTCTGCGACCTTATCGCAAAGTCTAGTTTGAGCCCTGCTTTCGGTCGTTCAGGCCAGGACCGAGAAGCGCCAAAACCGGACATTTACTCACATCCCTAGGAACACAGGTGGTGGCTATGATGATTGGATGCCAAATGTGAACGGGCGACAGTTCCAGAGGATGTCGGTGCGAACGAGGCTCTCGTCGTTGCCGTGGCAAGCAGAGTTCGCCATCGTGTTCCTCACGGCCTTTGGTTGGTTCATCTATGTGAGCCTTCACATTTACTTCGTTCGCCACACGGGCGTTGTAATCTCCGGCTCAGAAAAGCTGCATCTGGTTACTTTTGAAGTGGCGGTAATAACCCTGCTAGGCGCCTTCCTATACGCGCGTGGCTGGACCTTGGCGCGCATAGGCCTTACTCCGTCCTGGAGAGATACGGCGATTGGAATTATTCTCGCCTTTGTGTCCTACCTCATGTACCGGTTCGCCTGGACCGTGTTTTATGAACTATGGCCATCGCTCTCCCGTGCTTTGGCTGTTCACTATTCGGTGCGGTCGCAAATTTCTCCACTTTCGATGCTGGCTCTCTTGGCGGTAAACCCGCTGTTCGAGGAAGTGTTCGTCATCGGCTACATCATCACTGTGCTGAAGGAAAAGTACGGTGCCATTCTCGCGGTCAATGCGAGCCTTACAACCCGTATTCTTTATCATCTGTATCAAGGCATCGGCGGGCTGTTCAGCCACATTCCGACCGGCCTTCTATTCGGCATTTGGTATGTGCGGACACAGCGGCTATGGCCCCTCATCGTGGCGCACGCGGCCCTAGCCCTTTATTCTCTCCGTCACTACATCGGGACGGGCAGCTTTTAATCACCTGATCTTTTCGAAAATGAACGACCGGAGTTGGCGCACTGCGACCGGTCATCCTATGGCAAGTCCTGGCCCCAAAACGGAAATTCCCGGTTCGGCGGCTTGGCGCCATTTGTTGCCGTTCGCCGCGTGGCTCAAGAGGGCACGTAAAACCCCAAAATGCTGTTGGAGAGTTCGCAGGCAGCAAACCGCACAGGGCAATCTACATCACCGATTTCGTATACTTGGAAATCGTGAATTTGGTTGGGATACTGCGGGTGGGCCAGCCTTATCCGGGGAATACCGACCCGACGCCATGCATCAGGGTCAATTCGTGGAAAGAAAACACCTTTCCCAATTTTCCAACGCGATGATCTAGGTGCGGGTTTCCAAACCGCTAGACCGCCAATTCGACAGCCGTCGCCCTCTGGTCCGATATGTGCAAATTTCCAACCACTCATTTGCGCTGCCTAGGCATCTTCGCCCCAACATACTACCGCGGATTCGGTGGCTATGAAGTTCTGAATGGCGCGACCAGGTCGCCCAACAAACGGCAAGAAACAGCCCGGAACCGGACCTAAGCCCTTGGACCGGCTAGCGCCAAGAAACGTCATTGGAATGTCGCGAACAAGATATGACGTTCGACGGCTAACCGCCTCGGGTCTGGCCATCATGTCTCGGTATTGTACGATCTAGACGTCATGTTAGCGTCCAGGGACGGAAATGGGGGCACAGCATGCGGTGTGCATGGATTGCGGCGGCGGTTTTTGTAGCTCTGACCTTCCCGGCGGCGGCGGATGGACTGGACGGACGGTGGACAGGCGTCTGGGTCAAGGACGGTGACAGCTTGCCGGTGACCGTGACGTTCGCCACCACGCCACAAGGCGAAACCGGCTTCTTCGACAGCGATGATCTTCAGGTATCCGGCATTCCTCTCGCCGAGGTCAAACAAGACGGCAAACACACCCACTGGGTTCTACGCGGCGATAAGTCGGTCATAGAATTTGAGGGAACGCTGAAAGGGAACCGCTTGGAAGGTGCGCTTACCGAAGGCGCCAAAGTTGGTCGTTTCGCACTTACCCGCCAGCTGAAGACCTGGACGGCAGTTGAAAGCGCGGATGTCATTTTCAAGCATGACGGAATATCGCTGGCCGGTACCGTGCTGCGGCCCACAGGACAATCCACCAAACTGCTGCCAGGTATTGTTTTTACCCATGGTTCGGGTCCGGAAGGACGATGGGCTAACCGCTATCTTGCGACACGCTTCGCCGAGTCAGGGTTTGTCGCACTGATCACTGATAAACGTGGCGTTGGTGCTTCATCAGGCGACTGGAAGACGGCAAATCTCGACGATTTTGCCGCTGACGCGGAAGCGGGTATTGCCTTTTTGCGTATTCAACAGGGCGTCAACCCCGCAAGGATCGGTGTTTTCGGCCACAGCCAAGGCGGCTGGGTCGCCCCGTTGGTGGCCTCGCAAGATATCAGAACGGCGTTTGTCATTGCATCGTCTGCTGGCGGCATCGGTCTGGCTGAGACCGAGGAATACAGCTTGGCGAATGAGCTTGGCGTGAAAAACAGGCCACAGGCGGAAGCGACCGAGGTGAGAGCTTTCGTCCATGCCATCGTTGCCACCGCCTATCGTGGCGTGCCGTATGACGAGTTAAAAAGCGCGGTTGCGCCGTTCACAAAGCGCCAGTGGTACTTCGATCCGCCGCCCGCAAACGATTATTATTGGTCCTTCGCCCGGAAGCTCGCTGCTTTCGATCCCTCCGTGACATGGCAGAAAGTGCGAGCGCCCGTGCTGCTGCTCTACGGAGGGGACGATGAGCGCATTCCCGTTGAACCCAGCCTCGCAGCAATCGCGGCAGCATTAAAGGCTGGCGGCCACCACACACCGAGCATGAAAGTGTTCGCTCATGCCGATCACACGTTCCGCACAGGTGTGACTGGTTGGCCAAAACGCGTATCCGGCTATGCCGACCTGATGGTTGCGTGGGCAACCGCCCATTCGACCTCTGTTCCCGCCGACAGGTAGGACGTCCGCGAACACCACATAAGTAAGGCCGCTGACGACGAGCATCCCGCCGCGGGGACATCCCTATGTCGCAATCTGGCGCGGTTTCGCCGTTCAGCCAATGTCTACAAACGGTATGAAACCGGACCTGTCGTGACCTGGGTCCCCTCCCCTTC
>Ga0207857_1000577_pt1 | contig 9996 bp, 22 predicted proteins | sample LuqExpMetageno22_FD_187780 | JGI IMG/M metagenome (GOLD analysis project Ga0207857, IMG submission 187780) | Tropical forest soil microbial communities from Luquillo Experimental Forest, Puerto Rico - Sample 22 (SPAdes) | ecosystem: Environmental > Terrestrial > Soil > Tropical forest ... | reverse complement strand
CTCGCAGTTGCGAGTCACCGCCGTTAGGATCGCCCGGGCCTTTTCTTCGTTGCTGCCGCCAGATTGGAGGACGGCCATGATTTCAGTCAGCATTTCCATTCCTTTCGATTTCGCGACATCTGCAGGAGCTTTGACAGATCGGCCGTCATCACAAGTGCTTCGCGATGATCAGCATGCACGTGATCAGCATCACCAGCAGCACAAATGCTTCGGCATAAATTTCACGGTCAAACTTGCTCATGATTACCTCCGTACGCGTGGATGAACTTATGATGCTTTGCCAATATCCGGGTGATGCAGGACATCACACAATTTGGGTTGGCACAATTTCGCCTTGTCGATTCCAGGCGATCTTTCCCCAGCACCAGGACTTCGTAAGCCACATCTGCAGGCACAGTGATGCGGTTGATGTAAGTGATGCAGCAGTAAAACTGGGCCTCCGTGAGGCGATCAGGTGATGCTCCGTGGCGATATGCCTCGGCGATTCGGTTGATCTTGCTGAGCAGCGTTTTGACTGCCCGGCGGCCCACATTGGTGGAATAGTCAAGCACTCCGGCAGCCTCTGTCAGCGACTCTCCCAGGATCAGAACTTGGCGCGCGACAGCTACCCCCATCCCAGCGATAGAATGATTTTTCATTGCTGCGTCTACCTGCTCGACCGTGAATATGGGGTAGCTGTCCATGGTTATGCTGCCTCGCGTTCGAACGAGTCATCGAACAGCGGCTTGTCGCTGCCGCTCGATGCGCTGGGCGGTGTCAGGCTGATCGAAATCTCGCTGCCGAGCATCGTGCAAAGCTCGCCCATCTGCATGGGAGTTGGCCGGCAGTCGGCCTTGACTGAGACGATCAGTTCGCCGCCGTCCTGCGGGTCGATCTTCAGCTTGTCCAGCACGACGTCCTGGATCGTGATGTCACCCTTGCCGGAGACGCCCTGGTGAATGGTCATCTCGTAGCCTGCGCCAGACCAGTCCCAGCTGATCGGCCCCTTGAGCAGCGGGTACTTGAGCTTGGTGACGTGCCCCGGGTCGTTGAGCAGATCGTCCTGGCCTTCATCCTTCTTGTACAGCGCAAACTTCAAGGTGGAGTCGAGTTCGGACAGAAGATCATTCGTGGTACGCCACGCGATGCCGAGCGAGAATGCCGGGACGCGGTCTTCGCCGTGGCATTCCTGCCGGGGCGTGATGCTGTTCAGTTTCGCGGTCTGGTTGGTCAGATCAATCATCATTGCTCCTTGTGGTGGGTGGGCCTCGGCGCGCTCTCCGGTTCCGGGAATTTCTGCGCGCGTCGGCCCGGAAAGTTATGCGGCCTTCGGCTGGGTAGCGTCCTGGAAAGCGAAATAGACTTCCTTGCAAGCCACCGTGTCATTCCTGGCGTTGTGGGCGCCTTCCATGTCCTTGCCGAGCAGGATCTTGTAAGCTTCTTCCAGCTTCGGAAGCTTCTTGCCGGGCAGGTTGCAGAAAGCCTTGGTGCCGTAGCAGGTGCAGAAGGATTCACCTTCCTTCCAGTCGTCGGACGGCTGTGGGGTTTCTTCGGGTGCCGAGAGGTCGTCGAAGAAACGCTTCAGGCCGATACGGACAATGCGGTCATCAAAGGTCTTGTTGTGAGCGATGCGGAGGGAAGAGCGGGCGCGCAGTTCCAGTAGGCGGGAAAGCGCATCTTTTTCGGAGATGCCAACCTCAGCCGCATGCTCGTTGGTGATGCCGTGCACCGCAATCGTTTCTTCCGGGATAGTCCAGCCCTCCGGCTTGACGATGACATCCATCGAATCCACCACTTCACGCGTCTGCATGTTCACGAGTTCAGCGTAGAGTGAAACGATGTGTGGCTGTTCCGGGATTTCGGAAGGCTCTTTCCACAGAGGGAGCCCCGTGGTTTCCGAATCAAAGAACAGGCCGAAAATGGTTTCTTCCATGATGGTTCCTTTGGTTATGCTGCAAGCTTCAGGGCGGATGCCTTGGTCACGTGCTCGATGATCGCGGCGAAGATCCTGGGAAGGTCGGATTCCCGATACAGGATCGCAGCACGGTCTTTGCCGACTGACTCAATGCCGAGTTGCAGCAGCCCTGTTTGGTCGATAGAGAGCGGAGCAATTGCAGTCTTGATCTGGCCGAGCGTGATGCGTGCACCGGTATCGACTTCAGGCGCCTTGTCCGGGCGCGTGAAGTTTGGCCCCCCCAGGAAAGGTGAGTTCTGCTTCGTTTCTGCTGCACGCGCCTGGGCGGCTTCACGTTCAACCGCAGCGGCGCGATCTATCGCTTCACGCTGCATGCGGGCATCTTCTGCGGCCTTGGCCTGTTCTTCTGCACGGATGCGAGCACGCTCTACTTCTGCCTTCTGCTCGGCTTCGCGCTGGGCGCGTGCTTCTTCTTCCAGGCGGATGCGCTCGCGTTCAGCCTCCAGCTTCTTGGCTTCGGCTTCCTTGTGAGCCGCGATGCGGGTATCAACCGTCATCTGCACAACTTCAGTCGGTTTCAGCGCAAGCTGGTTTCGGTCAGCGAAGAGGCTGGCGTATTCCGCCTGCGCACCGATGATTTCCAGATTCGCGTTGATCAAATCACTGATCTTGCGGGCCTCAATCTTGGCGGTGGCCAGGGTGGTATCTGCCGCGTTCTGCACAGAGGTGATGGTCTTCAGCCCCTTGATCGCTGCGCCGAAGTCGGCATTGATCGCCGGCATGATGTTGGCGTTGGGCAGATTGCGGATGTACGAATCCAGCTTTGCCCGGGCTTCGCCGACGATCACTGCCTTGCGGTTTTCCTTTTCGGCCTTGACCAGCTTCTCCAGCGCCAGACGGTTGGAGCATGCGAGTTCGTAGAACTTGGCCTTGAGGTTGCGCATCGTGTCGATGCATTCGACCTGGGCCAGCGCAGAAGCTTCTGCGGCGTTCAGCGCCTCCTCAGCCTTGATCAGCGTCTTGATCGCAGAATCTGCATCGGCGAAGTCCTGGTCGGTCTTCGGCTCGCGGTTGATCTTGCCGAGATAGATTTCCAGCGCGGTGCCAAACTTCGCCAGATTGTCGGTAACAGCGAGAGAGCCAGTGACCTGCACAACCACGGACGGAAGGTTTTCGACGGGGGCGGCAACCACTTCAAGCTTGGCCTGTTCGGGCTGGTATGCGGCTACGTCCGCAGCGAACTGCTTCCACCCTTCGATGACGCGGGTGCGGCGCTCGGGCTTGGATTCGTACCAGATGGAGACGGTGCTTTCTTCAGTACCATTGCTGACTGTGAAGAGCGTCTTGTCTGCGCCGGACACCAGATGCTGGTGCTCGACCTGCGGCCAGTGTGTGTCCGGTAGATCGTTGCTGCTGGTGATGTAATCGGCAAGCTCTTTGTTGAAGAGCTTGTTTTCCCAATTCACGTCGCCAAACATCGTGGCGCCGTCGAGGGAGGCCAAGAGCGCCAGCCCTTCAATCACAGCGGTGTGCGTGACTGGATAGAGCGAGTCCCCCGCCAGCGCCTCGGCAATAGGCCGGGCCTTGGCTTCGACAGCATGCCCACGATCAAACAGCATTTGTGTGCCGGCATCGACATCCGGCGTAATGCCGGTGGCCTTCTCGCGGATCAGGTCATTGCGGGTCTTGTACTTCGACAGGCCGAGCATAGCCGGCGCATCGGATGCGCAAAAGTGCGCGGCGCGGGCGGCGTGCCATTCCGGTGAGCCCTGCAGGAGATTCAAGGTTTCCATGGTCATTCTTTCCCCATTGCTTCGACAAATTCATCGTGCTCTGCCGTTGGCTTTTCAGCCGGGGTTTCGAGCTTCTTGAGTTCGGCTTCAACGCGGCTGCGCAGGTTCTTTTCCCAGACTTCGCCAATCGTGAATTTTGTCTTGATCGTGGTGATCGCTGCGTCAAGCGTGACGCGTTTGGCATGGATAGCCTTGGCGACCTTTGGAGCGTCGGCAGTCAGCGCTTCTTCGCTATATTCGGGGAGGATGATTTCTGCTGTTGTCTGCGCTCCGCCCAACGGCTTGGTTGCGACAACATCAGCATTCCCCATTTCGCGGATCCGCTCGGCCTCGTCTTCGTCGTAGATGCCGGTGTATCCGAATGCGAGGCGTGCGCACTGGATCATTGCCTTGTGGCGGAGGAAGCGCTTGGTATGTGTCTGCCAGGGGCCGTCGATGACATATCCCTTATCAGTCTTGAACGGAGCCCGGTACACCTCATCAAGATATTCGCGGACTACGGTGGGATGGCTGCGATCCTTCCGGTACATGACACACTCAATCCATTCAGGTGCATCATTCTTGGCACCATCCATGCGAACCATCTTTTCAGGGCGGTTGAATTCCATCCCATCAAACTGCGGATGTTCGTTGATGATGCGCGACCACCCATCAACGCCAACAACAGGGATGATCCCATTCTTCTTGTCGGGGAAGGCGTAGATTTCCTTCGTCCAAGGGTTCAGACCATACTGGTTTGCAACCACAAGCAGGGCGGACATCTGTGCATCAGTTACTTCGCCCCGGAATGCCGTTGCCTTGAGAACATCAACCAGCTCGCGGGCTTCGACATCAAGGCCCATCTTCGTGGCGAGAGTGCCAACCTGCTTGAGTACGATTGCGGTGCTCATTGTCTACGCTCCAATCATTGAAAGCAGTCGGTCTACGCCGACCGGGATAAGGGTGACGGCCACAAGTAGCAGCCAGTCGGTTAGGGTGTTGGGGAAGGCGGTCATTTCACCACCTTCTTTGTGTGATACTCACTTGTGATATACGGCCACAGCACCCGTCCAGATTCCTCAAAGGCTTGCAGCGGGATGCCGGGCAATGCGCGAAGATAAGAAAGCGAGTTCGCGAGAGCTTCGGCGTGGGCGCGGAGTTCTTCGATTTCGCTGATCAGAGAGAGAACTACATCAGGGCTAGCGGCAGCGATGTAGTCAGCATTTCGATTAGCTTCTTTCTGCTTACGCTTCTCTGCTTCAGGAGACTTCTGGCTGTGCCATAAGCCCCAGGTGAGACAAACAGGATAGCCACGAGGACTAGCCAAATAGCTGGGATGCTGTTTTGCAAATACATCACCAGATAGTCCTGAGTTTGTGTCTCTCGACCACGGCCCAGGTGTTGCCGCCTGCGCCAGCACCTTCAGTTTTTCGAGGTCCATTGCTCACCCCATCATCTGCAGGACAGACTGGACCTGCTGCGGTTTGTCGATTGTGTTGGCATGCTCAAGCAGAGTCGATGCAAGCTCACGCGCCTGGGCTGGCGTCATCCGGCGAACGTCTGAGACGCTATCGAGTACAAGCGTCACTTTCCCGGAATCGTTGCTCATGACGTGCATGCTGATCGCGTCGAGATTCGTGACGATGTTCATGCCGAAACCTTCGCGACAGTCTTACGCACGATCAGCCACGGGTATGCCCAGACCACCATCGGCAGCAAAGCCAACATCGGCAGGGAGAGGATTACTGCAGAAGCATTTCCGGCAGCGTTACGCATGATTGGCCTCCGTGTTGTCCGGGAGGATTTCAATGCGGGCGACGGCATCCATCTTTTCTGCTGTGGGCGCGAAAACATCGAAGAGATCCTGGCGGGCGGCTTCCACGGCATCGACATCGCGGAAGTCGATTTCAAGCGGCACATGCAACTTGATAACGGCATAGGCTTTCTGCAGCATGATTACTTCTCCTCTTCAACAAGCGCGGCGGTGGGCCATGCTTTCTTTGCGACGGCCAGGGCAGATTCAGCAGCGGCCTGATACGTTTCTGCCACGAGGGTGATGAAGATCTTCACTTGCTCGATGGGCTCCATAACTTCGATTCGATATGTGGCAACCATGACAACCTCCTAAACCGGCTGGATCGTGATGCACTCCATCACTTCTGCGACCGGTATCTGCGGCTCGTCGGTGCGGATCGCGCTCAGTGCATGCGGGCCTTCCGGGTGTTCCGCGTTCCAGTCCCTGCATGCCTGCAGTTCGTCTGACGACCACGTCCTGTCGATGTACAAGCCGTGCTCGTCAAACACTGAAAACTGCTCAACCTTTTCGAACTTTACGAATTCCATTTGAGTGCAATCCGAAAAATTGGAGCCCCTTGAATCTCGCGGCCAGGAGCCCTAAAACTGCCGCGCCAGTACCTCTCTCAGGAGACGACTTAGACCGGGGCCTGATACTTCGTGTAGCGCAGATACTGCTCAGACGGCCGGCGATACTTCGCGGCGCGCTTGACCATGGCCTTCATGCCGAAATGCATCTGTTCGGCGGGGGAGAAATTCCCCGATCCGGTCAGCACGGCAAACTGTGCGTCGGTGTCGGCGATGTGATACAGCGGCTTCGGAGCGAAGGCCTTGCGGGCGGCACGTTCTGCGCGGCGAATGGCTTTCTGTTCCAGGGTATTGCGGTGGCTCATGTCTTCCTCCAGGTGGTCAATCTTCGATATCGCAATCGGCATAACCGATGCGGATGTAGTGGGACGGGTTCTTGCGATAAATCCAGCCGGGAACCAGCGTCAGCTTTGCGTTGCGAATGACTGTTGCCATGGCTCCCTCCATCAATCCAGGTGACGGCCAGATGCGTACAAATCGGTGGTGGCCATCTCGTGCATCCGCTGCATCGCTTCGACACCGCCCATGCGCTCGATCATCTCGGCACGGGCCCGGTCCAGGCGCTGCTCGACGGTTTCTTCAATCCGCATCGGCGTGGCGAGCAGCTCGGAAACTTCCACGTGGATCGCATTCAGTTCCAGCGCAATCTTGGTCAGTCCGTTCATGGCCCGCTCCGTTTGTTTGCTTAACCGTTAATGCAAGTTTAATCCTCTCTAACCCAAAGTCAAGTGAGCAATAAACTTTTTTCGTGTGAGTTAAGTTTCGTGGTGTTTGGTTGCGTGTAGAACCAATCCCGTGGCCGATCTTCAGTGAATGCGCCCGAACGGGCAGGCGATAAAAAAGCCCGCAGAACGCGGGCTTGGCGGGGTGTGGAAGGGTTAGCGGACGGTCACAGGGGTGTTGCTGCGTGACGTAGATGTTTCTGTCAGCTTGCCGTCTTTGTCAAACTTGAAGGTCACCGCCTTCGATTGGGTATCCTGGCCTCCGGCAAATAGGCCGACCACTGGGATGAACGTGGCCGCCCGCACTTGGCTGTGCGCCCAAGTGTACGTGAGGATCGTTTCCCCGGTCGTGGTGACTGTGTTCCGGCTTGGCTCACCCAGCTTTGCGATCACCTCCTGCTGTGTGGCCCCAGGCTTGATCGATGCAACCTCGTCGTCAGAGATGTCGCGCCCAACCGTGGCACATGCTGCGAGACCTGCGCAGACGGCCAATACTGCCAATTTCCGCATACCAACCTCCTCACACGTTGAAATTCGGGCACCAGTCACAGCCATGCCTGACTGCTGCCGCTTGGATCAAATCTTTTCTGGTTGACGGGTGTCCGGCCTGCAGGCGCATGCCAGACTCCGCAAGGAGCCGACAGGGGAACTGCTGGCCTCTCATCATCACGATGCAGTGCGCGCGCGGATCTCGGCAAGCGCAGGCATCGCGGAAGCACCGCAGAACGCGCAGCGCAAGATACCAATCAACCATCTGCCCCCTGGCGTAGATGAGCAGCCCCCGGTACCCCTTCAGGTTCGTCAGAGTAGCCGCTGCCCGGCTCATATCTTCCGGGCTTGCCGCAAAGGCGGCGACGTGGGTAAGGATGCCGTCAATCGTATCCTCCCGGTACATCGCTGCACCACGGGCGTGCGCCAGGGCGTAGCTGTAGGCGCCAGCCCGGCTTTTGGGAAACTGAATGGCGAGCGGACACACGAACGATGCCTGCACAATGTCGAATGTGTCTGCCGCCAGATCCATTACCGCCGTCCTATTCTCTCTATCAATCGCGTTGCAAACGACCACACCAGGAATCTATCGGTGCCCTGTGTGCTTTCGTAGACAATCTTGCCATCTTTCACCCCGCCGATGATTACCCCATCAACCTTCCCTTCATCGGCCATTACCGTAATTTCGTCGGTTGCCTTCCGAAGCCCCTCGTTGCGAACTGTAGATTTGGTTGTATCGAAATACAAAAGCGTGCCCATTCTGCCCCCATACGTCTGCGTATTTATATGCAGTCAGGGTAAGCCATCTTCAAACAAAGAGGGCTGCCCTTTTGGGTAATCTATCCGCTCTTCCGTGATGATTGTCACGAAAGAATGTTGCGGCGGATCAAAATCAGTGATGCAGCGCCAAAGGCGGCAAAAATTAGTAGCGAGCAGCAAAAAAAAGATTGCGATTCAATCGTCGCAATGGCCGCTGAGCTTATCAAGCTGGCGGCGGCCGGCGAGGTTTCAGGGGTAGCCGCGATCCTTTTTGATGAGGATCTTGAGATGTCCGGCACTCTACATGCCGGAAACGTCCGCCGGAGCAAATACGCAGTAGGCTATGCAGCCCAAAAGCTCGCTCGGCAAATGGCCTGGAGCTAGGCCTGTTCGGTGTCATCGCCACGATCGGCACGCCGCTCTTCTTGAGTGGGTGTGATTTCAGGTTCTGCGGTTCCTGTGCGCTCGAACGCCTCGGTTGTTTTTCTGCTCCCTCCCAAGGGGGTATCTGTCTTTTCTCGCATCGCCCTCACGATCGACTCAAGCACAGCAGACGGCACCGACTGCATGCTGGCACACAACACTTCAAGGGTCGAGAAAAAGCGCTCCATATCCGCTTGGTGGTCATCTATGTCGGGCCGTTCTGAAACCACTGACGGATGCACGAGATAGGGGGCTGTAGTTTCGCGAACGGGAGTTGTCGCCTCGGGGGTATCAAGATACAAATCCCCCATTCCGTAGGTGTGCTCAAGCCGGCGCGCCGCTTTTTCTCCAAAGGGCGCCTTCCCATTCAGCAGCTGGGAGATATAGCTCTTCTCCTTTGCGGGGATCGATCGACTAGAGAACCAATCCTTGAGCCGCGAACGACGTGTTTCTTCTGTGCTGTTCATGGTTTTAGTGTGATTAGTAGCATCTAAACAAGCAAGCATTAAACTTCACTTGACTATGGGTTAAATCGTTATTAAACTTTGGTCATCGCAACCTAAACAGGTGATGCGCATGAACGCCAAAGAATTTCTAGCGAGCCTACCGCTTGGTGGGCAAAAAGAGTTTGCCGAAAAGCTTGGAGTGTCCAAGTCCATGCTGTCTCAGATGGGATCCGGCAAAGCCCCCATCAGTCCCCAGCGAGCAGTTCAGTGGGAGCAGTTGAGTGATGGGAGGTTCTCCCGCGTCGATCAATGGCCAGACACTTACTGGCTGATCTGGCCTGAACTGGCGCCCCATTTCCGTTCTGCCCCGCGCGCTCAACTGATCGCTTCAGCGAAATGATCACGCCATCTCTTCACCGCGGCGTGCACTGCTGGCGTCGGCAGACGCTGCTCAAGCATCGCGTCAAGCTCAGCGATGTAGGCCTTTCCGATTCCAGGTCTTTCAGCGATCACCACGGCAATAAACAGCCGCATGCAGATATCAAAGGCCAGCGTCTCTTCGCCGTGGGTAGGTGTTGGGGTGTTCGTCATCGTCTTTCTCCTTGTGTCAGTTATCGGGCATCACGTCCGGTCACTCAATACCGCGTAACGGTTTTTCACCGCCGCGTAACGCAGCGTTACGTTTTGCGTTACGTCTCGGCTCTTTCACCTTATTTTTTTTCGCCAGTTTCAGTTAGCCAACTGAGTTCAAACGTTTTGGAGGTCCCCCATGGGAGCTGACGAACAACAAGAGTTGGCGCTGAGCCGCCAACCTCAATCGATGCTGGTGCCGATGGAAATGATCCGGGCCAAGAAGAACGCCGGTGCGGCCTTCACCCTGGCTTGTGACGCTTCTGGCCTGGACGACAAAGAGATCTACCTGAACTCTCTTCTGGGTATTGATCCAGGCACGTTCAGCCGGATCAAGAAGGGCTCTAACTCACTGGATCCGGACAAGCTGGCCGACTTCTGCAGGGTGGTGGGCAACACCATCTACGCCGAGTGGCTGGCTTACCAAGTGGGCTGCACCCTGGTGCTGATCAAGACCGAAGCCGAGAAGCGGGCAGAAG
>Ga0207857_1000575_pt1 | contig 10005 bp, 6 predicted proteins | sample LuqExpMetageno22_FD_187780 | JGI IMG/M metagenome (GOLD analysis project Ga0207857, IMG submission 187780) | Tropical forest soil microbial communities from Luquillo Experimental Forest, Puerto Rico - Sample 22 (SPAdes) | ecosystem: Environmental > Terrestrial > Soil > Tropical forest ... | reverse complement strand
GCTGGAGTTCCCGTTGCGCCTGGTACTGGGCAATCACCAGGTATACCAGGTAGCCGACCAGGGCCATTCCCAGCAGGTAGAGCAAAAGACGGCGCGCTATCAAGGTAGACGAACGGATCATTGCGTACGGTAATCGTTACCCTTGAAAAATTCCGGGAAATAGCGGACGGAAGAGGGATAATATTTCCTGACGATCCTCAGATAACTGCCATCCTTTCGCGACTTGCTCAGGAACTCATTGAAGGCCTTGCACAGCTTCACGGAATCTTTTGAAAAAGCGACACCCATCATCTGCTTGTCCGAGACGGGCCCGATAATCTTGAACCTCCCGGGCCATTTTTCCAAGGCTATCAAAGCGTCGGGGAAGTCAAGGATGGTCATTTCCGCCTCCTTTTTCAAGAGCGCCGGGGCCAATTCGTTCAGGTTGCCCCTGAAGCGGATTACCTTGGCGCCGGTTTCCGACAACTTGTACAGTGACGGGTCGAGGCAGGTCTTTTCCAGGGTCAGCACGCTCCTGCCCTTCATCAGGGCCTTTGTCCTGGAGATGTCGCGGTCCACGGCGCCGGTCGGTTTTATCGGCCTCACCTTCGACTCCGCCAGGGCCACCAGCCAGATCTGGCTGGGAAAAACCGGCGCTGAAAACGTGAATACCTTTTCCCGCCACGGGAGAATGGTGAAGCCATTGGCAATCAGATCGCCCCTGACCGGTGTTTCTCCGGAAAATTCCACCAGGTCGTTTGCCACCCTGACCTTGCGGCCGGCAAGATCCTGAACGATGGTGTCCCAACCCGCGGGAACGTATTCGTACCTCACCCCGATACTGGCGGCAAACCCCTTGAGCAGTTCCACATCCAAACCGTCGCCGGAACCGCTGACAAAATTGGCATAGGGGACCCCCAGGTGGCGCAGCACCCCCCGTTGCCGTATCTCCGCCAGGTCCGCCGCGCGGGCGGACGCCATGCAGGCGGGCAGCATAACCGCCATGATGAGAATTGCAACAATGACCCTTTTCACGACACCTCTCCCCCTTCGTGCGATGTGCCCGCTTGGCAGCTACCCCTCGGGGGGAGGATGCCGCTGATACCATCCCCGCCCCGCCAGCACCCCCTTCAGGCGTTCGAACTCGTCTTCCAACTGCCTCAACAGAAAACCGGCGCCACCGAGCTCCCCATTCTTGCCTGTTTTTTCCAGCTCCGCGGCCAGCCGATACATTGCAGGCGCGCTGATGGTGGCGGATGCCCCCTTCAACGAGTGGGCCAGATGCAGAACGCCCCCCGTGTCGCCGGCCGCAAGGGAGCCCTGAAGCGATGTCAGGCAGCCGGCAGCGCTCACGACGTACAGCGCTATGACATCGCGGCCGAGTGTCTCATCATGCATGTTGCGCTGCATAAAGTCAAATTCATCAAATATGCCGGCATGTTCAGGCACCCCGGCCTCCACCGCATCTTCGGCCGCGGGAAAATCCCCGCCGGCGGACCGCAACCATTTTTCAAGCATCGCCGCCACCAGTTCGGGCTGGATAGGCTTGGCAAGATAGTCATTCATACCCGCCGCCCGGCATCTCTCCCGTTCCTCCCGCAGCACATGGGCGGTGATGGCGATGATCGGAACCTCATGGTTCAGGACCGCCGAATGGGGAGAACGGATCACCGCCGCGGCCTCGTAACCGTCCATTTCCGGCATCTGGCAATCCATCAGCACCAGGTCATAGGGGGTCCGCTGCAACGCCCTGATCGCTTCGCGGCCATCCGTCACCGCATCGGCACGGTAGCCGAACTTGTGCAGGATCGCAAGGGCGACCATCTGGTTGGTCGGATTATCCTCGGCCACCAGGATGCGCTCCCGCCGCCCAGGGGAAGCAGGCAGGGAAGGGCGGGGGCGGATTACGGAGGCCTCCGTGCCATCGGCAGGCTGCGCCGCAGCCGTGGCGGGCCGCAAGGCCAGGCGAACGGTAAACCAGAAGGTCGAACCCGTGCCCTCTGTGCTTTCCACGCCGATTGTGCCCCCCATCAACCCGACCAATTGTCGCGATATGGAAAGTCCCAGGCCGGTGCCGCCGTATTTGCGCGTCGTCGAACCATCCACCTGGACGAACGAGGAAAAGATCCCGTCCAGGCGATTCCCGGGGATGCCGATGCCCGTATCCTTGACCTGGAAACGCAGGGTTGCGTGGTGCGACTCCTGCGCCTCCAGGCCGACATCAATGTCCACCCTCCCCCGAAACGTGAATTTCAAGGCGTTCCCGACCAGGTTGATAATGATCTGGCGCAGCCTGCCCGGGTCGCCCCGCAGCTGTCGCGGCACCTCCGGCGCCACGGTGCAATGCATGGCGAGCCCCTTGTCGTGCGCCAGCGGCATCAGCATCTCCAGGGTATCGTCCAGCACGCTTTGCAGATCGAAGTCCGCCTGTTCCAGTTCCAGCCTGCGGGCTTCGATCTTCGACAGATCAAGGATGTCATTGATGATGGCGAGCAGGTTCTTGCCGCATGAGCTGACAACCTCGGCATACCGGTGCTGTTCCTCTGTCAGCTCCGAATTGAGCAGCAGGTCGCTCATGCCGATGATGCCGTTCATGGGGGTGCGGATCTCATGGCTCATGTTGGCCAGGAACTCGCTCTTGGCGGCACTGGCCTCGTCGGCAGTGGCCTTGGCCTGCTGCAGCGCCTCCTCCGCCAGCTTGCGCTCGGTTATATCCTGTATCGTGCCGAACATGGTGACGGGAACCCCGTGTTCATCCATCTGCAACGCCCCGAGCCCATGCACCCAGCGCTCGTGCCTGTCCGTATGCCGTATGATACGATACTGGCGGTCAAAGGGCTTTTTTTCACTTATGACCTTCAACAGAAAGTAGTCCCGCATTACCTCGCGGTCCTGGGGGCTGACGATATCCAGCCACCCTTCCACATCCCGCGGGTAATCCCCGTCTATGCCGAATAATTCGTCCATGACCGCGGAGCTGCTCCATACGCCGGAGGTAACGTCCAAGACATAGAAACCAAGCCGGGCCACCCTCTGGGCGTCCAACAGTTGCCGTTCCCTCTCCTGAAGAGTCCTGGTACGCTCTGCGACCCGCTCCTCCAGGGTCGCGTTCAACTGTTTGATTTCTATGAAGTTATCGCTCAAGGCACCGATCATCTCCCGAAAGTTGTCGATCAGGTGGCTGGTTTCCATAATGCCGCTTTCAGGCCAGACGACCTCTTCGCCCGACAGCAGCTTGCGGGGCATATTCGACGAAATCTCCCGGAGCCTGTCCACCCAGACGATGATCCTTCGGCTGAACGCCTCGGCCAGCGCCAATACCGCCAGGAGAATGCCGGATATGGCGACCATCATGGTAGCACGGTGCAGGTAAAATGGCGTCAGTATCGGCTCCAGCGGTTGCTCCAGGACCAGTTCCCACGAATCCGCCGTGCCGACGCGTGTTGAAGCGATGTAGCTCGTCCTTCTCCAGCGCTCCAGGGCCGGGGTGTTGGCGGTCAGCAGCGGAAGCCACGCCTTGATATCCTTGTCGAGCGTCCGGTATTCCCCCGGGCGGCGGACGTAGCCTTCCATGGTCTTCAGGTCGTTCCGGTTGGTTACGATGACCCTGCCGTGGCTGTCCAGAAGGGTGAAGCAGAGCCTGTCGGTGCCGGAGCCTTCCTCCAGGAGGCCCCTGATCCTCCCGAGATCGAGAGCACCGGCTATATACCCGCCGTATCTGCCGTTCGGGGTCACCGGCACCGCCACCAGAATCGCCGGTTCCGGCCTGCCGAAGCCCGGGACGAGAACATCGGAAAAACAGGGCTGAAGCGTCTGTTTCAGCGTGGCAACGCACGGCACATGGGGAAAAACCGCCCCGGGACCGCCGCGGCCGGCTCCGCTGTCGGCGGGCGACAGGGCGGTGAGCATCCCGTCCTTGTCGATGAGTCCCAACGTGTTGAAATTCCGGTCCAGGGCGCGTATCTGCTCGATGCTGACCTGCATCATGGGCGGGGGGTGGGAAACGGCCATCCCGGCCAGATGGGTCAGCATGGTCAACCGGTTCCTTTGCCACATGGCGAGGTTATCTGCGGCAAGCCGGCCTTTCTCGTACAGTTTCCGGCGGATGCCGAGCTCTGTTTTCGCGAATTCGTACCTGCTTTCGATGGTGAGGATGACCAGGGTGGGCAGCAGGATAAAAAAAGCGAGCAGATTGAATACCACTTCCCGGAGCGGAAAGAGCGTTTTCCGGAAGCGGGACGCGACGGCCATGAAGAGCAGCCTGGCCAGGAGGGTATTGGCAATGCCGTTGAGGGGCATCTTGATCATGACCAGGAAGGTGCTGCTCAGGGGCACCCCCATGACGCCGTAAAAAGCGAGGCAGATCAGGGGAATGCCGATGAAGAACCAATATGCGATGTTCGCCGGGACCAGCGCCAGTCGTTTGCGGCGGTTGAGCCAGCCGGTGACGGCGACCTCGAGGGTCATGATGATGATGGTGTAGGGATGGTTCCAGATTAGCCAGGTGATGCTGCTGATGAGGAGCCCCGCCAGTACGCCCCGGCCCAGGCCGAGGAGTTGGAGCGCCAGCATGGCGAAGATGCTGCCGAAAACGTAATCGATATCAAAAAATAGCTGTAATTTGAAATAATTGCCTGCCAGGCCGGCGGCGGTGAGCAACAGAAAGAGGGGGATCGCGTTCTCCGGGGGGTCGGCATCGTCGCCATGGTGCGGTATATTCATAACGTCTCCAACCAACATAATGAAGAACGCATTTTAAGAATATACCCGCATATTTCGCATTTTCAAACCTATATTTACAACAACGCGGGTAAAGAAATGCGAAGACCCCACGGGCAGGGACATGCCGTGGGGTCTTCGCATTCAGGGCGCGTTGCGGGAAAAACGACGCGTCGATCAGGAGGACAAGGCCGCGTGGGCCGCCGCCAGCCGGGCAATGGGCACCCGGAAGGGCGAGCAGGAGACATAATCCAATCCGACGCTGTGGCAGAAGATGACCGAGGAGGGGTCGCCGCCGTGCTCGCCGCAGATGCCCAGCTTGATGGCCGGACGGGCCGTGCGCCCTTTTTCCGCCGCCATTTTGACCAGTTGCCCGACGCCGTTCTGGTCCAGCGATACGAAGGGATCTTCCGGCAGGATGCCGTTATCCACGTAGAACGGCAGGAATTTGCCGGCATCGTCGCGGGAAAGTCCAAAGGTGGTCTGGGTCAGGTCGTTGGTGCCGAAGGAGAAGAACTCCGCCTCGCCGGCGATCTCGTCGGCGGTCAACGCCGCACGGGGCAGTTCGATCATGGTGCCGATCAGGTATTCCAGCTTGACGCCATACCGGGAGATGACCTCATCGCAGATGGCCATGGCATTCTGTTTGAGCACCTGGAGTTCCCTGGCGGTGGCGATCAGCGGGATCATGATCTCCGGGACGATGGTGTAGCCCTCGTTCTTGACCAGCTCGCAGGCCGCCTCCATGATGGCCCGCACCTGCATGTCGTAGATCTCGGGGAAGGTGATGCCCAGGCGGCAGCCGCGATGGCCGAGCATGGGGTTGAATTCGTGCAGGAACTCCACCTTGTGCTTGAGGGCGCCCACCGACACCTTCATGGTTTTCGACAGCTCCTCGATGTCCTTTTCCTCCTGGGGCAGGAACTCGTGCAGTGGGGGGTCCAGCAGGCGGATGGTTACCGGCAGCCCTTTCATCTCGCGGAAAATGCCGATGAAATCGCCCTTCTGCATGGGCAGGATCTTGGCCAGGGCCCTTTCACGTCCCTCCACATCCTCGGAGAGGATCATCTCCCGGACCGCCGCGATACGCTCGGCGTCGAAGAACATGTGCTCGGTGCGGCACAGGCCGATCCCTTCGGCCCCGAACTGGCGGGCGACCTTGGAATCATGGGGCGTATCGGCATTGGCGCGGACCTTGAGCTTGCGGTAGGTATCGACCCATGCCATCAGCTGGGCGAAGTCGCCGGTCAGGGCCGGGGCCACCGTCGGCACGGCGCCCAGCATCACTTCGCCGCAGGAGCCGTCCAGGGTGATCGTATCCCCCTTCTTCACCACCACGCCGCCACGGGCCGTAAAGGTTTCGCCGGCGTAGTCAACCTTGATGTCGCCGCAGCCGGCCACGCAGCATTTCCCCATGCCACGGGCCACGACCGCCGCGTGGGAGGTCATGCCGCCACGGGCGGTGAGGATCCCCTGGGCGGCGTGCATGCCGTGGATGTCCTCGGGACTGGTCTCGATGCGCACCAGGATAACCTTCTTACCCAGCTTGGCTTCGGCCTCGGCCTCGTCGGCGCTGAAGACCACCTGGCCGGAAACGGCGCCCGGCGAGGCCGGCAACCCCTTGGCAATGATCTGCTTGGCGGCGGCGGGATCCAGGGAGGGGTGCAGGAGTTGGTCGAGCTGGGCAGGCTGGACCCGCAGGACCGCCTCCTTCTCGTCGATCAGTTTTTCCTTCACCATGTCCACGGCGATCCTGATGGCGGCCGGCGCGGTGCGTTTGCCGTTGCGGGTCTGCAGCATGAAGAGCTTGCCCTTCTCGATGGTGAATTCGATGTCCTGCATGTCCTTGTAATGCTTCTCCAGGATGCCGCGGATATCCACCAGTTGCCGGTAGCATGCGGGCAGCACCTCCTCCATGGAGGGAAGCTTGCCGTCCTTGTCCTTGACCCGGTTGATCGGCTGGGGGGTGCGGATGCCCGCCACCACGTCCTCTCCCTGGGCGTTGACCAGGAACTCGCCGAAGAAATAGTTTTCGCCGGTGGAAGGGTCGCGGGTAAAGGCCACGCCGGTGGCGCAATCGTCGCCCATGTTGCCGAACACCATGGACTGGACGTTGACGGCAGTGCCCCAGTCGGCGGGGATGTTGTTGAGCTTGCGGTAGGTAATGGCGCGCTGGTTCATCCACGAGCCGAAAACGGCCCCGATGGCGCCCCACAATTGCTCATGGGGGTCTTCGGGGAATTCCTTCCCCAACTCCGCTTTGATCTTGTGCTTGAACGCGCCGACCAACTCCTTCCAGTCGGCGGCCGTCAGGTCCGTATCCAGGTGGACGCCCCGCTGTTCCTTTTTCTGCTCCAGCAGGTGTTCGAGGATGTCCTTTTCCATGCCCATGACCACATCGGAGTACATCTGCACGAAACGGCGATAGGCGTCATAGGCGAAACGTTCGTCCCCGCTCTGGGCGATGATCCCCTGAACGGTGGTGTCGTTCAAGCCGAGGTTGAGGATGGTGTCCATCATGCCGGGCATGGAGGCGCGGGCGCCGGAGCGGACGGAGACAAGCAGAGGGTTGTGGGGATCGCCGAATCTCCTGTCCATCAAGGCCTCGACCTTTTTGAGGTTTTCGGCCACCGTAGCGGCCAGGGATTCGGGATAGGTCTGGTTGTTCTTGTAGAACTCGGTGCAGACCTCGGTGGTGATGGTGAAACCGGGGGGGACCGGAAGGCCGATACTGGTCATCTCGGCCAGATTGGCCCCCTTGCCCCCCAGCAGGTTCTTCATCTCCGCCCGCCCTTCGGCCTGGCCGTTGCCAAAGAAATAAACGTACTTCTGCGTCATAGTGCTGCCTCCTCGCGGATAATAGGGAATCGTGCTTTAGACCGGCTAAAAACTTTTATTCATAATAAAAATAATAGGTTAGGCGGTCAACTATAACGCAGAAAAACAAAATTTCAACTGTTAAATGAGAAAAAAATGCCTACTTCAGATCCCAGCTGTTGATGTCGGCATTCTTCCCCTCGCCCCCCTTGGCACCATCGGCACCGTAGGAATAGAGATCATAATCCCCGTGCTCACCGGGCGAGACATACAGGTAGTCGTTGCCCCAGCCATCCTTGGGCACGCTCTTGCTCTCCAGGTAGCCCCCCTCCTTGTAGTTCTTGGGGATGACCCCCACGGTCGGCTTGGTCACCAGCGAGTTCAGCCCCTGTTCCGTGGTGGGATAGACGCCGTTGTCGAGTTTGTAGAGCTTGAGGGCCGACTCCAGGCTTCTGATCTGGGTCTTGGTGGTCTGGATCTTGGCGTCATCGGTGCGGCCCATGATCTTGGGTCCGACCAACGCGGCCAAGAGCGCCAGGATGACGATCACCACCATGATCTCGATAAGGGTAAAGCCGCGCTTGTTGTTGAATTGTTTCATTTTCATCCTCCATCAGTGGTATTCCGTGCTTCGGGAATTTTCACATGAACGGGAACGCATGGCAAGGCTTTTTCAGGAGGGAAGGAGCCGCACGATACCGATTTCAACCCAGGGATGAAAGCGGGGCGGCGGGAATCGGACCGACGGGGGGGCCTTGACGGGGGTCGGGTATGACGCAAAAGAACGAGCTTCTGCCCCAATTGGGGTAGCGGTCCGGCGGGCGGCGGCGGACCAGCCATCAATAACGCGAGTTATCTCAGCATATTAGACACAATTTTCTTTTTGGCACATGAAATGTAGTGGACAGGTTGAAAAAGTGCCATAGAATTAGGGGAACGAATCGGGAGGACGCCGGGCAATCTGGCCGACGTCAGGTGCCCACATACACGGAAGCCGCGGGAAGACGGGCCAGGGCCCCAAAAAATGCCGGTAAAAAAATGGTTGACTGACCGTGACCATACATTGCATTATCGCGTATACGAATTTCTTGCAGCACAACACGATCAAGGAGAGAGAATCATGAAAAAGACCGTAATCGCCATCATCGCCCTCGCAACTTTTGCCGGCACCGCGTTTGCCGCCGACGTGATCGAACTGAAAAGGGGTGTCACGTTCCACCACAAGGCCCATCAGGAAATGCTGAAGGACTGTACGAAATGCCATGCCTCCGCAGCCGGCGGCAAGATCGAAGGCTTCGGCAAGGACTGGGCCCACAAGACCTGCAAGGGTTGCCACAGCACCATGGGCAAAGGCCCGACCTCCTGCAAGGACTGCCACAAACAGTAATTAACCGTTTAAACGGTTAAGAAGTCCCGTGAGAGGGCAGCACCGATGCTGCCCTCTTTCTTTTCATCCCCTGATAGCCACCCCCCTGCCCAGTTTATCGAGAAAACCCTCACGCAGCATGGCCGCAAGGTTGCGCCGCACCGCCTCCGGTTCGGCTCCGAGCAGTTCGGCCAGCGCCTTTGCCGTTATCCCCGGCTGCTCCATGACCGCCCGCAGCATGCGGCTGCGCAACTGGCGGTTCGACCCCTCGAATTTCGACTGCCGGGTGTGGTGGGCGCTGCGGCGGCCGGGGTTGGGGTGGCGCTGCTTGAGCATCACACCGTAATCCATCAGTGCATAGAACCACGTGCGGGGGTCTTTCCTGTCCAGGGTCGCCGCCACCAGTGGCATGATCTCCCGGTCCCCGACCTTGTCCCGGTTATGGAAAAAGAAATGGATGAAGACCGTGCGGATGTTGGTCTCGATGAACGGCTCCGTTGCCCCGAAGGCAAAGGTGGCCACGGCCCGGGCCGTGTACGGCCCGATGCCGGGCAATGATTCCAACGCCTCGATGGTCGTGGGGAAGTGACCGGCAAAGCGCTCCACGATCTCTTCGGCACACCGCTTGAGGGCCAGGGCCCGGCGGTTGTAGCCCAGCCCCTGCCACACCCGCAACACCTGGGGCAACGGCGCAACGGCCAGGTCGGAAATTGTGGGAAAGGCCGCCAGGAACTCGGCGTACTTGGCCTTGACCCGTTCCACCTGGGTCTGCTGGAGCATGATCTCGGAGATCAGGATGCAATAGGGATCGCGGGTCTCGCGCCACGGCATGGGGCGGGGGTTGGCATGGTGGTGGGCAAGGACGAGCTTCCGGAAGGCCGTGACCGTTGCAAGGTCGAGGGTGCCGGTTTCGTGGTAGCGACTGGTGAGGTGTTCAGGGGTCAAAATCAAATCTTAGATCCTGTGATTCAAAAGACGGCAATCCTGCCACAGAGACACGGAGACTCAGAGAAAACCGGGAGTAAGGCAAACAAAAAACAACAATTCCAGGCAATGGTTTTACCCCAAAAGCCTTCTGCCTTTCACTATGGACTCTGTCTCCGTATCTCTGTGGCGGGTTGGTT
>Ga0207857_1000574_pt1 | contig 10013 bp, 6 predicted proteins | sample LuqExpMetageno22_FD_187780 | JGI IMG/M metagenome (GOLD analysis project Ga0207857, IMG submission 187780) | Tropical forest soil microbial communities from Luquillo Experimental Forest, Puerto Rico - Sample 22 (SPAdes) | ecosystem: Environmental > Terrestrial > Soil > Tropical forest ... | reverse complement strand
GTTATGCGGGGTGTGGCAGAAGATGCAAACACGCTGGAAGTCGTCCTGATTGTAGGAGCCGATGGTTGCGCCAAGATACGTGATATCGTGGAACGAACCATTGACACCTGTTCTCGGTGATGTACCGGCTAACGCCACGCTAGCAGTCGCAGCCAGGGCACCGATGACAAAGATGCTTATCAGTTTTTTCACCATTCCTTTGTCTCCTTTTTTGATGTGTTTTTCTTTTCCAACCAACGGTACTTCTGTCGTACAGACACGTTCTTCTGGTTCCGACACCCCCTTCCACATAATTTCTGCAACAATCGTGATACCGGCAGTTTTTTCCTCACATCCGTCAACTGCCGTTCATGATTCCAATGGCAAGTGTTGATAAATTTGCAATAAGCAGGCCAAGGACCCGAATGACCCCTGCCATTGGTTCCGTGCCCTGGCCGTCGAATTATAACCGTACGATATTTTTATGTTTAAAATGTTGGGGTTTGGCGAGGGGCCGATGATTTTTTCGGGGCGCGGAGGGGATGGCGGCGCTGACCGGCTATTTAGCCGGAGCCGGCGCCGCCATTTCACGAGACAGGAAACGTTTCCGCGGAAGCGGCTGTAACTATCCGTTTTTCATGGTGAATAGGTGCGCTTCACCCCCGTCTTCTTCTGGGCCGGGGAGGCGGGAAGCCGGGGCATGGACAGGTTGGTATAGGTGGAGTTGGTGTGGCAGCTGACGGTGCATGAGCCGATTCCCGGAGCGGTCGTTGCGTACACCGCGCCGGAGCCGGCGTAGTCGATGTTGAAGTTGATGAGGTGGGCGTTGTTCGTCGTGGTCCCGCCCGCCCCGCTGGTGGGGAACTTGGGCACGCCGTGGGGGTCGTGGCAGGCATAGCAGGGCACCCCCTGGTCCTGCACATGGGTCTTGTGCAGGGGGATGCCGCCGTTGGCGAAGCCGGATGCGCTGCCCATGATGAAGCTCTGCTGGTGGCACCGGTAGCAGAGGGCGTAGAAGGTGGCGTCGTTCCCCAGGTGCGGGTACTGGGAGATCGGCGGCATGTCGTATTCGGCGATGAGGATGTGTTCGTAGCTGGAGCCGTGGGGGCCGTTGGCGCCGGTCTGGCCGGTGGCGGCCTTGGCGCTCTGGTCGCTGCCGTGGCAGTCGCCGCAGTAGATCTGGCTCATGGAGGTGATGAGCGACATGTTTCCCTTCGTGGTGGTGCGGGTGGTGGTGACCGGGTGGATGGACGGGTTGTCGATGCTGAAGCGGTGCGCCTGGTCGGAGTCGGATATCAGCCGGTTGGGCGGCGTATTGCTGACGCCGCTGAACTTGTAGGCGCTCGTGCCGGCGTGGCATTTGAAGCAGACGTCGAATTCATTGGCGGCGACCGTGCCCTGGTTGTCGATCCTGACGCCGTACAGCGGGCCGTCCACATTCGGGGCGACAGGGGCGACGAGGGTGGGTGCGGCCGCCCGGTGGGGGTTGTGGCAGTCGGCGCACTCCACATGGTATATCGTGGCCGGGAGCGTTTCGGCCTCGTCGTGGGCGGCGGTGGTGGCGGCGATCGGGTGCTTGTAGGTCTGGGTGAATTCCGAGGCGACGTTCTTGGGCGTGGCGTTGTGGCAATTGGTGAGGCAGTTGTCTTCCTCGTTCACGTAGCGCAGAAGCCGCTGGGGCTGGGGCGCCGTATGGGGCTGGTGGCAGTTCAGGCAGCCGGTGGCCGTGTCCGGGCCCACGACCGCGTAGTGGGCGGAGTTGGCCCATCCGCCGTTGGAGGCGTTGGCGTTGTAGGTGTGGCAGGTGATGCAGAGCGGCGAACCGGCCGGCTTGTTGTCCTTGACGAGAAAGTTCCCGAATTCGTTGTCGTGGGGATCGTGGCAGGTGGTGCATTGCACGGAGCCGGCCTGGTCGAGCCTGGTTTCGGGGGCAATGGTCTCGGGCAGGGCAAGTTCGCCGTTTTTCAGGCTGGCCAGGCTATCGTCGTAGACAAACGAGATGGGATGGTCGTCGGAGAGGTTCTTGGACAGGTTCGACCTGCTCGTTGTCGGCAGCTTGAGGGTGTTGGTGATGGTGCTCCCGCCGAAGCTGCTGAGGGCGATGGTGCCGTCGTGGCAACTGAGGCAGAGCCGGGAAGCTCCGGTGGGCACGAGGGATACCCCCGCCTTCAGGGTGGTGGAGGCATAGGGGGTATAGCCGGTGCTCGACGGGAGTTCGCGGTTCCAGAGGGGAGCCGGTATGCCTTCCTGGGCGGTGGCGACCGAGGCGTTGTGCGGAGCATGGCAAAAGATGCAGATGCGCTCCTCCTCCACGAAGAAAAAGGTGTTGAAGCTGCCGCTGGCGGAGAGGTTGTGGGGGGAGGAGATCACACTCATCTTGGCCTGCGCGCCGCCGGCGGCGAGCATGACGAGCATGGCGGCCGCCGGCAGCGCACATGCCGACAGGAAAAGCCGCCTCACGCCGGCGCTGCTGATGCGCATCCCGCTGTTCATGGTTTGACCCCGTCCCGTGGTGTGGATTTTTCGTCCGGTTCGCCGTTATGGAGCTCGTCATCCATCTCCACATCCTCTTTGCTCGTGATGTGGCGGAAGAGTTGAACCCGCTGGTTGTAGGTGTCGGCGATATAGATATAGTCGTTCGCGTCGATGAAGATCCCCGACGGCATCCAGAATTGTCCGTTGCCCGTGCCGTTGGAGCCGAAATTCAGAATCAGGGCGCCGGTGCTGTCGAAGATCTGGACCGTGTCCTGCAAAGAGTCGCAGACATAGATGTGCCCCTCGCTATCCACGGCCACGCCTTTGGGCTTGTTCAGCTCTCCCGGCGCATCCCCGGCGTTGCCGATCTGGTTGACCAGCTGCCCCTCCGGGGAGAATACCTTGACCCGGTAGTTGAGCGGGTCCGTCACATAGATCTGCCCCCGCCGATCGACCGTTATGTCGGTGGGATGGTTGAAGTTCAGCACGCCTCCCCCCGGCGAGCCGAACGTGTGCTTCACCGTCCCCTGCCCGTCCACGGCCGAGACCGTGCCGGCAACGGTATCCACGATGTACAGGAGCTTGTTGACCTTGTTGTAGACGATGCCCGTGGGCCGCTTGAGCTGGCGGAGGAACGGCTTGAGGGTCCTGCGCCTGATGTCGTAGACGAAAACCGTGGCGGCGGTGGAATCGGTGATGTACAGGTTCTCCTGCTCGTCTTCCGCCAGGCCGATGGGTGTCCGCAGGCGCGTCTCCCCTTCGTCGCCGATGAGGCTGTAGCGCCCTTCCTTCGTATCCATGCTGTGGACGCACCCGGCGCCCGGGTCGGCGACGAAAAGCCGGGCGCCGCTGTCGAACAGGACGCCGTAGGGCCGGGAGATGCGCGTGTCGCTGCCGCCCGTGAGCAACTCGACGGCCTTCTGCCAGAAGCCTTTCTCGATGCCCACATCCCGGTACGTGGCAATGGTCTTCAGCCAGACGATCTTCGGCCGGGAGGAAAGGAGCGGCCATTGCATCTGGACGGCAGGCGGGGTGGTGTAGAAGGGAGCCTGCGCCGCGCACCCCGCCAGCATGGCCGCGGCCATCATCAAGCCGCAGAGCAGGGTTTTCGGCCGCTTCCGCGCCGCGCCGCGCCCGCAAAGGCCGGTTGTCCGGTTCGAGCACATGTCAGAAATACCTCGTAATGTCGAGACGCACATAATCGTCGCGGGTCAGAAGGCTTCCGTAGAAGCGCCAGCTGCTTTGCCCGCTCAGGGTGAAGGTCAGCTTGTTGAACCGGGCGTACAGGTTCGACCTGAAATAGACGAGATCGGTGCGCCCCAGCTTGTCGTCCCGCAGGTCGGTCAGGTCGAGGGACACCGACAGTTGCATGACCTGGGCTATGGGCCTGTTCAGCGACACCGAGGCGCTCGAACTCAGCTGTTTGTTGCCGGGCGACGAGCCGACCGGGTCGTAGATCGTGTAGCGCTCCCTGGCCTGGAGAAAGAGCCCGACCTGCGGGTACTGGTGTTTGTATTGCCACAGCCCTTCCGTGAACCGGTAGCTCGACTGGGTGGAGTAGAAATCCTCGTAGACGAGGCTGTAACTCTGGTCCGGCAGGTAGACCCCCTTGAACCGGACCTGGCCGACGCGGGTATTGCGCAGGCTGTTCTGGGTCTGGCCGGAGATGAGGCTCTGGGTCTGGTCCGTCAGGGTCCCGCTCAAGGTGTACTTCCCTTCCTTCAGGGAAAGGGAGCTGGCGAGGGTGAGCGTATCGGTCGCATACTTTATGGAAGCGTCGTAGCGGACCGTATAGGTAATGAGGAGCAGCGTCCCGGGGGCGATCCCGCCGCCGGGCGTGACCTGGATGCGCCCGAGGTTCGTGTCCACCGTGTAGTCGATGTCCTTCACGTACACCGTGGCGACGCCCAGATTCACGCTTATGACCCTATCGACCGACACCAGGGGGTTTTCATTGTTGAGGGTGATGAAATCCCCCTGCTGATCGACCGTATGCGCCTCGTTCCGGAAGGTAAACTGCGTCGCTGCGATGCGCCGGTCGGTTATCGCATGCTCGCCGCTGATATCGAAGGAAAACCGCGATTGGGCGGGGAGTATCTTGCGGTACGACAGCGAGCCCAGGCCCGAATAGCGGTATTCCCGCCCCCCCAGGATCATCGTCTGCGTGTAGAGCCCGCGCATCCGGGTGTCCAGGCTCTGGAAAAGATGATGGTGAATGGATGCGTTGAAGGAGTTCGAGTTCAACTCCTGCTTCTCGCCGGTAAACGAGGTGCTCCGGGTGAAGTTGCCCAGGTAGGACAGCTGGGAGTCGAGCGCCTTGCCGAAGCGGCTCAGGAGCGAGCCGCTCAGGGTGCCGATCTGCTGCTCTATGCCGTTGGGATTCTCTTCTTTCCAGAGCGCGGCCGTGGAGAGCGTGTGGTTTCGTTTCGCCCCCAGGAGCAGGGTGTTGGAGAGGTTGACCGAAAGCAGGCCGCTCTTCTGGTTGTTCTCGGCTACGGTGCTCGCCGTGCTTGTGGTGTTCGTGTCGCTCAGGTTGATGCCGAAGCTGGTATTGCTGATATCCCCGATCCTGTGGGTCCCGCTGACCAGGAAGCTGTTGGATGTGGAATCGGAAACGCTGTTGGTGCTGCTGATCTTTATGGTGTCCCGCTCGTAGCGCAGCTTGAGCGGCAGGATGTCGTGCAGGAGCGTCAATTCGGCCGAATTGAACGAAGTGTCGGTGGTATAGGTCGGCGTGAAGGGGGGAGTGACCGTATCCAGCGTCCGCGAGCTCTGCAACGCGAGCGGAAACCGCGACTGTTCGAGCAGGGTGCCGCTGAAGACGTACTGGTATTTGCTGCCGCTGCCGTACGACGAGCCGGAAACGCTCCCCTGATTCATGACCTGCTGGAGGCCGGCCGAACCGTTGAGCGAAAACCGGAACATCTGCGGGTCCACAATGGAGGCGAACGTGGTGAAATTATAGGTTTCCGTGACGGTGTGCGAAGAATTGCCCGATTGCGAGTGGTTCGAGTCGTGCCCCCCGTACTGGTACGTCGTGTTGACCCATTGGTCGAACCCCTGCAGCAGGAGAAGCCCTTTCTTCTGCACGATTTCAACGTTATTGTCTGCGGAGCCGATCATGGGAAGGCCGAAAAGAGCACATAGGCATATGAGCAGTACCCGTAGCGGCATCATGCACGTTTATTTGAGGAAAAATTTTCTGTTTCCTGAATGTGGATCATGGCAGTCCGTGCAGACGATTCCTTTCGAGAAAACTTTGTCGTGCAACCCCTTGCTCAGGCGTTCCTCATGGTGGCAGCTGCCGCACAGATCGTTTGTCGATTTCTTCAACAGGCGCGGAAATTTCGAATCATGGGGCACGTGACAGCTCAGGCAGGCGCCGACTACCGCCGGGCCGTGGCCGAACGAGCCCTTGAGAAAATTGGGATGGCAGACCGAACAGAGTTCGGCGCGCGGGACAATGAAGCCAGAATCGGTATTCTTGTCGTGGCAGTCGTTGCAGCGCTTTTCCATGTAGGGAGGGTGGACCGAAACCGTGCCCTGCTGTTCGCTGGCTTTCTGCTTCTTGGCCTCGGCTTCGCGCTCTTCGGCCACCGTCTGCTCGTGATACTCCTGGCAGTACTGATCGGCAGGGGGCAGGCTGGGCACGCCATCAAATATGGTGGTGGCGATTTTATGCCTGGTAAGCGGATCGCAACCGGTCAGCATGCAGACCAGCAGCGCCGCCACGACGATTTTTCCCCTCTTCCCCAACAGCACCATGCACGTGTTCCTCGTAGGATGGGCACTCGTCAGGGCCGCCGGCCGGAGGGGCCCGGATGCAGCCGGCCTCCGACCGTCAGCCCGTCAACCTGGCTTATTTCTTCATCTCACCCAGACCATAGACAGAAATCCTTGGGATGCACATATTCTGCCCAAACTGGTTGACGACGAAAATCAGGGACTCCAGCTGAAATCCCGGTACTGCAAACTTCTGGAAATACTCCATATTTTCTTTCGTGACCGCAATTCCCGCGGGCAGGCTCAGCGATCCGGTTTCCAGTCCGGGCCATCCAAAAAACGTAAGCAGGCGGAACTTGTCGTCGAAAAGCTGAACCACGTTGAGGCCGGCATCGACCACGTACAGCCGCTTGGCATCGTCCACGGCCACCCCTTTGGGCCGGGCGAACTGTCCGGGCTGATCGCCGGCTCCACCGGCGGACTGGAGAAAGTTCCCGTCGATGTCGAACTTCATGACCTTGTTGTTGCCGATATTCGACACGTAAATTGCGCCGTCGTTGTCGATGGTGAAACTGCTGGGGGCCCTCAGGCTCTGGTTCGGTTTTTCGCTGTAGCCGAACATCGCAAGCTCTTCCCCGGTCTTCCGGTCGAGCACCCTGATGCGGCTGGTTCCGAGGTCGAGGGCGTACAGTTTCCCCTGGTAAACGGCGACCGATACGATCTTGACGTCCTTGCCGAAGCTGAAGTCGCGGGCGTAATCGCCGGCGGGGGTGTAGACCACCACCTGCTTTCTTCCGGTATCCGCCACATACATGTAGTCGTCCTGGTCGAACGCCAGATTGATCGGCTCTTTCAGCATCCCTTTCGGGGTGGACATCCCCCGGGGATAGTCGAAGGTGCCGGTGACCGGATCGACGATCACGACCCTGCCCGCGCCGCTCTCGGCCACGTACAGCTTGCCCTTGTGCGCGACGATGCCGAAGGATTTGCCGATCTTGCGGATGACTTCCTGCGTTTCCCGCCCGGTTACGACCAGGGAAAAGGAACTCTGGGATGATTTTTCACCCACGTCCTTCGACGAGGTGATCCCCGTGAGATACTGGATGTGCGGCTCGTCGGGGGGCGGCGGGAAAAAGGTCGGTTTGGTCGAGCAGACCAGCTTCGGCTCGCACCCGGCAAGCATGGCGGCAGTCAAGGCAATCAGCATAACCACCATGAGCGACTTTGCATTGGTTCTCGATTTGGCGTGATGAGTTGACATGTAATGCTCCTTACCGATGGTGTATGTCTTGAAATCGGGCGCTGCCGCAGCTTCAATCGTCAATTGGTGTCCCTGATGCCGGCTCCGTATTCCTGGGGCTTCTCCCGATCGTAGCGGAACGGCTGATGACAGCCGGGGGAGCAACTGCCGCCGGTGGGGGTAAGTTTCAAATTTATCGGGATGTCCCAGTCGCCGAACTTGAAGCCGGTCTTGTTGATCAGTTTTTCACCGTTGCTCGCATGGGGTTCGTGGCAGATGCGGCAGGTGCGCCCCTTTGCATTGACCACATGCACGTAATGGAGGTTTTTCTTGCCGTTGCGGAATTTGGTGTAGAGCGATGTCTCCTGAAAGCGGAGCATATTCCTGTCGTGGCACGACAGGCACAGCTCATAGGTGTTTTCCTTGTAGGGGACGTAGATATCCGCCGGATAGTTCCCCCGCAGCAGGCGGAACCGGTCGTTCCCGTGGGGGTCGTGGCATGCCTGGCACTCCCCCTTTGCAATGGGGCCGTGCAGGTATTTCTTCCCCGCGATCTCCTTCCTGATGTTCTTCAGGGGCGGCTTGCCCAGGTTGTCGCTGCCGTGGCACCCCAGGCAGAGTCCCACGCCGTCGCTGGACAATAATTTCTTGTTTTTGGAAAAATGGACCGCGTGGCAGGAGGTGCAGCCCCCCTCCTGGACCAGCGGCTTGTGCACGAGCTTGGCCTTCAGCTTCTTTTCCATCGACTTGTGGCATCCCAGGCAAAGATCGGGCGTCTTTTTGTTGAGCAGCTTTGCGACCTGGGAGCTGTGCGGGTTGTGACACGCCGTGCAGGGACCGTTTTTGACCGGGGCGTGGATAAAGGTGGCTTCCTTGAGCGGCTTCAGGAAATCGACATGGCATTTGAGGCACGTCTCCCACACCGCGCCCTTGAGCAGGGCCTTTTGCGACGCTTCGTGGGGGTCGTGGCATTTGGTGCAGGCCCCGACGGCCACCGGGCCGTGCCGGTATTTCCGCGTGAAAGGCGACCCGTCGTGGCAGTTGAAGCACAGTTCCGACTGGTCGCTGCCCACCCCCAGCAGGAACCGGTTGGCTCCGCCGTGCGGCTTGTGGCAAAAGGCGCACTCGCCGTCCTTTATGGGGGGGTGCACGACCTTCTTCTTGCCGAGGCGGTCATGGCATTGATAGCACAGGGCTTCGTCCTTTGCCGTCAATGCGAAGCTCTTCCCCCCCTTCAGGGGATGCACGGGGTTTATCGGTTTATGGCAGGCGGAACAGTCGCCCTCTTTGACGGGTTCGTGAAAATTTTCCGTTCCACCGACCCGTGCATGGCACTCTGCGGTCCTGCAGGTGGTGTCGGCGGCATGCACACTGGTGCCTGCCCCCACTGCAATGATGGATAGAAGTACGAACAACCATGGAATCATGATTACATTTCACCGTAGCGGAGGACTATGCCAAATCTATTTAAGAATGGTTTATTACTACATTACGTCATTTTTGAACAGCACTATATTCGCCTGTCGATCGACGGCGCGTATCCGGCGCGGCGTCCTCCCCCGGCAGGGGTGCCGTTTTTTCAACCGGGTTTATGGCGCAACAACCAAAGGACAACCTGAATGGCTGTCCTTTGGCTGTTGCAACGTATGGCGTAAGCGGCGGCGGCCTTACTGGAAGGTCACGCTCAGGATCGAGACGTTGATGTTCGGCTGCAGGACCGCGGCCGCATTGTTGACCGCCGCGCCCGAGGCGACGGCAAAGTCGCCCGCCACCGGCAGGGTGCCGCTGGACGGGATCGTGAACGTCAACGTTCCGAATTCGCCCAAGGCAATGCCGGTAGCATTCGTCAGACCGAGCGTCAAATTCCCGGGCGAAGTCACGTTGCCCAGCAAGGTGGTGCCGCTGACGGTTGCGGACCCGGAGGCTACTACCCCATTAGTGGAAGCGAGGGTAAGCCCCTTGGAACTCGGGAAGGTCACGACGGCGTCGATGGAGCCGATGGCCGTGCCCGAGCTGAATGTCCCGGCGGTCCGCACCTTGACGATGGCAGTGGTCGGCCGGGCCGGTACCGTCGTGAAACTGACCGTGGACGTGCCGCTCTTGCTGGCCCCTGATGCGGTGGCGACAACGGTGAGCGTTGCCGAACCGATCGTGGAGCTGGTCATGGACACGGTGGCCTGGCCGTTGGCGTCGGTGGCGCCCGATGTGGCGCTCAGCGTCCCGCCGCCGGTGCTGCTGAAGGTGAGCGGCACGCTGGGAAGGGCGGTGCCGGCGTAATTCTTGACGGTGACGGTGAAGGTGATGGCGCTGCTGCCGTCAGCCGGCGTAGAACTGCTGGAGGCGCTGACCGTAACCGTCGCCGGGGCGGCCGGATCGGGGGTGAAGGCGACCGTCAGCGGGTTGCTGGGGACGACCGGGCTGGTGCCGGCGGAGGCGGAGAGGGTAATGCTTCCCGCCGTCGCGCTGGTCAGGGTGACGGTGGCATTGCCGTTGGCATCGGTAGCGGCCGATACGCTGCTGGGGCTGGAGGTGGCGCCCGAGGTCAGGGTGCCGGTGCCGTGGGCAATGGTAAAGGTCACCGCCGTGCCGACCGGCG
>Ga0207857_1000568_pt1 | contig 10060 bp, 7 predicted proteins | sample LuqExpMetageno22_FD_187780 | JGI IMG/M metagenome (GOLD analysis project Ga0207857, IMG submission 187780) | Tropical forest soil microbial communities from Luquillo Experimental Forest, Puerto Rico - Sample 22 (SPAdes) | ecosystem: Environmental > Terrestrial > Soil > Tropical forest ... | reverse complement strand
AGAATCCCTCCATCACTCGCGACGTCTCCGGCGAGGGTGTGCAGCAGGCCTTGCTCAAGATCCTTGAAGGCACCGTCGCCAATGTTCCTCCGCAGGGCGGACGCAAGCATCCGCACCAGGAGTTCACGGCGGTCGACACCACCAACATCCTGTTCATCTGTGGTGGCGCCTTTGTGGGGCTGGAACGCGTGGTAGGCCGTCGCGTGGGCAAGAAGGCTCTCGGCTTCCGTACCGACGCTGACGGCGATCAGGCAACCATGCGCACCCATCGCGATACGGAGCTGCTGCGCCGTACCGAACCGCAGGATCTGATCAAGTACGGTCTGATTCCAGAATTTGTTGGACGCCTTCCTGTTATGGGCATTCTCGACGAACTGGATGAGGCTGCGTTGATCGATATTCTCACCCGCCCGAAGAACGCCATTCTGAAGCAGTACCAGCGCCTCTTCGAGTATGAGAACGTCCGTCTGCACTTTACCGCCGAGGCCACGGCGGCCGTGGCTCGCGAGGCACTTACCCGCAAGGTGGGCGCACGCGGTCTGCGTATGATTCTTGAGGAGTTGATGCTGGATCTGATGTATCACCTGCCCTCGAACAAGCGCGTCCGCGATCTGGAAATTACCCGCGAAATGGTGGAGCGCCGCGACCTGTCGCCCTGCCTGCTGGAAAAAGCCGGATAAGGAACACAGGAATCAATTCTGCAGGCCCGGGCATCCAAAGATGACCCGGGCCTTGTTCGTTCAGGCGAGAGCCTGCCGGGCGCTGTACAATCCAACTTAAACCGGCGGCGGTGGAGCACGGGACGCCAGCAACCGCGTCGATCAGGTACAAGGGATTCCAATGACTGCACAAAAAGAAAAAGTCGAAACACGCAAGCTGCCCATGATGCCCATCCGGGACATGGTGATCTTCCCGTACATGATGACGCCGTTCGTCGTGGGCCGCGAATCCAGCGTGCGCGCGCTGGAAGAGGCGCTGACCGGCGACCGCAAGATTTTTCTGGCCACGCAACACGACGCCTCGATCGACGAGCCCAAGGCCAAGGACATTTTTCAAGTTGGCTCCATCTGCAACATTGTGCAGAGCGTCAAAATGCCGGATGGCAACATCAAGGTTCTAGTGGAAGGTGTCGAGCGCGCCAAGGCCATTGAGCTGAGCGACCGCGACGGCTTTTTTGTGGCTACGGTCCGGATGGGCAAGAACGAGTTTGAGATGACTCCGGCCGCGGAGCAGTTGATGCAGCGCGTCACTTCGCTCTTTGAGCAGTACGTGAAGCTGCAGCAATCGCTCAACTACGAGACCATTGTGGCCACGGTGCGCATGGATGAGCCGGCCAAGCTCTCCGATACCATTGCCGCCAATCTGCAACTGGGCATCGAGGAAAAACAGGAGCTGCTGGGCATCTTCGATCCGGCGGCGAGGCTGGCGCGCATCGCCGATGTGCTCGACATCGAGATTGAGAAGCTCGACCTGGACCGCAACATCCAGTCCCGCGTGAAGCGGCAGATGGAGCGGGCCCAGAAAGAGTACTACCTCAACGAGAAGATCAAGGCCATTCAGAAGGAACTGGGCCGCGGCGAAAAGAGCGAATTCGATGAGCTGCGCAAGAAGATCGAGTCCGCTGGCATGTCCAAGGATGTGCTGGAAAAGGCCATCCAGGAGCTGAAGAAGCTGGAGGCCATGCCTCCCATGTCGGCCGAGTCCACTGTGAGCCGCAACTACATCGACTGGTTGCTGGCCGTGCCGTGGAAGAAGAAGAGCAAGGAAACCCGCTCCATCGACTTCGCGGAAAAGGTGCTCGACGAAGATCACTACGGCCTGGAAAAGATCAAGGAGCGCATCTTGGAATTTCTGGCCGTGCGCCAACTGGTCAAGAATCCCAAGGGCTCCATCCTGTGTTTTGTCGGACCTCCGGGCGTAGGTAAAACCTCACTGGGCATGTCCATTGCCAAGGCTACGGGGCGCAAGTTTGTGCGCCTGGCTCTGGGCGGCGTGCGCGACGAAGCGGAGATCCGCGGCCATCGCCGCACCTACATCGGCGCCATGCCCGGCCAGATTATCCAGCACATGAAGCGCGCCGGCACCAAGAATCCGGTCTTCCTGCTCGACGAGGTGGACAAGATCAGCTCCGACTTCCGTGGCGATCCGGCCTCGGCGTTGCTGGAAGTGCTCGATCCGGAGCAGAATGGCACCTTCCAGGATCATTATCTCGACGTGGACTACGACCTCTCGCAGGTGCTGTTTGTGGCTACTGCCAACGTGATGCACACCATTCCGGCCGCCTTGCAGGACCGCATGGAAGTGCTGCGCCTGCAGGGCTACACGGAGCAGGAAAAACTGGAAATCGCCCGCCAATACCTGGTGAAAAAGCAGCGCGAGCAAACCGGATTGAGCGAGAAGAACATCGTCTTCAAGGACGATGCCATTCTGGAGATTGTGCGCCATTACACCCGCGAAGCCGGCGTCCGCAATCTGGAGCGCGAGATTGGCAATGTCTGCCGCAAGGTGGCGCGCCGTGTGGTGAAGGCCGGTTCCAAGCACAAGGAGAGCATTACCGAGGCCAACGTGGCCGAGTTCCTGGGCGTGGCCAAGTTCCGCGATTCCGAGGTGCATGAGAAGAACGAAGTGGGCCTGGTTACAGGTCTGGCCTGGACCGAAGTTGGCGGCAGCATTCTCACCACTGAAGTGCAGGTGCTGGATGGCAAGGGCAAGCTCACCATCACCGGCCAATTGGGCGATGTGATGCAGGAATCGGCGCAGGCCGCGCTCAGCTATATCCGTGGCCGTGCGCAGGCTCTGGGGCTTACGCGTGAGTTCTATCGCGCGCTCGACATTCACCTGCACGTGCCGGAAGGCGCAATTCCCAAGGACGGTCCCTCGGCTGGCATCACCATGGCCACCGCTCTGGCCTCCGCGCTTTCACGCATTCCGGTTCGTCGCGATCTGGCCATGACCGGTGAAATTACGCTGCGTGGCAAGGTGCTGCCCATTGGCGGACTCAAGGAAAAACTGCTGGCTGCCTTGCGCGCCGGTATCTTTGAGGCCATCCTGCCCCGCGCCAATGAAAAGGATGTGGCCGAGCTGCCGGAGAACATCAAGAACAGCATGAAGCTCCACTTTGTGGACCAGATGGACGAGGTTCTGGCCCTGGCCCTGGAACAGCCTCTGCCCGGCCTGAAGGCAGAAGCCGAGGCCTTGGCTGCTCTGCCGGCTGTCACACTTGTGGAAACAACTCAGCCCGCGCAGTAATTTTCTCGAAAGACAAAAAGCCCTGCTCTCATACAACGAGAGCAGGGCTTTTTAGTCTTCCATATTTTTTGCGAGCTGGGAAAATCAGGACTTTGCTCAACGTCGATGATTGACTAGGACGCGGGCAATGGCTTGTGCAGCACTCCCATCAGGTTTTTGCCGAGCGCCAGTCCGGCTGCCACGGCTCCACCGTAGAGTGCGCCGGTAACGCCCGAGCCCGTCACATCGGCTCCGGTCAAGAGCAGGCCACGGATCGGCGTACGTGCCCCCAACTCGCGGAATTCATAGCGTGCCGGAGTGGCTGGGATGCCGTAGATCTCGCCATGCTGGAAGTTCATGAAGTGTCGCGTGGAGAGCGGAGTGGAGAGCTCCACGTGCGCAAGGCGTCCTTCAAGCTGCGGGAAGTGGTGGAGCAGTTCCGCCGTGAGCCGCTCGGCCCACTGTTGCTTGAAGGCTTCATACTCCGCGCCGCGCTTCATCCATCCTGTCCCCGCCCAGTGCGCAAACAACTCGTAAGGAATAGGCGCAATCACCTCCGCTGTGGCGTGGCCCGGATGCCGCTGTTCGAACTCCGGATCCTTGGCGGAAGGAAAGCTGATGAAGACTGAGGGCAACGGCGCGCTCGGATCCTTGCGGAAGCGCTGCATGGCCGCGTCGTGATCGCTCTCGGGATAGATCCAGTGCTGTGTGCCGCTCAGGCCCAGTTCAGTGCTGGTCCCTTGCAGCCCGACGAAGAGATTCAAATGCGCCATGGAGGGAGCAAAGGTACGCAGCTTGGCGCGCATCTGTGCCAGCTCCGGCAACTCCTCCGGTAGCAGACGGAAAAAAGTGTTGGCCGCGCCCGCATCGCTGATGACCAACGGAGCTTCCACACGTTGGCCGTCGGCAAGCTTCACGCCGGTGGCCTTACCTGACTGCACCATTATTTGTGCAACCTCCGCGCTCGTTACCACCATGCCGCCAGCGCGCTCAATCTGGGGAATGATGGTTGCCGCAATCTGGTCGGCTCCGCCTACCGGGTAACTTGCTCCCTCCAGATAGTGCTCCACGATGACGGCATGGACGGCGAAACTGCTTGCACCAGGCGTCAGGCCATAATCGCCCCACTGCGCGGTTAGCACTGCGGCCAGCTCCGGGCTAATGCCCATCCTGCGCAGTGCCTGACGGGTTGTCTGCCGCGCCCAGCGCAGATGCGGCGCACGCAGCAAGCGGCCCAGCAGCGCGGCAACCGGCGCGGGAACGGCCTTTTCCGCATAGTAGAAAGCGCTGCTGCGCGCGGCCGCATGCACGGCTTTGAAGTAGCGGTCGATGGCGCCGCTCTCCTGCGGAAAACGTTCCTTGAGGGCAGCCCGCAGCCGCTCTTTTCCGCGGATAAATGCAAACGCCTTGCCTGCAATCACGGTGCGGTCGTAGACCTCGGGCATGGGCGCCCACGCGAGCTGGCCGTTGGTCAGGTGGTCATAGGCGCGGCGAACCTGATCGCTGGGGTTGGCCACCTGGCCGATATAGTGCACGCCCACATCCCAACTGAAGCCGGGACGCGCAAAAGTGTGGGTATAGCCGCCGGCTACATAGTGCCTTTCCAGCACCAACACGCGCTTCTTTCCGTGCAGGCTGAGCAGGGCAGCGGCAGTGAGGCCGCCCATGCCGGAGCCAATCACGATGGCATCCCAGGGGCCGTTCAGCGAGGCTTTCTGCAAAGGGGTGGAAGAGATTTGCGTCATCAGTACCTCCGGTCAGTGGGCGTATTTTGGCAATGTGGACACTGGCCACATCCTGCTGAAATCCAATTTAGCCCTACATGTTGCCTGTGTCAACATGGCAGCGTTAAAATCCCAAAATGACGGAAGAGAAGCCGTATCATCACGGAAATCTTCGTGCGGTTCTGGTGGAAGCTGCGGTGGCTTTGGTGGGCGAACGGGGCCCGAAGGGCTTTACGCTGCGTGAGGTGGCGCGCCGCGCCGGAGTCAGCCACAATGCGCCGTATCGCCACTTTGCCTCGCGCGATGAGCTGCTAATGGCCGTTGCGGATGAAGGATTCCTGCGCCTGAAAGAAACCATGGAACTGGCCGTGAATCGTGGAGCTAACGCGCAGGATCGACTGCAGTTAAGCGGATGCGGTTATGTGGAGTTCGCGCTCCGCTGGCCCAATCATTTCGCCGTAATGTTTGACCTAGCCCGCGAACTGCCGGACAACGGCGCCAAGCCGCCTACCGGAGTGGGCGCGTTCGGTGTTTTGATGGGCTGCATTGAGGATGCCCAGTTGGCCGGAACGCTTCCTGGCGGTGATTCGCTGCCGCTGGCGCTGACGGCTTGGTCGCTGGTGCACGGCATTGCCAAGCTGGCGGTCAGCGGCACCTTGCCCATGGGGCCGGAGCGCACGCTGGAGTTCACCTGGCAGGCCAGTATGTGGCTGATGCAGGGGCTGCGCAACATCCATCCGCCACAGTAGAGGCTGCCCCTGTATCCTTGAAAGAGGCCGGGCAGCAATGGCCCGGAGCAGATTACGATGCGCTACACCACACAGTTTCTTCTTTCGGCGATGGCCGCCAGCCAGTTTCCCACCAACCGCTTGCCCGAGGTTGCCTTCCTGGGCCGCTCGAACGTAGGCAAGTCGAGTTTGCTCAACGCCCTGGTGGGCGTCAAGGCGGCCAAGGTCTCCTCCACGCCTGGCCGTACCCGCGCCATCAACTTTTTTGAGCTGCGCGACGAGCGCAAGGTGGGCCGCATTGTGCTGGCTGACCTGCCCGGCTACGGCTTTGCCAAGATTTCAAAATCCATCTCCTCGGAGTGGCCCAGCTTTATTGAGCCCTACATGGCCGAACGGGAAGAGCTCAAGCTCTCTATCTGCCTGGTGGACTCGAATATTGGTGTGCAGCAGAGTGATCGCTTCCTGCTGGACTGGCTGCGCTCGGTGGGGCGTGGTTTTGTGGTGGTGGCTACCAAGGTAGACCGGCTCAGTGGCAATGAGCGCACCCGCAATCTGGCTGCTTTGAAAAAAGGGCTGGAAGTGGAAGAGATTCTGGCCATCTCCGCTAAAACCGGCTACGGGATGAAGGAACTCTGGGCGCGGGTGGAAGCGGCGGCTGGCTGAGCAACCGGAAGGCTCTGCAACGCCGAGAGTCTCATTCTGGATCGCCACACGGTGGATGAAGATGGCGATCCGTGCAGGTTGCTTCAACTCTGCAAGATAGTCTGGATTGCCTGCGCAAGATCGTTGTCACAGGCCGATGAGCGCAATCTGCGCGCCGGTGCGCCCAGGTAGCGTGGCGAGAGCCGCAGCCAGCGCCGCTGGGCCTGCGCTCCCGCCGGCAGCAGTTCGCCAAGCTTTGCATCGAGCTCATTCATGCGGGTGCTCCAAGCGGAAGGTACGGGCCAGATCCGCAGGGGCAGACTCGCATCTTCCTCCTGTGGCTCCACCAGCAGAGCTCCACGTTCCAGAAACAGGGCGCGCGCGCAGAGTGGCTCAACGGCCGCAGCGTACGGCGTGAGCAGGTCGGGCTGTACGCCGCGCACCATCATCTCGTTGCCCATTGCGGCCGGCTCGGTCTGCACTCCCACTGCAACCGGCAGCCGCTTGCGCAGTTCGTTCTTCAAAATGCGCAGAGCCTCATCGAGTGAGGTGACGATGAAGTCGATGACTCCGTTGCGCATGGCGCCGCGCAGCTCTCCGGTAGATGCGGAAACGGTCAGTGTGGCGGCTCCGGCAATGTTGGCCGCGCGGATCAGCGGTACAGCCTGCTCCTGAAGTTGCCCGGCCAGGAGGAGCGTGCCGCCGAGTGCATGTGCAGGGTCAAGGCGCGGCGCCAGGGCCGCATAAAAGGCGTGCGTGGCGTGGATTTCCGCCAACAAGGTGGGGTCGGGACTGAGTGCTTCCGGCATGGGCAGGAGGATTCCTTACCAGGTGGAGTAAGGCTGTTCGTTTGAGCCCATCTGGTCCGAGCCGGAGTGGACATCGTCAATGCCCGGTTCTGTCTGGTCCACCGAGCTCATGGCGTCGGAATTGTTCACCACCCAACTGTCTTTGCTCTGGGTCATGGGGTCCACCGGGACCGCCTTCAGGTAGCCATTCTGCACCAGATCATCCAGCGACTGCGGGGCTTTCTGCTTGTCCATGGTGTAGGACTCGATGGCGGAGCGCATCACGTGCAAATCTTCCTTCAGCACGGCCTCGCGGGCAGCACGGATGGAGGCGGCAAAGCGGGGCAGGGCCATGGTGGCCAGAATCGCGATGATCCCCATGACGACCAGCAGCTCGAAGAGCGTAAAGCCGCGTTCGGATTGGACAGTTTTTTGCACGTCGATGGCCTCTCCTGTCCTTACCAGGTGGAGTAACGGGTTCCGTCCAGAGCCGTGCCCTGGGATTTTGAGTTGACGTCAAAGACGCTCTGTCCGCCAAAGGAATCGGAGTTCGGATCGTCCTGCATGGAGCGCATGCCCCACTCCGCCTTACCGGTCATCGGATCTACAGGGATGCGGCGCAGGAAGCGGACTTTCTTGCCCTGTACATCCACGCCTGTCACCAACGTCTGCAGGTCCGGCGGATAGTTCTGGCTCTCGATCTTGGTCTGGAATGCGCCCCGGTCGGCGGCATCCTTGTAGCGGTCAATGGCATCGCGGATGGACCACAGTTGCCGGCGCAGTTCGCGCTCCTTTTCGCGCTTTACCTGAAAGCGGGCAAGGGGCAGGGCAGCGCTGGCCAGGATCGAGAGGATGGTAAAGGTGACGATCAGCTCCACCAGCGTCAGGCCGCGCTCGCCGCGCTTGCAGCGCCGCGTGGTGCGTGTTCCGGATTGGAGGCTGATCGTCATCGGTTTACTTGATCTCAAGGTTCAGTTCCGTGGTGGCCGCGGGAATCGGTTGCTGGCTGCCGCCGATGGCTCCGGCGCGGGTGAGCGCGATGGAGGTGGCTCCGGGCGTCTTGGCCTGGAAGGTGAGCACGCATACCGTGCCGGAACCGGTAATGCCGGCCGAGCCTGGCGGGCGTGAGGATACAACCGTGAGATTACCCGGCCCGTCGTCGCGATGGATCAGCGCCACAGCCTGCCCGTCGCGGTTGAGCATGTCGCCGGCAGATACGTTGACCAGTGTCAGCCGGGCGGTATCGTAATGCAGTTGCAAGGGCACGGATGCGATGTCCGCTCCGTTGCGCAGCAGAACGGGCACGTTGAAGGTGCCGCCATTGGCGAGCTGGGCTGCGGGTGGGGCGGAAAGCGTGAAGGCCAGTCCGCCGCCCGTGGTTGCGGGGGCTGCGGGCGGCTGGGCAGACGGAGCCGCGGGCGCCAGGGTGGCGGCAGTGCCATTGATGCGGTTCGGATCCTGCATCTGTTGCAGTGCGCTGGGCACGGCGGCTTGGGCGTTTTGCGCCTGGATTCCCGGCACCGCAGTGGGAGGATTGGCGGCGCGCGGCGCGGCTGGCGTCACAAAAGCCTGATCCACGTGCCGCAGTTCGATGGTCTGGCCCGAGCCGGTATCCACAGAGCGCAGGTTTGAGGGGCCCAGATCCTGTGCGCGCACAATATGCGGCACCACCACAAACACAACCTCATCGTCGGTCAGCTTGGTGTCTTTGGAGCCGAACAGATAGCGCAGCAGCGGGATGGAGGAGAGGCCCGGCCAGCCGCTCCAGGAGGCGGTATTTTCGTTGTCCTGGATGCCGCCAAGAATGGAGGCTTCGCCTTCGCGCAACCGGATCACCTGATCGATGACGCGCTGGCTGATGATGGGCTCGGTTACGCCACTGATGGTCTGGTCGCCGGAGTGCGAGCTGACTTCGATCTTGATCTTCAGCGTCACATCGCGGTCGTAGTGGATGGTGGGCGTCATCTCGATGTTTACGCCCACGTCCTGATATTGGAACTGCGTGTTCACCAGGCCGCTCACGCTGGTGGTGGTGGTGCCGGTTGAATACGAACCGGTGGCGATCGGGATACGCGAACCGATCTTCATCGAGGCCTTCTGGGCGTCGGTGGCGCGAATGCGCGGGCTCTGCAGGATCTTGGTGTTCGAGTCGGTCAGCAGCATGTTCAGCGTGGCTGAGCCGATGGTGACCGCGAAATTGGAGGCCTTCAGGTTGGCCAGATTGTAGAGCGTGGGCGTGGTGGAGGTGGTGGTTGAGGTGCTGCTCGACGACGAGGAAGAGGACGACGTGCTCGTACTGGACGTGGTCAGCGCGACTGAAGCGGTGGTGGGCCAGGCAATGCCCAGCGTCCGCTCAAAATTCTTGCTCACTTCCATGATGGCAATGTCCACCACCACTTCGGCGCGGGCCTTGTCCAGATCGTCGATCAGCTTTTGCGCCAGCAGCAGCTCATCCGGGGTGCCGCGCATCACAATGGCGTTCTGACTGGCCACGCCGTAGACCTTGGCATTGGGCATTACGTTGCGCAGAGCGGTCTGCACATCGTTCATGTCGTTCTGCTGCCAGGCATTGGTCAAATAGAAGGTCTGCACCGCCTGTTCGTCCAACTCGGTGCGTTTGACGCGGCTGTTCTGCGCCACAAACAGGGTATTGGCGGTAATCGGCCGCCAGAAGGTGTTGGAGAGCGTGCCCACAATGCGCAGCGCATCCACCAGCGATACGTTGTTCAGGTCCACCTGGACGCGCTTGCTGGTGTAATCGGGATCAAACAGCACGTTCACGCCGGCAGCTTTGCCGATCGCCTGATAAATCACCTTGGCGTCTTCGGTCATGTGCAGGCTGAGCGGTTCGCTGGAGACAGGCCGGAGCAGTACAGGCGAGCTGATGGAATCAATCTCGTCCTGGCCGGCATCCGCCGATGGAGCGCCGCCGGAGCCGGAGGCGGCCGGG
>Ga0207857_1000565_pt1 | contig 10079 bp, 5 predicted proteins | sample LuqExpMetageno22_FD_187780 | JGI IMG/M metagenome (GOLD analysis project Ga0207857, IMG submission 187780) | Tropical forest soil microbial communities from Luquillo Experimental Forest, Puerto Rico - Sample 22 (SPAdes) | ecosystem: Environmental > Terrestrial > Soil > Tropical forest ... | reverse complement strand
CCCGTTCCCGGCAGGCCAGTTGCCTGCGCTCATCTTTCAGGTCCGAGCCGAGGTCGATGGTCAGGTTGCCGTCCCTATCGTGGAAGATCACCTGTTCGGGGTCGTTCGCGGGAACGTCCCAGGCATAGGGGAGAAAGACCAGGGGGTACTGGAGCCCCTTGCTGGCGTGGATGGTTACGATTCTGACGGCGTTGTCGTCCGTCTCCAGGCGCAGGAGGGCGGTCTCGTCAGAGGTCACGCCGGTGATGCGCCGTTCCAGCCAGGCAATCAGGGATTCGATGGCGTCGTCACCCTCCTGGGCAAACTGGTGAAGCAGTTCCACGCAGTGGAGCAGGTTGGTCAACCGTCGCTCGCCGTCGGGCAGGCAGAGCAGCCGTTCCTTCACCCCGCAGCTATCCAGCAGGGACGTGGCCAGGGACACGACGCCGCCGCTGCGGTACGCCTCCTTGAGGTTGTGGAAGCGCTCCAGCCACAGTTCCCATGCCAGGCCGTCGGCCTGCGCTGCAGCAACCAGGTCAACGTTCAGCCCCCCCAATCCCCCCAGGAGCGCTTCCGTCACCAGTGGCTCCCGGTACGGCTCGGCGGCGGCCCGCAGGACACGCAGGAGGTCGAGGGCCTCGGGCGTCTCGAAGATGGTCGTGTTGCCCTGCTGCACCGACGGGATGGCGCGGGCCGTCAGCGCCTCCTGGACCAGGGCGGCCTGGGTGTGGGTGCGCACCAGTACGGCGATGTCGCCGGGGGACAGGGGGCGTTCCTCCCCGGCGCTACACAGCAGGTGCGACCCTGCCAGGAGGCGGGCGATCTCGGCCGCCACGCTGGCCGCGATCGGCCCGCGGGCTTCCCCCTTGGTGGGCGTTTTTTCCGCCATGCGGGGATAGACCCAGAAGCGCAGGGGGGCGTCGTCGGGCCGGCCGTCCACCAAAAGCCCGTCCTGGGGGTCGCGGCCCGATGTGACCGGCCCGTGACCGATGGCGGCGCAGAGGAAGGGATCGTCCCCCGCGAAGACGGTGTTGACCGCCTGGACCAGCGCCGCCGTCGAGCGGCGGTTGGTGTCCAGACCCCAGCGCATGGCGTTGTCCACGGAGTTTGCCGCTTCCAGGTAGGCGAAGAGGTCGGCCCCGCGAAAGCTGTAGATGGCCTGCTTGGGGTCGCCGATCAGGTAGAGGGGGTACTGCACTCCCTCCTCCGCACCGCCCGGAACCTGCCTCCCGTCCACCCCCGCCAGACGCCCGAATATGCGCCACTGCACCGGGTCCGTATCCTGGAACTCGTCGATCAGGGCCGCCTGGTAGCGTTCCCGCAGCTTTGCCGCCAACTGGTCGCCCCCATCAGCCTCCAGCGCCCGGTGCAGGTCCAGGAGCAGGTCGTCGTAGCTGCGCAGGTTGAAGAACCGCTTGCGCCGGGGCAACTCCTCGCCCAGCCAGTCGTGAAACCGGGCCAAAAGCAAGGCCCATGCCTGGCCAAAGGCGTGATCGGCCTCTTGGCAGGCCTCGTGCAGGCGCTGGCAGAGCGCGAAAAACGGGTGGCGGGGCGGCTCGTTCCCCTTGGTGGTCCGCTTCTCCAGGTTGCCGCTGGTGAAGAGCAGCAGCCCGTCGCAGGTTGTGGAAGGTGGGCCGTCGAACCACAGGTCCAACCGGGCGGCCGCGGCCTCGATCCGGGCCGGCTTGTAGGTTGTCTGGTTGAGGCCGGGGCGCTTCAGCAGGGCCAGGATGGCTTCCCGCTCCCCCTTCCAGATGGGGGCCGCCTGGCGGAACAACTCGTCGCGCCGGACAGCGACGGCGTTGAAATCTGTGTCTGCTGCGTCGGGCACGATCCGCAGGCCCGGCGTCTGGATGTGTCCCTGAAAGGGTTTCAGAAGCGATTCCGGGGTGCGCCCCTCCGCCACCAGGCATTCCAAAAAGGCGTCCTGGCGGGCCAGGACGGTGGTGCGCCAGAAATCGTCCGCTGCCTCCTGCACCAGTGCCGACTGGTCGGTCGTCATGTCGGTGTCGAACAGGGAGCCGCTCTCGAAGGCGTTCTCCGCCAGGGCCCGCTGACAGAAACCGTGGATGGTGAAAATGGCGGCGTCGTCGAAGGAATAAAGCGCCCTGGTGAGCAGGCGGATCGCCTGGTCCCGTTTGCGGTACCGTTTCAGCAGGAGGGCTTCCAGTTCGTCCCGCCCCTTGGCGCCCGTGGCGAACAGCTCCAGCGCCTTTGCGATGCGCTGGCGGATGCGGTCGCGCAGCTCGGCCGTGGCGGCCTTGGTATAGGTCACCACCAGGATGTTTTCGGGGCGCAGCTCCCGTTCCAGCAGCAGCCGGATGTAGAGCGCCGCAATGGTCCAGGTCTTGCCGGTGCCGGCGCTGGCCTCGATCAGGTTGAGGCCGGACAGGCCGATATCCCCGGGGGCGAGCGGCTTCATGGCGCGTCCTCCTGGGCTAGGGCCAGGAGCGGCCCGTAGATCCGCTCTGCCAGCGCCGTAAAGTTGTCGTCCAGCGGGTCGTGGCGCCCGAAGCAGAGCGTGAAGGCCGGATCGCAGGACTCCGGCTTCAGCCGGCCGGAGGGGGCGCCGTACCAGCACCGCTCCGCCTCCTGTTGTCCCTTGCTCACAAAACCGTAGGAGGTTTCGGGGAAGAAGGGAAGGGGGCGCTGCAAACCGTTGCCGTAGATCTCCAGCAGTTCCCCCAGCAAACGGGCGGCATCCTCCACGGGGGGGAGGGAGAGCGTGCTGTCGCGGCATATCAGGAGGCTCTCCCGGGGATAGCCGTGAGCTTCGGCGCAGCAGAGGGCCAGGTGCTCGATCCAGAGGGCGAGCCGGTCCCGGGCCCTGAGCCGTGCGCAGCGGTAGCGCAGCAGCCGTTCGCGGCGGATGTCGACAAGGGCCCCGGACAGCCTGAATGCGCCCAGTTGCAGGGAGAGGGGCAGCGGTTCCAGCGGGAAGGCCACGTGGGGGGCGAGCCGGCCGCTGAAGGCGCGCGCCTCGCCCAGGGCACCGTCAAAGGCGATCCGGCCGGCGGCCAGGGGCGGCAGCCGGGAGGCGGCCCGGGCCGCGGCGTAAAGCCCCTGGCAATCGTCTCCCTCCAGCACCAGTGCCATCATCTCCTGTTTCAGGTCGAAGCCCTCCAGCCCGCCCAGGCTGAAGGCCTCGCGCTCCTCGGCCTCGCTGCCGGGCCTGACGGGACGCACCCCCAGGCGGCGGGCCAGGAACCAGGCGGCCGGGTTGGCGAAGAATCGGAGGAGGTCGTCCAACTCCACCTCGCGCCAGGTGTCGGCCGGTTCCGGCAGTTCCCCCTCCATGAAGGAGAGGGGGTGGAGACCGGCGGTTCGTCTGGCCTCCAGGGCCCGGCAAGTGCTGCGGTCATAACTGAACAGCGCTCCATCCCCAGGTGGGGTGAAGTAGGCCGGGCTGAAGCCTTGCAGGCGATGGGGCGTCACCATTGCCGGGGGGCGGGGGTTATCGCCCGTGCCATCGGCCACAAAACCCTCCCTGATGTAGTCCACGAGTTCGCTGACCGTCACCGAGGGGGGAAGTTCGCTGTTGTCCCGTTCGCTCTGGCCGGTATAGCTGATGTAGAGGCGTTCCGTAGCCGACATGAGCGCCTCCAGGAACAGGTAGCGGTCCTCGTCCCGGAGCGACCGGTCCCCGCGGCGGCGTTTACCGGCCAGCAGGCTGAAACCGGGCGGGCGCTTGACCCGCGGGAATACGCCGTCGTTCATGCCGGTCAGGCAGACCACCCGGAACGGGATGCTGCGCATGGGGAGCATGGCGCAGAAGGTGATGCGCCCCCCCAGAAAACCGTAGGAGGCCCCCGGCCGGTCGAGCAGGGTCGTGAGGTGGTCGGTCAGGGCCTCCGGGTCGATGGGTGTGGAAAACCCGCTCTTCTCCTGCATGTCCCGAAGCTGCCCAAAGGCTTCGTGCAGCGGCTTGAGGCCGGTATCCGCCGTCTCGACGGGGCTTAGCAGGCTGTCGGCAACCGATGCCAGGCACTCGGCCCACCCCGCCAGGGTGTGGGGGCGCCCCAGAAGGGCGGCCGCCTCCCGGATGCACCCCATGAACCCGGCCAGCTTGCCCAGGGCAACGGCCCGGGTCCCCTCGATGCCGGGAAAGGGGAGCATCTCCCCGAAGAGCCGGTTATGGTCCGGGGCCAGGGCATAGCCCAGGAGCATTCGGTCCAGGGCTGCCTGCCAACTGTTCTCGGCAAAGGGAGGGAAGCCGAGGGAGGCGCGGTGGTCCCGGTCCAGCCCCCAGCGGACGCCGCTGTCGCGCAGCCAAGAACGGATGTCCTGCACCTCGTCGGCGGTCAGGGAAAAGCGCGCCATGACATGGGGCGCTTCCAGGAGTTCCAGCATCCGGTTGACGCCGAAGCGGCCGGAGGGGAGGGCCAGGATGCGCAGGAAGGCCTCGATGGCCGGGTTGTCCCGGCGCTGGCTCTGGTCGGCAATGGTATAGGGGATCGCCGGCCGGTCGCCGCCGGCGCCGAACACGGCCGAGATATAGGGGGCATAGGCCTCGATATCCGGGGTCATCACCACGATCTGGCGCGGCTCCAGGCCGGGCAACTCCTGGAACATGGCCAGCAGGTTGTCGTAGAGCACCTCCATCTCGCGCATGGGGCTGTGGCAGCTGTTGACCCGGATGGAGCGGTCGTTGGCCGCAACGATGCCCTTTTCCGCGGTGCCGCCGCTCCTGTCCCGCAGCTCCAGGATATCGGCCTGGATCAAGGGCAGCAGATGGGTCGCCGCCGGCAGGGGAGTCCCTTCGTCCATATCCTCCGTGTCGGCGCCGCTGTCGAGGAGCATGGAGAAGAATTCCTGGCCCAGGGTGCCCAGGGAGGAGAGGAGCGGGTTGCCGGTCTCGAAGTATTCGTCCGCATCCACCGGCAGCTCCGGGCGGAGCAGCAGATCGGCCTGCCGCTTGCGCGACATGATGTCGCCCCAGTATTCGCCGCAGGGGTTGAGCAGGTAGAACCGCACATCGGCGATCCGGGTCAGAAGCGAGATCGCCTCCAGATGGAAGGGGGGCAGGTAGGAAATGCCGAACAGGTTAAAGCGTTGCGGCAGGCTCCCCGCGGGGATGGGGCCGGCCGTCAGGCGCTCCCTGAGGCGACGCAGCAGGGCGGCGCGGTGCTGTCCGGGGAACTCACCAGCGATGGCTCTCCATAGCTGGGGCTGCCAGCCGTCGCCGTTGCCCCGGTCCCAGGCCAGAAGCGCCTCGGGGCGGAAGATGGTGTACTGGTCAAAGGTGTCGGCAATCGTGCGGGAAAGCTGCAACAAGGCCCGGCCGTCCCGGCGTCCGGAACAGTAGCGGCGCAGCGGTTCGAATCCCGGCCGGTCCAGGAGCCCCGGCAGGGCTGCCATGATCCGCCAGGTCATGACGTCGGGGGCAAAGGGGGAGGGGAATACGAGGTCGGGCAGCACGGCGCGGAAGATTTCCTCCAACTGCTCGTTGGGGAAGGGAAAGCGCAGGTTGGCGGAGACGCCGTTCAGGCGGGCCAGTTCCATGGCGATCCAGCGGGCCATGCCGGAGCTCTGAACCACCACCGTCTCCGGAGCCAGGGGCGAGCCGGTCTGTGCGGCAAAATCGGCCGCCATGCGTCCGATGAGACGGTGCAGGGAACTGCTGGTGATGACCTTGAGGATGCCCATGGCAGCAGACTATACCGGAAACGGGCGGACAAACAAGGGGGAAGTTCTGGCAGGTTGTTGAAAAACGGCCATCTCGCCGCCGTCCTCGAAAGCCCTTTTGTGCGGCGTAGCGCTGCTACGCCTCCGCGGGGCTTTCTGCGGGGGCAACGATCTGACCATTTTTGAACAACCTGAGTTTTCAGCAACCTGCTAAAACAAAAGGGCCCACGTCATGTGGGCCCTTCCTGGATCAATGAAGTAACAGACCAAACTCTGTTAGGCCAGATCCTGCACCCCCTGGTAGATGATGTCGAACAGCTCGGGGATATGCTGCTCCGCGATGCAGGAAAAGGCGATGCGCAGGTCGGTCTTGCTGGTGGAGATGGCGCCGACCCCGTACTTGTCCAGCAGGTGGACGCGCAGTTTTTCGGCGTCTACCGTTTTCAGCTTCAGGCACATGAAGTAGCCGGAGTTGAAGGGGTAGTAGGTCCAGGCCGAATCGTATTTGCCGCTGTTCAAAACCTGCTTGGTTTTCAGGGCGCGCCCCTTCATGACCTGGAATTTCTCTTCCTTCTGGGCCAGGAACTGGGGCGAACGCAGCGCCTCGATGACAAAGGTCTGGGAGGGGTGCGGGCAGTTGGAGATGCGGGCGCGGATGATGCCCATGGTCTTCTTCTCCAGGGCGGTCATGACCGGCGCGTTCTCGTAGTCGTTGCCGTCGGCAAAGGTGATGAACCCGGTACGGAAGCCCCAGACGAACTCCTCCTTGGTGGCACCGTCCAACTTGACCGCCAGGATGCGCGGATGGAGGTTGGCCAGTTTGCCGAACAGGGACTCCTTGAGGCTGTCCTCGTAGAAGAGGCCGAAGTAGGCGTCGTCGGTCACGGCGACGATGTTGCAGCCCGACTCGGCCACTTCCTTGATGGCTGCCACCAGGGCATCGCCTTCGGCCACGGTCGGGGTATAGCCGCTGGGGTTGTTGGGGAAGTTGAGCAGGACCACGGCCTTGCCCTTTTCCTCGGCGCTGTCCTTCAGCACCGCTTTGAAGGCGTCGATGTCGTAGCCGCCCGCCACGGTGAAGGTCGGATGTTTTTTGACGATGGCGCCGCTGCAGGTGCCGAAGGTCAGATTGTAATTGCCCCAGAGCATGTCGGGGAGGATCAGGTGATCCCCCTTGTCGATGAACAGGTCGGAGACGATGGAAAGGCCGTGGGTCAGCGCGTTGGTGACGATGGGATTGCTGAAGTGCTTGCCCTGCTGGCTGGGGTTTTCCCGCAACTGCTTTTCCCGCCAGAGGGAACGCAGTTCCGGTTTGCCGGCCGGGGGAGCGTAGGGGAAGATGTCCTTGGGATCGAAGGCGGACAGTTTGTCCTGGATACACGACAGGAACATGGGACCGCCGTTCTCGGTGGCGATGCCGATGGTGGCGTTGAATTTGTGGGCCTTTTCCTTGGCTTCAGCCGACTGGGTCAGGATGCCCTTGGGGAAGAAGAGGTTCTTCCCGAGGTCGGACAGCATCTCCAGAACATGGGGGTTGTGCTGGGCGAGCAGGTCGTTCAGTTCTTGTGCCAATGGGTTCATTGCTTTCCTCCGGGGCTGATTTGAATGATTGCCTCACACGCAATCGTACCTGAAGCCGTAAAATCATAATTGAACAGCACCAGTTCCGCTTTGTCAATAGGGAATATCGGGAAACGCAATCGTTGATGTAACGCTCACGATGATGTATGGTTCTTCCGGCTACTATGAGACTCAGGTTGTTCAAAAATAGCCAGATCGTCGCACCCGATAGACAAGCCCCGCGGAGGCGCCCGAAGGGTGAGGCCAAAGGTCGAAGTCACAAGGCGGCTTTCGAGGACGCGGCGAGAGGGCTGTTTTTCCACAACCTCTAATAAGGAGCTCCAATGATAAAGAGCATGACCGGATACGGCAAAGGAGAAACAGCCTCCGACAGGGGGATCTTCACGGTGGAGATCCGCTCGGTCAACCACCGCTACGGTGAAGTGTCGGTGCGTATGCCGCGGGGGTTCATGGCCCTGGAAAACGAGGTCAAGCGGACCGTCTCGGCCCTGCTCAAGCGGGGCAAGATCGACGTCTTCGTGCAGTGGGAGGAGGCGGCTGCCGGCGAATCGCTGCCCCAGGTTGACACGGCCCTGGCGCGGGCCTACTTCGCCACATTCAACCACTTGGCCGGCGAACTGGGGCTTTTGGGGCAGGTGCCGCTCTCCCTGGTGATCGCCCAGAAGGGGGTCCTGCGGGAGAGTAGCGCCACTCTTACGGAAGATGATTACCGCGATCAGCTCATGTCCGCGGTCCAGGCCGCCGTGGCGGCGCTCGACGCCATGCGCACGAGGGAAGGGGAGGCGCTGGCGGTCGATCTGTCGGCCCGGCGCACCCAGGTGGCGGAATGGACCGCCCTGATCAGGGAGCGGACCCCGGCGGTGGTGGTGGAATACCGCCAGAAACTGAAGGCGCGCCTGGAACAGCTTCTGGAGGGGACGGAGATGGACGAGACCCGCCTGGCCCAGGAGGTGGCCCTGATGGCCGACCGGTGCGACGTGACCGAAGAACTGGTGCGGCTTGCCAGCCATTTTGCCCAGTTCGACGAGGCGCTCGGCCTGCCGGAACCGGTGGGACGCAAGCTGGATTTCCTGATGCAGGAGATGAACCGGGAGGTCAACACCATCGGCTCCAAGTCCAGCGACGCCGAGATCACCTCGCTGGTCATCAGGGTCAAGGCGGAGATGGAGAAAATGCGCGAGCAGGTGCAGAATATTGAGTAGCCGGAAGGCTTTCATTTTACCGATGTTCCGTGCTACCATCCAGAATAATCACAGCGAAGCAGATTATTGAAAAAAATAAGGTTGTTCAAAAATAGTCAGATCGCCGCACCCGCAGAAAGCCTTGAGGAGGCGTAGCAGCGCTACGCCGCACGAAAGGGCTTTCGAGGACGGTGGCGAGATGGCTGTTTTTCAACAACCTCAAGGATGTTCCATGAAACGCGAAGGCCTGATCCTTATCATCTCGGCCCCCTCCGGGGCCGGCAAGACCTCCCTCTGCAACGAGCTTTTACAGCGTTTCCCGGCCATGAAGGAATCGGTCAGTTACACGACCCGGGCGCCCCGGGCCGGGGAGGTGGATGGCCAGGACTACTACTTCGTATCCCGGCCGGAATTCGAACGCATGGTGGCCGAAGATGCCTTTGCCGAATGGGCCGAGGTGCACGGCAACCTGTACGGCACGGCGCTGAAGACCCTGGAGGCGGCCCGCCGCAACGGCATCGACCTGGTGCTGGACATCGACTGCCAGGGGGCGATGATCCTGAAGGAGCGCCTCGACGGCGGCGTGTTCGTGTTCATCCTGCCTCCCAGCATGGAGGAACTCCGCCATCGCCTGGAAAGCCGCTCGTCGGACGCCCGGGAGGTGATCGAGCGCCGCATCGTGCGGGCCGCAGACGAGATCAAGGAGTGCCGATGGTACGATTACATCGTCATCAACGACCGTTTCGCCGACGCTGCCGAGGAATTGTCCGCCATCGTGCTGGCGCAGCGCCGCCGTACCTCCCGAATGCTGGAACAGGTGGCGAAATTGTTTGATATTTGATGTAAGATACGATAATAATACTCTCCCATTTTATCGGCAATAGGAAGGAGTAACATATGGCACGGGTAACGGTTGAGGATTGCCTTGAAAAGGTGGATAATCGCTTTCTTCTGGTCATGCTGGCCTCGAAGCGGGTCAAACAGCTCTACAAGGGCGCTCATCCCCTGATCGACCCCAAGAATAACCGTCTGGTGGTGACCGCGCTACGCGAGATCGCCGCCGGAAAGGTCAGTTTCGAGATAAGCAAGAGACAGCAGGCCCGCTAAGCAGCCTGAACCGGGGTGGAATCGCACATGGAGCGGTTTCACCCTTTTTGTATCCAATTTCCCCATCTATCCACCCTTTGCAAGCGGTTGAATAACTCAGGTTGTTCAAAAATAGTCAGATCGTCGCATCCGCAGAAGGGCCCGCGGAGGCGTAGCAGGCCTACTCCGCCGAAGCAGCTCTGGCTGCGAAGGCCGGGCGCTACGCCGCACAAAAGGGCCTTCGAGGATGGCGGCGAGATGGCTGTTTTTCAACAACCTCCCAGATGACGGCCCATGATCAGGCTTAACGACATTATCGACAAAGTAACGGCGTACAACCCTGCGGCTGACCTCAACATCATCCGCAAGGCCTACGTCTACTGCGCCAAGGTGCATCAGGGACAGACGCGCCTGTCGGGGGAGCCGTACATCATCCATCCCATGGAAGTGGCCGGCCTGCTGGCCGAGTTGCGCCTGGACGTCCCCAGCATCGTCACCGGCTTTCTCCACGATACCATCGAAGACACCCTCACGTCCTACGACGAACTGGTGGAGATGTTCGGGGAAGAGGTGGCCAAGCTGGTGGACGGGGTCACCAAGATCAGCAAGATCCACTTCAAGACCAAG
>Ga0207857_1000560_pt1 | contig 10110 bp, 6 predicted proteins | sample LuqExpMetageno22_FD_187780 | JGI IMG/M metagenome (GOLD analysis project Ga0207857, IMG submission 187780) | Tropical forest soil microbial communities from Luquillo Experimental Forest, Puerto Rico - Sample 22 (SPAdes) | ecosystem: Environmental > Terrestrial > Soil > Tropical forest ... | reverse complement strand
TCGGGATCCGATACCATGCAAGCCTGATAATCATATAAAAGGCACCTCCTGAATATCGAGGAGGCACGAACTTCCTGATATGCTTTTAAGAGTCCAATCTTTCAAGCTCAGGAGGTGCCTTATGAAACTGTACTGCGGAATCGACCTTCATTCAAGCAACAGCTATTTGGCAATCGTTGATAACACCGGAAAGCGGGTCTTTAAGGAGAAGTCGCCCAATGACATGGCAACAATCCTGCGGGCGCTCGAACCGTATCGAAAGAGGCTTGCCGGCATTGTCGTCGAATCGACCTACAACTGGTACTGGCTCGTTGATGGTCTGATGGCGGAAGGATACGCCGTACACCTGGCGAATCCTTCCGCTATCCAGAAGTACAGCGGCCTCAAGCATGCCGACGACAAGCACGACGCCTTCTGGTTGGCCGAGATGCTGAGACTGGACATCCTGCCGACCGGCTACATCTATCCGAAGGATGAACGGCCGATCCGCGACCTGCTCAGGAAACGAGGTCACTTGGTGTCGTTGAGATCGTCCTTAATGATCAGTCTCCAGAACATCATCACCAGGAATTGCGGCATGAAGATGAAGACCAACGACATGAGGCGTCTGCGCGAAGATCGTGTCCATCCGCTCCTGGCTTCTAACGAGGATCTGGCCCTTGCCGGTCGGGTGAGCAAGGATTCCATTGATTTTATGACCCGGCAGATCCGGGCCATTGAAACGTTCATCGAGAAGAAGCTCGAACTTACGGATGGCTACAGGAACCTCCTGACCATGCCCGGCATCGGCAAGGTCCTGGGTCTGACCATCATGCTTGAAACCGGACCGATAGAACGATTTGCAAAGGTCGGCAACTACGCCTCATATTGCCGGGCGGTTTCCTCGCAATGGACCAGCAACGGCAAGTCCAAAGGCAAGGGGAACAAGAAGAACGGCAACAAGTACCTTTCCTGGGCCTTCTCGGAAGCAGCGGAATTCGCCAGACGTTTCGACGACAAGGCCAGAGCCTATTACAGCCGCAAGCTGAGAAAGAGCAACTTCATGGTCGCCCATGCAGCATTGGCCCACAAGCTGGCGCGGGCGGCCTACTACATCATGCGGGACCAGGCGGTCTTCATCCCGGAGAAGATCTTTACTTAGGAACTGGCTGGAGCGGTGAACCAGCTTGGGTGTTGGTGAAACCATTAGGCCTGATTGGCAGCCGCTCCACCCAGTATTTATACCGGTTATCGACGTCTTTACTGCCCATGCCGTGAGCCACCAAGGGGCTGGTTAACAACCACGAGACCTGAACTACCAATTGGACACGGCCTGGAACCGAAGGTTCTCTGGTCCGCGCAACGCGGAACGGGCTGTTGAACTTCCACCTCTTCTACAACGGCCTTGATCCTGATGGGTGACTGGTGCAGCAAAGGCTGACATCGAAATAGAACGAGATAACGGCAATGGTAACGATGTCGGTGACTATCAACAAGGCCGGGAAAACCTTTTTTCTAGCTGTGAGGAAGTTTGTGCCGTTGACAGCAGCCTTTTAATGGGTGACCCCTTATGACTTTCCCTTATGACTTTCCGCGTTCCCTACTGCCAGTGAATGCACGATACCGGGCAAATATCGACGGCTTCCTGCTGGATGGTTTCTTCACTTGCCCCTTCCGGATCGTAGGCTTCCGCCTTGCCGTTGTCGGCATAGCGAAACACATCCGGCACATTGGAAATACAAAGTCCGCAGCCGATGCATTCATTCTGATCGACGTACACCGTTTTCCCCATGTCTTTTTACCTCCCATAATGATTTTTCGCCTGCGTGAATACTCACGTCAGCTGTCTTTCGGGATTATGGCTTCCCGACCCGGCAAGAGAGAGCTGTAGAATCAAAGCCGGCCCGCCTTCAGGAACAGGATGTTGTTCTCCAGATGTACATGCTTGTGGAGATCCTCCTCGAACTCATCCAGCTTCCGGTAGGTAAGCATGAACGTGTTGCAGACGTCGTCCGGTATCGCGTAGTCATTGGCAAGACGACGGATTTCATGGATGGCGTCGCCGACCTCTTCGTGCTCGCGCTGGAGCCTTGCCAGAGAGTTCCTGATCGTCTCGCGGTCCTCGGCATCCGGCTGGTTGCCGTTCGTTCTGGCGGCTTCGGCCCGCTTGAGCGCCGGGAAGAACACCTCTTCCTCTTCCTTGAGATGCGCAACCATGTCAGTGGCAATCTTCCCGAAGATCTTGGCGATTTGGATAACTTCCGGATGGTGCTCGCCATGCACCGAGGCTATTTTCCGGGCATAGGCGACGATCTGGTCGTCGTTTTCCTTCAGATACACATGATGGGTGTTGACGATGTAGTCGGCAAGGAATGTCAGCGACCAGGCAGAGTAGTTCTGGCTCCGGTCAACCGGTTCATGTTGCAGCGACTCCAGTTCACCCGCCAGCGTCGCAAGCTCGATCCCCTTGTGCTTGCAGGCTTCGGCAACGGGAATCTTGCCGCCGCAACAAAAGTCAATCCCGTGTCTTTCAAAAACCCCCGCAGTTCGATAATCGGCAGCGACAATCTCGCCGATGGTGGTTTCGCCTGTTATTGCAGCTCTCATCGTGAGCTCCTTCTTTCAGATATGTTTTGAAGCAAGCAACGGGGGTCGTGCAACTACAACTATTTCCACAGACAATAACGCGCCCACTCACGATAGAGTTCTCGCCAGTCCTTGCTATAACGCTGCCTGGCAATATCAGCGCCATACTCGGCCGCGCACTTGTCATACCGGGACTGGTGGAGCTCAATTTTGTCGCGAAAGGTCCAAACGGAGCGAAAATCGCAAATACGGTACGAGTTGCTGATTTTGCGGTAAGCGCCGCCGTTCGGAATATGGGCACGCCTCCACCGCGTGCTCCGCCTGATTTTTCTGTTTGCTATCTGCTTGTCAGCCTTCTTCCGTCTGTTTCCGTCCTTGCAGCAGGGGAACTTCTTGTAACTTCCCGACATGGCTTGCCTCCCAGGGGAGGGCCTCAAGTGCCCTCACTAGGAGGACATCCGCAAACAGAAACATACCATCTCCTTTCCACATTACCGTTTCCACACCGTCAGTATACCGTCAAAAATCTTGACGGCCACCTGAGAGTTACAGAAGGGGCAGTGGCACAGAGTATCCGAAACGCCCAATCTCACCTCTATGTACCACATTGCAGCCCAGCATAAAACAAATCGCCGGCCCCGCGCAAGTGTCACGCCACCGGCCATCAGGGGCAGCGACGCCATCACGCGATCCCGTGCGGATCATGACCAGAAATACTCGGAAAACGGTACTGTTACCTTGTCGTGGCGCCAAGCAGCGCCCCGCTAAACCGGGTGAGATAAACGGCTGTACCTATGGGCGTGCCCCCTCATCCCTCATCCCTCATCCCTCATCCCTCATCCCTCATCCCTCATCCCTCATCCCTCAGACCCTCAGACCCTCAGACCCCTCAGACCCATCGCCATCGCCCAAACCCGGACCCCGGCCCCATCCCTCGGACCCCTCTGCTTTCCCGGGTGCCGGGAGGGGAACCAACGGTTTTCCACATGGTTATAAACACCTGTGGATAAGGGACAAAAACGATCCTAAAACATTGCAATCCTCGGCCGGCTGGGGCTCCGGAATTTTTTCCCTCCTTCGCTTGTTGATTGGTTTTTTCCGTTTTGTGTGCTAATTTTTTTCTTTACCCGCGGTCCCCAGCCGCCATGCGCGGCAGGTCGGCCTCAGCCGGCACAAACAGGGGATCGGAGCGGAATTTCACCGGACCAAGGCCAGCCCCATGCCCAGCAAAAAAACGCCATCCCCAGGAACGAGCGGCAAGGGCGCCGCGACCGCCGCCGCGAAAACGCCGGCGCCAGCCACCTCCACGGCCGCCGCCGGGGAAACATCGGCGCCACCCTGCCTCGTCGTGGCCATCGGCGCCTCCGCCGGCGGCCAGGAGGCTCTGGAACAGTTTTTTACCGCCATGCCCGCCGACTGCGGGGTCTCCTTCGTGGTAGTCATGCACCTCCCGGCCGACGGCCCGTCGTTTCTGGCCGAGATGCTGGGGCGCTACACCACCATGGAGGTCGTGACGGCCACCGAGGGGATGCCGCTCGTGCCGAACCGGGTCCAGGTGATCCCGGCCGGCAGGGACCTGACCATCGGCAACGGCCGGCTGCTGCTCCACCTGGCCGACCCGGCGCAACCGCCCCACCACCCCATCGACCGCCTGTTCAACTCCCTGGCCGAGGCAAAGGCACAGGACGGGATTGCCGTGGTCCTGTCCGGTTTCGGCACGGACGGAACGGCGGGGGCCCAGGCGGTCAGCGCGGCCGGGGGCACGGTCATCGTGCAGGAGCCGGCCTCGGCCGGCAGCCCCGCCATGCCCCGAAGCGTCATCGCCGCCGGGGCGGCGGGCTTGGTGCTGCCGGCGGAGGAGATTCCGGCCAAGATCGCAGAAATGGCCCACAGGTCATGCACCCTCTCCCCCCATGCCTGTCATCCCGCAACCCTGGATGAAGATCTGCACGCCATCTTCACCATCGTGAAGGCCAAGACCGGCCACGATTTCAGCGCCTACAAGGCGAACACCGTGGTGCGGCGCATCGAGCGGCGCATGACGGTGAACGACGCGGCGGGGATCGGCAAGTACATCGCCCTCTTGCGGGAAAGCGACCAGGAGGCCCATGCCCTGTGCCAGGACATCCTCATCGGCGTGACGAGCTTCTTCCGCGATCCTGAGGCGTTCGACACCCTGCGCCGGGAGGTCATCCCCCGGCTGTTCGCGGAGCGGGCCCCGGACGACCCGGTGCGGATCTGGCACGCCTGCTGCGCCACCGGCGAGGAGGTCTACTCCATGGCCATGCTGGTCCGGGAATACCTGGACGAGCACCGGCTCGACGCCAAGGTGCAGATCTTCGCCACCGACATCGACGAGGTGGCGGTGGCCCAGGCCCGGGCCGGCTTGTACGACGACGCCGTCGCCGGCCTGGGGGAGGAGCGGCTCAAGACATTCTTCACCGAGGGCAACGGCCACTGGCAGGTGGCGAAATCCCTGCGGGAGATGGTCGTCTTCGCCCACCACAGCCTGATCAAGGACCCCCCCTTCTCGCGCCTCGACCTCCTGGCCTGCCGCAACTTCCTCATCTACCTCAATCCGGACATGCAGAAACGGCTCATCTCCCTGTTCCACCAGGTCCTGAAGCCGGGGGGCGTCCTCTTCCTCGGCAGCGCGGAATCGGTGGGGCACAAGAGCGAGCTGTTCGCAACGCTCGACAAGAAGTGGAAGATCTTCTCCCGCCGGGAGGGGACGCAGCGCGGCGAGCCACCCTTCCCCCTCGCCACGTCGGTCCGACTGCCAGGGAAACAGCGCCCCGGCCGCCTGGCCGGGAGCCGGGAGGTGTCCGCCGATGCCCTGGCCGACCGGTTCCTGGTGGAGCGCTACGCCCCGCCGGGGGTGGTGATCAACGAGAAGTACGAGGTGATCCACACCACCTCCCGGATGGGCCGTTTCCTGGAGGTGCCGGTGGGCGAGCAGAGCCGCGACATCCTGAAGATGGCCCGGGAAGAGCTGCGGCCGGCCCTCCGGGCAGCGCTCTACAAGGCTTTTGCCGACCAGGACGAGGTGACCTTCCGGGGGGTGAAGGTCGGCGCCGCAGCGGATGGGGCGGCGGTCAACATCCTGGTCAGGCAGCTCAACGCCTCTCCGTCGGCCGGAAAGCTGATGATGATCGTGTTCGAGCCGGCCGTCACGCCGGCCGCTCTCCCGCTCTTGTCCGGCGACGAGGAGGCGCCCGGCGACCAAGCCTCGCGGGACCAATTGATCCGCCAGTTGGAAGAGCAGTTGCACATCACCCACGAACAGCTCCAGGCCACCACCGAGCAGTTGGAGAGTTCCAACGAGGGGTTCCTGTCGGCCAGCGAAGAGCTGATGTCCATCAACGAGGAGTTCCAGTCCGCCAACGAGGAGCTCCAGTCCACCAACGAGGAGTTGGAAACCTCTAAGGAGGAGTTGCAGGCCCTGAACGAGGAGTTGGTCACGGTCAACGCCGAATTGCAGGGCAAGGTGGAAGAACTGAACCAAGCCACCGGCAACATGGAGAACCTCCTGGCCACCTCGGGGATCGCCACGATCTTCCTCGACCGCCGGCTGCACCTCAAGGGCTTCACCCCGGCCGCGGCCGCCGTCTTCAACCTGATCCCCGCCGATACGGGCCGCTCCTTCCGGCACTTTGCCGGCAAGATCGACTGGCCCGGCTTCTCCCACGACGCGGAAACCGTCCTGGCGGGGCAGCCCTTTGCCGAACGGGTGGTGACGACCCTGGACAACGAGCGCTGTTACCTGAAGCGCCTCTTCCCCTACCGGACCCCGGAGGGAACGATCGACGGCCTCGTGGTCACGCTCATCGACATCACCGAACGCAAGCGCATGGAGGAGTCGCTGCTAAAGAGCGAGGAACGGTACCGTGGCCTGGTCGAGACCGCCCCGATCGCCATCTTCATCAACCGCGCCAACCGCATCGAGTATGCCAACCAGGCGGCAGCGGACCTGTTCGGGGCCGAAAGCCGCACCGCCGTCATCGGCCGTTCTCCCTACGACTTCGTCCACCCGGAGTTCCACGCCCTCATGACCGAGAGGATCAAGGTGCTCCTGCGCGGCGGCGGCGTACCGCTGGCGGAGACCCGGGTCCTGCGGCCGGACGGTACCGAGCGGTTCGTCGAGGCGGCGGCGGTCACCTTTGTGGACCGGCAGGGTGTCGCCATCCAGGTGATGATGCACGACATCACCGCACGCAAGCAGGCCGAGACCGAGGTGCAGCGCGCCAGGGACGAGTGGGAGCTGACCTTCAACAGCGTCCCCGACCTGATCGCCATCATCGACCACCACCACCGGGTGGTGCGCGTCAACCAGGCCATGGCGGAACAGCTCGGCCGCAGCCCCGAAGAGTGCATCGGCCTGGCCTGCCATGAGGCGATCCACGGGGCGAAGCTGCCGCCGGGGTTCTGCCCCCACAGCCAGACCCTGGCCGACGGCGGTGAGCACCGCGCCGAGGTCTACGAAGAGAGCCTGGGTGGGGACTACCTCGTCTCTACGACCCCTCTCCTGGACCGGGACGGGGGAATGATCGGGTCGGTGCACGTGGCGCGCAACATCTCCGAGCGCAAACGCGCCGAGAAGACGCTGCGGGAGAGCGAGGAGCAGTTCCGCACCCTCGCCGACGCCATCCCCCAGCTCTGCTGGACGGCGAACGCCGACGGCTGGCTAACCTGGTACAACCGGCGCTGGTACGAGTACACCGGTACCACTCCCGAACAGATGGAAGGATGGGGATGGCAGTCGGTCCACGACCCCGGCGTGCTGCCGCAGGTCATGGAACAGTGGCAGGAGTCGATCGCTACCGGCAAGCTGTTCGACATGGTGTTCCCGCTCCGGGGCGCGGACGGCCTGTTCCGTCCCTTCCTCACCCGGGTGATGCCGGTGTGCGACCATGAGGGGAGGATCGTCCGCTGGTTCGGCACCAATACCGATATCTCCGAGCAGCGCAGGGCCGAGGAGGCGCTGCGCCAGTCGGAAGAACGGTATCGGACGTTGTTCAACACTCTGATGGAAGGATTTTGCATCGTCGAAGTGCTGTTCGACGCGGACGCGCGCCCCATGGATTACCGTTTCCTGGAGATCAATGCCGCGTTTGAGACGCAGACCGGCCTGAAGGGCGCACAGGGGAAGTGGATGCGCGAGCTTGCTCCGGAGCATGAGGCCCACTGGTTCGAGATCTACGGAAAGGTCGCCCTGACGGGCGAATCCGTGCGCTTCGTAAACGAAGCGAAAGCGTTGAATCGTTGGTACGATGTTCATGCTTACCGGGTCGGTGGACCGGACAGCCGCAAGGTCGCCATCCTTTTCAACGACATCACCGAGAGCAGGCGGGCGGTGGAGGCGCTGCAACTGGCGAAGGAGGCGGCCGAGGAGGCCACCCGGACCAAGAGCCGGTTCCTGGCCAACATGAGCCACGAACTGCGCACCCCCATGACCGGCGTCCTCGGCATGCTCGACCTCGCCCTTTCCGGCAGCCTGGAGGCGGAGCAGCGGGAATTCATCGACGCGGCCCGCACCTCGGCCGGCTCCCTGCTCCGAATCCTGAACGACATCCTCGACCTGACCAAGATCGAGGCTGGCAAGCTGTCCATCGACCCGAAACCGTTCCCGGTCCGGGAATGCGTAAGGAACACAGTCAGCATCCTGCTCCCGGCGGCACGAAACAAGGGGATCGGCCTGACCTTCACCGTGGCCGACGCGGTGCCGGATATCCTGACCGGCGACCAGACCCGGCTCAGTCAGGTCCTGACGAACCTGGCCGGCAACGCGGTCAAATTCACCGAGTCGGGCGCGGTGGAGATCCGCGTCACCACGGACGCCCGCGCCGCCGGGGGCAGCCGGGAGGTGACCTTCGCCGTCGCCGACACCGGCATCGGCATCCCGGACACCAAGAAGAACCTCCTCTTCCGCGAATTCAGCCAGGTTGACGATTCCCATTCCCGCATCCACGGCGGCACCGGCCTGGGGCTGGCCATCAGCAAGGAGATCGTGGAGCGCATGGGGGGTAAGATCACCTTCATGAGCGAGGAGGGAAAGGGCAGCACCTTTTTCTGCCGCATCCCGTTCGTCGAGGCGGAAGCGGGGCACGACGCAGACCCCGCGCCGGAGTCGGCGGAGCAGGCCGGGACGGCCCCCAGCGCCGGAGAAGCGGCAAGCCCGCGCCTCCTCCTTGCCGAGGACGACCAGACCATCAGGAAGATACTCGGGGTGATGCTTCAACGGACCAATTACGAGATCGACATTGCCGAGAACGGGCAGAAGGTAGTCGAGATGTGGGAAACCGGGGAGTACGACCTGATCCTGATGGACGTGCAGATGCCGCGCATGAACGGCTTCGAGGCCACCGGCGCCATACGCGGGAAGGAACGCGACCGCGGCGGCCATATCCCCATCATTGCCATGACGGCCCATGCCCTCAAGGAGGACGAGGAGCGATGCCTCGCCGCCGGCATGGACGCCTACATCTCCAAGCCGATCGACTTCAACGCCTGCCGGAAGCTGATCGGGGAAACCCTCAAAAAGGCGGCGCTCCACAACCGGGAGCGGTAGCAGGCTGCCGGGAAGGGAACTCCGGCCATAACCCCCTGGTACACGGCCAACAGTCAGCCCCCACTGTTGGCCTTTTCCGTTCCCTGCGTCTTCCCCTCCCCGCAGCCCCCGCCGATGCCCCCCGTGGCCGTTTGCCGTCTTGACACATGCATTTAATTTAAAATAATGATAACGTGTTAATCACAGCTTGCCCGACATGGTCCCGGCGGCCGAGGAACATACCCTGCAAGGAGGGTGCACCATGCACGATGATGTGAAACTGAGTACCAGCGATGTCCATATCCTCAATATTTGCCGCAAGATCGAGGAAACATGCGCCCAACTGTACCACTATTTCGCCCGGCTCCATGGGGACACGCCCGAGGCCGGCGCACTATGGGAAAAGACCGCGCAGGAGGAGGAAAACCACGCCGAGCAGTTTCGCCTGGCGTACCGCCTCCATGGCAGCGGAATGGAATCACTGAACCTCGACATCCGCAAGGCCGACGCCCTGCATGGGAAGATTCTGGCCGCGTACGAGGCGGTGCAACAGACGCCGCCACCCTTTAAAGAGGCGTTACGCTTTGCGATCAAACTGGAGCAGTCCATGGCCGATTACCATATGGCCACCGTTGCGAATTTCAGGGAAAAGAGCCTGGCGCGCCTGTTCACCTCCATGATGAAGTGCGACAACCAGCACATCGGCATGCTGGAGCAGGCGTTGAAAGAGCTGGAGGCAGCCGGCTAGACGGCCGGAGGGGACGAGGCGTGCTTCCGGGGAGCGCCTCCAGGCCCTGCTGGAGCCACAGGGCCTGAAGATGCTCCGGTTTCCTCCCGAGAAGGCCTACATAGCGGGAGGGTCGCCGGCCGGCAGGGACGACAGGTCGTTGCCGGTGAAGATCCTGTCGATATCGAGGATCATGACGAACCGGTTGTCGTGTTTGCCCATGCCCTTGATGAAGGCGGTGTCGAGGTGCGTGCCGATGTGGGGGGCCGCC
>Ga0207857_1000558_pt1 | contig 10112 bp, 8 predicted proteins | sample LuqExpMetageno22_FD_187780 | JGI IMG/M metagenome (GOLD analysis project Ga0207857, IMG submission 187780) | Tropical forest soil microbial communities from Luquillo Experimental Forest, Puerto Rico - Sample 22 (SPAdes) | ecosystem: Environmental > Terrestrial > Soil > Tropical forest ... | reverse complement strand
GACGAGCGCCTGATCAGGCCGTGGACCTCGTAGCCCTTGCCGAGCAGGAGCTCGGCGAGGTAGCTGCCGTCCTGGCCGGTGATCCCGGTGATGAACGCGCGTCGTCGCGCCGTGTCCGTGCCCACAGCCTCGCTGCCGCCTTCCGTCGGTGTGCCTCTGGCTGCTCGCCGGAGGCGGTTGTCGATCCTAGCCGCGGGGACTCAGGCGTTTGCCGCCGACGTCGGCGGAGCCCGGGCGTCTCACCGTGCGGCGTTCCCGGACGCCCGTCAGACGACGACCGGCGCGGCGAGCTCGTCGACGATTGCCGGGGCGCCCCGGGCATCGACCCTTGCCGTAGTCGTCGGCCTCAGCGAGCGCCACGCGGCCCAGGCGAGGATCGCGATGGGGATCGCATAGATCGCCACGGCGCTGGTGTATCCGAGGGGCGAGGACCACGCGGGCGAGCTGGTGACGAGCGAGTTCGGGTACCCGACGCTGTAGCGGCGCATCGCCCACCAGAAGGCCATGAGGTGTCCGACCGCGATGGCGGGGACGGCGATCCAGCGGACCATCCTGCGCACCAGCTCGTCGAACGGCCCCGCGACGGATGTCAGGGCGATGGCCGCGACCATGGGCACTCCGACCGCGGCCGGGAGGGTGTAGCGCCCCTGCCAGATGAGCCCCATGCTCGACGCGGTCGGGATGAGGAGCGCCATCGGCACGACGATCACCGCGACCACGCTGAGGAGGAGCGCGGCCCGCACCCGACGGCTCGACACCGCCGCGATGGCGACCGTGAGCAGCGTGCCCACGACGACGGTCCATGCCAGGACGGTCACCGACGGGCTGGGCGTATCGAGCCAGCCGAAGTTGCCGATCATCTCGAGGAAGTAGCCGTACGTCTGTGTCACCACGCGCCGCACGACGCGCAGCGGCGAGGCGTACTGGGCGAACTGGTGGCCGCCGGGGACGCCCTCGCCGTGGGTCACGACCCAGGCGGTGGCGACGACGCCGGCTGCCGCGGCCACGCCGAGGACCCAGCGGATGGCTCGCAGGCCCCACAGCGCCCGCAGGCGCCCCTTGGGTGCGAGCACGAGCGCGACGACCGCGATCACCAGCGCCCACACCGGACCCGACGTGCGGGTGTTGATGAGCAGAGCCCCAGCGACGGCGGCCTGCACGACGGCGCCACGCCGTGGGGCGCCCACCGAGCGGGCGAGCGCGAGGCACGCGGCCCAGAAGGCAAAGGCGGACGAGATCTCGAGCGCCTGCGGGTTGACCATCGAGCCCATGAACAGCGTCATCGGCGTGAGGGCGGCGATGGCCGCCCAGGTCCAGGCGGCCTTCACCGTGACGGTCCGCAGGCGGTACAGGCCCCAGACGAAGAGCGCGGAGGAGATGACCACGGAGACGAGCCGCATCGCGTACATGGCGGGCACCGCGGACAGGAAGCGGGACGGCCACCCCACGAGCGCGTAGTAGAGCGGCGGGTACTGGCCGGCGAAGGTGTTGACCGCGACCGTCTGCCCTGTCGCCGGCGGCACCGGCTTCATGCAGGACGCCGGCTGCTGGCCGAGGTGCTCGTAGCAGGTCGGCAGCTTGCTCGCCGCGACGTAGTCGGAGGGCAGCTGGACGGTCGCCGCGGGGCCCAGCGCGTACGGGTCGGAGTGGTCCTGGCCGGGTGTGGACCCTAGCTGGCCTCGGGCGACCGCCGCGGCGCGGACGACGTGCGACGGCTCGTCCGGCGAGGCCATCGGCGGCATCGACACCGACCAGATCCCCTGCATCACCGCGAGGGCGAGCCCGAGAGCCACCCACCCGAGCGCCAGCCGGGCGCGGGTGGGCGACGGACGTGAACCCATGGGTAGCGGCTCTCCTCACCGAGTTCGCTCTGCTTTCGGATGGTCGCAGACCAGGGGAGTTTAGGCGTGTTGGCTGTACGTCGGGATCAACCGCAAGGCAACGCCGACGCAGGCCGACGTGCCGTCACGCCCCCGAGGGGCGAGAGTGCAGGTGTGAAGGTCTTCGTCCAGATCCCCTGCCTCGACGAGGAAGAGACGCTCGGCGCCGTCCTCGACTCGATCCCGGATCGCATCGACGGCGTCGACGAGCTCGAGGTCCTCGTGATCGACGACGGCTCGTCCGACCGGACCGCCGAGGTCGCGGACGCGCACGGCGTGAAGCACATCGTCCGGCACACCCGCACCGCCGGGCTGGCGCGGTCCTTCCGTGACGGGATCGACTACGCGCTCGAGCACGGCGCCGACATCGTCGTGACCACCGACGGCGACAACCAGTACCCGCAGGAGCGGATCCCCGACCTCGTCGCCCCGATCCTCGCCGGCGAGGCGGACATCGTCATCGCCGACCGGCAGACCTGGGCGATCGACCACTTCTCGTCGTTCAAGAAGCTCATGGAGCGCGTCGGCAGCCAGGTGGTCAACGTCGCCGCCGACACGAACCTCCCGGACGCCCCGTCGGGCTTCCGCGCCTACTCCCGCTCCGCCCTGCTGCGCCTCAACATCGTGACGGACTTCAGCTACGCGATGGAGACGATCATCCAGGCCGGTCACAAGCGGCTGAGGATCGCCAGCGTGCCGGTGGAGACCAACCCCAAGACCCGGGAGTCGCGGCTCTTCGACAACGAGTTCCAGCACATGAGCCGCTCGGGGTCGGCGATCGTCCGGTCGTACCTGATGTACAAGCCGTACGGCGTCTTCGTCACGCTCGCGACGGTGTTCGGGGTCCTCGCCGCGATCCCGATGGTCCGGTTCGTCGTGCTCTGGCTGCTCCATCCCGAGCACACCGGCAACGTCCAGTCCCTGATCTTCGGGGCGATCATGTCCGTCGCCGCCCTGCTCTCCCTCGCCCTCGGCGTCCTCGCGGACCTCCTGCGGACGAACCGGAGGCTCCTGGAGGACCAGCTGGAGCGGCTCAAGGAGATCCAGTTCCGCCGGTGAGCGCCGACGATCGTCCCGGTGACCGCGTCCCGGTGCTGCTGGCGACCGGCACGTACGACTCCGACGCCCACCCACGGGTCCGCGTGCTGGTCGAGGGCATGCGGGCGCTCGGGTGGCGGGTCGACGAGGTCGTCGAGCCGCTGCGGCTGCCCACGTCAGAGCGCGTGAGGATCCTCGAGCACGCCGCCGCGCTGCCGAGGCTCGCGGCGGCGATCGGCCGGGCGTGGTGGCGGCTGGTCCCGCGGCTGAGACGGAGGATGCGCACCGGCGCGAGGCCCGACGCCGTCCTCGTCGGGCACCTCGGGCACTTCGACGTCGGGCTGATACGCGCGCTGTGCCGGCCCGCGCCGGTGGTGCTCGACTACCTGGTCTCCGGGACGGGCACCGCGGTCGACCGCCGCGTCGGCGGGTCGATCAAGCCGCGCCTGCTCGCGGCGCTCGACCGGTTCGCCCTCGGGCGCGCGGACGTCGTCCTGGTCGACACGGACGAGCACCTGGCGGAGCTGCCGCCGGCCGTGCGGCCGTGGGCGGTCGTCGTCCCGGTCGGGGCCGACGAGCGATGGTTCGCCGCCGGGCGCACGACGAACGAGGAGCGGCGCGACGGCCCGCTGTCGGTCGTCTTCTACGGGCTGTTCACCCCGCTCCAGGGCACGACGACGATCGCCGAGGCGCTCCGGCTGCTCGACGGGGCAGTCGAGGTGACGATCGTCGGCGGGGGCCAGGACGAGGCCGCGGTGGATCGCCTGCTGCGCGGCGTGCCCGGTGTCCGGCGCCTCCCGTGGGTGCCGGCCGACGAGCTGCCCGCGCTGGTCGCGCGTCACGACGTGTGCCTCGGGATATTCGGGACGACCGACAAGGCCTTGCGGGTGGTGCCGACGAAGGTGTTCCAGGGCGCCGCCGCCGGGTGCGCCGTCGTCACGGGGGACGCGGCGCCGCAGCGGCGCGCGCTCGGGGACGACGCGGTGTTTGTGCCGGTCGGTGATGCGGCGGCGCTCGCGGCCGCGCTGCGCGGGCTGGCGGCGGACGACGAGCGGCTGGCGCGCCTGCGCCGTGCAGCGCGGACCCTGGCCGAGGCTTCGTTCATGCCCGAGCAGGTGGTGCGCGATCTGGACGCCCGGCTGCGCCCGGCGCGGGTGGCGACGGCTCCGTGACGAAGGTGCTCGACGCGGTGAGGTCCCCGTGGGTTCGTCGTGCCTTCGTCGCGGTCGCCCTCGCAGGCGTCGCCTACGCGATCTGGCGCGACTGGGGCCCGATCACGCTCGCCCTCCGGCGACTCCCGGTGGCGAACGTGCTGGCGGCCCTCGGGGTGGGCGTCCTGTACATCGTCTGCACCATGGTCAGCTGGCGCGCCGTGCTCACGGACCTGGGGTCGAAGCTGCCCTTCCGCGCGGCGTCCGAGCTCTTCTTCATCAGCCAGCTCGGGAAGTACGTCCCCGGCGGTGTGTGGCACATGGTCGCCGCGAGCGAGCTCGGCCTGGACCGCGGGATCCCGCGCCGCCGGTCGCTGAGCGCCGTCGCCGTGTCCGTCATGGTGGGGGTCGCGGCGGGGCTCGTGGCCGCGGTGCCGATGGTCACCGTCCGCTCGGTCCCCGGCGGGGGCTGGGTCTGGGTGGCGCTACCCGTGGCGGTGGTGCTGCTGGCGCCGCCCGTGCTCAACCGGCTGCTCGCGCTCGCGATGCGCCTGGTGAGGCTCGATCCCCTCGAGCACCCGATGACGACGCGGGGCATCACGGCCTCGGCGGGGTGGGCGCTGCTCGGTTGGGGCGTCGTCGGCGTCCAGGTGTGGCTGCTGGGGGTCGGCCTGGGCCTCGATCGCTCGGTCTCATCGCTGCTGCTGGTGATCGGCGCCTACGCGATCGCCTGGATCGTCGGGTTCGCCGTCGTCGTGGCGCCCGCCGGCCTCGGTCTGCGGGAGCTCGTGCTCGGGGTCCTCCTGGCGGCGTCCCTTCCTGCCGGATCGGCCGTCGTGCTCGTGCTCGTCACGCGCCTGCTGCAGACGGTCGTCGACGTCGCGCTGGCCGGCGCCGGGTACGCCTCGAGCCGTCGCGCCTCGGCGTCCCAGCGGGCGTCGGCGTAGCGCCGCTGCCAGCTCAGCCAGCGAGCCTGCCGACCGCCACGATGCCGGGCCCGCGGTCGGTGCGAGTCCCCTGCCACGCCACGAAGGGGGCGGACGCTAGCCGCCGCAGCGTCCCCATCGCCGGGCTGCGCGCCTGCCGCTGCCGGCCGGAGCTCTCGGTCCGCTCGGCCATCGGTGCGTGCGGGTCGCCGCGCCTGCGCGCGAGGACGTTGCGGGCGCCCTCGAGCGCGTAGCCGAACGGGTAGCCGTAGTGCGCGACGTCGATCGGCTCGACGCCCGCGGCCCGGAGCACCGCGGCGATGCCGTCGCGCGAGTAGCGGCGGTAGTGGCCGACCATCTCGTCCCACGCGCCGAAGCGCTCGGGCTCGGCGGGCACCGAGACGACGACGAGGGCGCCCGGCGCGGCCAGGCGGCACCACCGGCGCAGCTCGCGGGCGGGCTCCGGCAGGTGCTCGAGCACCTCGAACGCGCACAGCAGCTGCGCCGAGCCCTCGGGAAGGTCGTCGTCCGAGGGGACGACCGTGCCCGACCACGGCGCGACGCGGTCGCGGGCGACGGTGGCCGAGCCCGCGTCCGGCTCGACGCCGACGTAGGTTGCGTACGACGACGCCAGGCGGGCGCCGAAGGCGCCCAGCCCGCACCCGAGCTCGACGACTGTCGTGTCGCGCTCGCGCGGCAGGCGCGGCGCGACCGCGGCCCAGCGCATCGTCGCCCACCAGGTCAGCGGGGGCAGCGGGTTCGCCTGGGTTGGCACGGCTGCACGCTAACGTCCGCCGTCCCCGGCGGCGCGCCCACGCCACTCTTCAGTTTCCTGAGCACCACGTCGCGATTCACGACCCAACATTCAGGAAACTGACAGGTGGGGAGGGCAAGCCCCGCGGGCGGGAAGGGCCGCCACATGATTACCGTGGCGCGTGGCCCAGCAAGTGGTGCAGGTAAGCGACGAGGTCGCGCCCCGGCACGCCACGCCAACGGGGCGGCAGGATCGCCCCTGGCTTCGCCTCCTGGTCGAGCTGCCGGACCGCCTCCCGGTCGTTCTCGGCTGCCTGGCGCTGCCCGCGCTGGGCGGGACGCTCGTCGGCCAGTTCCGCCCGTTCGTCGTGCTGCCCGCCTGGGCGCTGCTCGTCGCGCTGACCTGGCGCTGGGTGCCCGCTGCGCCGCAGGGCAGCCGCGCGGGGCCGGTCGTCGGCCTCCTCGGCCTCGTGGGCGCGTGGAGCGCCTGGGGTGTCGCCGCGTCCGGCGAGTACGTCGTCGTGAACCGCGATCCCGGGTTCCTCACGCTCAAGGCCTGGTGGCTCGCCGGGCACGCGTCGGCGCAGATCCCGGTCGGCTCGGCGCTGCAGGGGGCCGTCGGCGGCGCCAGCGCTCAGACCGACGGCTTCACCCTCCACGGGGACGCGCTCCTCGCGCAGGGCAACAGCACACTGCCGGCGGTGCTCGCCGCGGTGGGGTGGGCGGGCGGGCCGCCGGCCGTCGTGTGGGCGAACGTGCTGGTGGGGGCGGTGGCGCTCGTCGCCGTGTACGCGGTGGCGCGCCGGCTCGTCGGGCCCTGGTGGTCGCTGCTGGCGGCCGCGGGGGTGGCGGTGGCGCTGCCCATGCTGGCGTTCACCCGCTCGGCGTACACGGAGCCCCTGGTCATGGCGCTGACGTTCGGTGGGGTGGCGGTGCTCATGGGCGCCCGCGCGCGCCCCTCGGCCGGCGGGTTCGCGCTCGCCGGCGGCATGGTCGGCGCCGCCGCGGCCGCGCGGATCGACGGCGCCCTGGTGATCGACGGGGCGGCGCTCGGGCTGGCCTGCGTGGTGCTGGCCGCGCCGCTGGCCGACGAGCGCCGGCGCCTCGCCCGCTACGCGGCCGTCGCCCTCGCGGTGATGGGCCTCGTCTCCGCGCTGGGGCTGGTCGACCTCGCGGCGCTCTCGCCGTCCTACCTGGCCGACCTGGCCCACCAGCTGACGACCCTGCTGGGCGGCAGCGCCGTGCTGCTCGTCGTCGTCGCGGCGGTGCTGGACTCCCGGCTGCGGGACGTCGTCAGAGGACTCATCGCGCGGAACCTCCCGCGCCTGTCCCTCGTCGCGCAGTGGCTGGTGATCGCCGCGTTCGTCGTCCTCGTGTCGCGGCCGCTGTGGCTCACCGCGCACGGGAGCGCCCCGGGCAGCGACACCGCGGTGGCGGTCGCCACGCAGCAGGCCGCCGAGGGCCTGCCGGTCGACGGCACCCGCACGTACGACGAGCAGACGATCACCTGGATCGCCTGGTACATCGGGTGGTCCACGGTGATCGCCGCGGCCGTGGGCGCCGTGCTGCTCGTGCGGCGCGTCGTGGACCGCCGCGACGTCGCCGGGGCCGTGCTGGCGTGCATGGCCGTCGCCGGGTCGGCCCTCTACCTCGTCGCGCCCGCCATCACGCCGGACCAGGTCTGGGCCGTGCGCCGGCTGCTGCCCGTCGCACTGCCCTCGGCCGTGGTGCTCGCGGTCCTGGCGGTGGCGGCGGCGTGGGCGCAGCGCGCGTGGCCGTGGCGCCTCCCCGCCGCGATCGTGGCGGTCGGCATGCTCGTCGTCCCGGCGGCGACGTGGTTCCCTGTGGCGGCCCACGGCGAGCTGGACGGTCAGATGCAGCTCGCCCAGGCGACGTGCACGGCGATCCAGCGCAGCGGGGCGCAGCGCGTCGTCTGGGTGAGGTCGGCGCCGTGGGGCTACCTGGCGACGCTCCGCGTCGTGTGCGGCGTCGACGTGGTGGAGATCTCCTCCAAGCCGTCGGAGGTCCAGCTCGCCCAGATCGAGGACGCGTGGGGGGACCAGCCCGTCGTGGTCCTCTCCCTGGTGCCCCAGGACCTCGAGTTCGGCGATGAGGTGCCGCCCGTGGTCCCGAAGGTGACGAGCACCGAGTGGGCCCGCCGGATCTCCGGGCCGCCGGCGTCGATCGTCAGCCGGGACGAGGCGGTGTGGGCCGGGCTGCTGGGCCCCGGCGGCGAGCTGGTCCCGGTGACCGGGACCGCTACGCCGTGACGCGCTCCGTCGCGACCAGCCGCGCCCTCCGCTCGTCGTCCGCCCGCAGCTGGTCGGCGTAGCCGCCGCCGACGAGCACCACCGAGCCGCCGGCGGCCAGGGTGTCCAGCACGCCGCGCAGCAGCCCGTCGAGCGGGCCGGCCGTCCCGTCGAGGAGCACGCGGCCCTCGGGGCCCCGGGGCCGCACCAGGTCGGCGTAGGTCGCGGTTCCTGACGGCCCGTCGAGCGCCGTTGCCTCCGGATCGGTCGCGGGCACATACCCCAGCGCGTCGCCGTAGGCCAGCACGGTCGAGCCGTCGATCACGCCGTCGGGTAAGGGATCGGGGAACGAGCGCGCCAGCGCCGGGAGCGCCACGGCGACGACCCCGCTCCGGCCGGCGTACGACGACGGCGACGTGGTGAGCACCGCGTCCGCCTCGTCGTGCGCCCCGACGACGACGCACGCCCCGACGCGCCACGCGGCGAGGCCCCAGACGACGGCTCGCCAGTGGCCGGGGAGGTCGACGAGCACCCGGTACCCTGGCCCGGCGTCGAGCTCCTCGACCAGCAGATTCGCGGACTTCGACAGCCACTGCGCGAGCGCCGGGCCGGTCAGCTCGACCCGCTCGCCGGCGTCTCCGTACCAGGTCAGCACGGGTCGCGGGGAGCGGGTCAGGCGGGCGTGGATCTGGGTCAGCGAGGCGTCCGTCACGCGACCAGCCTAAGTTCACCCATCCGGACGAAGCGGATATCACGGCCCGGCTTGACGCACGCGAACGACACGCGTGTAATTCCCTAAACGCAACTTCGTTGCGGAGCCCACACAAGCCCACACCGAGCAGCACAGAGCCCGAGAGAACGTACGGAGGCACCCATGTGGAACCTGCTCGACGACGACGAGGGGATCCCGTCCGAGGCTCGGACGCCGGCGCCTGCGCCCACGGGTAACGTCCTGCCGCTCTTCGCGGCCGTGGACGAGGACGAAGGCCTGCTCTCGTGGCAGGAGCGCGCCCTGTGCGCCCAGACCGACCCCGAGGCCTTCTTCCCCGAGAAGGGCGGCTCGACGCGCGAGGCGAAGAAGGTGTGCACGCAGTGCGAGGTCCGGGCCGAGTGCCTGGAGTACGCGCTGGCGAACGACGAACGGTTCGGCATCTGGGGCGGGCTGTCGGAGCGCGAGCGGCGCAAGCTCAAGCGCCGTGTCGTCTGAGTTTCACAGCGAACGGATCGGCTCTCGGGGAGTGTCGCAGCCCGGACCGGCGCCGGGCCCGGCCGATGATGGCGCGGTCATGACCGACACGCTCTCCACCCCGGCACCCCCCACGAGCGCGTCGTCCGGACTCCCCGTGACGGCGCCGGTGACGGCCGTCGTCGTCACCGCCGGGCTCACCCGGTACCTCCCGACGACCCTCGCGGCCCTCGCGGTGCAGACGCGCCGCCCGGTGCGCGTGCTCGTCGTCGACGTCGGTGGGCCCGACGGCGTGCCGGCCCTCCTCGACGAGGTGTTCGCCGCCGCACCGCCCGGTCCGCAGCCCCGGCTCACGCGCACCACAGCGTCCGGCGTCGCCAGCTTCGGCCGTGCCGTCAGCGCCGGCCTGGCCACGATGGACCTTGCGCTCACCGAGCCGGCCACGCCGTGGGTGTGGCTGCTGCACGACGACAGCGCGCCGGCCCCCGACGCTCTGTCCGAGCTGGTGCGGGCCGTGGGCCGCGCGCCCTCGGTGGTGCTGGCCGGCAGCAAGCAGCGGACGTGGACCGATCCCGAGCGGCTGCTCGAGGTGGGCCTGCGGACCACGCCGTGGGGCCGGCGGATGACGGACGTCGAGCCGGGCGAGCTCGACCAGGGGCAGCTCGACGGCCGCACCGACGTGCTTGCGGTCGGGCTGGCGGGCGCGCTGGTGCGCCGCGACGTGTGGGACGCGCTGCGGGGCCCGGACCCGGCGCTGGGGGAGTTCGGCACCGGCCTCGACCTGTCGCGGCGGGCCCGGCTGGCCGGGCACCGCGTGATCGTCGTGCCCTCGGCCGTGGTGCGCCACGCCCAGGCGACGTTCAACGGCCTGCGGGGCTGGACCGGATCGGCGGAAGACGGCGACGGCGAGGACGGCGTGGTCGACGCCG
>Ga0207857_1000555_pt1 | contig 10141 bp, 7 predicted proteins | sample LuqExpMetageno22_FD_187780 | JGI IMG/M metagenome (GOLD analysis project Ga0207857, IMG submission 187780) | Tropical forest soil microbial communities from Luquillo Experimental Forest, Puerto Rico - Sample 22 (SPAdes) | ecosystem: Environmental > Terrestrial > Soil > Tropical forest ... | reverse complement strand
CGCCGGCCCCGTCCGTGGGCGTGCACGTGGCCGTGTCGCCCGGCGACCACCGCGACCAAGTCGTCGAGGCCCTTGTCGGCCTCGGCTGGCAGGCGAAGACGGCGCAGGACGCCGTGTCGACCGTCCTCGACGGCAGCACGGAGCCGGTCGGAGCGGGCGAGGTCGCCGGCCTGCTGCGCGCGGCGCTGCGGACGCTGGGCGGTGCGCGTGGCTGAGGACCTGGACGACGAGCCGGTCGTCACCGAGCGGTTCGGCGCCGAGAGCCTGGTCCGGCCGTCGGCGGACGACCTCGAGCGCGCCGCGGAGGCGGCGCTGCGGCCGCGGCGCTTGTCCGAGTTCGTCGGGCAGCGCGTGGTGCGCGAGCAGCTCTCGCTGGTCCTGCAGGCCGCCGCCGGCCGCAACCGCCCGCCGGACCACGTGCTGCTGTCAGGCCCGCCCGGCCTGGGCAAGACGACCCTCGCGATGATCATCGCGGCCGAGCTCGGCACGTCCCTGCGCGTGACCAGCGGGCCCGCGATCCAGCATGCCGGCGACCTCGCGGCCGTGCTGTCCTCGCTCGAGGAGGGCGAGGTGCTGTTCCTCGACGAGATCCACCGGCTGGCCCGCCCGGCGGAGGAGCTCCTCTACGTGGCGATGGAGGACTTCCGCGTCGACGTCGTCGTCGGCAAGGGAGCCGGCGCCAGCGCCATCCCGCTCACGCTGCCGCCGTTCACGGTGGTGGGCGCGACCACCCGTGCCGGCCTGCTGCCCGCGCCGCTGCGCGACCGGTTCGGCTTCACGGGTCACCTGGACTTCTACGCGACGGACGAGCTCGAGCGGGTACTCGTCCGCTCCGCGGGTCTGCTGGGGGTCGACCTCCACGGGGACGCCGCGGCCGAGATCGCCTCACGCTCGCGCGGCACGCCTCGCATCGCGAACCGGCTGCTGCGCCGCGTGCGCGACTGGGCGGAGGTGAAGGGCGACGGCCGCCTCGACCTCGACGCCGCGCGGCACGCCCTCGAGGTGTTCGAGGTGGACGCCCGGGGCCTGGACCGGCTGGACCGGGGCGTCCTCGAAGCGCTCTGCACGCGTTTCGGCGGCGGTCCGGTGGGGCTGACGACGCTGGCTGTGGCCGTGGGGGAGGAGCCGGAGACCGTCGAGACGGTCGCGGAGCCGTTCCTCGTCCGGGAGGGTCTCGTCGGCCGCACGCCGCGGGGCCGCGTGGCGCTGCCGGCCGCGTGGGTGCACCTCGGCCTGGTCCCGCCCACGCCGCAGGACACCCTCTTCGGCTGAGAGCGGGGAACCCGGGCGGGACGTCGCGCGTTGGAGGGACCGATCCGTACGCCTAGACTTCACCGGGCACCTCGACACGCCAAGGAGAACCGAACCTCGCCATGGGCAGCAACACAGTCATCTGGGTCATCCTCATTGCACTGCTTGGCGTCATGTGGTTCATGTCCCGGCGCTCCCGGCAGCAGCAGCAGAAGGCGCAGGAGTTCCGGAACAACCTCAAGCCCGGCGACGACGTCATGACCCATTCGGGCATGCTCGGCACGGTCGTCGAGGTCGAGGGCGACAACATCACCCTCGAGTCGGGGCCCGGCAGCCGCAGCCGCTGGATCCGCGCCGCCATCGCCAAGATCATCGAGCCGACCACTGAGGTCGCCGACGTGGACGACGAGGCCGAGGACGAGGACGACGAGTACTACCGGGGCGACGACATCGAGGTCCCCGACGACCTCTCGTCGCTCGACGAGTCGCGCAAGGGCGACGACGAGGACGACAAGAACACGAAGTAACCGCGCGGCCCGGGCACGCTGCCAGGGCCTCCATCCCACCGACGGCGGTGTCGTCGGTGCGTGCACGAGAGAGATCTGACGTTGGCCGCTCCGACAACCCGGCGCCATCCGGTGCGCACGCTCGTGACATTGGGCGTCGTCATCGTGCTCATGGCAGCCGCGATCGCCGCGGGGATCCAGTGGTCCAAGGCGACCGCTACCCCCAAGCTCGCCCTCGACCTCGAGGGTGGCACCGAGATCATCCTCACCCCCGTCCCCGAGGCGCAGACCACGGGGCAGGTGACCTCCTCGACGATCAGCCAGGCGATCGGCGTCATCCGCCAGCGCGTCGACGCGTCCGGCGTGTCCGAGGCGCAGATCACCAGCCAGGGAAGCGGTGCGTCGGCGAAGATCGTCGTCTCGCTGCCCGGCACGCCGTCGCAGGACACGGTCAACCTCGTGACGAAGTCGGCGCAGATGGAGTTCCGCCCGGTGCTCCAGCAGGGCACCAGCACGGGACCCACGCCGACGCCCACCGCGACGTCGACGGACGCGGGCGCCACGCCGGCGCCCACCGCGACGGGTGCGGCCGCAACCCCTGAGGCGAGCGCGACCGCGTCCGCCGCGGCCGGCGCCGCGGCCACCGCCGCCCCCACCCCGACGCCGAGCCCGACCTCCACGGCCGCGGCGGGTGCCGGCCCGAGCAGCCCGAGCGACGCCGCGTTCTACGTGACCCCCGAGGTGCAGAAGGCGTTCGACAACCTCGACTGCACCAACCAGAAGAACCGCACCGGCGGCGTGAACGGCCCCGCGAACCAGGCCTTCGTCACCTGCTCGCAGGACCTGAACGATCCGACCAAGTTCATCCTCGGCCCGGTCGAGCTCGAGGGTCGCCACATCTCCGGCGCGAGCTCGGGCCTCAACCAGCTGCCGAACGGCACCACCGGCACCGACTGGGTGGTCAACCTCAAGCTCGACGGCCAGGGCACGACGCAGTTCGCCACGACGACCACCCGTCTGGTCGGCGAGACCGCGCCGCAGAACCAGTTCGCCGTCGTCCTCGACGGCCTGGTGGTCTCGGCCCCGCGGGTCAACGAGATCATCCCGAACGGCCAGGCCGTGATCTCCGGGTCGTTCACCCGGAACTCCGCCGCGACGCTCGCCAACCAGCTGTCGTTCGGTTCGCTGCCCGTGAGCTTCCAGGTGGAGAGCCAGCAGCAGATCTCGGCGACGCTGGGCTCGGAGCAGCTGCAGAAGGGCCTCCTGGCCGGCCTGATCGGCCTGATCCTGGTCGTCATCTACTCGCTGATCCAGTACCGCGCGCTGGGCTTCCTCACGGTGTCCTCGCTGGTCCTGGCCGGCATCATCACGTACCTCGTGATCACGGCGCTGTCGTGGCTGCAGGGCTACCGGCTGTCGCTGCCCGGTGTCGCCGGCCTGATCGTCGCCATCGGAATCACCGCCGACTCGTTCATCGTGTACTTCGAACGCATCAGGGACGAGCTGCGCGACGGAAGGTCGCTCGGCGCCGCCGTCGAGCACGGCTGGGCCCGCGCCCGCCGGACGATCGTCGCCTCCGACACCGTGAACTTCATGGCCGCCGCCGCGCTGTACCTCCTGGCGATCGGCAGCGTGCGGGGCTTCGCCTTCACGCTCGGTCTCACGACGATCATCGACCTGATCATCGTGTTCTTCTTCACGCACCCGATGATGGAGATCATCTCCAAGTGGCGGTTCTTCTACGAAGGCCACCACTTCTCCGGGCTCGATCCGCGCCGTCTGGGCGTGGAGGGCGTGCGGTACATGGGCCGTGGCAAGGTCGTCGTGACGCCCAAGGGCGCAGCCCCGGCCACCGAGGAGGCGGCGCCGAAGGCGTGGCCGACGAAGCAGCCGGTCGCGGTGGGCGCACCCGGCACGACTGTCGCCGACGCACCTGGCACGACCATCGCCGAGCGGCGCGCCGCAGCGCGCAAGGCCGGGACGACGCCGCCGGCGTCGAAGGCCTCCGCCCAGAAGGACGAGCGCACGACGACCGAAGGGGAGCAGCACTGATGGCCGTCGGATTCGCCCAGTGGGGCAACGACCTCTACACGGGGAAGCGCTCGTACAACATCGTCGGACGCCGGCGCATGTGGTTCAGCATCTCCGGCGTCCTGGTGCTCGCCGCGATCGTCCTGCTGATCCACCCGGGCCTCAACCCGGGCATCGACTTCCGGGGCGGCTCGGAGTTCGTCGTGACCGGCGCCGCGAACCGCGACCAGCAGCAGGCGGTCGACGCCGTTGCGGCGATTGACAGCCAGGAGGTCGCCCTCGTCACGAACATGGGTACGGACTCGCTCCGCGTCCAGACGCGCGAGCTGAGCAGCGACCAGACCGAACAGGTCCGCGAGGGCCTGGCCACGGCCTACGGCGTCGACGTCAACCACGTGACCAGCACGTTCATCGGCCCGACCTGGGGCGCGGACGTGTCGAAGAAGGCCGTCACCGGCCTCATCGTCTTCCTGGTGCTCGTCGCGGGCGTCATGACGCTCTACTTCAGGAACTGGCGCATGGCCGTGGCCGCGCTCGTCGCGCTGGCCCACGACATCCTCATCACGGCCGGCGTGTACGCCGCCGTCGGATGGGAGGTCACGCCGGCGACCGTCATCGGGTTCCTGACGATCCTCGGGTACTCGATCTACGACACCGTCGTCGTCTTCGACAAGGTGCGCGAGAACACTGACGGCGTGATCCACCAGAGCCGGTACACGTACTCGGAGAAGGCGAACCTGGCCGTCAACCAGACGCTTGTCCGGTCGATCAACACGTCGGTCGTCGCGCTGCTCCCGGTCGCGGGCATCCTCTTCATCGGGGCGTTCGTCCTCGGCGCCGGCACGCTGCGCGACATCGCGCTCGCGCTGTTCGTCGGCATGCTCGTCGGCGCGTACTCGTCGATCTTCCTCGCGACGCCCCTCGAGGTGGAGCTGCGGGAGCGCGAGCCGGAGATCACGGCGCTGCGCAAGCGCGTGCTCGCCAACCGTGCCGCCGCGGCGGCCGGCGAGCCGGTGCCGGCGGGCGCCGGGGCCAGCACGTTCGTCGGGCCGCTGCACCCGGGTGCGCACCAGGGCTTCGCGGCCCAGCCGAAGCGCCGCCGGAAGTGACCGCACCGGACCGGGCGGCGGTCGCCGCGCGGGTGACCGCGCTCCTGCGGGAGGTCCCGGACTACCCGGAGCCGGGCGTCCTGTTCCGGGACATCACGACGGTGCTGGCCGACGGGCAGGCGTTCGCCGACCTCGTCAACGTGCTGGCGGCGGACGCCCCCGGACCGGTCGACCTGGTGGCGGGCATGGAGTCGCGCGGCTTTCTGCTCGCGGCGCCGATCGCGGTCGCGCTGGGTGCCGGCGTGGTGCTCGTCCGCAAGGCCGGCAAGCTCCCCGGCCCGACGATCGCGGAGACGTACGACCTGGAGTACGGCACCGCGACGCTGGAGGTCCAGCCGTTCACGGTGCCCGCCGGCTCGCGCGTGCTCGTCGTCGACGACGTCCTGGCCACGGGCGGCACCGCCGCCGCGACGCTCAAGCTCTTCGAGGACTGCGGCGCCCACGTGGTGGGCATCGCCGTCCTGGCCGAGCTCGAGGGCCTGCACGGACGCGACCGCGTCCCCGGGGTGCCGGTCGACACCCTGCTGACGTTGCCCTGACGGCCCTGCCCTAGACTCGACGGACCGGGGCGACCTGGATCGATGCCCGGTACCACTGCGGAATTGCTCGTCCTGCCGCGGTGTTCCCTGTCGGTGCACCGGCCAGTGCGAGAGGGGTGAGGACGATGACCGACCAGTCCGTCACCCCGCGCGCCGAGCCGCAGACCGAGGCGACCCCCGCCGCCCGCGTCCGCGCGCGCCTCGCCAGGTTCGGCGGCCGCTCGTCAGTCGCGTTCCCGGCGCTCGAGCCGGTGATGCAGGCCGCGCGGGAGCACTTCCCGAAGGCCGACCTGTCGGTGCTCGAGCAGGCGTACGTCGTCGCCGAGCGGGCCCACCGGGGGCAGCTGCGCAAGAGCGGTGACCCGTACATCACGCACCCGGTCGCGGTGGCGACGATCCTCGCCGAGCTCGGGATGTCGGCGTCCGTGCTGGCGGCGGCGCTGCTGCACGACACCGTCGAGGACACCGAGTACTCGCTCGACCAGCTGCGCCGTGACTTCGGCCCCGAGGTCGCGATGCTCGTCGACGGCGTGACCAAGCTGGACAAGGTCCAGTACGGCGACGCCGCGCAGGCCGAGACCGTGCGCAAGATGGTCGTGGCGATGTCGCACGACATCCGGGTGCTGGTCATCAAGCTGGCCGACCGGCTCCACAACGCGCGGACCTGGAAGTTCGTCTCCCACGAGTCCGCCGAGCGCAAGGCGCGCGAGACGCTGGAGATCTACGCGCCCTTGGCCCACCGGCTCGGCATGAACACGATCAAGTGGGAGCTCGAGGACCTGAGCTTCGCCACGCTGTACCCCAAGGTGTACGACGAGATCGTCCACCTGGTCGCCGAGCGCGCGCCCGCTCGCGAGGAGTACCTGTCGACCGTGCGGGAGCAGGTCGGCGCGGACCTGCGCGCCGCGAAGATCAAGGCGACCGTCACCGGCCGGCCGAAGCACTACTACTCGATCTACCAGAAGATGATCGTGCGGGGCCGCGACTTCGCGGACATCTACGACCTGGTGGGCGTGCGGGTGCTGGTCGACACGGTCCGTGACTGCTACGCGGCGCTCGGCGCGCTGCACGCGCGGTGGAACCCGGTGCCCGGCCGGTTCAAGGACTACATCGCGATGCCCAAGTTCAACCTCTACCAGTCGCTGCACACGACCGTGATCGGCCCGAGCGGCAAGCCGGTGGAGATCCAGATCCGCACGCACGACATGCACCGGCGGGCGGAGTACGGCGTCGCGGCGCACTGGAAGTACAAGGAGAACGCCAAGGGCGGCGGCGGCAACCAGCAGGCGGTCACCGACAGCCAGGGCAACGACATGAGCTGGCTGCGCCAGCTCGTCGACTGGCAGAAGGAGACGGCCGACCCCTCGGAGTTCCTCGACTCGCTCCGGTTCGAGATCGCCGGTTCCGAGGTCTACGTGTTCACGCCCAAGGGCGACGTCATTGCGCTGCCGCAGGGCTCCACGCCGGTCGACTTCGCCTACGCGGTTCACACCGAGGTGGGCCACCGCACCATGGGCGCGCGTGTCAACGGGCGCCTGGTGCCCCTGGACTCGGCGCTGGAGAACGGCGACGTCGTCGACGTGTTCACGTCGAAGTCCGAGACGGCCGGCCCGAGCCGCGACTGGCTCGGCTTCGTCAAGAGCCCGCGCGCCCGCAACAAGATCCGCCAATGGTTCACCAAGGAGCGGCGCGAGGAGGCCGTCGAGCGCGGCAAGGACTCGCTGGCCAAGGCGATGCGCAAGCAGAACCTCCCGCTGCAGCGCCTGCTCTCCCACGAGGCGCTCGTCGCGCTCGCCGCGGAGATGCGCTACCCGGACGTCACCGCGCTCTACAGCGCGATCGGCGAGAACCAGGTGGCGGCCACCACGGTGGTGCAGCGGCTCGTCGCCTCGCTGGGCGGCGTTCCCGCCGCGGAGGAGGACCTCGCCGAGGCGACGCGCCCCGGGCCCGCGGCGCGCTCGGTGCGGCAGGGCGACCCCGGCGTGGTCGTCAAGGGCGTCGGCGACGTGTGGGTCAAGCTCGCCAAGTGCTGTACGCCGGTGCCGGGCGACGAGATCGTCGGCTTCGTCACGCGCGGGACGGGCGTCAGCGTGCACCGCGTGGACTGCACGAACTTCCAGGACCTCAAGGCGAGCCAGCCCGAGCGGCTGGTCGGGGTCGAGTGGACGCACACCGGCTCGCAGCTGTTCCTCGTCCAGATCCAGGTCGAGGCGCTCGATCGGTCACGGCTCCTCTCGGACGTCACGCGGGTGCTCTCCGACCACCACGTGAACATCCTGTCGGCGACCGTGTCGACCAACCGGGACCGCGTCGCGCTGTCGCGGTTCGTCTTCGAGATGGCCGAGCCCTCGCACCTGGCGTCCGTTCTCTCGGCCGTGCGCCGCGTCGAGGGCGTCTACGACGTCTACCGCATCACCGGCGCGAAGACTCCCGACCAGCCGGTCATCCGCGCCTGACTGCGGGCGGCAGCCGGGGGAGCAGCGACCCGATGAGGTCGCGTGCGTGCTGGATGCCCCGCTCACCCCGCATGTCGTCGAGCGTCGCGAGCCCCGCGTGCGGGTCGAAGCCGAGGGGCAGGAGTGCGACGAGCAGGCGCACGGCCTCGTCGGGCGCCGCGTAGCGGGCGACGTCGACCGCCGTCCGCTGGACGGTCGTCACGCGGCCTGCGGGCAGCGAGAGGACGTCCTCGTCGGGCAGGGGACCCTCGGCGGCCCGACGGAGCGGGTGCGGGTCGGTGCGGCGGACGCCGGCCGGGACGAGCACGTCCACCTTGGCCGGGCGCCGGCCTCCCGCGTGCACCCACGCCGCGGCTTCGCGGCCGACGACGCCGCGCTGCGGCACCAGGTCGGCGAGCGCCGCGAGCCGCACCGCGGCCGTCACCTCGTGCCCCGCGCACACGGCGACGCCCTCCCAGAGGGGCACCAGCGCGCGGTCGAGCAGCATGCCGGTCCACACGGCGGCCGCGACGTCGCCGCGGCGGATCAAGGGCGCGTCGTCGACCGCCGGGGGGCGGTAGGCGAGCAGCGCGGTGGACACCGCCGCAGCATGCCGCACGGCCGGACCCCGGACGGGGCCGGCCGTGCGGCTTGTGGAAAGGTCAGCCCCGGGCGTCGCGGGCCGCGCGCTCCACCTGCTCCAGCCAGGAGCGACGGGCCTCCAGCGCGGCCCTCACCTCGGCGGCCTTGCGCTTGTCGCCAGCGGCCTCCGCGGAGGCGAGGTCGGCCTCGAGCCCGGCGATCGCCTGCTCCAGCTGCGCGCCCATGCCCTCGGCCCGCGCGCGGGTCTCGGGGTTGGTGCGCCGCCACTGGTGCTCGTCGGCGTCGCGGACGGCCTGCTCGACGGCGCGCAGCTTGCCCTCGATCCGCTGGATGTCGCCGCGCGGCACCTTTCCGGCGGCGTCCCAGCGGTCCTGGATCGACCGGAGGGCCGACTTGGCGGCGGCGAGGTCCTTGACCGGCAGCAGCGCCTCGGCCTCGGCGGCCAGGCGCTCCTTCACCACGAGGTTGGCGGCGTACTCCTCGTCCGTCGCGGCCGCGGCGGCGTCGCGGGCGGCGAAGAACGAGTCCTGCGCCGCACGGAACCGCGCCCACAGGGCGTCGTCGACCGGGCGGCTGGCGCGGCCGGCGGTCTTCCAGTCCGTCATGAGGTCGCGGAACGCGCCAGCGGTGGCTGCCCAGTCGGCGCTGGTCGCGAGCTTCTCGGCCTGCTGGACCAGCGCCTCCTTGGTGTTCTTCGCCGACGCGTTGCGCGTCTCGAGCTCGGCGAAGAAGTGGCGCCGTTCCCGGTCGAACATCGTGCGGGCATGGCTGAACCGCTTCCAGAGCGCCTCCTCGGAGGGGCGGTCGAGGCGCGGCCCGTTGCGCTGGGCGTCCTTCCACTGGTCGAGCAGCGTCCGAAGCTGCTCGCCCGCGGGCCGCCACTGGATGCGGCTCGGGTCGGTGCCGGCGATGGCCTCGGCCTGCTCGACGATCGCGGTCCGCGACTCGAGCGCGGCCTGGCGGGCCGCGGCGCGCTCGGCCTCGGCGGCGGCGCGGCGCTCGGCGGCGACGACCTTGAGGCCGTCCAGCCGGGCGCGGAGCCCGACGAGGTCGCCGACCGCGGCCGGCTCGGCCAGCTCCTCAGTGAGGCGACCGATGGTCGAGTCGATCTCCTTGACCGACAGGTCGGTCGCGGCCAGGCGCGCCTCGAACAGCGTCACCTTGGCCTGGAGGTCGAGGAAGCGCCGGACGTACAGCGCCATGGCGTCGTCGGCCGTGGCGCCGGGCACCTGGCCGACCTCACGCTCGTCGTCGCCGTCCTTGACGAAGACCGTGCCGTCCTCCGTGACGCGACCGAAGGCCGACGCGGCGGCGACCTCGGCGGGGTCCAGCGGAGCGGCGGGCGCGGGCACCGTCGGCGCGGCCGGGACGACCGGGGTCTGCCCGGTCACCGGCGCGGGAGAGCCCGCCGGGGGCCGGGGGACCGGGCGGGGCCGGATCGACGCGGGGGTGGGGCGAGGGCCGGGAACCGGCGCCTCGACGACTACGTCGATCTCCGTGACCTCGTTGACCTCGGTGACGTCCGCGTCCTCGGTGACGTCCGCGTCCTCGACGACCTCGACGACCTCGGCCTCTTCCCGGACGACCTCGGTGACGTCGACGTCCTCGACGACCACCTCGGTGACGTCGACGTCCTCGACGACCACCTCGGTGACGTCGACGTCCTC
>Ga0207857_1000552_pt1 | contig 10154 bp, 8 predicted proteins | sample LuqExpMetageno22_FD_187780 | JGI IMG/M metagenome (GOLD analysis project Ga0207857, IMG submission 187780) | Tropical forest soil microbial communities from Luquillo Experimental Forest, Puerto Rico - Sample 22 (SPAdes) | ecosystem: Environmental > Terrestrial > Soil > Tropical forest ... | reverse complement strand
CCCCCGGCTACGGCAACTTCATCGCCGACACCCGCGCCTGCATGCGCGCCCTGGATTGCGCCGTCGTCATACTGTCCGCCATCTCCGGCGTCAAGGCCCAGACCGAGGAGATCTGGGGGTGGGCCAACGAGTTCGAGATTCCCCGCATCGCCTTCGTCAACAAGATGGACCGGGAACGGGCCAACTTCCTGCGGGCCATCGACGACATGGAGAAGGCCCTGGGGGCGCGGGGCGTTCCGATCCAGATGCCCATCGGCGCCGAAGAAAAGTTCGCGGGGATCATCGACCTGATCCACATGAAGGCCTGCTTCTATCCCAAGGATGGCTCGGGGGTCTGCACCGAAGGGGAGATACCGGCCGAATACCGGGATGAGGCCGCGCGCCTGCGCGAACACATGGTCGAGGTCGTGGCCGAGGCCTACGACGCCCTGACCGAGAAATACCTGGACAGCGGCGAGCTGACCGTCGAGGAGATCATCGACGGCCTGCGGGTCGGGACCATGCGCAACACCTTTACCGCCGTCCTGTGCGGGTCGGCCGTGCAGAACATCGGCGTCCGGCAGCTCCTGGACGCCGTCTGCGGCTACCTCCCCTCGCCCCTCGACCGTACCAAGGCGGTGGGCACCGACCCCAAAAGCGGCGACATGATCGAGCGCGGCCCGGACGAGAAGGAGCCGTTCTCGGCCCTGGTGTTCAAGACCACGTCCGACCCGTTCACGGGAAAGATCACCATCTTCAGGGTCTACTCGGGGGTGCTCAACTCCGACTCCACCGTTCTGAACCCGTCCAAGGGGATCGAGGAGCGCATCGGCCAGATCTACGAGCTGGAGGGGAAGAAGCAGCACCCGATCAAACAGGCCGTTGCCGGCGATATCGTGGCCGTGGCCAAACTCAAGGAGACCGTGACCGGCGACACCCTGTGCGATGCCGCCAAGCCGATCGTGTATGAGCCGGCCCGCCAGCTTCTGCCGGTGATCTCCTACGCCATCGCCCCCAAGACCAAGGCCGACGAGGACAAGATCCACAGCGCCCTGCACCGCATGATCGAGGAAGAGCCGACCCTGGAATCGCACCGCGACCCCCAGACCAAGGAATTCATCATCTCCGGCATGGGGCAGGTGCACCTGGAAGTGATCGTCGAAAAGATGAAGCGCAAGTTCGGCGTGGAGGTCCTGCTCAAGACCCCCAAGGTTCCGTACCTGGAGACGATCCGCGCCACCACCAAGGTCCAGGGCAAATACAAGAAGCAGTCCGGCGGCCGGGGCCAGTACGGCGATTGCTGGATCGAGATGTCCCCCACCGGCCGGGGCGAAGGGTATCAGTTCGAGGACAAGATCGTGGGGGGCGTCATCCCGCGCCAGTACATCCCGGCCGTGGACAAGGGCATCCAGGAGGCCGCGGTGGAGGGGTTCCTGGCCGGCTACCCGGTGGTGGACTTCAGGGTCGCGCTCTACGACGGCTCCTTCCACACGGTGGACTCCTCGGAAATGGCCTTCAAGGTGGCCGGCTCCATGGCGTTCAAAAAGGCGATGGAGCTGTGCAAACCGGTGCTCCTGGAGCCGATCGTGAACATGAAGGTGACGGTGCCGGACGAAAGCATGGGGGACGTGATCGGCGACCTGAACTCCCGCCGCGGCAAGGTGGTGGGGGTCGAGCCCAAGGCCAACTCCCAGATCATCCGCGCCATCGTGCCCATGTCCGAGGTGCTGGCCTATTCCAACGATCTCAAGTCCATGACCAGCGATCGCGGCCTGTTCAGCATGGAATTCTCCCATTACGAGGAGTTGCCGACCCACCTGTCCCAAAAGGTGATCGCCGAATCCCAGACCGTCAAGAAGGAATAACCCTGCCAGGGGTTTAAAATTCAACGGAGGTTTTTCATGGATTTCAAGTTCAGTAACGATGCCAAGGAGCCTGCTTCTGCGGCACCGGCCGAAAAGGGCAGACAGAATATGCTGCTGGTGGTCCTGCTGATTCTGGTGGCGGCCTTTGCGTACCTCTACTTCTTCACCGGGTTGATCAAGCCGCAGGAGGCACAGAAACCGGCCGAAGCCCCGGCGCCGCAGGTGGTGAAGAAACCGCTGCCGCCCCGGGACGGACAGGCGGCCAAGGACGAGGCGGCAGGCGCCCCGAAGGAGGGTGCCGCGGCTCCCGCCAAGCCCGGCAAGGTAGCGTCGGCCGAGGCGCCTAGTGCCGAGACGCCGCCGGCAAAGGAAGAACCCAAGAAGCCCGCTCCCCAGAAGGCCGAACCCGCCAAGCCGGCGCCCGCCGCAAAGAAAGCGGCCCCTCCCGAGAAGAAGGCGGCGGCACCCGAGGCAAAAGAGGCCAAGACAGCCGCCGCACCCAAGCCGGATGAGAAGAAACCGGCCCCGGCCGCCAAACAGCAGCCGGCCGCGGCGGTGAAGAAACCCGCGGCGGCCCAGGAAAACAACAAGAAACCGGCCGAAGCGGCCAAAGCCCCCGCCAAAACCGCCGGCAAGGCTCCAGCTGGCGCTCCGGCCGGCGCAGCGACGGCAGCGGCGAAGAAGTCTCCCCCTGCAGCGGCTAAAAAGGCGGCCGTAAAACCGGCCCCGGCCAAGGCGAGCGGCCCCTGGACGGTCGTGGTGGGGAACTATGTCCTTGAAGACGCCATGGCAACGGACCTGGCGCGGATCAAGGGCGCCGGCCTGGAAGCCAGCGTCAAACAGGGCAACCGCAAGAAAAGCGCCATGAACCGCCTCCTTGCCGGCGACTACCCGAACCGCGCCGAGGCCCAGACAGAGCTGGACAAGCTGAAACGCTACACCTCGGACGCCTTCATCCTGGAGCAGGGCGGCAAGTTCGCCGTGTACGCCGGCTCCTACCTGCTCACGGCGCGGGCCGGGTCGGAGCGGGAACGCCTGGCCGCGGCCGGTATCAAGCTGACCGTCCAGCATGCCGAGGTGTCCATACCGTCGAAAAGCCTTACCGCAGGCACGTACAACGACAAGAAGGCCGCCGATGCGGCGCTGAAGAAGCTGAAGGGACTCGGCATCAAGGCAACCCTGGCCCAGCCGTAATCAGGGATCATGGCCGCCGAGACGATCAAACTGAAGATATCCCCGCCCGTGGCGGAGTGTCTCCGCCCCGGGGTGGATGCGGAAGAGCGGATCAGGAGGCTCGGGAATGGAGCCGGCCTGGAACCGTTCGACCGGTTCATGCTCGTCTTCTGCCTGATGCGGGACGGGGACCCGGCGGTCAGGAATGCGGCGCAGTCGGCGTTCTCCTCGTTGCCCGGGGAGACGCTGCTCTGCGTGGCCGGCGCTCCGGACGCCCATCCCGCGGTGCTCGACGCCATTGCCAAGGTCCATTACCAGGGTGAAGGCATCGCGGAGGCGCTCCTGGAAAACGGGCAACTTTCCCCGGCAGCCCGTACCTTCCTGGAGAGAGTCGTCCGGCAGCGGGCCGATGCGGCGCCACCCGTCGCAACCGCCCCTTCCCATGAGTCCCATGAGTCCCATGAGTCCCATGAGTCCAACGAGCCCCATGAGCCCGATGAGCCCCATGAGCCCCATGAGCCGGATGAGCCGGATGAGCCGGATGCTCCGGTGGACGAAGAAGGAGAAGAATTCCAGAGCAAGTACAAAATAGCCCAGACCCTGGGCATTGCCGAAAAGATCAAGATGGCCCTGACCGGCGACAAGGAATGGCGTTCGATCCTGGTCAAGGATGCGAACAAGCTCGTTTCGGGCAGCGTCATCAAGAATCCGCGCATTACCGAAGCCGAGGTCGTCGCCCTGCTGAAATCCGGCATCCAGAACGACGAGATCATGCGCCTGATCTGCGCCAACAAGGAATGGGTCAAGAACTACGCCATCCGCAGGGCGCTGGTCGATAATCCCCGCACGCCGGTCCAGAACGCCCTGCGCTACCTGGCGTCCCTGAATGAAAAGGATATCGCCGGCTACGCCAAGAGCAGGAACGTTTCATCGGTCATTTCCACCCAGGCGAAGCGGATACTGCTCAACAAGAAACGATAATCAACCGAGGAAGCGGGAACCGGAATGGCCATTATCAACAACGCCAAACGCGAGATCAACGCCAAGATCGTCTACTACGGATGCGAGGGGGCCGGCAAAGGCACTTCGCTCCGCTATCTGTACGAAAGGATCAAGCCGTCGCTGCGCGGCGAGCTGAAGACACTGCCCGCCAGCGGCGGATCGCTGCTCTTCTTTGATTTCTGCCCGTTCGAACAGCCGGTCTTCGGCGGCTACCGCATCCGTTTCCACATCTATACCCTGCCGGGCCGGGTCGCCAATCCCGCCGCCTGGAAGATGACCCTCAAGGGGGCCGACGGGGTGGTGCTGATGGTGGACGCCGCCGACACCGCCCCGGCGGGACGGCAGAGCATGGAGAACCTGCGCGATTACCTGGCCTCGTACGGCATGAGCCTGCACGACATGCCCGCGGTCCTCCAGGTCAACAAGTCGGACCGGGTCGGGGCGGTGGATACGGCGTCAACCGCGGCCAACCTGGAGCTAAGGGATATACCGGCCTTCCTGTCCAGCGCCCTGAACGGCGCCGGGGTCCTGGAGACCTTCTCGGCCCTCTCCCGCAGGATCATGGAGCGGGTCGGAGGGGAGAGCAGCCTGCAGGCCGAACCTGCCCCCCTCCCCCCTTCCTCTGTCGCCGCCCCGGAGGTCGTGGCGCCATCCGCGCCGCCTGAAACCGGCGGCGGGACGCCCGGCCAGGACGCAATCACAACTCATGACGACGAAGACGCGCTTTCCGAAAGCCGGAAACCCGGGGCGAACGGCGAAAACGGCCTGAAGGTGACGCTTGCGGAGGAGGCGGTGACCCTGGCGGACGGAAGCGTCCAGGTCCCCCTGACGATCTCCCTGCACGGGCAGGCGCGGCGGTTTATGCTGAAGGTGGCCGTGGAGGCCGAAGCAAAGATGCCCTAGCAGGTTGTTGAAAAACCTGCTAGTGTCGCCCGTCCTCGGGCCGGATCGTTTTCCAGCGGGGGATGATGAAGGGGACGGCCTGGCGGTACTGGCGATACTGGTCGCCGAACTCCTCCAGGAGCCGGCGTTCCTCGATCAGGGCACCGATGACGAAATAGAGCGCCGAAAGGCCGGTCAGGAGGAGCCACTGGGCGGTCATGACCGGGTTGAGCAGGAGGAAGGCGATGGAGAACAGGTACAGCGGGTGGCGCACCAGGGCGTAGTAGCCGCCGGTAACCAGCTGGTGGGGCCCATCGGGCGTGCGGCGAAGCTGCCTGATGCCCAGGAAATCGCCCGCCCCGGTCCGGCGCACGCAATCCACCAGGATCATCCCGCAGACGAGTTGGGCCAGGTACATGACCAGGCTCCAGGCGCCGGGGGCGAAATAGAGCACCGGCGACGAGCCGAAGGCGGCCATGACCCAGCCGAACAGCGCCAGGGAGAGCAGGTTGTAGAAAAGCCGGTAGCCGCGCGGCTCGCCGTGGCACAACCGCCCGACGGCCCCCTTGACGCGGGTTGCGGCAAAGAGCGAATGCACGGCGGCAAAAAGCAGGAAACGCAGTATGAACACGCAATAGTCGGGCAACGGAGCCTCCGAAGGCGATCTTAGGGGCGAGGGTACCATTGTGCCCTTGTATACGCAACCACAACGTGCTATATAGCGCTGTCAACGCTCATCCAGCAGGGAGGTTTATTGATGGCAGTCATCACATTTTCGCGGGAAATGGGTACGGGAGCTTATCACATTGCGGAAGAGGTCGCCAAACGGCTCAAGTATACCTTCGTGGACGGCACCCGGATCAGCGCCATCGCGCCCAAATACGGCCTCTCGGCCGACCTGCTCCAGATGGTTGACGAAAAGCCCCCCTCCTACATCACCGCCGAAGACCGCAAACGCGCGGCAGCCCTCAATACCGTCGAGCTCATCCTGCTGGATTTCGCCCGCAAGGGGAACGTGATCCTGTATGGCCGCGGCGGCCAGGACCTGCTGCACGAGTGCCGGAACGTCCTGCGGCTCCGTTTCATCGCCGATTTCGAGGAGCGCGTCGAACGTTTTGCCGAACGGGAATGGATCGACCCCGACATGGCCAGGTCCATGATCCGCCGCAGCGACCACCAGCGGGGCGGCTTCATCCATTTCTATTTCGACCGGAACTGGCACGACCCCCTGGGATACGACCTGGTGTTCAACACGTCCCGCATGTCGGAGGAAGCCATCGTGGAGTGCATCGTGGCGGCGGCCAAGGACCCCCACCTCAAGGAGGCGGACAAGGGGGCCGCGGAGTTGATCGACAACACCATCCTGATCAAGAAGATCGAGACCGCCCTTTTGAACTCCACCGACCTGGACTACCGCCCCTTCAAGATCGACGCGGCAAAGGGCACGGTGCGCCTCAGCGGCTACCTCGCCTCGGAAAAGGAGAAAAAGGAGGCCATCAGGATCGTGGAATCGGTCAAAGGGGTCAAATCGGTCCAGGAGGACATCCAGGTGGTCAACTACAAGGCGTACAAAGACCGGAGTTGATCAGGGGGGCGGTCACGCCGCCGCTGTTCAATGAGCGACTTGAGGGGGACGAGGAGCGCGCCGTCGAAACGGATGCCGCCGCGTCCCCTTCCCATTTCCTGCCCCTCTTCGATGCCGTGGAAATCCGAGCCCCCGGTGGCCAGCAGCCCCAGCTCCCCGGCGATCCGCTGCAGCATGGCCATCTCCTCCTGCTGCGCCATGTTGTTGAACACCTCCACCCCATCCAGCCCCAGCCCCGCCAACTCGGCGATGATGCCGCGCAACTCGGTACGCACGGTGCTGACGCTGGTGGGATGGGCCAGGACCGCTGCCCCGCCCAGCCGCCTGATGGTGGCGATGGCGTCGTCCATGGGCCAGTACCGCTTGGGAACGTTGCAGGGGACCAGGTACCGCCGGAAGGCCTCCTCGACCGAATCCACATAGCCCCGCCCGATCATGGCCCGGGCGATGTGGGGCCTGCCGATGGTCTCCCTGGCATGGGCACTCACCTCGTCAAACCCGATGGCCCCCCGTCCCTCGCCGACCAGACGTTCGTTCACCGCGGCGAGGATGTCCCGGCTGCGCCCCTCCCGCCGTTCGCGGAGCTGATTCAGCCGCTCCTGAAAGTCCCGGTCGCCGGAGTCCAGGCCGTACCCCAGGAGGTGCACGTCCTTGTAGGCCTTGAACTGCACCGAAAGCTCGATGGCCGGGATCACCTCGACGCCCCGCCCCTCCCCTGCGGCAATCCCCGCCGCCACGCCGGCCACCGAATCATGGTCGGCAATGGCAATGGCGCTCAACCCCTCCGCTGCCGCCCGCCCGACCAGTTCCGCCGGCGAAAGCACGCCGTCGGAGAAGCTGGAGTGGACGTGCAGGTCTATGAAGTTTCCCTGTGGTGTCTGTTCTGTCATGGCCTCCATACTAGCCTTGTCCCGATGAAAAGTAAAAGCGCTATTGCGCGGTCCCATGTGTTCGGGTACTATTTTCCCATGAAACCCGACGACATACACCGCGCCATGACCATCCTGCGCGAGGAGTGCCGCGCCTGGCGCACCCCGGCCGTCACCGTCGTTGCCGAAGCCGGCCGCAGCCCTTTCAAGGTGCTGGTTTCCTGCATCATATCCCTGCGCACCAAGGACGAGGTGACGGGCCAGGCCTCCGGCCGGCTGTTCGAGCGCGCCGCCACCCCCGAGGCGATGCAGCGGCTCTCGGCCGACGAGATCGCCGGGCTGATCTACCCGGCGGGCTTCTACCGCACCAAGGCCGAGCAGATCCTGGCGCTGTCCCGCAGGCTGGTGGCGGAGTACGGCGGCACGGTGCCGGACAGCCTGGACGAGCTCCTCACCTTCCGGGGCGTGGGGCGCAAGACCGCCAACCTGGTGGTGACCCTGGGGTTCGGCAAGCCGGGCATCTGCGTGGATACCCATGTGCACCGGATCTGCAACCGCTGGGGCTACGTGGCGACCAGGAGCCCCGATGCCACCGAAATGGCGCTGCGCGCCCAGCTGCCGCCGGAATACTGGATCGAGATCAACGATTTGCTGGTGGCCTTCGGCCAGAACCTCTGCCAGCCCGTATCGCCGCGCTGCTCCATCTGCCGCCTGTACGAGCTTTGTGAACGCGTCGGCGTCGTCAAATCGCGCTGAGGCAGGCGTGCAACATTTTAAAATAGCGTTTGACGAATGATTTGTGGGTTGCCAGCGGTATGATTATTATGTAAAATCCAATACCGTTTATGCGATAACAATATTTTAGGAGGCGTACTGATGTTGAGAAAAATCGGATTCATCGGACTTGGCACCGTCGGCCGCCACATGGCCGCCAACCTGACCAAGGGAAGTTATGAGCTGACGGTTTTCGATACGAACGCCGACGCCGTGAGCGAACTGGTCGGGCTGGGCGCCCTTGCCGCGGAATCCGCTGCCGAAGCAGCCAAGGACCGCGACCTTGTCATCGCCATCGTCCCGGAAGGGGAAGAGCTGGGACAGCTCTTCTTCGGGGAAAACGGCATCCTTACCGGTATCGGCGGCGGCACGATCCTGGCGGACATGGGGTCCCACTCCCTGGAAACCACCATGAAGATGGCCGACGAGTGCGCCAAAAAGCGGGTCCTGTACCTGGACGCGCCGGTGTGGGGGAGCAAGGAGCATGCGGCCAACGGCCTTTTGACCATCATAACCGGCGGCGACCCGTCGCTGGTGGGAAGATGCCGCGAGCCTTTCTCCTGCTTCGGCCTCAACATCATCCATGTGGGACAGGTGGGGGACGCCACCAAGATGAAGTTCATCGTCAACATGGTGCAGGCCGAGCTGGTGCAGGTCCTGGCGGAAGGCCTGGTATTCGGCGACAAGATGGGCTTCACCGCCGACAAGATCCTGGAGGTGCTCGACACCCGCGGCGTCGCCTCCCCCCTGTTCCACCTCAAGGGACGCGCCATGGCCCGGGGAGATTTCACGCGCAGCCTGGCCCTCAAATACGTCCACGAGCAACTCCACGTGGTCCTCAATGCGGCCCGCCTGCTGGGCCTCAACCTGCCCGGCGCCGAGGCGGCCAGCAAGGTCTACGAGAAAGCGGTGGACGGCGGCTGGGGCGAGGAAGACTTCTCGGCGGTCATCAAGGCGTTGCGGTAGGAGGTTGTTGAAAAACAGCCATCAGGCCTTCGTCCTCGAAAGCCCTTTCGTGCGGCGTAGCGCCCGGCCTTCGCAGCCAGAGCTGCTTCGGCGGAGTAGGCCTGCTACGCCTCCTCTGGGCATTCTGCGGGTGCAACGATCTGACTATTTTTGAACAACCTGAATTTTCAATAGTCTGCCAGGGCGGTGATACCGGTTCTGCCAAAGCCCTTGCAAAAGCGGCTTGATAGCGATTGATCTGGAATACGCACGAGGCGTCCGGCTGGCCGGGCGCCTCTTTTCTTTTAGTGCACAAGGAGAGAAACCATGAGCACCCCATTCCGCCCCCGTCCGGTCTACGTGGCCGCTTCCTGGATGGCCCCCGTGGGCCGCTATAACGGCAAGGACAAGGAGAACCTCTCGTTCCTGGAGATGGCCGAACGCTGCCAGGCGGTGTTCGGCGGCAGCCCGGTGCGGCGGCGCGACATCGAGGCGGTGGTGGTGGGGAGCCAGAATCCCTCCGCCTTTTCCGGGGTGGACAACACCGCGGCCAAGATCGCCGGCATCCTCGGCATCTCCGGGGCCCGCTCCGTGCTCATCGACACGGCCTCCTCCTCCGGGGCCTCGGCCTTCGAGAGCGCCTACCTGGAGGTGGCGTCGGGGCGCTTCGACCACGTGCTGGCCATCGGCATCCAGAAAATGAGCGACGCCTCCACCACGGAATCCACCCGGATCATCGCCGGGGTAATCGACCGGGAGGAGGCGGAATTCGGCCTCACCATGCCGGCCTGCGGCGCCCTGGTGGCCCGGGCCCTCAAGGAGCGGCTGGGGCTTTCCGACGAGGAATGGACCGCCTATTCGGCCCTCCTGACCCAGCGCAGCCAGCGCTTTGCCGCCCAAAACCCCGACGCCCATTTGAGGAACACCATCGAGGTGGAGGACTACTACCGCCAGATCGCCAGCAACAAGAACTACCTCTACTGGTACCCCCTGCGCTACCACGACTACTGCCCCATGTCCGACGGCGTGGCCGCGGTCATCCTGACCGCGAAGCCCCAGGACGTGCTCGTGAGCGGCGTG
>Ga0207857_1000551_pt1 | contig 10168 bp, 6 predicted proteins | sample LuqExpMetageno22_FD_187780 | JGI IMG/M metagenome (GOLD analysis project Ga0207857, IMG submission 187780) | Tropical forest soil microbial communities from Luquillo Experimental Forest, Puerto Rico - Sample 22 (SPAdes) | ecosystem: Environmental > Terrestrial > Soil > Tropical forest ... | reverse complement strand
AACGTCAGCGTTGAAAGTGTGCCGGGGTCGATAGCCCCCGAAAATGTTACTTCTACGGGCGTTTCAAGATCGACGCCCATTCCAGCATTAGGGGGGGAAAACGACTGTACCGTCACTGGCGGGGGGAGGGGCGGCCCTGCCTTGAACGTCCAACTGGTAGTGGCTGTGAGCGGATGACCATCCGTTGACTGTATGTCATCTGTCAGCATAAGGGTATAATCCCGATCAGCCTGCAATGGTTCGAGAGGCATGATGGTGGCTTTGCAGCGCCAGGGATCCCATAATACGGATGTTGCGACGCCGTCGCTCATGAAAAAGCTGCTATTACTGACGGTCTCTGCCTCGACAGGTCGTGAAAACCAAACGTCCACGGGTTCCCAGAACGAGGTCATTGTCTCATCCTGGGCCGGCGAACGCTTGGCAACATAATTGCTGCCAATCCTGTAGTCATCACTCACAGCAAATGACCAAACAAATGGAAGGCCTAAGGTGATCCCGGTCTTGGTCGGCATCGTCCCATCAACCTTGGCCTGGTGGGGGGTGCCGGCCTTCAAGAGGCCGGTCGGCTGAAAGAAAAAAGTCATTCCCTCCGGATCGTGGGAAATACCGGCCTCTGTTGTGCCGTTATCAAGCTGCATCACGTTTGTCGTTGCAGCCAATGCATCCATGGGGGTAGTAAACCGGATCATAATCGGAGCTCCGGCATCCACACAGCTTGAACCATCCGGAGGGATTGTCTCGATTACCAGCGGATTACCGTTACCAGCGGCTGCGGTGGTAAATCTCCACGAGAGTGGCGTAAGGGGAGTGCCGCTCAGGTCATACAAGGAGTCATTTATGTGAACGGTGTATTGTGTTTGGTATGCCAAGGGCTGAGAAGGTACCAGTGTTGCGGTGCGTGTCATCGGGTCGTATGAAACATCTCCATCGACGGTTTCGATCTTAAGGCTCTCCGGGGTGATGGTTTGAGGGGTCATGTCAGTCGCAAAAACCACCTTGACAGCTGTCCTCGTATCGACCCCAGCCTCAGACATGCCGGGCACCACAGCAGTTATACGCGGGGGGGGAGTCATCGTCCCCGCAACCTTGAAGCTCCAGCTCAGGGAATTCGGCAGAAAAGCACCGCCAGCGTCCTTCACGTCATGAGTCAATCCGACGGCATACGTTTCTCCGGCACGCAGGGGTTGCCTGGGAGCGAGAATCGCCTTCAAATTGGCGGCATCCCATAAAACGTCAAAGGGGATTCCGCCGCTGAGAAAGAAGGTGGCGCTAGTTATTGATAAACTGTCCATGGGTCTATCAAAAGTTACCATTATTTTAGCGGATTCGGAAACGTCGCCGGACCCTGCGGCCGGCATTATTCCGGTTACCGGAGATAAAATTTCAAGAGCGCTTGAAATCGACGGATTCGAGAAAAAAATGGGCAGGCAGAGGATGACCAGCCTGTACGATAGCAGTCGTGATTTCATTCATCAATTCCTACAATGCAATTACAGGGTCATTAAATTTGTTTGGACGTGTTTTGTGCTGTCAAAGAACTACGTTATTCTTTGGTAGCAAGTTTATTGAAAATGCCCACAAGTCTTCTGATGTGGGCTGCTGGAGAATATATCGTTTCGGCATCCTCGCGTGCCCTGCGGCCCATTTCGCAGGCCAAGGCAGGATTCTCTGCAATGGCGCGAAGAAGCGACGCCAGATGGTCGGGGTCGCCGGGCGGGAAAAGAAATCCCGTCTTCCCTTCCACGACTATTTCCGGCAAACTACCCAGGTTGCTGGCGATGACAGGTTTGCCGCAGGCATAGCTTTCCAAGACAACATTAGGCATATTATCGTACCAAACAGAAGGGACAATGACGCACAATGCTTTGCGGATAGTTTCATGTAGTGTGGACAAGTCCTGCTCGTCATGGAACGTTACTCCCTTGATCCCTTGTGCGATAATCATACGTTCGAGCCGCTCGCGTTCACCGTCATTCGACCTCCCGACTATCTTGAGTCGACAGCCCCCCCTGTTCTCCTGGTGTGCCGCTAAACGCCGAAATGCCTCCACAAGCACTGAAATACCTTTTTCATACGCAATCCGGCCAAAATAAAGAAAATAATCTCCCGGTTCGTATTGAGGCGTGAATTTAGCGCTGTCCACGAATGTTGGGACATGAAACAGCTTGTGATGTGGAACGCCGCCCTCCACCATCTTTTCGAGCATGAACCGTGAAGGGCAAAGTACGGCATCGATCTTGTCCCACATGCCGGCATGGCGGTGAAAAGAGAGGGAGAGCGCATTCAGGAAACTTACTCCGAGAGAGCCATGAAGGCAACGGTTCTGGACAGATGGCCAAAAGCTGCCTTCCAAACAATGCTCGCAAATATCCCCATCTCTCAGGAAATGTGACTGTGGGCAGAGGTACGAATAGTCGGAAACCCGGATGACGACCGGGATATTGCGTGCCCGGAACTCGTCAAGGATACTAGGTGAGATCCAGCGTAGAAAATGGAGAAGGTAGGCAACGTCGATCGTTTCACGGGAAAGCAAATGCGAGAGTTTTTGGCGGGCTTCGAAGGAGTAAAACAGCCGGCCCAGCAATTTTGCCACCACTTTAGGATTTTTTTTCAACTCCCGGAAGTAGACGGCACCGCCCTTGCTAAGTGGGCTTAGGAAATGGTGATCATAGGGTGATGGCACATTGTCGGGGTGGGATACTGAGAAAGGGACAACGTGATGACCGCTGGTTTCCAGTTTATCCATAACGTTAAAGAGATAGCGTTCGGGCCCCCCAGAGACGAAATATCGGTAGTTGGCGAGAAGAATGTTCATTTTGAGAAGCCCGTGGGCCCACCCGCCATGGCAAGCATGGCAAGCGACCAGTAGCCATCGTGCGCCCATCTGCTTTCATCAGCTTGTATCTGGCGCAGAGCAGGGGCATGCACCATGCCATCCTGGGCCAATGTGCCAACTGCGGCGTCAAGATCACGTAAAGAGTTCTGGCCGCCCAGCCATTCGGACCATGGTACGTTGAAGCCGCGTTTGCCAGCGGCCAGGAGCTGGCCCGGCAACAATCGTCCGCATGACGCCCGTAGTATATGCTTGCGCTCCATGCCCTTCAGCTTCAGTGACATGCTGACAGACAGCATAAGTTCGACGATGCGGTGATCGAGGAATGGCACCCGCGCCTCCAGGGAGTTTGCCATAGTCATTCTATCCACTTTGGTCAGCATCTGGTCAGGGAGTTGGTATCGAAGGATATAGTAATTGAGTTTTGTCATATCGTCGCGATGGCCCACAGGGGCCAGGAGGTCCTCAAGATATTCTCTGACGCCGATGGCTTTCAATTCCGGCGGGACGAGCGACTTCCTGTCCTCATACGGCAAGCCGGGGGCCTTTGCCATCAACCGCCCGATGAAGTCCATTTCCGCCCCTGCCACAACACGCTTCGCACGTTGTGCCTTTTTTTTAAGGCTGCCGGGCAACGGTATTGCCACACCGAATTTTAGCGAATGGGCTACCGCCGAGCGCAGGAAATGGGGCATGAGAGCGTATGCGGCGCAGAACTTCTCCCCCTGAAAAATGGTGTACCCTGAAAGCACCTCATCGCCACCATCTCCGGTTAGTACCATCTTTGTTCGTTCCCGTGCAATACGGGACACGATATAGGTAGGCAGGGCAGACGAATCGCCAAACGGCTCATCGAAATGCCATGCAAGACGCGTGACTAATTCGCCGACACGCTCCGGCGTGATATGCCGCGTTACATGGTCTGTCCGGTACAAGCTGGCGACAAGGGCTGCCAACGCGGTTTCATCGTTTTCGCTTCCGGGGAACCCGATCGTGCACGTAGCGAGCGGAACCGATGAGAACTTGCTCATGGCGGCAACAATGGTACTCGAATCAAGCCCCCCGCTGAGAAAAGCCCCAAAAGGGACATCACTTCTCATGCGCAAGCGAACGGCATCGAACAGCAGTTCTGAAAATTCGTTGAGGACTCGGGGCTCATCACGACGCGCGTCTCGTTCGTCCGGGTAGTCGGCTTCCCAGTATTCTTCTGTTGAGATTCGGCCATCGCTTACGAGAAGATTATGGCCTGGGGGAAGCTTCCAGATATCTTTGAAAAACGTATCTTTCCCGGGAATACAGGTCAGGCAGAGATACACGCCAAGCAACTCGTACCGCCGATTGCGGGGGACGCCGAAGGCAAAAAGGGCCTTCGGCTCCGAGCCAAATACGAAGTGGTTACCGTAGATAGTGTAAAAAAACGGTTTTTCCCCAAGGCGATCCCGCGAGCAGAACAACAGGTTCTTTGCGGAATCCCAGAGGGCAAAGGCCCACATACCGTTGAACCGTCTGACGCAACTGGTGCCCCACTCGCGGTAGGCGGCCAGGATGACTTCGGTATCGGATGCGGTCCTAAACTGATGCCCCCTGGCAATTAACTCCTCTCGAAGCTCAATATAATTGTAAATCTCCCCATTATACGTGATGACCTGCATGCCATCAGTTGTGTGCATTGGCTGGACACCCGCTTGCAAATCAATGATGGCAAGCCGCCGATGCCCCAGGGCGACCCGTCGACTTACATACGTACCCTCCCCATCAGGACCCCGGTGGCATAGCGCCTCCAGCATACGTCCCAAGGCCAAGTCATTCGTTGTCTGTTCTCGTCCGAGAACGGTATAGCCGGCTATGCCACACATTTATCTGGTTCCTAACACTTCTTTCGTGATGCCGCCATGTGCCGATACGTTTTCACAAGGTGTTGATCCATCCCGTTTTGGGCATTATTGTTATTCGATAACAGGGGAATTTTGAAAAAAACTCCGACAGCGCTCCAAAAGAGAATATTGCTCGGACTTCCCTGGGTAATGTGTGAGTTGGACAGAGTACCCACCAGGAGGCCCGTGCAAATCCATCCCCAGAGAAGGCTGTAGAATGTGCCGCTCACGAGGTCCGTACCGGCGGCAATGGCGCGCGAGGCACGCCAGCCGGCAAGGGGGGGGAGCAGGTAGACCCATCCGTAGATGGCCATCATGGGAATGCCGCCCATTGCAGTAAGGTAGAGCAAGTAGTTGTCTGCGGAAAACAGGTACCCGCGCATGTCGCCGCTAAAGCCCATCCCTTGGGGGTAGCTGGCGATTGCCTGCAAGTTGTTGACGAGAAATATAACACGTGAAAAGAGCGAGGTCTGCATGCCTGCTTCGTCAACTTGGCCGAGGATGAAGGTATTGATGATGCGGTAGAGGAACTTGGGATTCGCTGCAATGAGTGCCCCCAGAACCACAAATCCGGCGACCACGATGGTGATCGTTTTCTTTCTGCCGGGGGGCTGCCCGGCAGAGCGGAGGACAAGGCGACGCTGCATCAACAGCCCAAGGCCGACTGCGGTTAACAGGCAGATGAGTGAGGACATGAACTGAGTTGCGAGAAGTCCGAAAATCATGAGGCCGGTTGCAATGATGAAGCGTGAGAACCGTAGTACGCCGGTGAGATAGAGTTGGAGCCCCGCAAGTACGGTGACAATCATGAAGGTCGAGAACTCGGCACCGCTCTGCAATGAAGAGAATGCCCTGAAAATATTATCACTGGCATTTAGCGTAGTTGTTTCGTCGTATACGAATGCGCTTTTGGTTACCAGGTCAAAACCCATTGCCGTGAGGACATCAGGTCCTGCTATCCATTGGAAGATACCGAAGAGTGCCACCAGCACACCGCTTAGCACCAGGAATCGGCAGAATCGCTCCACCCATCTGAGGTCGGAGGTTTCGAAATAAAAAATGAAAGTCAACAGGAGGTAGGGGAATGAAAATGTCTGCAAAAATGTGAAGATATTTGCCGCGTCACCCCCAACGACAAGATCGTAGGCCGCACGTATGACGAAAAAAAGGAGCGAGGCAAGAAAAGCCAGGGAAAAATAAATGAATGGACGACTCATGCGGGCGTGCTCCGGCGACAGCATGCGTTTGATGTACCAGACCGCTGCCCCCATAAAGAGCCCACCGAATTTTATGCCCTTGATTGCCGGTTCGACAGCTTCCACGCCCAGCCGAGAAAATACCGGCAGCGTGATGGAGACGACGAGTAGGAATAAGACCAGCAAACGGAAGTTGGTGAGTGCAACATGCGACAGGGTAATGACGACCATCACCATAAGAAGGCCCAGCGCCAGGACCGGGATGAGGGGCAATCTAGGTTGTACGAAGTAGTCCAAGCAGCCAAAGGCGAGTGCCAAAATGGCGAAACAGGGCCATGCGGGCATTTGTGGATACTTGGCAGAAAGCCAATGTTTCACCATGGGATCACCTGCTTGAATAACTTCTCATAGGCGGGAATTACGACTGAAACATCGTAATTTTGGGACTGTATTTGCCCCCTCCGGACAAAATCTTCGGCAAGATCTGAGTTGTCCAGCAGTCTGCGCATCTCCCGAGCCAAGGCGTCCACGTCACCGCGTGGTACTAAGGTGCCACAATCCCCATCGGCAAGAATCTCGCGCGGGCCGCCCCCGAGGGCATCGACGGCGACGACCGGCGTCCCGACCGCCATGACCTCTACCAGAACCAATCCGAACCCTTCAAAGCGCGACGGTAGCACAAACAGTTCCGCAGTCTTGAGCCAGCCGTATGGATTGGCCGCGAATCCCGGCAAATGAACGCGGTCGGCGATGCCGAGAGTTTTGGCCAGACTTAACAACAGTTGCCGTTCCGGCCCTTCGCCGAGGATGACAAGGTCCTGTTCAATGCCTTCCCGAACCAGTATCCCGTAGGCACGCAACAAGAGGTCAAAGCCTTTTTCTTGGCTAAGGCGCCCCATGCCGAGGATATAACGCCGCGGCGCATCGGCAGGTGCTCCTTCGACTGACCGTTGCTTGATAAGACCGAGGTCGAGCGGGTTGCCCAACACGATCGTCCGTCCCTCCATTTGGGGCACTAGGCGGCACAGTGCGCTGGCCGTGCCGCGCGACACGGCGATATTCCTGTCCAGCATTGGGTATAGCAGGCGCAACAGGATTGGATCGAAGCGAGACGACGTGGGGAGGAATTGCTCCAGATCGGTATGGATGATGCCCACCACGGGGCGGCGAGCCACCTTGGCGGCTGTCAGCGCCAGATACGTGGCGGTCAACTCCTGCCCCCCCACAACCAAGTCCGCTTCGCGGGCAAGCGTCGCGAGTCGGCTCAAGATGCGCGGGAGGCACGGCAGTATCCGTTTGCCCGCCGCAATGGCCGTTTCCACCTTGACCCCTGTGGGTATTTCTGACCAGTAAGCTCCTTGGGTCTTGACGACGAAAAGGGTGACCTGAAACTCCTCTGGATTAAGCCCGCCGATCAGGGTAAGGGTTGCCTTTTCTGCGCCGCCACCGTTGAGGGTCGGCAAAATTACCAGCAGTCGATGCAAGCAGGTTTCTTTAGGCATGGCGTCGCCTGTAGCGCAGATAGTGTAAAAGATTCCCAAAAAGGCTGCTACCGGGGGTTCGGCTCAGGAACCAGAAAATCACGAAATAGACCCAGTAGCGCAGACGATGCGTACCAAACATTGTCGGAGAGTGAAGATTGATGGCACTCCGGAGCAGCGAAGGGGAAAGAAATCCCTGCGTCAATTCACGAGCCATGTGCCGTTTACCCTGAATGAGTGCGTTGACTGCCCGCATGTAGCGGTCCACGGCCTCCAGAAAGGCGAGGTGGCAACAATCTTTCGGCGTAAGTAGGGACACTACCCATGGCAGGGAGTTGTAATAATCGGTCACCTGGAAAAAATCTGCACGTCTGGTCTTCAGATAGCGTAATTGGGCGCCTTCCTGGAATTGGCTGACGCGATAGCTGATAAGGGATTCGGGAAGTATGCCGACGGTATACTTCTCCAGAATACGCAGCCAGACCCACAGGTCGGCGGAACTTGCGAAGTTCCCGCCATCCCAGTGGCCCACATGTTGCTTGTAGATGGTTGTTCTGGCCATGGCACTGGGACAGACAAAAAAATTCATGTCGCGCAGGATAAGCGGATAGATGTCGGCAAAAGTGTATTCCCGCTCACCATCTCCCAATCTGATCTCGCGGGGCATGGGAGCTGCGCCGACAGGCTCCCCGTGTTTGTTTATATAGACGGCACGGCTGAAAACCGCACCGGCTGCTGGATGCTGCTCAAGATATGCCACCTGCTTTTCTATGATGGTGGCATCATAAATGTCATCGGAATGAAAGATGCACGTATAATCACCGCTGGCGCGATGGATGCAACGTGAAAAGTTTTCCTCGGCCCCCAAGTTCTCCTCATAGGACAGTACCTTGATGCGCGAGTCTCTGGACATGAACGACCGAGCAAGCTCCACCGTCCCGTCGATAGAGGCATTATCAACGACCAAAATCTCGAAGTTCGTATAGGTCTGGGCAATAAGCGATTCGAGCGTATACGAAAGGGTCGCAGCGGAATTGTAGGTTGGTATGCAGATGCAAACCAAAGGCATTTGATGTGACATTATGAAATGAACTCAGCTTCCTGTTGACGTTTAGCAAAGACATCCCGAGCATTTTTTCTCATCTCTGCGGGCATAATTCTGAAAGAAATTACAAAATAAAGGATACAAGTAAGCAAGACCGCCACAATTTTGGCTGGTATTTGATCATGATTCAGGCCAAATTTAACATAGGTGCATATCAGTAGGCACGGTACTATTGCAAAAAATAACAATTTAATATTCAGGGCAAAGTCGTAGTATATTTTGTTGTCAGTACTATTTTTGATTATTCGTGGCAAAAAGATATAGGATGTCATCAGTGATGGAATAAAAATAGCTGAAGCCATACCAAGATAACCAAATTTTCCGATAAGTAAACTCCCAAATACTATGTGTAAAATTGCTTCATACCAGGCAAGCCTGATGACTGGGGAGGTGTTGTTAATACCGCTAAGAAAAGAGGAGTTCACGTTCACTGCGGACAGAATGAACACATAACAACCATATACCATGCTGAACAAGAAACCCGCATATACGTCGGACCTGTGGCTCCATAGTGCAATAACTTCTTGGCCAAAGGCAAGGGAGACAATCCAGATCAAGCCCGTCACCAACGGATACAAAAAGCATATTGCGCCATAGACTTTTGCCAGCCAGCCATATTGCTTTTCGGCCATCGCCTTTCCATACATGGGAAATAATACCGACAAGGCAATATTCAGAGTTTGGAAAGGCAGCATGATGATTTTCGTTGAAAAGGTAAATGCAGCTATCTTGTCGACACCCATGAAGTGGCTGATCATGATGTTGTCGATGCTCCAGACGATGGTCACCGGCAGGCCCAATACGAGAAAATTTATGCCTGTGCTGAATATAAGCCCATAACGAACTCTGTCGCTCGACAGCAGTCGTAGCGAGGACAGCAGTCTCTGATTCCGGATTATCAGGTGGGCTGCCGAGACGAGGCTGATGCTTAGGTAAAAACTGCCGGTGATGAACGCAAGGCTCACGAGACTCAATTTGAATTTGATGCCCAAAACTACCGCAATGAAGGTTGCCGGTACATTGAGCATGTCGTAGATTTTCGTGATGTAAATTTGTTGATCCCCGGAAAAGGCAGACTGCGCGACCTGAAGCGGCATGCGCAGCATGATGAAGAACACCGAAACGATGAATGTCCTGCTTGCGACCCCAACAAGATTTTCAGGAATTTTGCCGAATAGCATGCGTAGGTCTGGGAGAAAATACGAAATAGCACCAAACACCAGCAATGCTGCGAATGAGATCAGGGAGAGTAAAAAGAACGACTTGATGATAACCTCATGTTTGTTTTCATCATCAAGACTGTTTGAAATGAGAACCGTTACCGCCGTCGGGATTCCGACGTTCGACAAGCCGATGTAATTGATGATTGTCAGGACAAGTGTCCAGATGCCGTATTCGTTTACGCCGTAAAAATTGAGAAAGAGTGGTTGATAGAGCACATTCAGGACGACGGATACCCCCATCGAAATGATGCTCCATATAATTCCCTTAAAAAATATTTCTTTTCTAGACATAGTGGCTCATATAAAGTGTTTATCATGCTCTGCGGCTTGCAGCTTTGCCACAGATCTCAGAAAATTTTTGTCGTTGTCCACATACAACTCATGTTCAGGCCCGAAGATAGACCTTTTTTGAGCAATACACTCCCTTAGGTAGTCCATATTTACAGTGCTCCCGTT
>Ga0207857_1000544_pt1 | contig 10264 bp, 8 predicted proteins | sample LuqExpMetageno22_FD_187780 | JGI IMG/M metagenome (GOLD analysis project Ga0207857, IMG submission 187780) | Tropical forest soil microbial communities from Luquillo Experimental Forest, Puerto Rico - Sample 22 (SPAdes) | ecosystem: Environmental > Terrestrial > Soil > Tropical forest ... | reverse complement strand
GGCCTACACCGAGCTGCACCACCTCGCCTGGTGGCGACGCGACCACGGACCCACCAACCAGCACAACTGCGCCCCCTACTGCTCATTCCACCACCACGAGATCCACCGCCTCGCCATCACCGTGACGCGTCGGGCGGATGGAAGCCTCGAGCATCGCTACCCCGACGGCAGGCGCTACGGCGCACCACCCGACGACGGAGACCAAGGGCGAAGCCTGCCCTCGGCGCAGGCCGCGCCAGCCGAACGCGATGGATCGGGCGGCGCAGGTGATGGCCTGCCCTCCGCGGCACCGTGTCTCGCCGAACCGGATCGGCCCGGTCAAGAAGTCCGCACCCTGGCTTCGGCCGTGCCCGCTGGCACGCGAGATCAGGGACCGCCTCTCGCAGCCGGTCGTTCGATGCCATCGCCCGCACCCGCCGATGCGGGCCGCGGCGAAGATCCACCAGCCGATCTGCTCGCGCTGCTGTCCGCCTGACACGGCCGCGCTCCCGCGCCGTCGGCAGATGCGGTGGCGCGGGAGCGCGTGTGTGAAGCGAGGCGCTGGGTTCTCGCGGCTCAGACGACGTCGCGGCGCAAGGTCGTCAGACGGCCGATGACCGCGAGAACGACGGCGTAGGCCAGCAGCACGAGGAGACCGGCCCACCAGTAGCTCAGCAGCTCGGTGAGCCCGCTCGCCGAGTAGAAGCTGCCGCCGGTGATGGCCTCGCCGGCTGCCCCCGGCAGGAACTTGCCGATCCCCTTGCCCCACGAGGTGGCTGAGAGTCCCAGTCGCAGGATCGGCTCGAGGAACTGGGTGAACGCGACGATCACGACGATCGCGGCGACCTGGTTTGAGATGACCGTTCCGATCGCGACGCCGATCAGCGCCCACACCGACAGCGCCACGACCGAGAGCCCGAGAGCGCGCCACGTGGAGGCGGCCTCGAGACCCGTCGGCTTGTTCGACAGAGCCAGGACGCCGGCGCCCGTGGCGGTCGAGACGATGGTGCCGAGCAGGCCGAACACGGCGCCGACGCCAAGGCCGACACCGAACTTCGCGGCGACCATCCGGTTGCGGCTCGGATCGGCGAGCAGCGTGGGGGTCAGGGTCTTGTGCCGGTATTCGGCAGTGACGATGAGCGCCCCGATGATGAGCGGGAACGCGTACCCGATGGAGACGGTCACCGTGTAGACGGATCGCACGATCTCGTCAGGGGTCAGGGTGAGCGTCTGGCTGGACGTGCCGGTGGTGGTCTGGCCGTGGGTCAGCGACCACGCCAGCACCGCGGCGATGAAACCCATGTAGACGAGCATCACGAGCAGCAGCAGCCACCACATGCGCGTGCTGACGAGCTTGCGGTACTCCGCGACGAGTGCGGCGCGCATCATGCCACCGTCCCTGGGGTCGAATCGACGGTCGGCAGTCCGGAGGGTTGTCCTGGTGGTGCCGCGGTGGGCCCGGTGTACGGCCCCGCTCGCTTCCCGCCTCGCTGAGGTGGCGGTGCGTCTCGCTCGGCATCCGCGACGAGCTGGAGGAACAGCGCCTCGAGGCCCGCGTCGACGCGGGCGAGCTCGTGCAGCTCGAGGCCGGCCGCAAAGGCGGCGGCCCCGACTGCGGCGGGCTCGACGTCGATGACCTCGACCGTCGCCGGTGCGCCGAGTGCGGCTGGCACGGTCACGGGCGCGGCGGGGAACGCCGACCCCGTCGGGCTGATGGACGACGAGCCGAGCGGCGCCGGGTCAGCCGATGCGGACGTCGGCGCGGCGGGCGCGAGCTGCCAACCGCGCGCCGCAACGAGCGCGGCGAGCCGTGCGGCGTCGGGCGACGCGACCCGCACGCGCGGCCGGGACTCCGCGGTGAGCTCCGCGAGCGATGCCTCTCGGACGAGGCGCCCGTGGTGGATGATCACGACGTCGTCGACGGTCTGCTGGACCTCCGACAGCATGTGGCTCGACACGAGCACGGTCCGTCCCTCGGCGGCGAGCGCCCGCATGAAGCCGCGCAGCCACAGGATGCCCTCCGGGTCGAGACCGTTGGCGGGCTCGTCGAGCAGCAGCACGGGCGGGTCGCCGAGCAGCGTGGTGGCGAGGGCGAGCCGCTGCCGCATGCCGAGGGAGAAGCCGCCGACCCGGCGCTTCGCGGCGTCGTCGAGCCCGACGAGGTGGAGCACCTCGCGGGCCCGCGAGTCCGGGACCCCGATCTGGGGGGCGTAGACGCGCAGGTGGTCCAGCGCGGTGCGTCCGGGGTGGAAGCTCGCGGCCTCGAGTGCGGCGCCGGCGATCCGGCCCGGCTGGGTGAGCGAGTGGTAGGGGCGACCGCCGATGGTCACGGTGCCGGACGTCGGCCGGACGAGCCCGAGCAGGCACCGCAGGGTCGTCGTCTTCCCGGCGCCGTTCGGCCCGAGGAAGCCGGTCACGCGACCGGGCTGGACGCTGAAGCTCAGATCGTCGACGGCCCGGACGGGACCGAACTGTTTGGACAGGTGGGAGACCTCGACGGCTAGGGCGTCGGCCACGATCGCTGCTCCTTCAGGTGGGATATCGAAGTGATATCACATTTCCTGAGCGGGGGTGAGGTCTTTTGGCAAGGTGATGCGCATCGTGCAGCCGCTGTCCGTGTCGGCGACCTCGATGCGGCCGCCGTGGAGCTCGACCGCCCACCGCACGATCGCGAGCCCCAGGCCCGTGCCGCCGGTGGAGATCTGTCCCGTGACCGAGGGGGAGTTGCCCCGCACGAACCGCTCGAACACGGACGCCCTGTCCGCCGCCGCAATGCCCGGGCCGTTGTCGACGATGTCGATGCGCACCGAGCGCCCCACCGGCTGCGCGACGAGCCGCACGACGTCGTCCATCGGCGAGTGCCGCACCGCGTTGTGGAGCAGGTTCGCGATGACCTGGTGCAGCCGTTCGGGGTCGGCCGGGACGGTGAGGTCCGGCGGCTCGACGTCGACCTCGAACCGCACCCGACGCGGGCCGGCGACGAGCGCCGACTCGTCGGCCGCCGCCTGGAGGAAGTCCTTGAGGCCGAGGTCCTCGACGTCGAGCGGAGCGTCGCCGGCCTCGAGCCGGGAGAGGTCGAGGAGGTAGGTCACCAACCGCCCGAGGCGCTCGGTCTGCGCGAGCGCCGCCTGCATGAGCGGGGGGTCGGGCTCGACGACCCCGTCGACGACGTTCTCGAGCATCGCCTGCAACGCGGCCACCGGCGTGCGCAGCTCGTGCGACACGTTCGCGACGAGCTCGCGGCGGAATCGGTCGGCCTGCTGCAGGTCGTCGGCCATGGTGTTGAAGGAGGCGGCGAGCTGACCGACCTCGTCGCGGCTCGTCGCGCGCACGCGCTGCGTGTAGTCCCCGTTGGCCATGGCCCGGGCCGCGGCGGTCATCTCCCGCAGGGGGGACGTCATCCCGCGGGCGAGCACCTGGGTCAGGATGAGCGAGACGACGATCGCGAGCGGCAGGGTGCGCGTGGGGCCGAGGTGGAGTCGCGTCAGGCCCCACCAGGTGACGAAGGCCGCGAGCGTCACCGTCGCGGCGACGAGGACGCCGAGCTTGACCTTGATGGACTGGACGCGGTCGAGCGGCCGGATGTCGGGGAGCCGCTCGGTCATCGGCCGCCGGTGCCGAGGCACGGCACCCGACCGGTCACCCGTCGCCGACTGAGTCACGGCTCCGCGGTGGCGTGCGACGCGTCCTCGTCCGAGGGCTCGAACGCGTACCCGACGCCGTGGACGGTGCGGATGAGGTCGGAGCCGAGCTTGCGTCGCAGGGCCTTGACGTGGGAGTCGACGGTGCGGGTGCCGCTGGCGTCGACCCAGTCCCACACGTCGGCGAGCAGCTTCTCCCGGGTGAGGACGGTGCGGGCGTTCGTCGCGAGCGCGACGAGCAGGTCGAACTCGGTGGGGGTGAGGTGGACCTCGTCGTGCCCGCGCAGCACCCGGCGCTGGGCACGGTCGATGGAGACGTCGCCGACGACGAGCGGCGGCTCCGGCTCGTGGATCCCGCCGGTGCGCACGGCCGCGGCCCGCTCCTGCCGGCGCAGCAGCGCCTTCGTCCGCGCGACGAGCTCGCGCATCGAGAACGGCTTGGTCATGTAGTCGTCGGCCCCGACGCCGAGCCCCACGAGCATGTCGGTCTCGTCGTCCCGCGCCGTGAGCATGAGCACCGGGACCGGCCGCTCGGCCTGGATCCGCCGGCACACCTCGAGCCCGTCGATGCCCGGCAGCATGACGTCGAGGATGACGACGTCGGGCTGCATCGCGTTCGCCGCCTCGACACCCGCGAGCCCGTCCCCGACGGCCCGGACCGCCCAGCCCTCGGCCGAGAGCCGGTGGACGATCGCCTGGGCGATCGCCGGCTCGTCCTCGACGACGAGGACCGACGTGCTCGGCAGCCCCGGCGCCTGGTGCATGTTCGCCATGGCGCCAGACTGGCACAGTCCTGCGCAACCGGGGCTGTGCGGGTGACCGATTCGTATGATGGCGGCACCATGAGCGGCTCATCCAGCCGCCGGCATCGGGTGCGATGGTCCGGTGTCGGCATCCCGGCAGGCCCTTCGCCCCGGGTGGGTGCCACGTGCTGAGCGACTGGCTCCTCGTCGTTCTCGGTGTGCTCCTCACCGCCGGCACCGCGGTGTTCGTGGCGGGGGAGTTCTCGTTGGTGACGCTCGACCCCGGCGCGGTCGAGGCGCAGGCGGCCGACGACCACGCCGGCAACCGCGTCAGGCGCGCGCTGCACACCCTGTCGACCCAGCTGTCCGGCGCCCAGGTGGGCATCACGGCCACCACGGTGCTGCTCGGTTACACCACGCAGCCGGCCGTGGCCCGGCTCCTCGAGGGCGTGCTGCACGGACCGGTCTCACCCGCCCTGGCGACGGGCCTCTCGGTGGTCCTCGCGCTCGTGCTGGTCAACGCCTTCTCCATGGTGGTGGGCGAGCTCATCCCCAAGAACTTCGCGCTCGCGGCGCCGCTCGCGACCGCCAAGGCGATCGCGCCGTTCCAGCTCTCCTTCACGGCGGTGTTCGGGCCGTTCATCGCCCTCTTCAACGGGAGCGCCAACTGGCTGCTGCGGCGCGTCGGCGTCGAGCCGCGCGAGGAGCTCTCCGGGTCGCGGTCGGCGAGCGAGCTCGCGGCGTTGGTGAGGCGCTCGGCGGAGCAGGGCACGCTCGAGCGGAGCACGGCCACGCTGATTACCAACTCCCTGGATTTTGGCGAGCTCACCGCCGTCGACGTCATGACCGACCGGCTGCGCCTGGTGACCGTGCGACGCGACGACACGGCGGTCGACGTGCTGCGCGCCGCGCGGGCGACCGGCCACTCGCGGTTCCCCGTGATCGGGGAGTCGAGCGACGACATCGTCGGCGTCGTGACGCTGCGGCGCGCGGTCGCGGTGCCCTACGAGCGGCGCGACGAGGTGCCGGCCGCCGCGCTCATGGTCGAGGTGCCGCGCGTGCCGGAGACGGTGCACCTCGGGCCCCTCTTGGTCGAGCTGCGTGGGCGCGGGCCGCAGATGGCCGTCGTGGTCGACGAGTACGGCGGCACCTCCGGCGTGGTCACGCTCGAGGACGTCGTCGAGGAGCTCGTCGGCGAGGTGGCCGACGAGCACGACCGCGCCCGCGGGTCGGCGGCGCGGCGCTCCGACGGCTCGTGGGGTTTCCCGGGCGTGCTTCGGCCCGATGAGCTCACCGAGATCACCGGCCTGCGGGTGCCCGACGAAGGCCCGTACGAGACGCTCGGCGGGCTCATCATGTTCCGGCTCGGCCGGATCCCCGTCGAGGGCGACGTCGTCGAGGTGGACGACGTGCGGCTCGAGGTCGAGCGGATGGACGGGCGGCGCGTGGAGCGCGTCGGCGTCCGGCGGGCGGGGGAGGACCGATGAACACGGGCCTCGCGCTCGTCCTCGTCGTCGTGTTCCTCGCGGGGAACGCCTTCTTCGTCGGCGCCGAGTTCGCGGTGATCTCGTCCCGACGCAGCGCGATCGAGCCGCTCGCGGCGGCCGGGGACCGGCGGGCGCGCACGGTGCTGTGGGCGATGGAGCACGTCTCGCTCATGCTCGCGGCCGCGCAGCTGGGCATCACCGTGTGCTCGACGAGCCTCGGCCTGGTCGCGGAGCCGGCCCTCGCCGAGCTCGTCTCCCACCCGATGCACGCGCTCGGTGCGAGCGAGTCGCTCACCCACGTGGTCGCGTTCGCCCTCGCGCTGCTCATCGTCGTGTACCTGCACGTCGTGTTCGGTGAGATGGTTCCGAAGAACCTCGCCGTCGCCGGGCCCGACCGCGCCGTGCTCCTGTTCGGGCCGCCGCTCGTGTGGCTCGGCCGCCTGGTGCGGCCCGTGATCGGCGCCCTCAACTGGATCGCCAACCACACGGTGCGGCTCGTCGGCGTGGAGCCGCGTGACGAGGTCGCCTCCTCGTTCACCGCCGAGGAGGTGCAGTCGATCGTCGAGCGATCGGCCGCCGAGGGCCGCATCAGCGACGAGCAGGGGCTCCTGTCGGGCGCGCTCGAGTTCTCCGACCGCACCGCCGGCGACGTCATGGTGCACGTGGCCAAGCTCGTCGGGATCGACGAGGACGCGACGCCCGACGTGATCGAGCACCTCGTCGGGCGCACGGGCTACAGCCGGCTGCCGGTCCGGGGCGAGGGTGGGCTCATCGGATATCTGCACGTCAAGGACGTGCTCTACGCCGATGAGGTGAGCCGGTTCCAGCCCGTGCCGGGCTGGCGCGTGCGCCGGCTCGCGGTCGTCGGGCCGAACGACGAGGTCGAGGACGCGCTCGCGGCGATGCAGCGCTCGGGCGCGCACCTGGCTCGTGTGGACGAGGAGGGCGTCGCCGTGGGCGTCGTGTTCCTCGAGGACATCCTCGAGGAGCTCGTCGGCGAGGTGCGCGACGCGATGCAGCGCGGGCAGCTCCCCGAACGCTGAGGGACTGTCGGACATCGCCAGGGCGGCGGCGCGACGTCCGGAGGGTGACCACAAAGATGTGACCTTGGTCTCATGTTGCTGGCGTGTCTCCCCGGCGTGTCGCGCGTCGCCTGGTCCCTTCCACTGAACCTCCGTCCAAGAGGGGGTTGGTCTCACCCGGCCCAGCCCGTTATGGTTCCGTGACCAGGGGCAGGGGATCGTTATCGGACGCCGTGACCAGCGGCATGCGCACGAGACGGAGGTGCCGTGGGGTCGCACCGCGACGAGCCCTCCTCGCCGCCTCGTCGTGCCCGCGCGGCAGGCCCGGCCCGGCGCCGGGGCGCCACCCGCCTCCTCGGTCGGGTCGGTGTCCTCGGGGCCCTCGTCGGCATCACGGTGGTCCTCCCGATCTCCCAGTCCGCGCTCGCCGCGGCCGGCGTCCCGCTCGCCTTTGCGACCCCCCACGTCTCGCTGCCGTCCACCGTCGACGCGCTCACCGCGGTCCCGGCGTCGCAGCAGCCGCCCGCCTCGCTGCTGTCCGCCTCTGGCGCCGACATGATGGTCGACGCGGCCGACATCGAGCGGGTGTCCCGCTCCGTCGAGCGCAGCCCGCTGCCGGGGTGCGACGGCGTCCGCCGGCCGGCCTCCAAGAACGGCCAGATACCGGCGAGCAGCCTGTGCACCCTCTTCGACGGGCACACCCAGATGCGGGCCGACGCCGCCGTCGCCCTCGCCAAGCTCAACGAGGCGTACGTCGCGAAGTTCGGCTCCGACATGTGCCTCGAGTCCGGCTACCGCACCCTCGCCCAGCAGTACGCCGTCAAGGCGGAGAGGGGCGGGCTCGCCGCGACCCCCGGCACCAGCAACCACGGCTGGGGCCTGGCGGTGGACTTCTGCTCACGCGAGACGAGCGGCGCGCGCTGGACGTGGCTCAAGGAGAACGGCCCGCTCTACGGCTTCCAGAACCCGTCGTGGGCGCAGCCCGGCGGCAGCGGCCCTCACGAGCCGTGGCACTGGGAGTTCGTCGCCGGCGTCGCAGAGGACGGCTACTGGGCCGGGTGACCTCACCTAGAGATGCCGAAGGCCCGGGACGCGTCCCGGGCCTTCGTTGTTGCTAGCGGAGCTCGAGGCCCCAGGTCATGGTGTGCGAGTCGCCGGGCGCGAGGTGGACGAGGTCGTCCCCCGAGCGGAAGGCGTCCGCGACGCACGTCATCGGCTCCACCGCGACGGCCGTCCGCTTGATCGAGTCGACGTCGTCGCCGGTGCACACCTGCCAGGCGCGCGCGGCCTCGTCGGCCCACATCGCGACGGTGGTGCCGTCCGGCCGGCCGAGGAGCACCCACGACAGCCCGTCGGCGTCCCGGGTGAGGCCGGTCCACGCGTCGTCGTACGCGTGCCCGGCGAGGACCTTCGGCGCGCGCAGGTCGAAGCCGTTGGTCACGGGCTCGGTGCCGGTGGGCAGCAGCCGGTTGTCGACCATGACGTGGCGGGCGGCGTCCACGCGCAGGGTGCAGGCGTCGAGCGCGGCGCCTCCCGTGGCGAGCCACGGGTGCACGCCCGCGCCGTAGGGGGCGGTCGAGTCGCCGGCGTTCGTCGCCGTGATCGTCGCGCGAAGGCCGGTGCCGGTGAGGGCGAAGGTCGCGACGAGCCGCAGCGGCCACGGGTAGCCCGCGGTCGGCACCATCTCGTGGATGAGCTCGATCGAGGTGCCGTCGTCCGACGCACCGGCGGTCTGCCAGCGCACGTGCGTGACGAGACCGTGGAGGGCGGTCATGCGCCGCGGCTCGCTCACCGCGACCTGGTGCACGGTGCCCCCGTACTCGTACATGCCGTTGGCCAGGCGGTTGGGCCACGGCGCGAGCACCATGCCCGAGAACGCGGGGGCCATCTCGGCCTCGTCGTACGGCCGCACGACGTCCGAACCGCCGACGCGGTAGGAGCGGAGGGAGGCGCCGACCTCGGCGATCACCGCCTCCTGGTCACCGGATCGCAGGACGTACTGGGCGCCACTGGGGAAAGTCACAAAGGGAAACCGTACCTGGACGCGTGACCACCCCCGCACGGCGTCGGTCCCGCCGCTGGTCACCCGTTCGGGTGGGCAGCCGGGTGGTGGGCGCGCGCCCGGGGTGAATCCGGTGGACGACGAGCCACGCGCGCCCCGCCGCATGCCCTACGGTCCGGCGCGTCGGGCTGCGGTGGCAGACGGAGACCGAGGAGCTGTTGTCATGTCCCTTGTTGTTCAGCAGGACGGCGCTGTCCTCGTCGAGCGTGAGGTGCGCGAGCTCATCCGCCGGCGGGGAGTGGATCCGGCGCGCGACCCCGACGGGGTCCGCGCGCTGGTGTCGGCGGCGATCGCCGACTACGACGAGCGGTCGGTGCTGGGCGCCGTACCGCCCCTCGACGACGCCGCGGCGGTGCACAAGCACGTCGTCGACGCGGTCGCGGGGCTCGGTCCTCTGCAGCGGTACCTCGACGACGACTCCGTCGAGGAGATCTGGCTGAACTCTCCGACCCAGGTCTTCGTGGCGAGGGGTGGGGTCGCCGAGCTCACCACGACGATCCTGTCCGACGCGCAGGTGCGGGACCTCGTCGAGCAGATGCTGAAGAGCTCCGGGCGCCGGCTCGATCTCTCGACGCCCTTTGTCGACGCCCAGCTGCCCGGCGGCGAGCGGCTGCACGTGGTGATCCCGGACGTCACGCGGCGGTGGGCGGTCAACATCCGCAAGCACGTCGTCCGCGCGACGAGCCTCGACGACCTCGTCGTGCTCGGGTCGATGCCGCCGCAGGCCGCGGCGTTCCTCGCCGCCTCCGTGCGGGCCGGGCTCAACATCCTGGTCTCGGGCGCCACGCAGGCGGGCAAGACGACGGCCCTCAACGCGCTGGCCGGCGCGATCCCCGCGCGGGAGCGGGTGGTGAGCTGCGAGGAGGTCTTCGAGCTGCGGCTCGCGGCCCGCGACTGGGTGGCGATGCAGTGCCGCCAGCCCAACCTCGAGGGCACCGGTGAGATCCCGCTGCGGCGGCTGGTGAAGGAGGCGCTGCGGATGCGGCCGAGCCGCCTGCTGGTGGGTGAGGTGCGTGAGGCCGAGGCGCTGGACCTGCTGCTCGCGTTGAACGCGGGGGTTCCGGCGATGTGCACCCTGCACGCCAACTCCGCGCGGGAGGCGCTGGTCAAGCTCTGCACGCTGCCGCTGCTGGCCGGGGAGAACGTGTCGTCGGCGTTCGTCGTGCCGACGGTGGCGTCCGCGGTGGACCTCGTCGTGCACCTCGCCCTGGACGGGAGCGGGCGGCGGGCGGTGCGCGAGGTCGTGGCGGTGCCCGGGCGGGTGGAGGCGGGCGTGGTCGAGACCGCCGAGATCTACGGTGAGCGGGACGGCCGGCTCGTGCGGGGCGAC
>Ga0207857_1000543_pt1 | contig 10266 bp, 6 predicted proteins | sample LuqExpMetageno22_FD_187780 | JGI IMG/M metagenome (GOLD analysis project Ga0207857, IMG submission 187780) | Tropical forest soil microbial communities from Luquillo Experimental Forest, Puerto Rico - Sample 22 (SPAdes) | ecosystem: Environmental > Terrestrial > Soil > Tropical forest ... | reverse complement strand
GTTCTGCCATAGCCGTCATAGCCAACCTCAGTGTCCGAGTAGACACTGGAACTCTGGTAGGTGTGCGTACTAGTTTGGTTGGGTGTGTAGGAATAAGTTGTGATTCCACCGTCTGGAGAGTCTATTTCCTTGACCCGCAACATTGAATCATACGATGTAGTGCTGCTCTGCTGGTTAGCGTCAATCGACGACAAGAGTAAGCCAGAGTTGCCGACATCATAAGAAGCACTCGTGCTCAACGACACGCCGCTGGATGGGGTGGGTAGTGTTGTGCCGGTCGGAAAAGTAAATGTGCTGTCATACGATACGGTTGTTATTGGACCTCCATTTATTGATTGGCTTGTCAGGAGAGATCCAGTGTCTGCGTAGGTCGCGTTGGAATAAATAAAGCTTTCTGGACCAGAATAGCGCATTACCCCCGTCAGGTTTCCTCGTGTGTCGGTAGCTACCTGGTGTTGTGGAACTCCTGAACTCGCAGTTAATGTAGCAGTGTCGTAATAGTTGTCTGTTTCCCCCGCGAGATTGGTGGTAGTGCGATCATAAATCTGGTCTTTAGTGAGAATGCCTGGACGGCTTGTGGCGTAGCTGAAAGTCTCTCGGGAGAGCAACGGTCCACGACTTGTCGTGGATGCAGCAAAATCATAGATATCTGTCTCGGTTGCTACACCGTAGGCACTGTATTGCACAGTAGTCCCGTGTGTCTCAGTACCATCAAGCGTTTCATACGTGGCAATCTGCGTGATAGGCAGCGCAAAAGTGGTAGTTGAGCAGGGAGAAGATGCTCCGTTATAACATGTTGCACGGGCCACAACGGGTGTTCCACTTGCTGCACCCTGATAGACTTGACGATTGGTTTCGTAATAGAGAGCAGAGATCGTACTGGGTTGATTGGTGGGCTTAACGAAATCATAGGACAAGTGGTTGCTCTGTCCGTCGACGACGTCCGTATGACTCGTGCTAGTTCCTGGTGTTCGAGCGTATGAAATGATTGATGCTGCCGAGCCGCTGTTGCTGGCAAGTGTTCTGGTCAATCCTGCAGCGCTGCCATCGGAGCAGACGATGCCATTACTTCCTCCAGCATAAGCGTACGTAATCGATCCGCCCTGGGGTAATCCAACCCCGGCAAGACGTCCCGTCACGTTCCCGGATGCTCCTGGCGTAGCCTCATAAGAGAAGTGGTAGGTGCTTCCGTCTGGATAGGACATTGAGTCGACAAGCAAAGCGGAAGTTGGACCGTATTCAGAGATCCCGCTGCAACCGAAATTCGTCTGTACCGTGTACGCTCTGTACGTCAATGTGACGGCCTGAGAAGCTCCGGATGCGTCTTTATAGGCGAAAGTCCTTGTCGTCGAGGCCGGCGACGTTACTGACAGAACAATGTTTCCCGTCGTGTCGGTGTAGTTACCACTGGCATCGACGGAGATGTAGTTGCCATTGGAATCCAAAGAACCTCCGGCACCACTTTTACTACTGCTCTTCGGCGGTGTGAACGTATGCCCTACACTGTCCACGATCGTAATCATATTCGTCGCATTCATGTCACCGATCATCGTATAGCCGGATCCATCTTTAGCGACCGCGGTATCCGACGAGATAAGAGCGTCTGGACATCCGCCTAAAGAGAGATCGAAACTATGGGCCACACCAAACATGTCGGTATAAACAAAATTTGATAGAGAGCTTCCTCTTACGGGTTTATTAGTCCCATCCGGATTGGCACATCCGGTAATTGTGGTCACTTTATATCGGGCATACCCTGTCATATTGTTTGTATCAATGTTCCAACCAAAATCCGCAGACGGCTGCCAGATGAGCGAACCGCTCACGGTTGTCGGTGTCCAGAGCGAATTGTCATAGGTCAGGTTGTAGCGGAAATTCAATCCGGCGCGGCCTGCTTTGTTGAGTACTGGAATACTGGCGTGCACATTCAGATTGGCGACATTGACGGTGTCGAATCCGTAGCTATCAAATGATCCATAAGTATAGGTGCCAGTTGCCACCTGTCCGAGAAGGACCGAAGCTGACAGGACAAAGATCAAGAGAACAAGCGTTCGCACTGCGGTGTGCATAGATGTCATCCTTGGCGGCGGTGAGGTGGCCTTAGTTGATTTGGGCGGAAGAGGCGAGGATTTCTAATTGCAGCGCGCCGTTGATATAGCGCTGAATGTGAAAGGGAATTCGTACTCCATCAATAATGCGATAGTCTGAATACCGAATCTCGATAGCAACTTGAACAGGACTTCCATCGTCTGGGTGCATCGAGTATGCGAGCACTGCAGGTAGGCCCGAATCTGGAGATAATCCAATCTCTGCTTTACTCTGCTCAGATACGGAAGTGCTTATTTCGTCTGATGCACTCGTAGAAAGAAATCTGCTACGGAGATGTCGGTATAGATTACTGCTCTGGCCAACTGTCTCAATGCCGAATTCCTCAATAGAGAGATTGGCGGGGAGAAGAGACGGTTGCAGTGAGAAGGCCGGCAAGAACCACAAAGCAGACAGAGCGCAGTTTCCAGAAGGAACGGCATGCGCAATACCGTCTGTACCTGTCCACTGGCAGATGGCGTCCAGGCCAGTGCCGGTCTGAGATTCTGTTCTCTGACCAGATGAGCTAAAAAGAATAGACATCTGCGACGAACCGTTGTTTTCCGCAGATAGTTGGACGGTTCCCGTGTCTTCTGTGCTTCCGCTGTGTTTGATGACCTGCCCTGAGATCTGAATTCGCTGAACGACTTTTCCGTTGGAAAAAGATTCAGACAATTGCTTGATAGAACTGCTCGTTTTTACTCCTGGCACGGTTTGCCCGGATAGCATCAAAGGAAAGACTACCGCGATGCAGAGCAAGATTACAGTTACATCAGGCTTATAGGTACGGTGTCTATTCATGCAAGAAACATTAACACATGCTGTCAAACTTTCCCGCAAGTAGAACGTATTTTTCAGAAAATACAACCATAGTCATAAGGCCATCTTTTGCTTGGCCCACGTCATGATGCGTTCAAAGAGTTTTAGCATGAGCTTCTGATTCATGCGGAGCTGCAGGTAGGAATTTTCCATGGTGTTTCTAAGGCTGAACGCATGACCTCATACGCCTTTTGCAAAAATTGACGCCATAGAGGGGCCATTAGTTCATTGGTCTGCCTGCAGAGGGCAGCAGGCGGTGTCGTTAGCTAGATCAAAAGGGGGAAAAGGGAGTCCGTGGGTCTGGCGCGGTAGGTGCGCGTATATATGTGATAATTCCTTTTATCAGATGTTTGCTGTACAGAAATAGGGCAGTACCTTTCGGTTACTACTCTGAAAGTGCGCTAGTATACCTGTTCGGTTGGCCGAGACTCCATTACTGTGAGCCCAGGTCCCAAAGGAGGGACCTTGAAATGCTCTATCAGCTGCAGCAATACACGCTCTGGGCTCCTTGCATTTTCGGCCTGGTTCTTTTTTTTACCGGCGCTCTCGACAGACGTCATCCGGCTACGAAGCCGGCCATGCTCGCCCTAGGATTTGCCTTGGCCTGTTGGGGGGCGCACTTTGCTATGCCCATTCACGGGATGACTGATGCGACAGGTTATGCCGTGGCTGGCATCAGCGGCTTGCGGGAGACATGGCAGGCTGTCCGTGTACTGCGGGATGCGCAAGGAGAACAAAACGGATGAATAGGTGAGAACAAAAAAGGGATGGCATAATGGAGCAATTCGCTCCCCTTTCCGGTTCCACACTGCCTTCCATGGTGGCGAATGCAGGCGCGCGCGCCGGCATTCGCTTCCTGGAGTTCTTCACCGCGCAGATCCGCAACCCGCACACGCGGCGAGCCTATGCACGGGCTGTGGCGGAGTTCCTTGGGTGGTGCGATGGGGTGGGAATCACTTCCCTGCTCCAGATCCAGCCGGTGCATGTTGCGACGTGGATCGAACTCCAGGGGCGGACGGTTTCTGCGCCCAGCGTGAAGCAGCGCTTGGCGGCGATCCGTCATCTTTTTGACTGGCTGGTCGTTGGCCAGGTCATGCCCACCAATCCGGCCGCTTCGGTGCGTGGGCCGCGCCACAGTGTGCGCATGGGCAAGACGCCGGTTCTCGATCCCGAGGAAGCGCGGCTGTTGCTTGACTCGATCGACACTTCAACGCCGGCAGGCCTGCGCGACCGGGCGCTGATTGCGCTGATGGTCTACTCGTTTGCGCGGATCGGCGCGGCATTGGCCATGAAGGTCGAGGATGTGTACACACAAAATCGGCGTCTCTGGGTACGGCTCCATGAGAAGGGCGGCAAGGAGCATGCCATGTCCTGTCACCACAATCTCGAAGTCATACTCGCAACCTACATAGAGGGGAGTGGCATAACCAACGATCCGCAGGGACCGTTGTTCCGAACAATAGGCCGTGGCACGGGTCAGCTGACGCAGACTCCTCTTCCCCAGGCGAATGCGCACGCCATGATTCGTCGGCGAGCTGCCGCGGCCGGCATCAAGACAAAAATTGGATGCCACAGCTTCCGGGCAACAGGCATCACGGCATATCTCCGAAACGGCGGCACGCTCGAGAAGGCCGCGGCCATGGCCAATCACGCCAGTACCCGCACCACGCAGCTCTACGACCGTCGTAGTGCTGAGATGTCGCTTGATGAGGTGGAGAGGATCATGATTTAGGGGTGCACTGTCCTGCTTTGCTCTATGTGGTGAACTGAGACGGGATTAGAACTCAACCCTGACACTTTGGTCCAGAACAGGCAGAATCCTGCATTTGACTAAATGGTGTTTTGGGGAAGAGGGTGCGCGAAAATCGTATGAACATAGTATTTCCTAATCGCAGTCAATGTAGTCCACCTTGACATTGGTCGCAGATGAATTCTCAGCGAGCGATATTTCGGTAGATTTTTCATCATAATGTTGCAAGAATTGAATGCTTCGATACGGTATTTTGTCGATGTCTGCCCAACCATAGATGCGATATGTCCCCGGTTCTAGACCTTGAACTTGAAATTTTCCATCGGCATCGGCTTTGAAGGCACGCGTCATTGTTGAGTCGTTGCTGCGAATGATGATGCCAGGTGACCGTAGCGAGTTGCTATTGCATCTTCCTTCAAGGCTTCCTGTGATATGTGCAGTGCTGTAGCCCGCCTCGATGAGCAACTGGGTGGATTCGCCTGTTTGCAGATTGACTGTATTGCCGTCAAAAGATTGCCTTCCTATCGAAATGCGTTTGATAAAACTTCCTTCTGAATCGTTCAGCTTGCAATGGTACACGCCAGGCGAGATACCAGCGGCAGAAAAAGCGCCAGTAGTGTCAATTGGTACAGTGAAGAAGCTATCCGATATCGCAGTGCCTGATTCACAGGCAAGTTCTTTCGCTCTTGATTCCGATTCTGTTTTATATTGCACTCTGCCAGAGACTGAGATCGATTGCGCTGCAGCTAGAAGAATATTTCTTTCAGCAGACTGCGAGGTGCTGATCACAGCTGTTGCGGCGTACTCTGTGCCCTTCCAGTACCAATTCTCGACCAGTCGCAGGGTCGCTTGTGGCATCCATTGAAAGACGAACTGCCTATCGGCATTGCGCGTCGCTTCAACCTCTATAGGAATAGAGGCACCGCCAACCTGCCAATATACATGTAGCTTTTCAAATCCAGCGTCGTTCGCAGGTTCCACATGTAGTTCGTATCCTGGATTATCGTGTACAACAATACGAACCGGAAGACTCTCTCCAGATTGGAGATGCAGTAAGCTCATGGGGTCGTCATTGGCATCGAATGGATAGGCGATGAACGGAAAACAGTTTTGGCCTGGCTTTTGGGGGACAGGTGCATGTGGATCGATATAGGGACATTCGTGAAGGTAGACAAGAATGGCATAAAACCCTGATGGTAGCGATGCGCAATTAAAGCCACCGTCTGCTTCAAGAAGCGTCGCACATTCGCTCTGAGCGGCGAGTATTCCTTGTTTTGTATCGAGTCGAAAAACATTGACAAAACCGACAACCGGAGTGCCTTGTTCGGTAGTCACTGTCCCTGCAAGAAGACTGTTACGTGCAGATTCTGCGTAAAGCTGAAAAGACGATCCGAATCCTAAGAAAGCAATTGTCGAAATACTGAAAACAAAACATAAAGTCACAACTGCATGTTTAATCATCTGGTTTCTTTGTACGTCATTGCTGTTATTGCGATTTGGCTGCAGATTCAATGCGTGTCCTCTATAGAAGGTATTCAAGAGAAATAGTTTAGAGAACAGAGTCAATGAGCGAGTATCCGGCAATTCACCGGATACTCGCTTGGATTTCTAAACAATATTCGTAAGAATTGTCACTGTATCTTGCGAATACGCTGATTGGATGTGTCCGCGATATAGTAAGTGGAGCCACTCAGTGCAATACCATGGGCCGTCCTGAGTTGGGCTGTCGTTGGGGTACCGCCATCACCGGAGAATCCCTCTGCGCCATTGCCCGCAAAATTGTAAATAGTGCCTGCTGACACCCTTCTGACTACACTATTGCCACTGTCAGCGATATAAACATCTCCGTTCGAGGCAACGGCGAGCCCTTTAGGCAGAGAAAGTTCAGCAGAAACAGCGGCACCGCCATCACCCAAATATCCGCAGTAGGCATCACCAGCAAACGTCGAGATAATACCTGTTGCAAGAACCACTTTGCGGACGCGGCAGTTGGCGCCATTAAGGCCAATGTCACTGATATAAAGGGCGCTTGACGTCGAATCGAGTGCCAGAGCCCAAGGATGTGTAAACGAAGCGCTGGTAGCCGCTCCGCCGTCGCCAGCAAATGCTGTTGTGCCGTTTCCGGCTGCAGTAGTGATAAGGCCTGAAGATGACACCTTACGAATACGGTGGCTGTCAGCAATGTACAAGGTAGATGAGTTTACCGCAAGACCCACTGGTGAAGATATTGCAGGTTCATTTTGGCCGTAGTTCTTAGCAGTTCCGCCAGCATAAGCAGTGATGATTCCAGTAGAAACGGTAATTTTTCTTACAACTGCATTGTAAGTGTCTGATATGTAAATGTTTCCTGATGGAGCAATAGCAAGTCCGCCTATAAACTGACCGAAAGTCGCGTTTGTAGCAAGCCCGCCATCGCCTGAATACCCTCTGGCTCCTGTCCCCGCTACAAGTGATATAGTTCCAGCGGCTATTTTGTATACGACTGCCCCGCCATTGCTACCATTATCAGCGAAAAATATATTTCCCGTTGTAGGGTCAACAGCTATCGCCATGGGTGCATTAAGAGATGCGAGTGTGGCTGAATAGCCATTTGCAAGCTGAACGGTACCTCCTCCAGCAACCGTACTGATAGTTTGTGCAGTAGAGGCTATCGAGATGGACGACAGAAGGAAAATAGTAGATAACATCTTAAACCTGAACATGTTAAGGTCTCCTGGGGGTAGAAATTTCGCTGATGTTGAGGTAGGCATTTAAAATACGAAAGAATTATAGTAAATAAAACACGTGAGTTAAAAGGAAATTTATTAAAAGCTATCACTTTGGTAAGACGTATAAATAAGTCCCAAATAATAGTTTTATGCGCAGATCTAAATCATCTCATAGGATTTTACGTGCCGCTTCGGGACTCCATCCGGCAGTGCGTCGGTTGATGGATCACAGTCTCAACGCCGATATATTGAATGCGCGCGACATCCTTATCTCACGGCATTCTCATTCCCTCGCCTTGCGACATACCTAGCCGAGCTCTTGGCGGAGTCGGACTATTCGCAACCGCAGACGTCCGAAGAGCGTGAATGGTTGGACTCTCCGCCAGTCGGAGATGAACTGCTATAAGTATGAGTCCTTACGTCCTATCGGGTATGCTGGCAGGGCCCGACTTGGGTAGGGGAAAATGCTTGCGACTTCGAGTTCCAAATCGCTTGATGCGTGGAATCGCGCTTGCTGCTTGTTCATTTCTCACCTTTGTTCCGTTGGACTACGCATTCGGTGCTCAGTCAGCCGCAGGAGCTTCTGATAGGCCGTGCTCGCTCTCGGCGCGTCCCGATGCTTTTGACGTGGCAACTATTAAACCGCAAGATCCGAATGGAATGCATCTATCGGGCACCACAGTTGAGCCAGGTGGCCGGGTGCGCATCGGGAGTGTTTCGCTAAGAAAATTGGTCGCCATTGCCTACGGACTCAGCTACTGGCAGGTCATCGGTGGAGATCGATGGGTCGACACAACCCTCTTCGATATTGAAGCCAAGCCCCCTTCTACCAATGACGGATGTCTTTTCCGTCTGCAGCACTCCGTGTGGGACATAGAGGATCCGGCGCTCCGCACGATGCTGCAGAGCTTACTCGCTGAACGATTTCATTTGCGAACACATAGGGAGACAAACAAAACAACTGTCTACAAGCTAGAGCGCAAGGGAGATCTGCGTTTACGTAGTGGCCGCATATCGCCAAGCAGTGGTCCGTCCAAATCCGAAATGACGGGGCGTGGCGACATTAATTTCATGGGTGGAGATCGCTGGTTTATCTCGAATATGTCAATGGCTCAACTGGCTAAAACTGCGAGTGAATATGTTGTCCACCGGCCCGTGTCGGATGATACTCACTTAGCCGGAGTTTTCGAGTATGATTCGCGAGAACAGGCTATGGAAAATGATACGGGATCGGAAGACTTCACGAACTCTTTCACTGACTCCTTTATGCGACTCTTGCAGCGGGTCGGACTCACTTTGAAGCCCGACAAAGGCACCGTCGACACGATCGTCATCGACATGGTCGAAATGCCACTTCCTAACTGAGCCAAGGGAGTGTGTTTGAATGATTATTTGGTACAGCGCCTTCGTTCAACCTACTCTGCGAGCCGTTTTCTGAACGATCCCTACTGGTCTTTCAGATTCACCTCGTACAGATTCGCTGCCGGTGTCCGCACTGACACCATCGGCAGATCGCCCGGTGCCAGTCCGATCAACCGGTAGTCGGTTGCGACAATCGGATGCAGATCCTCCATCGTCGCCACGATCTCCGGCTTGCCCGACGGCACGAGTACGCGGTACACCGGCTTACCGGCCTGCACAAAATTCTGGAAATAGACCTGGCGGCTGTCGTGCGACCAACTTGGATCTCCTGCGCTCTCCCGCGCCAGCGTCGTCCACTTGCCTGTCGTGCGATCCAGCAGCATCACAGCATCCTGGTTCAGCGGCATCGCCACCAAGTATCGCCCGTCTGGCGAAAGTCTCGGACTGAACAGCCCTTTTGATCCCTCGATCTCGGTCAGCTTTTTTGTTTCCAGATCCAGCATGTAAATCGCCTTGCCTGGATCGTTGTCCATCCGGTCCGGAGGACGCCCAAAGATCAGCGCCTTTCCATCCGGTGTCCACGACGGATCGGCCTCATTCCGATCTTCGTTCAGGATCGGCACAGGCTTGCCGCCATCCGCGTCCAGCAAATAGATCTTCCACGGTTTGCCGGGTTCTTTCGCCATTACGGCCAGGCGCTTATTGTCTGGCGACCAGCGCATGGTGAAGATATGAAGGGGAGCATTCGTCAAGGCAATCCGTTCGCTGCCGTCCGCCCAGCTCCGCCAGAGCGAGCTGTCAGACGCGTCCAACCACGCCACCCACTGTCCATCATGCGAGTACTGGGCCAGAATCGCCGCATTCAGCGCTGGATCCACCGGGGCAAAGTTTCGTACATGCGGCACAGCGCGCAATAGCTCGAACTGCGTCGCACTCCCGACGAAGAACACGCGTTTTCCCCCCGGAGCGGTCGTCGGCGCCGCAAAGTCCAGCGGCCCGTTCGTGATCTGCCACGGTTTGTGGCTGGCTCTCCACCACGGCCGTTCGCGCAGCGCCCAGATGTCGTTGTGCCCCGCGTGCGCCGACTGGAAGACAAACTCTTCGCCATTGGCGGTCCAGTTTCCGCAGCACTCCGATGCCGGCGCGCTCCAGTCCGGAAGCAGCGGATGCAGATGCGTCCCATCCGCCCGCGCCTCCCATAGCTCCGAGGTCTGGCGCTTCGGATCGCGCAGTGTAAATCGCAACACCTTTCCATCCGGCGACCAGCGCAGCCAGAACGCCAGTCCCAGCGTCGTCGCAAAGTGCCGCGGATCGCTCCCGTCGCTGCCCACAATCGTCAGGTCGTTACCGCTGGCCACCAACAGATGTTCGCCGTCTGGCATCCACGTTGCATCGTGCGCCAGCACATTCGGAACACGTCGCGCGTCCCCGCCCAGGGTTGGCACAATCCACAGCGGCTGCTCCGGCTCGTTCTGCAGATGCCCCTGCATGACCAGCTTGGTCCCGTCCGGCGAGAGCCCTCCTATATGGGGTGCGCCAATC
>Ga0207857_1000541_pt1 | contig 10289 bp, 10 predicted proteins | sample LuqExpMetageno22_FD_187780 | JGI IMG/M metagenome (GOLD analysis project Ga0207857, IMG submission 187780) | Tropical forest soil microbial communities from Luquillo Experimental Forest, Puerto Rico - Sample 22 (SPAdes) | ecosystem: Environmental > Terrestrial > Soil > Tropical forest ... | reverse complement strand
GGTATGGGCGGCCAAGCATGACGCGGCCTTCGTCGATGTCATGCGCCGCGCCCTTCGCTATCCCTCCCACCTGGTTGCGTGATAACCATGCTGAACCTCACAGAATATCGTAAGAGAGCGCGGCGTCTGGCAGATTTTCTGCCATGGGCTGCGCTTGTCGCCAAAGGCGTCATCCTCAATAAGGACGGTTCGTTCCAACGTACCGCGAGGTTCCGCGGCCCGGATCTCGACTCCTCAACGCCCGCCGAACTTGTTGCCATCACCAGCCGACTTAACAGCGCATTGCGCCGCCTTGGGTCTGGCTGGGCGATCTTCATCGAAGCTCAGCGTAAAAGTGCCGATCGCTATCCGCAGAGCAAATTTCCGGATGCGGCATCGGAAGTACTTGATGAGGAACGCCGGGCGCAGTTCGAAGAAGAAAGCACCCATTTTGAGAGCCGGTATTTTCTGACTCTGGTCTGGCTGCCGCCAGCCGATGACGCTGCAAAGGCCACATCCTGGCTTTATGAGGGTGGGGCGGAAGATAACTTCAATTGGCGTCGGAGCCTCTATGGCTTCATCGATCGCAGCAATCGCGTGCTGGCGCTGCTCGACGGCTTCATGCCGGAAGCCGAGTGGCTCGATGATGGTGAGACGCTCACCTACCTTCATTCCTGCATCTCGACCAAAGAGCAGATCGTCCGTGTGCCGGATGTGCCGATGTATCTCGATGCCTTTATTACGGATGAAGACCTGACCTGTGGGCTGGAACCCAAGCTCGGGTCGTCGTTCCTGCGCACCCTCACCATTACCGGGCTGCCGTCGCAGACTTGGCCCGGCGTACTCGATGATTTGAACCGGCTGGCATTCCCCTACCGTTGGTCAACCCGCGCCATCACCCTCGACAAAACCGATGCCGCCAAAGTTCTGAGCCGCATTCGCCGTCAATGGTTCGCAAAGCGCAAATCGGTGATGGCGATCCTCAAAGAAGTTATGACCAACGAGGCCTCGGCCTTGATGGACAGCGATGCAGCCAATAAGGCCATCGATGCCGATGCCGCATTGCAGGAACTAGGGTCCGATCTTGTCGGTACCGCGTATGTCACCGCCACCATCACGGTGTGGGCGCCTGATCGCCGCATCGCTGATGACCGGCTGCAGCTGGTTGAGAAGACCATCCAAGCACGAGACTTCACAGCGATCCGCGAGAGTGTGAATGCGGTGGAAGCCTGGCTTGGGAGCCTGCCGGGGCACGTTTATGCCAATGTGCGCCAGCCGCCGGTCTCTACCCTCAATCTTGCTCATATGATGCCGTTCTCGGCGGTTTGGGCTGGGCCTGACCAAGACGAACATCTGAAGGCCCCACCGCTCTTTTATGCCCGCACCCAAGGGGCAACGCCATTTCGGTTTTCGCTACATGTCGGCGATGTCGGCCATACCTTGGTCGTAGGCCCGACCGGAGCCGGCAAAAGTGTCCTTCTCGCTCTCATGGCGATGCAGTTTCGCCGCTATCCTGGAGCGCAGGTCTTTGCCTTCGACTTCGGCGGCTCAATCCGCGCCGCCGCTCTTGCCATGGGTGGCGATTGGCAGGATCTGGGCGGCGCTTTGGGCGATGATGCCGGTGCGGGTGTTGCCCTTCAACCGCTAGCCGACATTGATGAGGCAGCCGAGCGGGCTTGGGCTGCCGAATGGGTGGCAAATCTTCTCGCCCGTGAACGGATCGCCATTACGCCGGACCTAAAAGAGCATCTTTGGTCGGCGCTGACCTCGCTCGCCTCGGCCCCCAAGATCGAACGCACGCTGACCGGTCTTGCGGTTCTTTTGCAGTCGAACACCCTCAAACAGGCACTGCAGCCCTATACCGTCGCCGGTCCCTGGGGGCGATTGCTCGATGCAGAAGTCGAGCGCCTCGGCTCTGCCGATGTTCAGGCCTTCGAGACGGAAGGGTTGATTGGGGCTGGGTCGGCATCGGCTGTGCTCACTTATCTCTTCCATCGTATCGAGCAGCGCTTCGATGGCCGTCCGACCATGCTCATCATCGACGAAGGCTGGCTCGCCTTGGGCGATTCCGGCTTCGCCGGGCAACTGCGTGAATGGCTGAAGACGCTGCGCAAGAAGAATGCGAGCGTGATCTTCGCCACCCAGTCCCTTGCCGATATCGATGGCAGCGACATCGCCGCCGCCATCATCGAAAGCTGTCCGACCCGTTTGTTCCTGCCCAACGAGCGGGCCTTGGAGCCGCAGATTACCGCTGTTTATCGCCGCTTCGGGCTCAATGACCGCCAGATCGAGATTTTAAGCCGGGCCACGCCCAAGCGCGATTATTACTGTCAGTCGCGCCGCGGCAATCGTCTCTTCGAACTCGGTCTCTCCGAAGTGGCGCTCGCTTTCACCGCCGCGTCCTCCAAAAACGACCAAGCCGCCATTACCGCAATTCTGGCTGAACACGGTGAGCGCGGCTTTGCGGCGGCTTGGCTGCGCCACAGGGGACTTGATTGGGCCGCCGAACTTCTCGCCACCAACAAGGAGACTTCACCATGAGCCATCGCCGCTTTCGCACAGTTCTGGCTGCCGGTATTGCCCTCATCACTGTCGTCACCACGAGCGTTTCGGCAGACGCGCAATGGGCAGTATTCGACGGCGCAAATTTTGCCCAGAACGTGATGACCGCTGCGCGCATGCTGCAGCAGGTCAATAATGAGATCAAAAGCCTGGAGAATGAGGCGATCTCCCTCACCAATGAGGCCAAAAATCTCGCGAGCTTGCCGTATTCATCGCTGGCAACGCTCCGCGCCTCGATTGCCCAGACGCAGCAGCTTCTAGGCAATGCCCAGCGCATCGCCTATGACGTTTCGACCATCGATAAGGCGTTTTCGACGCTCTATCCGCAAGGGTATTCGGATAGCACCTCGTCGGCGCAAATGATCGCCGATGCCAAGACGCGTTGGCAAAATGCACTCGCCGGGTTTCAGGATGCCATGCGCACCCAGGCAGGCGTGGTGCAGAACCTGGATGGCACCAAAAGCGAGATCGATGCTCTGGTCTCATCGAGCCAATCGGCGTCAGGAGCCTTGCAGGCCACCCAGTCGGGCAATCAGCTTATCGCTCTGCAAACCAAGCAATTGGCCGACCTGACGGCCGTTATGGCCTCGATCGCCCGCGCGCAAAGCCTCGAAAGCGCCCGCACCATTGAGGCTCAGGCCCAGGCCGAGCAGCAGCGCAAGAACTTCCTCAACTACGGCAAAGGCTATCAGCAGGAGCCGGTGGAGATGTTTCACTGATGCGCTGGCTCAGTCTTCAAACGATCGGCGTTGTCGGTGTCGCCATCCTGACAGTCTTGGCTCTGGCCTTGGACTTTCGGGAACACGACGCCGCCACGCCATCGGCCGCATCGCGGCCAAATGCCTTGAGCAGCCTAGAAATGGAGCTGCAGCGATGTCAATTGCTCGGTAAGGCCGCGACTGACGACACGACTTGCACCAAAGTCTGGGCCGAGAACCGTCGTCGCTTCTTCGGCTCTGATCTTGGGGCAGTGGCCAAGACAAACACGTCGCTCAAGAACGAGGCGAGGCGCCCATGACCGGCACCGGCGTTGTCGATCGTTTTCTAGGGGTATTCACCCAATATATCGATTCTGGTTTTGGGCTCCTGCAAGGCGAGGTGCGCTGGGTTGCTGGCGTGTTGATCGTCATCGACATCACGCTCGCCGGTCTCTTCTGGGCGATGGCGCCGGGCGAAGACGTTATCGCCCGCCTTATCAAAAAGACACTTTATATCGGCGCCTTTGCTTACATCATCGGCAACTTCAATAGCCTCGCCAAAATCGTCTTTAACTCTTTTGCTGGGCTTGGCATCAAGGCCTCCGGCGGCACCATCACGGCCGAGCAACTCTTGCAGCCGGGACGCTTAGCGCAGGTCGGCGTCGATGCCGGCAAGCCGATCCTCAATTCCGTCGCAGACCTGATGGGGTTTGTGAGCTTCTTCGACAACTTCCTGCAAATCGCCATTTTGATGCTGGCTTGGTCAATCGTCCTCATCAGCTTCTTCATCATGGCGATCCAACTCTTCGTCAGTCTGATCGAGTTCAAGCTGACCACTTTGGCCGGTTTTGTCCTGGTCCCCTTCGGCCTTTTCGGTCGCACCGCGTTCCTTGCTGAACGCGTTCTTGGCAATGTTGTCTCGTCTGGCGTCAAGATTCTGGTCCTCGCAGTCATTGTCGGCATCGGTTCGACGATATTTGGCGAGTTCACCAGCGGTATGGCCGATCCTCCCACGATTGACGATGCGCTGACGATCATTCTGGCGGCCCTGTCGCTTTTGGGTCTGTCGATCTTTGGGCCGGGTATCGCCAACGGTCTTATCGCTGGTGGGCCGCAATTGGGAGCAGGCGCTGCCGTCGGAACTGGCCTTGCCGTTGCCGGTGCAGCTGTCGCGGGAACTGCGGCAGTTTCCGGTGGTCTCGGTTTGGCCGGGAGTGCCGCTTCCAAACTTGCCCATGGCGGAGCCAGCGTTACGGGGGCTACGACAGCCGCCTATCGCGCGGGTGGCATTGCAGGTGTTGCCGGGGCTGGCATGTCGGCAGCAACAAGCCCCCTTCGCCGGGCGGCGGCATCCCTGAAAGAGAGTTTTGCCCGCGGTGCCGCTGGTGGAGCAACAACCGGCGAGGCGGGACCTAGTAGTTCTGCCTATCCGCCAGGATGGGCGCGGCGCATGCAACAACGCCAAGCCGTCGGCCATGGCGCCAGTCTTGCGGCACACACCATACGCTCCGGCGATTCCCCGACGAGCGGCAGTTCCATCGATCTCAAGGAAGGAGACAAATGATGTTTCGACGGCCGAGTGTGCGGTATGGCCAAACACCAGAACCGGAAACGCCCTATCAGAAGGCAGGCCAAATCTGGGATGAGCGTCTCGGTTCGGCGCGCATTCAAGCCAAGAACTGGCGGTTTGCCTGTTTCGGCGCGTTGGGGCTTTGCTTTCTCCTCTCAGCCGGACTTATCTGGCGCTCAGCCCAAGGCACCATCACCCCCTGGGTGGTCCAGGTCGACAAGTTAGGCGAGGCGAGGGCGATGGCTCCGGCGGTATCCGGTTATAAGCCAACCGATCCGCAAGTCGCCTGGTACCTCGCCCACTTCATCGAAGCGGTGCGCTCCGTTCCGGCCGATCCGGTGATCCTGCGCAAGAACTGGCTGGAAGCCTACAACTACGTCACCGACAAAGGTGCGCTTGCGCTCAACGATTATGCCCGCACCAATGATCCCTTTGCGCAGCTCGGCAAGGCCCAGGTCTCTGTCGATGTCGCCAGTGTGATCCGGGCTTCCGAAAACAGCTTCCGGGTCGAATGGGTAGAGCGGCGCTATGTCGACAACGCACTCAGCTCCACCGAGCGCTGGAGCGCCATTCTCACCACCACCCTTCAAATGCCCACCGATGCCGACAAGCTCAAGAAGAATCCGCTCGGTATCTACGTCCATGCTCTCAATTGGTCCAAGGAACTCGGCTGATGCGCAAATCTGTATCTCTTATCGCGGTCTCGCTCCTGCTCGGTGCCTGCACCACCTTCAAACCGCCAGAGATTGCCTACGATGACATGAAGCCGGCCGTGCAACTGGGCGATCCGCCGCCCAAGGCCGTCCAGGTTGTCGAATTGCCCAAACCTTTGCCGCTGCCGGGCCAGCTCAAGCCCTTGATCGAAGAGCCGGTAAAGCCGGATCCGGCAAATGTCCATGTCCGTATCGCGCGCGCCAACAGAGCCGCCCGGATGGAGCCCAAGGGCGCCGATTATCTGAACGCCATTCAAGTCTACCCTTATGCGGATGGCGCGCTCTATCAGGTCTATGCCGCTCCCGGAGAGATCACCGATATTGCCCTGGAGCCAAGCGAGCAACTTATCGGTACCGGCCCGGTGGCCGCCGGCGATACGGTGCGCTGGATTATCGGCGACACCGAAAGCGGCTCAGGCACCGCCAAACGCGTTCATATCCTCGTCAAACCGACAAGGGCCAAACTCACTACCAACCTCGTCATCAACACCGACCGGCGCACCTATCACCTGGAGCTGCGTTCCACCGAAGCCACCTATATGGCCTCAGTCTCTTGGGTCTATCCGCAAGATCAACTCATCGCGTTGAAGAAGGCCAATGCCGTAGCCGAGGCGAGCGCTCCGATCGCCGCGGGCATTGATCTCAGCGCGCTGCAGTTTCGTTATCGCATTGATGGGGATACGCCACCCTGGCGGCCTGTTCGAGCCTTTGATGATGGCCGCCAGGTGTTTATCGAGTTCCCGGCCGGGATCGCGCAAGGCGAGATGCCACCTTTGTGGGTCTTAGGTGCAGAAGGCGGTGCGGAGCTCGTCAACTACCGCGTCAAAGGGCGCTTCATGATCGTCGATCAGCTCTTTGCTGCCGCCGAGTTGCGCCTTGGCGGCGACAAGCAGCTGAAGGTCCAAATCCTGCGCACGGACGGGAGAGCCAAATGAGCGAGCATCCTAGCTCCCAGTCCCAATCGGGACCTGAACAACCAGCCCCAGCGCCGCAGTTTCGTCCGAGGGAAGAGATGCGGCTCCATGCTTCTCGCCCGCCGGTTATGCGCCTCTCGCGCAAAGTCCTCCTTGGAAGCGGGATTGTCGTTTCCGGGATGATCGTCGGCGTGCTGTTCTTCGCGTTAAGGCCAGTCCCGAAACAGGTGGACAAGGCCGAGCTTTATAACACCACAAGTCATACCACGCCGGACCGACTGGCGAGTTTACCGAAAGACTATACAGACGTGCCGAGATCTGTGCCGCAGTTGGGGCCGCCACTGCCGGGTGACCTGGGGCGACCGATCCTAAAGGCAGGAGCTCCGGTGCCAGCGATGGGCAATCCAAGCTCCCCAAGTCCAGAGCTTCAGAAACAGCTTCAAGAAAGTGATGCCGCGCGCGCTGGACGGCTGTTCACCCAAACCAATGCAGCCCATACGTCGGCAGTGGCATTGCCTGAGGCGCAGGTTTCCGCGCCAACACCAGCCATTACAGCAGAGCCTGCTACCCAGGATCACAAGCTGGCGTTTCTGAATGGAGCTGCCGATCAGAAGACAGCCTCAAGTAGCCGTTTGGAAGCGCCGGTGAGTACCTTTCTCGTCCAGGCTGGTGCGATCATTCCGGCGGCGCTGATAACGGGGCTGCGCTCAGATCTGCCAGGACAAGTAACCGCTCAGGTGATGGCCAATGTGTTCGACAGTCCGACGGGGCGGATTTTATTGATCCCGCAAGGAGCAAGACTCATCGGCCAATACGATGCGCAAGTCACCTTTGGGCAATCGCGTGCGCTTTTGGTCTGGACCCGCCTTATTCTGCCCAATGGGCGTTCCGTTGTCCTGGAGCGTCTGCCTGGAGCTGACGCCGAAGGCTATGCCGGTCTGGAGGACACCGTCGATAATCATTGGGGCGCGCTGTTCAAGGCGGCGACCTTGTCGACGCTTCTCAGCGTTGGAGCGGAGGCAGGCACAAGCAATAGTGAGAATAATCTGGTCCAGTCCTTGCGCAGCGGGGCGTCGACCAGCTTCTCGCGTATCGGCGAGCAGGTTGTGGGGCGCTCACTGAATGTTCAACCGACCATCACCGTTCGGCCGGGCTTCCCCGTGCGAGTGATCGTGACCAAAGATCTCGTACTTGAACCCTACCAAGGCTGAAGGAGCCGATAATGGCAAAACTTAAGCTCGGCGTTGTGTTGGACGATCACCCAGTGAAGCTGACGTTGGAGATGTCCGCAACCACGCACCGTGATCTCATCCGTTACGGGGAGATTCTGGCTGAAGAAAGTGGTCAGAAGCCGGTGGAGGTTGCGAAGTTGATCGAACCCATGCTGGTGCGGTTTATGGCGACCGATCGGGCGTTCGCTAGGCTGAAGAAATCCGCAACAAAATCAACACGAGCGGAGTAAACGAGCCTCGTCGCGCATAAAGGCAATGAAGGGTCCAACAGCAGGGGCCTCACTTTGTGGAAGCCAAGTAAGTACCATATTGATGGAGGCGTTTTCCTCTGCAATGGGAATAAACCTAATGCCGGGGAAACTGGCTCGCGTCTGACTTTCCCTCGCGAAGGTGATGCCGAATCCCGCCGCGACATGGGCCAAAAGTGATTGTTTGCTAGCGCTATGCGCGTGGAAATGGGTCCTTCTTCGAGCGCGAAGACACTCCGACTAAATGTCGATGCACGTAGGCTCAGTTGGCGGGTTGCGGCCGTAATACTTCCAGAATCTGCGACGACAACGACGTATCTCAAGAGTAGAATTTTCATCAAGCGATCGCGAACATTTCTTCTCGGTTCGGACAAAGTGGTGCCCACTTAGTCACAGCTCTCGAATACTGATATTCAGCCACCACTGGCTCCCGATCACTTCAGCTGTCTCAATAATGATTACTATCATTGGGCTGTCAGGCCGAGAATGGCGTTGTGTTGGGCGCCGTGTCTGAGATGGTTTGACGATTTCCGATGGCGCAGCAAATCAAGTCGTCGCAAGCCCGTCCGGTTTGATATCCGTTCGGGGAGTTGCGCGGCCACGTATTCAGGTGTGCCCGGCCATGCGCACTTGAACTGGCTGAAGTCCGCGATGGATGATCGCGCGCTGCACCTCTGATACGCTGCGCCGGTCGGCAATCTCGAATTGACCGTCGCCTTCTTCCTCTTTGTCGTGTCCGCCGATTCCGACGCTGACGCCGGCGGATATCTTCGTAGCGCATACGCCGATGACGCGGTCGCGGAATTCTGCCCGTTCGCGTGTCGATATTGTTATGCCGGCGTATGGCAGGAACAGCCGGTAAGCCAACATGACCTGCAGAAGGTCCCGTTCGCGTACATCTACCGAACTCTGCGCCCCATGATTGATGTAGGGGCGCAGACGCGGCACCGATAGTGCCATGCCGGCATCGGGATATTTGTGCTGCAGGAAATGAGCGTGCAATCCGGTAGCGAATGCATCCTGGCGGAAATCGGCGAGACCGAGCAGCGCGCCGAAATTGACGGATTTCATTCCACCGAGTAGCGCCCGCTCGAGCGCATCGAAGCGATAGGAGTAGACGCGCTTGGGTCCCTTGGGGTGGACCTCGGCGTAGCGTTCGGGATTATAGGTTTCCTGGAAGACGCAGACGTATTCGGCACCGCAGGCGCGCAGATAGGCATACTCGTCGACATTGACAGGATAGATTTCGATGCCGACGCTGCGAAAGCGCTTCGCCGCCAGCTTCACTGCGTCACCGACGTATTCGATGCCGCTTTCCCTGCGGCTTTCGCCGGTAAGAATGAGCACTTCCTCAAGCCCACTCGCGGCGATGGCATCGAGTTCGCGCGCGATTTCCGATGTATCGAGTTTGGCGCGACGGATGTCGTTGCCGCATTGAAATCCGCAATATGCACAGCGGTTGACGCAATGGTTGGAAATATAGAGCGGCGTGAACAGCGTCACGCGATCGCCGAACCGGTTGCGGGTCACCTCTCGCGCTCTGGCCGTCATCAGGTCCAAGTGGTCTTCCGCGGACGGAGACAGCAACGCGGCAAAATCGGCAATATCCAGACGGCTTTTCGAAAGAGCCGCTTCCACCTCGTGTTCGCCGAAATCGGATGGCGAAAAACGTCCGACGGCACCAAGCACCTCTTCCAATAAGCCGGAATCGATGGCTTGCATTGTTTTCAGGTACGGTGCTTTGTCGGTCGTCCGGTCCATCGCTATCTCCGTCAGCAGCGGCGAGAATTCCGCGGCACTCCTATTTCTTGCATTGAGATGTCTCAAGCGCCCACAACTGCGGCAAACTTGCAGCGCTTATCGATGTGGATGTCGGCTATACTACTGCTAAAGCAGTAGATGCGATTGCCGTCATAAAGCGGGCAGAAAATGAGCGAAGAGTTCTATCGCATGGATACATTGGCAACAGACCGCTCCATCGGCTATCTGCTCCGGATTGCCGATATCCTCATGGTAGAACGTATCGGAGAATGTTTTTCCGGCGACGAGATCACCTTCAGTCAATGGGTGGCGTTGTCGTGCCTCGAACAGGAACTGGTTCATACGGCGGCCGATATTGCCAGGCTGTTGCGGCAAGATACCGGTTCGGTTACCCGTATGGTCGATCAACTGGAAACTCACGGCCTTCTGAAACGCGTCCGCGCCACCATCGACCGGCGGATCGTGAATCTGCATTTGACCGCCCGCGGCAGAAATGCCGTACGCCGCAATACGGCGAGCGTGACCGGATTTCTCAACCATGCATTGGCAGAATTCTCCGCCACGGAAGTTCGAACGCTCATCGGGTTGTTGTCGCGGCTGATCGATCGTCTC
>Ga0207857_1000539_pt1 | contig 10335 bp, 8 predicted proteins | sample LuqExpMetageno22_FD_187780 | JGI IMG/M metagenome (GOLD analysis project Ga0207857, IMG submission 187780) | Tropical forest soil microbial communities from Luquillo Experimental Forest, Puerto Rico - Sample 22 (SPAdes) | ecosystem: Environmental > Terrestrial > Soil > Tropical forest ... | reverse complement strand
GACTCCTCCTTCTCCTACGAGCCCGAGACCTCGGTGGCCCTGGGATTCGGCTACCGGTGCGGCTTTCTGGGGCTGCTGCACATGGAGATCATCCAGGAACGGCTCGAGCGGGAATTCGGCCTGGACCTGATCACCACCGCCCCCACGGTCGTGTACAAGGTGCATCGCGTCACCGGCGAGGTGGTCACCATCGAGAGCGCCAACCAGCTCCCCGAGCCGCAGCACGTGGATTACCTGGAAGAACCGTTCATCCTGGCCCATATCCACGTGCCCAACGAGTTCGTCGGCGGCGTGCTGGCCCTGTGCGAGGAAAAGCGCGGCGTGCAGCGGGAGATCAAGTACCTGACCCCCACCAGGGTCATGATCATCTACGAGATGCCGTTGAACGAAATCGTGCTCGATTTCTACGACAAGCTGAAATCCATCACCAAGGGCTACGCCTCCCTGGACTACGAACACCTGGACTATCGCCGCAGCGAATTGGTGAGGATGAACATCATGATCAACGGCGAGGTGGTGGACGCCCTCTCCCTGATCATTCATCGCGACAAGGCCTATTTCCGCGGCCGGGACCTGGTGTCCAAGATGAAGGAGTTGATCCCGCGCCAGATGTTCGAGGTGGCGATCCAGGCGGCCATCGGCAACAAGGTCATTGCCCGCGAGACCGTCAAGGCCATGCGCAAGGATGTCCTCGCCAAGTGCTACGGCGGGGACATCACCCGCAAGCGCAAGCTTCTGGAGAAACAGAAGGAAGGTAAAAAACGCATGAAAAACGTCGGGAACGTGGAACTGCCCCAGGAGGCGTTCCTGGCGATACTCAAGGTGGACGACAAATAAATCCTTTTTCCCGCAAAGGAACATTCATGGAAGAGCACAGCGAAACATCACAACAATCCCCCGCACCATCCGCCGAGCCATCCCCGTCGGCCTCGGAATCGGCCGTAAAGCGGAAGAGCATCGTCCGCGAATACGCCGAATCGATCGTTATTGCCGTACTTCTGGCGCTGGTCATCCGCACCTACCTGGTGCAGGCCTTCAAGATCCCGTCCGGGTCCATGGAAGATACCCTGGCCATCGGCGACCATCTGCTCGTCAACAAGTTCATCTACGGCACCAAGCTCCCCTTCAGCGACAAGCGGCTGCTCACGCTCCGCGACCCGCGGCGGGGGGATGTGATCGTCTTCGAGTACCCCGAGGACCCGAGCAAGGATTTCATCAAGCGGGTGATCGGCACGCCGGGCGATGTGGTCGAAGGCAGGGACAAAAAGGTGTACGTCAATGGCAAGCCCTACGAGAATCCCCACGAGGTGCACAAGGAAAAGGACATCATCCCCAAGGAGATGAATCCCCGGGATACCTTCGGCCCGGTCACGGTGCCGCCCAATTCCTACTTCATGATGGGGGACAACCGCGACCGCTCCTATGACAGCCGCTTCTGGGGCTTCGTGTCGCGGGACAAGATCAAGGGACTGGCGTTCATCAAGTACTGGTCGTGGGACAAGGAAAAATTCAGGCCCCGCCTCGGCAGCATCGGGAAGCTGATAAACTGATTTGATTCAAAAACACAAATCTGCACAGAGACACAGAGACACGGGGAAAACCGGAATAAGATGGTAAAACTCAGGTTGTTCAAAAATAGTCAGATCGTCGCACCCGGAGGAAGCCCCGCGGAGGTGTAGCAGGCATACTCCGCCGAAGCAGCTCTGGCTGCGAAGGCCGGGCGCTACGCCGCACAAAGGGGCTTTCGAGGAAGGCGGCGAGATGGCTGTTTTTAACAACCTGTTAACGCATTGACTCGAATGGAGGATAGCACTATGGATACGTTGGGAAGCTGGAAACGGACGCACTACTGCGGCGATCTGCGCGCCGCCGACATCGGCAGCGAGGTGATCCTGATGGGTTGGGCGTTGCGCCGTCGCGACCATGGGGGGTTGATCTTCATCGACCTGCGCGACCGCGAGGGGATCGCCCAGATCGTTTTCGACCCCGAGGTGTCGGCTCCGGCCCACGGCGTGGCCGAGACGGTGCGCAGCGAGTTTGTCCTGGCCATAAAGGGCAAGGTCATCCCGCGGCCGGAGGGCACGGTCAACCCCGGCATGAAGACCGGCGAGGTGGAGATCCAGGTCAGCGAGTGCAAGCTGCTCAACCGCTCCAAGCCGCTCCCCTTCATGCTGGACGAATTCAGCGACGTGAACGAGAATATCCGCCTCAAACACCGCTACCTGGACCTGCGCCGCCCCCAGCTCCAGAACAACCTGATCCTGCGTTCCAAGGTGGCCCAGATTACCCGTTCCTATCTGACGGACAACGGGTTCATCGAACTGGAAACGCCCTTTTTGACCAAATCGACGCCGGAAGGTGCCCGGGACTTCCTGGTGCCGTCCCGCATCAACCAGGGCTCGTTCTACGCACTCCCCCAATCCCCCCAGATCTTCAAGCAGATCCTGATGATCTCCGGCTTTGACCGCTATTTCCAGGTGGTGCGCTGTTTCCGCGACGAGGACCTGCGGGCCGACCGCCAGCCGGAGTTCACCCAGATCGACTGCGAGATGTCCTTCATCGACCGCGAGGATATCATTACCGTCATGGAAGGGCTGATCGCCCGTATCTTCAAGGAAGCCAAGGGGGTCGATGTCCGGCTGCCGGTGGAACGGATCACCTATGCCGAGGCAATCCGCCGTTTCGGCGTGGACAACCCGGACATGCGCTTCGGCATGGAACTGTGCGACCTGACCGACCTGGTCAAAAACTCCGGTTTCAAGGTTTTTGCCGATGTGGCGGCCAAGGGGGGGATCATCAAGGGGATCAACGCCAAGAAGTGCGCCACCTTCTCCCGCAAGGAGATCGACGACCTGACCGAGTTCGTCAAGATTTACGGCGCCAAGGGGTTGGCCTACGTCAAGTTCGAGGGGGGAGAGTGGCATTCCCCCATTGCCAAGTTCTTCACGCCGGAAGAGATTGCCGCCATGAATACCGCCTTCGGCGCAGAGGAGGGGGACCTGCTGTTCTTCGTGGCCGACAAGCCCAAGGTGGTCCACGATTCCCTCGGCAAGCTGCGCAACCATCTGGCCGGAATCCTCAATCTCACCAGCAAGGATGACTACCGTTTCGTGTGGGTGACCGACTTCCCGCTCCTGGAGTGGGATGAGGAGGACAAACGCTGGGCCGCGGTGCATCATCCCTTCACCGCACCCATGGACGAGGATCTGCAGTATGTGGAGTCGGACCCCAGCCGCTGCCGCGCCAAGGCCTACGACCTGGTGCTGAACGGCAACGAGATCGGCGGCGGCTCCATCAGGATCCACCAGGAGGAAGTCCAGTCGCTGATGTTCAAGATGCTCGGCCACTCCGAGGAGGACAAGCGCGCCAAGTTCGGCTTCCTGCTGGATGCCCTGGACTACGGCACGCCGCCCCACGGCGGCATCGCCTTCGGCATGGACCGCCTGATCATGCTTTTGACCGGCAGCGACTCCATCCGCGACGTCATCGCATTCCCCAAGACCCAGAAGGGGACCTGCCTGATGTCGGAAGCTCCCTCGACGGTGGATACCAAACAACTCCGCGAGCTTGGGATCAGGCTGGCGGAAAAGCAGGCATAGCAAGCCCTGATGGTGCGTTGGCCCGCCGCCATACTGCTTTCGGCATGGTGCTGTCTTCTCGTCTCCTGTGCCGCGCAGACGCCGCCTCCGTCCTGGCGCCTGCAGACCATGACCCTGGTGGACGAGTTGTCGCTCCAGGATGCCCCCCGCCTGTTTCCGGAGGAGTATCGCAACATCGTCGAAACCTTCGAACATGGGGAGGCGGTGCTGCAGGTGCAGAAAAACGACAAGGAAGCGGATGCCTACTATCTTCTTGCCCTGCAAAAGGGGGGGCTGCTCAAGGGAGAACTGCAACGGCTGAAGCGGCAGGCTGAGGAAGAAGCGCGAAGGCTTGCGGCGGAGCGGGCGGCCCGCGCCGAAGAGGAACGGCTCCTGCAGGAAGCTGCCCGGGCTGAAGAACGCCTGCAGGAGCAAAACCGGTTGAAGGCCGCCGCCGAGGCTGCGGCGGCCAAGGCCAAGGCCGCTCCCAAGGATGCGTCCGTACCGCTTCCCTCCACCTACACGGTTCGGCGCGGCGAAACCCTGCCGCAAATAGCCGGACGAACCGAAATCTACAATGATGTTTCCCTCTGGCCGCTCATCTACCGTGCCAACCGTGACCAGATCCGCGACCCGAAGCGGCTTTGGCCGGGGCAGGTGCTCACCATCCCGCGCCGTTATCCCGGCAAAAAATAAAACAAAGTATTACGCAGCTTTTTTATTCACAAAACGGTCGAAACAACTGGCAGTTTTTTCTTGACAGCCACAGTCCTTTTGTATACTGTATACAAAATCAGTGGTCTCTATTAAATTGTGTGATAACAATGGGTTACGGCTTGATCCGCCTGTTTTTTTTGAGTACGGCCCCTGAGGACAGTAAATTACCGTCCAGGAAGAAGACTTAGTGCCTGGGCCGCACCGTATGCAGAATGTTTCCGGTAACGATAAAAAACAAGGAGAGGAACACGGAATGACGACACAAAAAATCATTTGGTCAAAAATCGATGAAGCACCCGCACTGGCAACGTACTCTTTGCTCCCCATCGTCAATGCCTTTACCAAGGCGGCCGGCGTTGTCGTTGAAACAAGGGATATCTCTGTTGCCGGAAGGATCATCGCCAATTTCCCGGAAAACCTGACGGAGAGCCAGAAAATGCCCGATTATCTGGCAGAACTGGGTGAGCTTACCCAGAAGCCAGAGGCCAATATCATCAAGCTGCCCAACGTCAGTGCCTCGATCCCGCAATTGAAGGCCGCTATCAAGGAATTGCAGGAAAAGGGCTACAACATCCCGGACTACCCGGAAGAGCCGAAAACCGACGCAGAAAAAGCGCTTCACGCCCGGTATGCCAAGTGTCTGGGAAGCGCCGTAAACCCTGTTCTGAGGGAAGGAAACTCCGACAGGAGGTCGGCGCGGGCGGTCAAGGAATATGCCAAGAAGCATCCCCATAAAATGGGTGCATGGAGCACGGACTCGAAAACGCATGTCGCACACATGAATGCCGGTGATTTTTACCATAGCGAAAAATCCGTCACCATGAAAAAAGCCGGCAACGTGAAGATCGAACTTGTGGATCAGGCCGGCAAGGTCACGGTCCTGAAAGAGAAATTGCCTCTCCAGGCGGGCGAAGTGTTTGATGGCTCGTTCATGAGCGCACGCGCCCTGCGTAAATTCATCGCGGAGCAGATAGAGGACGCCAAGGCAAAGGGCGTGCTGTTCTCCGTGCACCTCAAGGCTACCATGATGAAGGTATCCGACCCCATCATGTTCGGCCACTTTGTCTCCGTCTACTACAAGGATGTCTTCGAGAAACATGCAGCCACCTTCAAAGAGATAGGGGTCATTCCGGATCTCGGCATGGGCGACCTGTATTTGAAGATCCAGAAGCTGCCGGAAGCCAAGCGGGCCGAGATAGAAGCCGATATCCAGGAGGTTTACAAGAAGAACCCCCCCCTGGCCATGGTGGATTCGGACAAAGGCATCACCAATCTGCACGCCAGCAACGACATCATCATCGATGCCTCCATGCCGGTCGTTATCCGTGACTCCGGCGGCATGTGGGGCCCGGACGGGAAGCTGCACGACGTAAAATGCGTGATCCCGGATACATGCTATTCGGAGTGGTATCAGGAGTGTATCGATTTCTGCAAGAAAAACGGCCAGTTCGACCCGACGACCATGGGTAGCGTCTCCAACGTGGGGCTCATGGCGCAAAAGGCTGAAGAGTACGGCTCCCACGACAAGACCTTCAAGATTCCGGCAAACGGCACGGTGCGCGTTGTCGATGAGTCGGGAGAGGTGCTGATGCAGCACGAGGTGGAGGAAGGGGACATCTGGCGCGGCTGCCAGGCAAAAGACCTGCCGATCCAGGACTGGGTCAAACTGGCGGTGAGAAGAGCGCGGGCAACCGGCGCACCGGCCGTGTTCTGGCTGGACAAGAACAGGGCCCACGATGCCCAGATGATCGAAAAGGTCAACAAATACCTGAAGGACCACGATACCACCGGCCTCGAAATCCATATCATGTCCCCTCCCGAAGCCATGCGCTTTACGCTCCCCAGGGCCAAAGCTGGCCTGGATACCATCACCGTCACCGGAAATGCCCTGAGGGATTATCTGACCGACCTGTTCCCGATTCTCGAACTGGGCACCAGCGCAAAAATGCTTTCGATCGTCCCGCTTCTGGCCGGTGGTGGTCTCTTCGAGACGGGTGCCGGCGGTTCGGCGCCCAAGCATGTCCAGCAGTTTGTCCAGGAAGGGTACCTGCGCTGGGATTCGCTCGGCGAGTTCCTGGCGCTGGCGGTGTCGCTGGAACACCTGGCCAGTTCCTTCAAGAACGAGAAGGCCCAACTCCTGGCTGATACACTCGACCAGGCAAATACCAAGTTCCTCGACAACAACAAGAACCCGGCCCGCAAGGTTGGCCAGATCGACAACAGGGGCAGCCATTTCTACCTGGCAATGTACTGGGCCGAGGCATTGGCTGAGCAGACCAAAGATAAGGACCTCGCGGCGCGTTTTGCAAAGGTGGCCCAGCAGCTTAAGGAAAATGAGGCAAAGATTAACGAGGAGTTGATCGGCGCCCAGGGGAAACCCCAGGATATCGGCGGCTATTATCAGCCGGATCCGGCAAAGACGGAAAAAGCAATGCGTCCCAGCCCAACCTTGAACGCAATAGTGGACGCTATCGCCTAAAAAGGATAAGTAACAAAAACAAAATCTATTGAAGGAGGAAACAGTATGGCACGGAAAAAGATTGCTCTTATCGGTGGCGGACAGATCGGTGGCGTGCTGGCTCAGCTTGCAGCGTTGCGTGAACTGGGTGATGTGGTCCTGTTTGATATCGTCGAAGGCTTGCCCCAGGGCAAGTGCCTCGATATCGCCGAGGCTTCTCCGGTTGACGGTTTCGATGTCGAACTGAAGGGCACCAACGACTACAAGGACATCGCAGGTTCCGACGTGGTCATCGTTACCGCAGGCCTTCCCCGCAAACCGGGTATGAGCCGTGACGACCTGATCGAGGTCAACTCCAAGATCATCGCGAGCGTCGGCGAGGGGATCAAACAGTACGCTCCCAACTCCTTCGTGATCGTCATCTCCAACCCGCTGGACGCCATGGTCACCCTGTTGCAGCGCATCACCGGCTTCCCCTACAACCGCGTCATCGGCCAGGCCGGCGTGCTCGACTCCGCCCGTTTCGAAGCCTTCATCGCCTGGGAACTGGGCGTGTCCGTAAAGGATGTCACCGCCATGACCCTGGGCGGCCACGGCGACGACATGGTGCCGCTGGTCCGTTATGCCAGCGTCAAAGGCATCCCGGTCCTGGAACTCCTTGAGCGCAAGTACAAGGACAAGGCCAAGGCCAAAGAGGTCATGGAAGCCATGGTCAAGCGCACCCGCGGCGCGGGCGGCGAAGTTGTGGCCCTGCTCAAGACCGGTTCTGCCTTCTACTCCCCGGCCTCCTCTGCCATTGCCATGGCAGAGTCGATCCTCAAGGACCAGAAACGCGTACTGCCCACCTGCTGCTTCCTGCAGGGCGAGTACGGTGTCAAGGGCTATTACGTCGGCGTGCCGGCAGTCCTCGGCGCTGGCGGCGTGGAAAATATCCTGGAGTTCGCCCTCGATGCCGAAGAGCAGGCAATGATGGACAAGTCTGTCGCTGCGGTCAAAAGCCTGGTTGACAGCCTCAAATAGCACTCGGAACCGAGTCAGGCTCTTGTTTGGAAAAGCAAAAGAAGGGCTAATGCCCTTCTTTTGCCACATCTGGCCTGAAATTTCACACCGTTTATTACGGGATAAAGGAGTCTTTTCAGATGGAAAAAACACTGCCAAAGATCGAGATTATCGAAAAGTACTGCAAGGGGTGCCACATCTGCGTGGAATTTTGCCCCACCAAGGTTCTTGAAATGCAGGGATTCGTCGCCGCCGTCAAGAACCTGGAGGCCTGCATCAAGTGTATGCAGTGCGAACTCAGGTGCCCCGACTTCGCAATCAAAGTCATCACCGACTAATTTTACGGGAGGAATGAACAGTGTCAAAAAAAGTAGCGTTTCTTCAGGGTAACGAGGCTGCCGCTCACGGCGCCATCTACGCCGGCTGCAACTTTTTCGCCGGATACCCGATCACCCCCTCGACAGAGGTTGCGGAAGTCTGCTCCGTAGAGCTCCCCAAGGTGGGCGGCAAATTCATACAGATGGAAGACGAGATCGGCGCCATGGCCGCCATCCTGGGGGCTTCCCTGGCCGGTTCCAAGTCCCTGACCTCCACTTCCGGCCCCGGCCTGTCCCTCAAGCAGGAACTGATCGGCTACGGCTGCATCGCAGAGATCCCCTGCGTTGTGTACAACGTCATGCGCGGCGGCCCCTCCACCGGCATGCCCACCGGCCCGAGCCAGTCGGACGTGATGAGCGCCAAGTGGGGCACCCACGGCGACCACCCTGCCATCTGCCTGGTACCGGCATCGGTGCAGGAGACCTACGAAGAGATCATCCGTGCCTTCAATCTCTCCGAGAAGTACCGTACCCCGGTCATGGTCATGCCGGACGAGATCGTGGCCCACATGCGCGAGCGCATCGTGTTCCCCGAACCGGGCGAGATCGAGGTCGTGCCCCGCAAGACCCCGACCGTGCCGCCCGAGCAGTACAAACCCTACGACACCAGCTTCGGCGACGTGCCGCCGCTGGCCGCCTACGGCACCGGCTACAAATTCCATGTCACCGGCCTCAACAAGATGCAGGACGGTTTCCCCACCACCAAGGCCGAGATCGTCCAGGCCGAGGAAGAGCGCCAGGTCCGTAAGGTCAACGCCAACGTTGACGATATCGTCACCTTCGAGGAGTATCTGCTGGATGACGCCGAGGTCGTGGTCGTGGCCTACGGTTCCACCTCCCGTTCCGCGCGTTACGCCGTCAATGCTGCCCGCGAGCAGGGCATCAAGGCCGGCATGTTCCGCATCAAGACCTTCTGGCCGTTCCCGGACAAGCAGATCAAGGCCCTGGCCCAAAAGGCCAAAGGTTTTATCGTACCGGAGATGAACCTGGGTATGGCTGCCCTTGAAATCGAGCGCAACGTTCAGGGCAAGGCCCCGGTTCTCGGCATCTTCCGCGTTGACGGCGAGCCGATCAACCCCGACCAGATTGTTGCGAAGATCAAGGAGGTTAAATAACCATGGCTTTTGATTACGACAAGTATATCCGTCCCGGCAAACTGCCCCACATCTGGTGCCCCGGCTGCGGCCACGGCATCGTCATGAAGGGGCTCATCCGGGCGATCGATACCCTGAAACTCGATACGAAGAACACCGCCATCGTCTCCGGCATCGGCTGCGCATCCCGCCTGCCCGGCTACATGGACTGCTGCACCCTGCACACCGCCCACGGCCGCGCTGCGGCCTTCGCCACCGGCGTCAAGATGTCCAAGCCCGAGATGAATGTGATCCTGGTGGGCGGCGACGGCGACGGCACCGCCATCGGCGGCAACCACTTCATCCACGCCTGCCGCCGCAACATCGACATGACCTACATCATCCTCAACAACAAGATCTACGGCATGACGGGCGGCCAGTTCTCCCCCGCCACGCCGACCGGCGCCAAGGCCTCCACCACCCCCTACGGCAACCCGGATCCGCCCTTTGACATCGCCAAACTGGCCATCGGCGCCGGCGCCACCTTTGTGGCCCGCGGCACCGCTTACCACGCCACCCAGATCGACAAGTTGATCGCCGAGGCCATCCAGCACAAAGGCTTCTCCGTGGTGGAGATCCTGGACGACTGCCCGACCACCTACGGCCGCCGCAACAAGTTCAAATCGGTCATCGAGATGATGAATCATCTCAAGGAGATCGCCGTGCCGGTCAAGGCCGCCGAGAAGATGACCGCCGAGCAGTTGCAGGGCAAGGTCCTCACCGGCGTCCTCTTCAAGGAAGAGCGGCCCGAGTACACCGTCGAGTACGCCAAGGTGATCGAGCGCGCCCAGGCCAAGTAGTTTCCATCCGGGAATTCCGGATGAGAAACAGCTTGTTTTCAATTACAGGAAAAGGAGCGATAGAGAATGTCCAGATATGAACTCAGGTTTTCCGGCGCAGGCGGACAGGGGCTGATCACCGCCGGGATCATCATGGCAAAAGCCGCCTCCATCTACGAGGGGAAACAGGCCGTTCAGTCCCAGAGCTACGGCCCCGAGGCCCGCGGCGGCGCATCCAAGTCGGAGGTCATCATCTCCGATGGGCCGATCGACTACCCGAAGGTCACCCAGTGC
>Ga0207857_1000537_pt1 | contig 10348 bp, 5 predicted proteins | sample LuqExpMetageno22_FD_187780 | JGI IMG/M metagenome (GOLD analysis project Ga0207857, IMG submission 187780) | Tropical forest soil microbial communities from Luquillo Experimental Forest, Puerto Rico - Sample 22 (SPAdes) | ecosystem: Environmental > Terrestrial > Soil > Tropical forest ... | reverse complement strand
TTGCGCAGCCCGCCAAGATTTCCATCTCGCGTCCGCGCGATTTTCTCAACCACGCGGCCATGCTCTACTTGTTTGCCGGCCGGCCGCAGCCGTTGCCGCGTGATCGCAAAATTCACGCCTTCATGCCGGGCGTTTATCACGGCAGCCTGAATCCAAAGAGCGGCGAGAGCATTTATCTTGCGCCCGGCGCGGTGATCTATGGCAGCCTGAATTTGTGGAAGGTGCACGATGTGCGCGTCTTTGGCCGGGGAACCATCGTGTACCAGGGGTCGCAAGATCCCAATGCCGACGAGGGTTGGATGCAAAAGCCGGATTGGCACTGCATTGGCGCTTACGAGGCGCACCATGTGCAGGTCGAGGGCTTGACCTGCGTGGTGCGGGCGCGTACCTGGTCGATCCAGATGAAGGACTCAACCGGCTTTCTCTACGACGATCTGCGCGTGATGGGAGGCAATCCTGGCAACGCCAATCAGGATGGCATGGATTGGCTGGGTGGTGGAGATGCGGTGGTGCGTAATAGTTTCCTGCGCGCCTCCGACGATGTGTTCGCTTTGCAGGGCAACTGGGATGGCTATACTCAGGCTGATCTGGTCCGTCCCGGTCACGATGTGAGCAACATTTTGATCGAGCACAGCCAGGTCTCCACGTCGATCTCGAATATTGTGCGCGCGCAATGGCCGCAGAAAAACTTCAACTCGCGCAACTTTACAATGCGCGATGTGGATGTGCTGCACGGCGGCATTGGCGCATGCGGACAGCCTTTTGCGCTGCTGGGCATGTGGGGCGCCAACAATGCCAGCGGTCTGCATACCGGCTATGCCTTTGAGAATATCTTTCTGGACAATTGGTATTCGCTGGTACAGATGGAGCAGCAGAAACCGCAGCTCAAGGATTTTGTCTTTCGCAATATCTGGGCGCTCGATCAGCCGCAGGTGGTGGATTCCACCATTACCGGCAACGTGAGCGGTGTGACCTTCGACAATGTGAAGATGGGCCAGAAGCGTGTGGAGGGCAATTCCGATTTGCCGTTGGTGGTGAATGGTGGAGCGCAGCCTGTTACCTATGCGCCAGCGCCGGGAACCACGGCGGCCTTTACCGTGGAGCCGGTGCTGATTGCTCCTGGCCGCGAGGTCACCTTCCGCGCTCGCGTTGTGCCGGGAGCACGTTATACCTGGCTGTTCGGCGATGGTACGCGCGCCGAGGGACGCGAAGTGACGCATCGCTATCCGGATGCGTACGGCACGGACTACGACGGCAAAGAGGGCGCGGGACGCTTTCGCGTGTTGCTGCATGTGGAAACGCGGAAGGGTGAGGACTGGGCAGCGCAGGGCGTCGTCGTGGTGTCGCAGTGGAAGGACGCACAGGAGAAGATGCCCGCCACCGACCCTGGCCTTGGCTGGCAGATTTATCCCGGCCCATGGACACAGTTGCCGGACCTCAGCAAGGAGATGATGGTTCTCAAGGGCGAGTCGCCGGGAGTGCATGCCGATGCGGGGGGCTACCGAAAATATGCCGTGGCGTGGGATGGCTACATCGACATCCCAGCCGACGGAGGTTATACCTTCCACTTGATGGCGCGGGACGGAGCGCGCCTGATGATCGACAACGTGCAGGTGGCGAAAACCGGCGAGCCGTTTGCGCAAGTCTGCGGCGCTCCCGGCAATGCCATGCGCTACGACCGTGGTGCGCTCGGTCTGCATGCGGGCCGGCACACGATCCACGTAGAAGGCCTGCATGTGCGCAGCGAAGGCGAGCCACGCATCTTGTGGGAAGGCCCTGGATTGCCGCTGAACGACGTGCCTCCGCATGTGTACTCGCATGTGCGGCTGGCAACCATCTCGCGCTAGAGCAACAGCCGCGTTGCAATGCCTGCAGCATCTCCTCTGGTCAATACGGCCAGAGGATGCTGGGGGAGCTTGTTGGGGAGCTTGCTGCGTTCAGGGCTTGGTGGCCAGGATCAGCGGCGAAGGGCCTGGAGCCGGCAAGGTGCGCGGGTTCACGAAGCCTGCGTCGGTGAGCCATGCCGCGATTTCTTCGTAGCTATAGGTGTCCCCTTCGTCGGTGTTGACCACCATGTTGATGGCGAAGATGAGACCACCCACGGGAGCGGTGCGATCCGCGTTGACCAGGAATTCCTGGATGGCAATGGTCCCGCCGGGTTTGAGCGCATGGAAGGCGCGTTCCAGGAGCTTGCGGCCGAGTTCTTCGCCTTCGCTATGCAGGATGTGCCCGATGGTGCAGAGTGCGTGACCGGTGCCGAAGTCGGCATCGTGCAGGTCGCCAGCGGTGAAGGTGTATTGCCCGTCTACGCCATGTTGCGCGGTGACTTCACGCGTCACCTTCAGAACCTGGGGCCAGTCCACCACGGTTACGTGGATTTTCTTGGCCCGTTGCGCATGGGCAATGCTCCACACGCCTGATCCAGCACCCAGATCGAGCACCGTCGGCGAGCCTTCCTGAGTTTCCAGTTGCAGATGGTCGGCAAGGGTGCAGGCGGCCGGGTAATTCATGGCGAAAAGGTCGCGCACGAAGTTCTCAAAGAAGCTTCCGCCATCTTCCTGGCGATTGACGGAAAGCACGGGCTTGCCGGTCTCCACCACCTCATTGAGTTTGAGCCATTTGGGTAACAAGTGTTCGCTGGTGTGGCGGAGCAGTCCGCCTTGATAGCCGGGCTTGGTGCTGACCAGAAAGGTTGCGCTTTCCGGCGTGAGAGAAAAGAGCTCTCCTTGCCGGGCCAGGAAGTTCAGGCCGACCAGCAGATTCATGATCGCGGTGAGTCCACGCGGCGATGCGCCAGTGGCGGCGGCAACTTCCTGCACGCTCTTGGCTCCGGTGTCGAGAACATCGAAGACACGATGGCGGATGGCGGCTTCCAGCGCCAGTGGCGGCGCATAACCCCAGGCGAATTGGAAGATGCGTTCCGGCGAGACGGGCGCAGGGGGCTGCCCGCCCATAAGGGAGACCGATTCAGACATGCTTTTGACCTCGCGAGAAGGGGATTCTCTTGGTGTGCGGAGCATAGCAGGGAATCGGAGAAAAGTCTTCTAAAAATACCTTGTGTCGCGGTGCATGGAACTTGCGCGGCACTTGAGCAAAAGCAGGAGTCTCTTCCGGAGGCATGCCGCAAAGAATTGCGCTCCCTCTGCGACTTTTTCTTGAGGAAAAGCTACAGGGGGAGCGCACTCAAAAGCGAATGTATTTTGAAAGTTCTGTGAAGTTCGTACTGGTTCCCTGCTGCTTGCCAGGAAAGAAACTACTTCGGCAGCAGGGTGGTATCCCAGCCGCCGCCAAGCGTGCGAACCAAGCCCACATTAGCGACAAATTGGCGTGTCTGCAAGTCGATGGCGGTGCGTTGATTGTTCAGCAAGGCTGTCTCCGCCGTGAGCACTTCAAGATAGCTGGTGACGCCGCCCTGATAGCGCTGGTTGGCCAGATCCAGCGAGTGTTGAGCGCTGGCTACGGCACGCTGTTCGACGGTGGATTCCTGTTCAAGGATGCGAAGGGTGGATAGCTGATCTTCCACGCCGTTGAAGGCATCGAGCACTGTGGCGCGATAGCTGGCGGCCTGCGCCTCGTAGTTGTGGCGCGCTGCATCGGTGAGCGCATGACGCTGGCCCGCGTCGAAGAGCATCTCCGTGGCCTTGGCGCCGAGCGACCAGAGAATGCTGGGGCCGGTGAGCCATGTGCCGGAGTGCGTGCTTTCAAATCCGCCGGCAGCCGTGAGCGGAAGGCTGGGATAAAACGCGCTCTGCGCAATGCCGATCTGGGCATTGGCCTGGGCGGCGCGGCGTTCGGCCGCGGCAATGTCGGGCCGGCGCTCGAGCAACTGGGACGGCACTCCCAGTGGAATCTTGGGCAACGCAAGATTGAGTGGACTGGCGGTCAGTTTGAAGCTGGCTGCGTTCTGGTTGGTGAGCGTGGCCAGGGCGTGCTCAAACTGTGCGCGAGCCACGCCAATCTCTACCGCCTGTGCGCGCACGGTTTCGAGCTGGGTGCGGGCTTGTGCCACATCGGCCTCGGTGGCTACGCCGCCCGTCATGCGCGTTTCGGCGAGCTTGAGCTGATTTTCGAGGGTAACGATGGTTTGTGCGAGCAGTTGCGCGGTGGCATCGAGTCCGCGTAGTTGAAAATAGTCGGCGGCCAATTCGGCATGCAGGCTGAGGTCCAGCGTGGCCACGTCGGCGGCGCTGGCCTGAACATTGGCTCCGGCGGCTTCTATGTTGCGACGGATGCGGCCCCAGAAATCAGGTTCCCAACTGGCCTGCCCACCGAGCACAAAGTCGTTGTAGTGGGTGGTGGTGCCGGCAGAAGGACGGTTTTCCGAAAGGTCGCTGCGGCCGGTGGAAACGCTGGCGGAAACGGTGGGAAACAGGCCCGCGCGGGCCACCGTGACCTGATCGCGCGCAGAAAGATAAATCTCCGTGGCGCGGCGCAGGTTCTGGTTGTCGGTGACAATCCGCTCTTCAAGTGCGTTCAGTTGCGGGTCCTGGTAGACCTCCCACCACTTGCCGCGCAACATGCCATCGGAGGGATTGGCGGCACTCCATGCGCCGCCGCGGGGATTCTCGGGAGCAGTAACAGAACTTGCTCCGGTTTCGCGATAGGCCTCCGGCGCGGTGAGCGCGGGCTTGGCGTAGTTGGGGCCTACGGGCTTGCAACCGGCAAGCAGCACAGAGAGGGTGAGGGTGCCTGCAAGGGCGGCGGGTCCTACCCGCTTCCGCAGAGAGAGCGGCAGAGGGCGGAACCGCGGCGAGGCTTCTCCGGTACTGGTGGTGCTGCATGCGAAAGGCTGCGCGTCGCGTTGCGCCATGGCTACTTCTTCTCCTGTGCCGACTGCTTGGCGGCCTGCGCAACAAAGACGGTTTCACCTTCGATCAGCGAGTCAGGCGGATCTTGAATGATCTGGTCGTCTGCGCCGATGCCGCTCACGATCTGCACGGTAGCGCCGTCGTCCTCGCCGATGACCACCGGGGCCAGATGCGCCTTGTTGCCGTTGACCACGGTTCCCACCAGCATGCCCTGCTGGCGGAAGATGAGAGCGGCAGAGGGAACCATAAACACCGGCGTGGAGCGCGGCGTCTTGAAGTGGACCGAGGCGAGCGAACCGGGCAGCAGTTCACCGCCCTTGTTGTCCACGTCTACCTCCACCAGCAAGGTACGGCTGGCAGGGTCAATGGCCTGCGCGGTGCGCACCAGAGTGCCCTGGAAGGTACGGCCGGGATGCTCGGCAAAGGTCAGGTCTACCTTCATGCCGGGCTTGACCGTAGGCGCGTAGGTTTGCGGAAGGCTGGCGTAAACACGCAGTGTCTGGATGGCCTGCAGATGGAAAAGCTCCTTGGCCACGCCGGAGTCGATCAACTGGCCGGTATCCACGGTGCGGGCTGTTACCACGCCGTCAAAGGGGGCGTAGATTTTCTGGTAGGACTGTAGTTGCTTGAGCCGGGCCACGTTGGCCTGCTGCGAGCGGACGGCGGCAGAGGTGGCAGCCGCCTGATTGACGTAGGAGTCGGCATCCTGCCGCGAAACAGCATTGGTGCGGACCAGCCCGGAGTAGCGCTCGGCTTGCGTGCGGGCCTGGGTGGCATTGGCTTCGGCCGTGGCCAGATCGGCCTGCGCCTGGGTCAACTGCTGATCCACTTCAGGCGCGGAGATGACGGCCAGCAGCGCGCCTCTCTTCACACGCGATCCAATGTCGAAGTACCAGCGGGCCAGGTAGCCGGAGGTGCGCGCGTAGATGGGCGAATCGGTATAAGCCGTGACGTTGCCGGGCAGCACGAAGCTGTTTATCGGAGCACCAGCTTTGGGTTGCAGCACGGAGATGGAGGGCGCTGCCTGTTCCAGCGTGCGTTCCGCCAGGACCGTGCGCTGATGGATCCGCTCTACGATACCCACTACGGCCAACACCGTGAGTACGGCGGCGCCAATGCCGACGCCGGCCAGAGCCATACGCGGCGAGAGAGTGCGCGCGGGGGCTTCAGGAGAGTTGGGCCCGGAGGCAGGCTGCGAAGAAGGTGTACGTGCGTCGCTCATGGGCTACTCCGAAAGCGGATCGTCGGCCGCGTTCTTATCCAGATTGTTGAGGGCTGCGGTACCGGATGCAGCCTGGTGCTCGGCCTTATGCCGGGCCTTGCGCCGCTCCAGGCGGCCATGCAGGAAGCTGAAGAACGCAGGCACAAAGAAGAGAGTGGCCACGGTGGCCAAGAGCAGGCCGCCAATCACCGCGCGGCCCAACGGGGCATTCTGCTCGCCACCATCGCCCAAGCCGAGCGACATGGGCACCATGCCGATGATCATGGCCAGTGCGGTCATCGCCACGGGACGCAGGCGCACAAAGCCGGCATTCAAGGCTGCCTGCCGCGCATCGCCGGCTAGCACTTCCAACTGCTCGCGCGCAAAGCTGACCACCAGAATGGAGTTGGCCGTGGCCACGCCCATGCACATAATGGCTCCGGTCAAGGCAGGAACACTCAGCCGGGTGTGGGTGAGGAACAGGAACCAGACCAGACCGGCCAGCGCCGCGGGCAGCGCGCTGATGATCAGGAAGGGATCGAGCCAGGACTGGAAGTTGACCACGATCAGCAGGTAGACCAGCAGAATGGAGAAGGCCAAACCGATCAGCAGTCCCATATAGGCCCGGTACATGGTTTCGCTCTGGCCGCGCAGAACAAAGTGCGAGCCCTTGGGAAGATCCTTCTCGTGGGAGGCAACAATGGTCTGCAGTTTGCGAGTGACGGAGCCCAGGTCCGTGCCTTCCACGTTGGCAAAAATGTCGACTACTGGTTCCACGTCGTAATGGCTTACCAGACCCTGCTCCACGCCTGGAGCGATGGAAACCATGTTGCCGAGAATTTCGGTGGGCAGCATGGCGCCGGGTGCTGCGGTGTTCGCCGTGGGGCTTACTGTTTTGGGCAGTGAAGCGCTGGTGACGGGAATGGAGCGCAACGAATTGAGCGAGTCCATCCGATACTGCGGCGTGGAGATCACCACGCTGTAGCTGACGCCGTTGCGCGGGTCCAGATAGAAATTCGGCGTGGTCTGGAAGCTGCCGCTCAAGCTTACCAGCAGGCTCTGCGCCACGTTCTGCTGCGTGAGGCCGATCGTTGCCGCGCGGGTGCGATCCACATTGACCCGCATCATGGGCTGGTTGAAGGGCTGCTGGATGCGCGCGTCGGTGATGCCCGATACCTGGCGGGTTTCATCCAGAATGCGATTGGCCAGCATGCGGTTGCCCTCTTGATCGCGCCCGATCACCTGCAGGTCGATGGGCGAGGAGAGGCCAAAGTTGAGAATCTGGGTGACGATGTCCACGGGGAGCACATAGAACGTGACGCCCGGGAAATCGTGCGCCAGCGTGACGCGCAGTTTGTCCAGATACTCGGTGGTGGGGCGATGCTCTTCGGTGAGCTGGACCTGAATGTCGGCATCCGCGGGGCCCACCGGAGCGGAGGTGGTGTAGGAAAGGTTCAGGCTGGAGTTGGGCAAGCCAATGTTGTCGACAATGGTGACCAGCTCCTTGGCAGGAATCGTTTGGCGGATCTCCTGATCGATCTGATCGCACAGCAGTGCGGTTTCCTCAATGCGCGTGCCGGTATGGGCGCGCACATGGATTTTGAACTGGCCTGAATCCACCGAGGGGAAGAAGTCCTGCCCCAGCCATGGGGTCAGGAATCCAACCGACGCCACGCTGAAGAGCAGGAACAGGATCAGGAAGACGGTCGCGTGATCCACGGTGAGCGTGAGCAGCCGCAGGTAGCCGGCGCGGAAGCGCTCGAAGCCGGACTCGAACCCTTTCTGGAACAGGACAAACGGATTGCGGCTCGGGCGATTGGCGTCGTGCTGCACGTGGGCTTTCAGCAGGTACTTGGCCATGGTGGGCACCAGCGTACGCGAAAGTAGATAGCTGGCCAGCATGGCAAACACCACCGCCTCGGCCATGGGCACGAACAGGTAGCGTGCCACCCCGCTCAAGAAGAACATGGGCACAAAGACGATGCAGATGGAGAGAGTAGAGACGAAGGCCGGAACGGCAATCTGCGCGGAACCTTCCAGAATGGAGGGCTCCAGATCGTGGCCTTCTTCGAGGAAGCGGTTGATGTTTTCAATGGCCACCGTGGCATCGTCCACCAGGATGCCGACGGCCAGCGCCATACCTCCGAGGGTCATGATGTTGATGGTCTGACCCAGTCCGTAGAGGGCGATGAACGAACAGAGGATGGACAGCGGGATGGAGATGGCGATGATCAACGTGGAGCGCCAGCTCCCCAGGAAGATGAGAATCATGATGGCCGTCAAGCAGGCGGCCACAATGGCTTCTTTCACCACGCCGTTGACGGCGCTGCGCACAAAAATCGACTGGTCAGTGAGCCGAACCACCTTCATATTGGGCGGCAGAAGGTTGCGCTGGGTGGCGCTGTCAATCTTCTTCTTCACGCTTTCGATAATGTCCAGCGTGGAAGAGGAGCCGGTCTTCATGATGCTCATAACGGCGGCGCGGCGTCCGTCGACGCGGACTATGTTGGTTTGCGGCGGATTGCCGTCGCGTACGTGGGCCACATCGCGCACATAAATGGTTGCGCCGTTGAGCTGCTTGATGGGCAGATTGTTCAACTCTTCGACGGCCAGCGGAGCGGAGTTGGTTTCTACCGCGTAGTCGAAGCGATCAATCTTGATGGTGCCGGAAGGCGCGATCAGGTTCTGCGTCCCGAAGGCTGAAACCACGTCGGACGGCGAGAGGCCTTTGGCCTGCAAGGCGGTCAGATCGAGATCCACCATGATCTGGCGCTGCTTGCCGCCGTAGGGGAACGGGGTCATGGCGCCTTCAATGGTGGCCAACTGGACGCGGATGGTGTTGTTGGCATGGTCAAACAACTGCTGCTCGTTCAACGTGGGGTCGCTGATGCCCAGTTGCAGAATCGGCACGGTCGAGGCGTTGTACTGTACGATCAGCGGCGGCGTGGCGCCAGTGGGCAAAGAACGCAACTGCACCTGATTGATCGCCGTAACCTGGGCAATGGCATTGCCGATGTTGACGTGGGGCTGAAAGTAGATCTTGATGATGCCGATGCCGTTCAGCGATTGCGATTCGATGTGTTCAATGTCGCTGACGGTGGTGGTCAACGAGCGCTCAACCTGGGTGACAATGCGGTTGGCCATCTCCTGAGAAGACAGACCGTTGTAGCTCCAGATCACGCTGACCACAGGGATATCAATGCTGGGAAAGATATCGGTCGGCATCTGGAGGATGCTGAAACAGCCAAGAATCAAAATTAAAAGCGCGCCGACGACAAAAGTGTAAGGCCGTCTGAGCGCGAGCCGCACAATCCACATAGGGCGAGTACCCGTTCCGGAGCCGGAGCGCTCCCTGTGTTCAGAGCCCCTGCGAGGGGGCCTCGAATACGGGCGGCAGAGCTAGCAGCACGCGTGCCGTGAGTAGCGGAAGGTCCAGTTCACAGGAGAGTTGCCGGGCAGTGGTTAGACCACCGGGCGTGTCTTCATCATGAAACTACAATGTTAGTCGAGACGATCGGACAAACGGACACAGCTTCCCCAGAAACCGCGCCTACCGGTACAGACGCATCCGGAAGGCCGGAAGACGCCTGTATCCAGTCTATCGTGTGCGAAGGAGTCAGCTTGGAGCGGCCTCGAAGCAGGCTGACGCCCTGCGAGGTGCAGTCTGCGCAGGTGTATGGATGCCATCTCTCGGAGAACTGCAGTGTGTTTCTCTTTGCCCGGTCCACGGGCCTGCGTCCAACCCCAGCTCAGAGCAAGAACGGTCTGTTGGCTTCCGCCACAAGGCGGCTACCGGCTCTCCTGAGGGGAGGCCAGCAACCGGTCAATGGCCGGGGCCAGAGTCTCAGGTCTTGTGGAAGGAGCAAAGCGCCCCACCACCCTGCCCTGGCGGTCGACCAGAAATTTAGTGAAGTTCCATCCAATACGTCCTCCCAACAGGCGGGAGAACAGGCCCGGCTGTTCTTTCTTCAGATAACGGTAGAGCGGGTGGGTATGCGGACCGTTGACCTCGATTTTGTCGAAGACCGGAAAGCTGACCCCAAAGTTCGCCTGACAAAACTGGCCAATCTCTGCCGCGGAGCCTGGTTCTTGTCCTCCGAACTGATTGGAGGGAAAGGCCAGCACGCTGAAGCCCTGGGGATGCTTCTGCTGGTAGAGAGCCTCCAGAGCCGCGTATTGCCGGGTAAAGCCGCACTGGCTGGCGGTATTCACAATCAGGAGTACCTGACTCCGAAAGCTCGCCAATTGAAGAGGTGTCCCATTGAGCAAGGGGGCAGAAAAGGCGTAAATCGGGCTGGAAAAGCTGTTCATGGCGGGAAATCCTCATTTTTGACGGCTG
>Ga0207857_1000533_pt1 | contig 10375 bp, 10 predicted proteins | sample LuqExpMetageno22_FD_187780 | JGI IMG/M metagenome (GOLD analysis project Ga0207857, IMG submission 187780) | Tropical forest soil microbial communities from Luquillo Experimental Forest, Puerto Rico - Sample 22 (SPAdes) | ecosystem: Environmental > Terrestrial > Soil > Tropical forest ... | reverse complement strand
ATCATCACCTCGAGTGTTGGCGCCTACAGTTTCATTTTATAGATCCAGCGCTTCGCCGCAGGCCTTTCCCTGCACATTCCAAACCTTTTCCCGCTCGCGAGCAGAAAGATTTCGGGCTTCTTCCGCACGAGAGGTCTGCGCAGGATCGACTCGCATCTTGTGCGGAGCTGTCCGCGCTCAGTGAGCCGTGGTACGCCAAGGAAAGGAGGCAGGAAGCGACAGCTTGGGCGGTCTTGGAATCTGATCGAAGAGTGCGTGCAGCTACCACTGCAAGGAGCGGTCGAGGATGCTGGCGGAATTGAGCGCGGCCCCCGAGTCGGCCGCAAGCTGCGCCGGACGAGGTTCCTCCACCACCGGGAGCACTGCACGCTCCGGCTCGGATTTCCCTTCAATCACGGCGTGCACTGTGCCGGTAGCTGGAACCAGGCGCGCCACCGCTGTGCCGTTCTTGACCAGCAGGAACGACAGCCCCTGGTAGCGCACGCGGTTGATGCACTCGGCAAAGTTCCGCGAGGCCTCCGTCACGCTGATCGAGCGCTCTTTCACGCAATCAGATTATCAGATTCTTTATCGTCTGGACTTCTTTTGTGCCTCTCCTGCAAGCTGTTCCAGCAGCCGGTCAAAGTCTTCCAGGCCAGCGTATTCGATGATGACCTTGCCCCGTCCCTTATGGTCTTCAATCGAGACCTTCATGCCCAAAGAACGCTGCAGTTGTTCCTGCGCTTCTTTGACGTTCGGGTCAACAACCAGCTCTGCCTTTTCGTCCTTGGCTGCCTTCGTTTCAGGATGCAGAATGCCCTGCACATAGTTTTCCGTTTGGCGAACAGAAAGCGAAAGTGCGATCACCCGTTGCGCGGCTTTTTCGATCTCCTCGCCATGTTCCAAGGCCAGAAGAACCTTCGCATGGCCGAAGCTCAGCTCCGCCTTCTCCACCTTTTGCTGGACTCCGGCAGGAAGCTTCAGCAGGCGCAGAAAGTTGGCAATCGAGGTACGATCTTTTCCCGTGCGAGTGGCCATCTGTTCCTGCGTCATATGGAACTCGCGGGTCAGGCGTTCAAAGGCGCGCGCCTGCTCCATCGGATTGAGATCCGCACGCTGCAGGTTCTCGACGATGGTGATTTCCATGGCCTGCTCGTCGGAAACCTGGCGCAGCACCACGGGAATCGTCTTCTTGCCTGCAATCCCAGAGGCTCTCCAGCGGCGTTCTCCGGCAATCAACTGGAAGCGGCCGTTGGCCAGGGGACGAACCAGAATAGGCTGCACAACTCCATTGGCGCTGATCGAGTTGGCCAGTTCCGCAAGCTGCTCTTCATCCATGTGCTGGCGTGTCTGGAAAGGGTTGCGGTCAATCTGTTCCAGAGGAATCTCGCGCGGTTTTCCGCTGTCAGGCTGTGCGGGCGCATGGGCCGCAGCAGCAGCTTGGGGAGCAACGCGGGGGAGCAGTGAATCGAGACCTTTACCGAGAGCGCGGCGCTTCATGTCGTGTGCAGAGTTACTCATTGCAATAGTCCTTCATGCCCGGAAGTCCACACAGGCCGGGGTGGTGATGAATGAAGTTGAAATAAACAATCGAGCTTCAGGCTGATCAGGCGTAAGGCCAGAAGCGGACCCTGTTTTCTTTGCCGGATTTTGTCTCTGCGGACGAGCTTTCCGCCTTGGCAGTTTCCAGGTCCCGAGGTGCGATGATTCCATTCCGCGCCATAAACTCGCCGGTCATTTCAAAATAGGCTTCCGTTCCGCGCGAGCGGGGGTCGTAAAGAGCCACAGGCTTGCCGTGGCTGGGGGCTTCCGCCAGGCGAATATTACGGGGAATCACGGTCTGGTAGAGACGATCCTTGAAATATTCGCGCAGGGTATCGGATACCTGCTGGGAGAGATTCGTACGATCGTCGTACATGGTAAGCAGAACGCCTTCAATCGTTAGGTCGGGATTGAAGGAGGCGCGCACCCGCTCCAAGGTAGACACCAGCTCGGAAATCCCCTCCAGCGCGAAGTACTCGGCCTGCATGGGAACAATCAAGGTCTCGGCAGCGGAAAGCACATTCAAGGTCAAGAGATCGAGCGCTGGCGGGCAATCCAGAATGGTGAGGTCGAAGCGATCCTTCACGGTGTTCAGCGCGGCGCGCAGGCGGAGGGTTCGATCAGCCGCGGCAGCCAGCTCGACGTTGGCGCCGGTAAGATTCTTGGAACCCGGCATCACCCAGAGATGCTCCAGCAGCGTGGTCTGAATGGTCTCTTCCGCGGTGGCATCGCCCATCACCACGTCGTAGACGGAACAGGTATTTTCGTCGTGCTGAAAGCCGACGCCGGAGGTGGCATTGGCCTGGGGATCGAAGTCGACCAGCAAGACGTTCAAGCCCTGTATGGCGAGACAAGCCGAAAGATTAATGGCGGTGGTTGTTTTTCCAACGCCGCCTTTCTGATTGACGATACCGATGATCTTGCCCATGACTCTCAAGAGTAAGGGGAGATGGGGTTTGGGACCAGCAAGTTGCATTGTGGAGAACGGGGGCCGGCTGTGGAAAGGAATTCGACCTCAAGGAATCCAGACAGGCTAATTACATGGAACGTAAGGAGTTCCATGTAATGGAGGGATCGAGGAGAGCATGGGGTACCTGGGAGTAAATTGGTGGAAAACTTTCCCGCTCTGCACTGATCAAGATGCAGTGAGGAGAGAGATTTTTGAGCCGTTCCGGTTTGGGAAGAGGTTCGCTTGCGAGAATGTTCCACGTAGAACGCTCTGTAGGATTTCTTCATTGTTCCACGTGGAACATCGAGACGCTTTCCAGATCCATCTCTGCCCATGTTCCACGTGGAACAATTGGAAAATCTCCGCTTTCACTTTGAGCGATGTTCTACGTGGAACACTGAACCTCGTAATTACCTCACCAACACAAAAGGCCGGCAAGTGTCTGCCGGCCTCCCTCTTCCTTCTGCTCTCGATTAACCCTTTCGCCCCAACGCCAGAATGCCTTTCTCGCTTCCTGGCAAGGGACGTCCCTCGTCCCATTCGAAGCCAACTCCTGCAGCCGTCACGAATCCCGCCAGATCCTCCCTGGTCGTCATCAATACCATCTGTCCTCCTGTGCGAACCAAGCTAGCGGCCGCCTGCACGGCTGCTTCCATACGGTCCACGGCACGCAGCGTCACACAGTCGAAGGCCTCGCTCAGGGTTTCCGCACGGCCATGGGCGACGCGCGCCTTCAAGCCCAGCACGCGCACCACTTCTTGAAGAAAAGCCGCCTTCTTCCCCTGGGACTCAGCCAGCACTACGGCAATCTCCTCCCGGCAAATGGCGACAGGAACTCCTGGAAAACCACCGCCTGAGCCAAAATCTAGCAATGTGGCGATCCCTTGAGGAAGAAGCCGCGCACAGCCAATGGACTCCAGGAAGTGCCGGCTCAAAATTCCATCCTCGTCGCGGATCGCGCTCAGGTTGGTGCGCTCATTCCAGCGGACAAACAGTTCGAAATAGGCGCCGAACCGTTCTGCCTCCCGCGCGGAAAGCTCTTCGAGTCCAGCCGAAACAAGGAGCCGCTGGAGTTTGCTTTGTATCTGCTCAGTTCCCACTGTTTGCTCCCTCCTGCTGGCTTTGTTCACGCCAGCCTGTCGCAGCTTCCACAAACGCGGCAAAGATGGCACGCGACAACGGTTTCAGTGCGTAGGTCCTCTCTGGATGCCATTGCACCGCCAGTACAAAATGTCCCTGGCTAGTCCCTTCCAGGGCTTCAATCACTCCATCCTCTGGAGAAACCGCAGCAACGTGCAATTGCCCGCCCGCTACACGAACTGCTTGGTGGTGCGTGGAGTTCACCAGCTCTTCCTGCGCCTCACGAGCCAGCGTCGCAAGCCTGCTCCCTGGATCAATGTGGATGGCATGCGCTTCCGCCGTTTCACGTCCGGCGCGGTGAACAACCGAGGTATGCAAATCCTGGATCAGGCTGCCGCCACACCACACATTCAGCGACTGGCAGCCCTGGCAGATGCCAAGCACCGGCTTCTTCAAGTTGAACGCGTCCTGCAAGAGCAGCTCATCCATAGCGGTGCGCGCTGGATCTGCCAGGCCACACGCCGCCTCACGCGTCGCGTTATACCGCTCTGGATCCACATCAAACCGGCTACCGGGCAACAAAACCCCTTGGGTGGAGGCAAGCGTACGTGCAATCTCTGCCTGCGTTGCCTCCATGGGGATCACAACCGCCTCAGCGCCTGCCGCTTGCAAGGCGGCAAGATACGGGTCAAGGGAGCTCGCGTTATACACGGCATCCGAGCTGGGTATGGGAAGAGCAATCCGCACACTCATGGGACCTCCTACGAAATTTTGAGATTAACTGGCCAGAGCCTGTGCTTCGCGATCCAGCAATTCTTGAATTCTGTCACGAAGACGGGCCGTCAATTCCTCTGTCTGGCGCAGCGTCATACCGCGGGTCTCAATCGGCTCCCCCACGATCAATTTCACTTGAGTGGGGAACAGATGACGGGTATGGATGGGAAGAAGGTCATACACACCAACCAGAGCCAGCGGAACCAAAGGAACCTGGGAACGAAGAGCCAGATAGGACGCGCCGGCCAGAAAAGGCTTCAGATTGCCGTTCGGAGTTCGTCCGCCTTCTGGAAACACGAACAGGGGCATGCCGCCCTTCAGCGCTTTAACGGCCGCACCCAGGCTCGCCATGGCCGCATGGGTATTTTCCGTATCGATTGGCAACTGGCCGGAACGGTTCAAATACCACCCAATGAATGGAATTGGCCAGAGAGCTTTGCGCGCCAGAATCCGGAACTGAAAGGGCAAGGACGCGAAGACAACCGGCGTATCCATGTAGGAGGTGTGATTGGCTGCATACACCGCCACAGGGTGCCGCTGCAGAATCTCCGCACCCTCCACCGTCAGCCGCGCTCCACTGAACAGAACCATCCAGCGCGCCCAAGCCTGCGCAATCCGGTGCTGAACGCGGCCTCGCTTCTCTATACAGGAAAAAACCAAAGCCGTCGATCCAAGAAGGATCGTGACCAGCGCCATCAGCGGCATATGAATCAGGTTCGTTCGCCAGCAAAGAAACCAGGACAACTGGGCAGGACGACGCACGCGCTGTGTCAACGTTCTTTCTCCTCGAGCAATCTGCGAACTTCTCCTACCAGATAGACGGATCCCGAGACCACAACCGTCTCAGCCTTTGCTGCCAGCGCGCGGTGGATCGCCTCCTGCGGAGATTGGGTCTGCTCCCAATGCGCTCCCTGGGAGCGCGCCACATCCGCCAACTCCTCCAGAGCAGTTGCCCGGGGACTATGGATCGGCGTGAGCAAAATGCGATCGAAGAGCGGAAAAAGAATCTCAGCCAGCTCGCGCAGAGGCTTATCGCGCAGACAACTAAAAATCAAAACAGAGCTTGAATTATACCGCATTACGGTACTTAATCCGGCAGCCAGAGCTCTTGCTCCCGCAGGATTGTGCGCCACGTCCAGTAGCCATTCCCTGCCCTGGGCCTGGAATTTCTCCATCCGTCCCGGCCAGCGCGTAAGAGCGATTCCACGCCGGATGGATTCGGCTGTGATCTGACGGAAGCAAGCCTTGGTTGCGAGCTCTTCTGCCGCGGCCATCGCCAGTGCAGCATTTCTCTGCTGGTGAGCGCCGGCAAGCGGAAGATCTATCTGCACGTCCTCACCGAATATCTTCAGCGTGTATTGAGAGCCAGTGCCGGCAGCAGGCAAGAACTTCTCTGCCCACACGGCACGTGCTTTCAAGCTCTGCTGTACTTCATTGAGAACCTCATCAATTTCTTCGCTCTGCGCCAAGCGCACAAGAATTCCATCTGGACGAACAATGCCGGCCTTCTCGCGCGCAATTGCGCTCACGGTCGAACCCAGCCACTCCATGTGATCCAGTGAAATGTCCGTAATGATAGAGAGCAGAGGGTCGACAACATTGGTTGCGTCCAGACGCCCGCCCAGGCCGACCTCCAGCACCGCTACTTCGACTTCCTGTTCCGCAAACCAGCAAAAAGCCATGGCGGTAAGAACCTCGAAGAAGCTTGGCATCTGAGCCAGACGTCCGCCATCGACCAGTTCCCTGCTTGCCCAGTCGACGCGCCAAAAAATCTTGCCGAATTGCTCGTCGGCAATCTCCGCGCCATCCAGGCGCAACCGTTCATTCACTCGCTCCAGATGCGGCGAGGTATAGAGTCCGGCCTTTAATCCAGATGCGGTAAGAATGCTTGCCAGAGTGGAAGCTGTAGAGCCTTTGCCGTTGGTTCCTGCAATCAGCACACTGGGAAACCGCTTGTGCGGATCACCGAGAGCGCCGAGAAGAACACGGATCTCATCAAGCGAAAACTTCCGCCGAGGTGCGTTCCCGGCAACATGCAGCTCGGGAACCATGGAATTCAACCGCTCAATGGCTGTCTGATAAGACATGGAAACTTCAGTATACGAGCCCTCCGCTCAGGCTCGATCCCGGGCTATTGCCGGAGTAGCATCTCCAACGCCAGCCGAGCATTCTGCAGACAACTGCGCGCCTCTTCTTCAGAAAGCAAGCCCTGGTGCACAGCTTTCTTGCCGCAGTCGTTCACCTGATTGGCTACACGGGGAAAATCTGTATCAAATCCTGTCATCTGCAAATTGTTGTTGACCTCATGCAACAGGTTTCCAAGTGTGGCCGTATTTCTATAACGCGTTCGAACCAGCTTGGAGAGCTGCGGGGGCAGCTTCTGCTTAATAGCCTCTTCCAGCACCGAGCGGCACATGACGGCACAGGCAGTAAACATCCCGTAGAAATAGCAACGCGTAGCCTCGTCCAGATAGCGGTCAGCTTCTTCGGAACTACTGGTGGCCACCACGCACTCTCGCAGGTGCGTAGCGCGCATAACCGCTGGCTCCACCATTTCCAACAATTCCAACGCAAAGGCTGTGCGCAGCAAATCATTTTCCTGGCCATCCAGAGCGCGCTGAATCTCCATCCACTCTGGTGCGTCTCCCTGTCCTTGCTGCTGCAAGCGCATGAGAGAGGTCAGCCGTTGCCGCGCGTGTGCCACAAATCCAACCTGCATGGCTTCGCCTGCACGCTTCCACTCTGTCACAAACTCTTCAGGGTCCTTCTGGTAACGCGCTTCCATCTCATTGAACACGACAGAGGGCAACACACCCTTCAATTGTTCAAAGCGGCCAGTACGCGCAAGCTCCGCAACGGACTCGCAAAAGTCCCGACCCGGAGCTCCATCGGCGGACATCCGCATCAATTCCGTCTCAAGGCGGCTTATATCAATCCCCATACGCAAACTCCTAAAAGCGCTACCAGAACCAGAATAGCGAGAGAAACAAAAAAAAGAACACCTGCTTTATCGGAAAAGATCGCTTTCTATTCGCCCCGCCAAAAACATCCCGTCCCTATCTTCAACAGCTTGCCGCATTCCTGTTGAAGCTGTGGAAACGCCGTCCCCTGTGTAAAGCTTGTCCTTTCGAAACCAATCAGTGCAAAGAACTTGATCTTCGTTTCCACAATTGCGCCCGATTTTCCTTCACCGGTCTTCCTCAAAGCTGTGTGAATCGTGGAGAACAAGCTACCGTTTTTCCGAGCTTCCACCGGGTTTTCCAATTGTCCTTGTTTTGCCTGTCCAGTTTTAGAAAAAAGGACACAAGTTCAAACATCTCGTATTCAACAAGATCTGCCAGTTGTCCACTTTTCCACGCTGAACTACGGGTACTACGGGGTTATCTCTTTCTTTCACATGCACAAAAGCAACACCCGTCGTCCTTCCGCATCCTCCTCCGTGCCAGCCTCCGGTGCTCACAACTGCGCTCGAAATCGAATGTCCCGAGAATCCAGAAAATCGACGAGTTTTCCACCCACCGCAAAAAGCCGCGGATCGCTAGAATCAAGGGAAAGAAAAGACAGCCACTTCCACGCGGCAGCCGAGTGTTGTAGAGTGAGGCCAGCATGGAAAAGTGGCATCGGGAGCATCGAAAGCGCTATGCCGAATGCTGAAACGGAACAGGGAACGCCGGCCGTCGAGGGGGCAGTGATGGAGATTACCGTTAGCCGCCAGGATCTGGTGAAAGAACTGACCGCCACCCAGAGCGTGGTGGAAAGAAAAACTACCATTCCGATTCTGTCCAATTTTTTGATCGAGGCTGAAGAAGACCGGCTGAACATTACCGCCACAGACCTGGACCAGGCGATTCGCACCAGCACGGAAGTCAAGATCAAGAAGCCGGGATCCTGCACGATTCCAGCGCGCAAGCTCTACGACTACATCAAGCTCTTGCCCGATGGCGAAATCTCCATCAAGTTACTCGAGAACCACTGGGTCCAGATCCGCAGCGGCCGGTCCAACACAAAAGTGGTCGGCATGGCGCGCGCCAACTATCCCCAGGTACCCGAGTTCCCTGCCGTTCCCGCCACCACTCTGCCGGTGCTGGCGCTGAAGACGCTGATCGCCCGTACCATCTTCGCCATCTCCAATGAAGAGTCCCGCTATACCCTGAACGGCGCCCTGCTGGTTTTGAAGGATGAGTCGTTGGCCATGGTTGCCACCGACGGTCATCGCCTGTCGTTTGTAGAGAAGGCCAATGAGACTCTTCAGGGCATCAGCGGCGAAAAGCGGGTTCTGATCCCGCGCAAGGCTCTGCAGGAACTACAGCAACTGCTTTCTAATACCGACGCGGAGACACTTGATTTTGCCGACGACGAGCACACGCTCTTCTTCCGCATCGGACATCGCACCTTAAGTACCCGCAAGCTTTCCGGGCAGTTCCCGAACTTTGAGGCTGTCATGCCGCGCGACAACACCAAGTTTGCCGTGGTCCGCTGCACGGAGCTCTCGGCAGCCATCCAGCGCGTGGCCCAGTTTGCCGACGAGCGTTCCGGCGCCATCCGCATGCGGCTGGAGGGAAATGAGCTGAAGGTGAGTGCCAACTCCGCCGAATCGGGCGAATCCGAAGATACCATCGATACGCCGTACTCCAGCGACCCGATTATGGTGGGCTTCAACTCTACCTATATTCTGGACTTCCTGAAGGCAATCGGAAACGAAGGGGAAGTTCGCCTGGAATTCAAGGACTCCCAGTCCGCCGGCCAGATGCGCCCAGAGCCCGGCGATACCGAGCCAGAATATCGCTATCGGTATGTATTGATGCCGATGAGAATCTGAGCAGGTACCGCAGGAAATAGAGCAGCTTTAAGATATCCAGAAAATAACGGCCCGTATATGTATTTTTGTATACATATACGGGCCGCAGTATATTTGCCCCAAAAAGATACAAGTGTCATGATTTTGTATTGCCTTACAAGATGGAGAAAATCACGTAAAATATTGATAAATAGAGATAAATACAAAAAACGAGCCGAATCAAAAAAACAAAATCCTAACTAGAACTTTGGCAGCCAAATTGCAAACAGTCTTTGTTAAAGATTGCAGGACATCCTGACGCCCCCGGAAGGTTGTCCTGCAAATGCAGAGCAATATCGGTAACCTGTGTTGATTGCCATCCCTTGCCTCGGGCCATCTGGCTTTCGCACCAGACATAAACCATTAAGTTGACGCGAGATCCATTTCTCGTTTTTTCCAATATCGGGCCGGACTTGAGTTTGTTCCTCAGAAATAGATGAGCATTTTGAGGTAAGCGGGCCTGGTTTTGGAGGAGGAGACTCATTTGAAATCCCATCGGATGATCACTCGAACACTCGTATTGTTGGCACTTCTGATATTGGCTCCGTTGTCAGTGTTGGCACAGGTCACCAAGGGTTCGATTTCCGGCACAATCGTGGATGCCTCGGGCGCGCTTGTCAGCGATGCCTCTCTGAAGGCGACCAACACAGAGACCGGAGTCAGCTATCAGGCAGTTTCGGACAAGTCCGGCCTGTTCCGCTTTAGCTTGGTCCCCCCGGGCACCTACCGCCTGGAAGTTTCCAAGGCTGGTTTTGAAACCAAGGCTGTTACTCGTCTTGTGGTGCAAACCTCGCAGGATGCTGGTTTGGGAGCGGTTGCGCTTTCCGTCGCCGGTGCCAAGACTGAGGTTCAGGTTTCCGAAACCGAAGCTCCTCTGATCGAGACCACGCAGGCTCAGATCACCAACACTTTTGCTACCCAGAATATGGGCTTGCTGACTGGCGTCAACGAGAACCAGGGCCTTGATAATCTTGCCCTGCTGGTTCCTGGCGTCAATTTGTCGCGCGGCAATAACTTCTCGAACTCGAACGGTGCTACCTTCACATCGAATGGTATCCGTGGCCGCTCCACCGATCAGCAGATCGACGGTCAGAACAACAACGATAACTCTGTTGCTGGCCCCTCTATCGCTGTTTCAGACGCAGAGTTTGTCAGTGAGTACCAGATCATCACCAACAACTTTGGCCCTGAATATGGTCGCAATGGCGGCTCGG
>Ga0207857_1000531_pt1 | contig 10413 bp, 9 predicted proteins | sample LuqExpMetageno22_FD_187780 | JGI IMG/M metagenome (GOLD analysis project Ga0207857, IMG submission 187780) | Tropical forest soil microbial communities from Luquillo Experimental Forest, Puerto Rico - Sample 22 (SPAdes) | ecosystem: Environmental > Terrestrial > Soil > Tropical forest ... | reverse complement strand
GTCGAGCCACGTCGCCGAGGTCCAGGACTCCTCGCTCGGGGCCCAGTCCGCGAGGAAGGCTAGGACGGTGCGCACACGCGCCTCGTCCTGCGCGCGCACGTCCAGCCATGCCGTGACCCGGGACGGGATGGCGTTGACGCCGTTCGGGTCGACGCGGACCTTGCCGACCGTCGCAAGCGCCCCGGCCTCGGTCGCCGTGGCCCGCACGTGCTGGACGAAGGTGGCGAGGTCGAGCATGGGGTCGCGCCTGTCGTCGAGCGGCGTGGTGCCGGCGTGGTTCGCCTCGCCGCGCAGCTCGACGCGCCACCGCCCGTGCGGCCAGATCAGGCGGCCCACGCCGACCGGCTGGCCGGCGTGGACGAGCCCGCGGCCTTGCTCGACGTGCAGCTCCACGAAAGCGCCGACCCGTGCGAGCGCCTCGCGGTCCGGGCCGAGGGCCTGCGGGTCACGTCCCGCCGCGCGCAGCGCGTCGGCCATCGTCGTGCCCTCCGCGTCGCGCAGCCCACGAGCACGATCCGGCGCGAGGGCGCCCGTCAGCAGTCGCGACCCCGCGCACGCGACTCCGAAACGGGCGCCCTCCTCGTCGGCGAAGCAGGCCACGCCGAACGGCCGGCTGGGGCGTACCCCCCGCGCACGGAGCACGTCGAGCGCCGCGAAGGCGCTGACGACGCCGAGCGGCCCGTCGAACGCGCCGCCGCCGGGGACCGAGTCGAGGTGGCTGCCCGCGACGATCCCCGGCTGGTCGTCGGGGTCGCCCCACCAGGCCCACTGGTTGCCCGCGCGGTCGGTGACGAGGTCAAGGCCGCGCTCGGCGGCTTGCGAGACGAACCACTCGCGCAGGAGGTGGTCCTCGCCCGTCCACGCGAAGCGGTGGTAGCCGGCGCCATCCGGCGCCCGGCCGATCGGGGCGAGGTCGGCCCATGCGCGCCGCAGCGTCGCCTCGGCCGTCACGCCCGGCCCTCGCGCATCGGGAGGCGCAGTCCGTGCGCGTCGGCCACCTCGTCGGCGCGCTCGTACCCAGCGTCGACGTGGCGCAGCACGCCCATCGCGGGGTCGTTCGACAGCACGCGCGCGAGCTTTCGGGCGGCGAGGTCGGTGCCGTCCGCCACCGACACCTGCCCGGCGTGGATCGATCGGCCGATCCCGACGCCCCCGCCGTGGTGGATGGACACCCAGGTCGCGCCCGACGACGCCGCGACGAGGGCGTTCAGCAGCGGCCAGTCCGCGATCGCGTCGGAGCCGTCGGCCATCGCCTCGGTCTCCCGGTACGGGGACGCGACCGACCCGGCGTCGAGGTGGTCGCGGCCGATGACGACGGGCGCGCTGACCTCCCCGCCGGCGACGAGCTCGTTGAACCGGAGCCCGGCGCGGTCGCGTTCCCCGTGCCCGAGCCAGCAGATCCGCGCCGGCAGCCCCTGGAACGCCACGCGCTCCTGCGCGGCCCGGATCCACCGGTGCAGGTGGTCGTCGTCGGGGAACAGCTCGAGGACGGCCTCGTCGGTCGTCGCGATGTCGCGCGGGTCGCCGGACAGGGCGGCCCAGCGGAACGGACCCTTGCCCTCCGCGAAGAGCGGCCGGATGTAGGCGGGCACGAACCCCGGGAAGTCGAAGGCTCGCTCGTACCCGCCGCGCCGGGCCTCGTCACGGATCGAGTTGCCGTAGTCGAACACCTCGGCGCCGGCGTCCTTGAACCCGACCATCGCCTCGACGTGGCGCGCCATCGACTCCCGGGCGCGCTGCGTGAACTCCTCGGGCTTCGCGGCGGCGTAGTCGGCCCACTCCGCGACGTCGACACCGAGCGGCAGGTAGGACAGCGGGTCGTGGGCCGACGTCTGGTCGGTGACGACGTCGACCTCGACGCCGCGTCGCAGCAGCTCGGGCAGGACGTGGGCGCAGTTGCCGACGAGGCCGACCGACACGGCCTGGCGGTCGCGCTTTGCAGCGAGGACCTGCGCGACGGCATCGTCGAGCGAGTCGGCGACGCGGTCGAGGTACCGGTCGCGGACCCGGCGGCGAAGCCGTTCGCCGTCGACGTCGACGATCAGGCAGGTCCCGCCGTTGAGCGTGACCGCCAGCGGCTGGGCGCCGCCCATGCCGCCGCACCCGCCGGTCACCGTGAGCGTTCCGGCGAGCGTGCCGCCGAACCGCTGGGCGGCCACGGCGGCGAGCGTCTCGTAGGTGCCCTGGAGGATCCCTTGCGTGCCGATGTAGATCCACGAGCCGGCGGTCATCTGGCCGTACATCGTCAGTCCGAGCCGCTCGAGCCGGCGGAACTCGGGCCACGTCGCCCAGTCGCCGACGAGGTTCGAGTTCGCGATGAGCACGCGGGGTGCCCACTCGTGGGTCGTCAGGACGCCGACCGGCTTGCCGGACTGCACCAGCAACGTCTCGTCGTCGCCCAGCGTGGTGAGGGTGCGGACGATCGCGTCGAACGCGTCCCAGCTCCGGGCGGCCCGGCCCGTGCCGCCGTAGACGACGAGGTCGTCGGGCCGCTCGGCGACCTCGGGGTCGAGGTTGTTCATGAGCATCCGGAGCGGCGCCTCGGTCTGCCAGGACCGGGCGGTGAGCGTGGTGCCGCGCGGAGCGCGGACGGGGCGGGGGCCGGCGGTCATCGTGGCTCCTTGCCAATGGCGGCGTCGAGGACCTCTCCGGACGCGACCAGCGCGGTGACGGTCTCGATCTGGGGTGAGAGCACGCTGTCGGGGCCGGGCCCGGCGACGCCTCGCGCGCGGAGCAGGTCTCGCACGGCGCCCGTCGCGGGGGCGGGGGCGAGCGGACCGCGCAGGTCCATCGCGCGGGTCGCGGTGAGCACCTCGATCGCGAGCACCCGGCCGAGCGCGTCGACCGCGCGCCGCAGCTTGCGGGCGGCGTGCCAGCCCATCGACACGTGGTCCTCCTGCATGGCCGACGACGGGATCGAGTCGACGCTCGCGGGAACGGCGAGCCGCTTGAGCTCGCTGACCAGCCCGGCGGCCGTGTACTGGGCGATCATCAACCCCGAGTCGACACCCGGGTCGTCCGCGAGGAAGGCGGGCAGGCCCTGGTTGCGGGCGACGTCCAGGAACCGGTCGGTGCGCCGCTCGGACATGCTCGCGACGTCGGCGACGGCGATCGCCAGGAAGTCGAGCACGTACGCGACCGGGGCGCCGTGGAAGTTCCCGTTCGACTCGAGGCGACCGTCGGGAGCGATGACGGGGTTGTCGATCGCGGCGGCGAGCTCGCGGTCCGCGACGACGCGCGCGTGCGCGACGGTGTCGCGGGCGGCGCCGTGGACCTGTGGCGCGCACCGGAGCGAGTAGGCGTCCTGGACGCGGGTGCACCCCCGGTGGCTCGCCATGATTCCCGATCCCGCCAGGAGCGCCCGGATGTGGGCCGCCGACGCCGCCTGCCCGGGGTGCGGACGGAGGGCCTGGAGGTCGTCGGCGAACACCGCGTCCGTGCCCAGCAGGCTCTCGACGCTGAGCGCCGCGGCGACGTCGGCGGTTGCCAGGAGGCGGTCCAGGTCGTGCAGCGCGAGGACGAGCTGACCGAGCATCCCGTCGGTCCCGTTGACCAGGGCGAGGCCCTCCTTCTCGGCCAGCACCACCGGTGCGAGGCCGGCGGCGGCGAGGGCGTCGGCCGCCGGTCGAAGGGTGCCGCCGGCATCGCGGACGTCGCCCTCGCCGATGAGGGCGAGTGCGCAGTGGGCGAGCGGTGCGAGGTCGCCGGAGCACCCGAGCGACCCGTACTCCCGCACCACGGGCGTGATCCCGGCGTCGAGCATCGCGGCGTAGGCCTCGGCCGTGGAGAGGCGGATCCCGGTGCGGCCGGTCGCGAGCGTGGACAGGCGGAGCAGCATCAGCGCCCGCACGACCTCGCGTTCGACCTCGGCGCCCGTCCCGGCCGCGTGCGACCGGATGAGGCTGCGCTGCAGGTCGGCGCGTCGCGCGACGGGGATCGCCCGGGTGGCGAGCGCCCCGAACCCCGTCGAGACGCCGTAGTGCGGGTGGGTGTCGCTCGCGAGGGCGTCGATCACCTCGCGGCCGGCGGTGATCGCCTCTCGGGCGTCCGGTCCGAGGCTGGCGCCGGCTCCGTCGCGGGCGACGGCCACGACATCCGACTCCGACAGCGGACCCACGCCGACGACGACGGTCGCCGGGGGAGCGCCGAGCGGCGCGATCGGTGCGAAGGCGGTGCTCATGTGGTCCATGAGACCGCCGCCGGCGCCTCGGCGAACCGGCGCGACGGCGGCTACTGTCTGGAATACCAGACAAGCGGGAGGGGCGGTCAGTGCCGAGCAGCGACGTCCCCGCGGCCGACGGCGCCCTGCGGATCCTGCGGCACCTGTCGCGCTCGGGGCCGTTGCCCGCGGTGGCGATCGCGCAGGCTGTGGGGCTTCCACGCTCGACGACGTACCACCTGCTCGCGGTCCTGGGGCAGCACGGATTCGTCGCCCACCTCCCCGAGGAGCGCCGCTACGGGCTCGGCCTCGGCGCGTTCGAGCTCGGCTCGGCCTACTCGAGGCAGGCGCCGCTCGCGCGAGCCGCCCGACCGGTGCTCGCCAGGCTCGTCGACCAGGTCGGGGAGAACGGCCACCTCGCGGTGCTGCACGGACGTGAGGTCCTCTACGTCCTCGAGGAGCGGGCGACCGGCCGACCCTCGCTCGTGACTGACGTCGGCGTCCGACTGCCGGCCCACCTCACCGCGAGCGGTCGCGCGATGCTCGCCGCGCTGCCCCGACCGCAGGTTCGTGCGCTCTTCCCGGACAAGTCCGCGTTCGTCGACCGCACCGGCCTCGGCCCCCGCCGTCCGGCCGAGCTGCGCGACCTCCTCGTCGAGGTGCGCAGGCGTGGCTGGGCGGCGGAGGACGGCGACGTGACCCCGGGCTTCGCCTCGGTGGGTGTCGCCGTGCGCGACCACACGGGGCATCCGATCGCAGGCTTGGCCGTGACGTTCGCGAGCGCCGACGTCGACGCCGCGCGGGCGGAGTGGCTGGCACGGGCGGCCGCACGGGCAGCGGCGGACCTCAGCCGCCGCGTCGGCGGCGGTCGTAGAGCGGAGGCGCCTCCGTTAGCGCCCTAGGCTGGGCGCATGGTCGCTTACCGAAACCTCGGCCGTTCCGGCCTGAAGGTCACCGAGATCACCTACGGCAACTGGCTCACCCACGGGTCCCAGATCGAGAACGACACCGCCAAGGCCTGCGTCCGCGCAGCCCTCGACGTCGGCATCACCAGCTTCGACACGGCCGACGTCTACGCCAACACCGCCGCGGAGACCGTCCTGGGCGAGGCGCTGAAGGGCGAGCGCCGCGACGGCCTCGAGATCTTCACCAAGGTGTTCTGGCCCACCGGCCCGCGCGGCGCCAACGACCGCGGGCTCAGCCGCAAGCACATCCTGCGCTCGATCGAGGGCTCGCTCTCGCGGCTCCAGACCGACTACGTCGACCTCTACCAGGCCCACCGCTACGACCACGTGACGCCGCTCGAGGAGACGATGCAGGCGTTTGCGGACGTGGTCCGCTCCGGCAAGGCGCTCTACATCGGCGTCTCCGAGTGGACCTCCCAGCAGATCCGCGCGGGCGTCGGGCTCGCCCGGGAGCTGCACGTGCCGCTCGTCTCGAACCAGCCGCAGTACTCCATGCTCTGGCGGGTCATCGAGGACGAGGTGGTCCCGACGAGCGAGGAGCTGGGCCTGTCCCAGGTCGTCTGGTCGCCCGTGGCGCAGGGAGTGCTGACCGGCAAGTACCTGCCGGGTGCCCCGGCGCCGGCCGGCTCCCGCGCCACCGACGAGAAGGGCGGCGCGCAGGTGGTCCGCCGCCTCACCGAGAACGAGGACGTGCTCACCCGGGTGCAGAACCTTCGCCCGGTGGCCGACGAGCTGGGCCTGACGATGGCGCAGCTCGCGGTCGCGTGGGTGCTGCAGAACAAGAACGTCGCCGCGGCGCTCATCGGCGCGTCCCGGCCCGAGCAGGTGGCCGAGAACGTCAAGGCCTCCGGCGTGGTCATCCCGGCCGAGCTGATGGCGACGATCGACGAGGTCCTGGGCGACGTCGTCGTGCGTGACCCCGCTCTGACGGCGCAGAGCTCGCCCGCCGCGGTCTGATCCGCGGGCAGGACACCGGTGGGGGTGGGCCTCGTAGGCCCGCCCCCACCGACTTTGTGACGACCGTCACTACTGCACCGACGGAGGTGCGGCGGGTCGTCGTGCGGAGGCGACCCGCGGCGGCAGCCCAGGTCAGCCGACGATGCGGGTCCGCCGTCGGAGCGGCGACTACTTACTGAGGGGCCCGATCGACGTCTGCCGCTCCTGAAAGCGCTTGCAGGATCGAGGACGTCTTGTCCCGTCCGCCGCACCCGTGGCGTAAGGAGCTCGCCCCGGATGCAGTCCTCGATCCACTCCCGCCACGCCCACGCCCAGCCGCCCGACTACGCGCACGAGCTCGGCGGCCTGTCGTCGATCGGCGGGGTCCTTCGACGGAGGCGCACGGGTAGGCACGGCACCCTCGCGGGGGGCGGCACCGTGCGCCGGCTCGGCGTCGGCGTGCTCGCCTTCTCGCTCTCCACGGGCCTCCTCGGCGGCCTCCCGGGTGCCACGGCGGCCAGCGGCGACCACGGACTGCACACGGGGACCCTCGCGGCGAGCCGGACGGTGACCGCGCCCGCCGGCGCCACGTTCACGCTGCAGGACCTGGAGCTCCCGCAGGTCGTCCTGCCCCCGCCGCCGGCCCCGGCCCCGCCGCCCCCGCCCCCTGCGCCCCCAGCACCCCCCTCGACCGCGCAGATCAAGCAGTTCGCGGCCTCGCTCGTCGGCTCCGGCCAGTTCGGCTGCCTCGACAAGCTGTGGAACCGCGAGTCGGGCTGGAACCCGGCCGCGCGCAACCCGTCCTCGGGTGCGTTCGGCATCCCCCAGTCGCTCCCGGGCTCGAAGATGGCCGCCGCGGGAGGCGACTGGCAGACCAACCCCATGACGCAGGTGCGCTGGGGCGTCGACTACATCAAGCGCGCCTACGGCAGCCCGTGCGGGGCCTGGGCGCACTCCCAGGCGACGGGCTGGTACTGACCGGCCTGGGCCGCCGATGAGCCGCCGATGAACTGAACGGGGGTCCGCCGTCGTTCTACCGGGGAGAGACCTGACGAGTCCCCGAAGGAACGAGGATGCCCATCGACGACCGCGCCGTGCTGCGCGAGCTCCACGACCGCCACGCGGCGGCCGTGTGGCGGTTCGTCGTGCACCTCCAGGGGACGGACGCCGGCGCCGACGACGTGGTCCAGGAGACGCTCCTGCGCGCCTGGCGCAGCCCGAAGGTCATGGCACAGGACCCGGCGACCGCGCGCTCGTGGATGTTCACCGTCGCCCGCAACCTCGTGATCGACGAGGCCCGCAGCGCGCACCACCGCCACGAGACCGGCACCGACGAGCCGCCCGACCGGCCGGTCGGCGACCGCACGGACGAGCTCTTCGACTCGATCCTGGTCAGCGAGGCGATGGCGAGCCTGAGCGTCGAGCACCGGACGGTGATCGCCCAGGCGTACTACGGCGGACTCACCATCGCGGAGCTGTCCGACGCGCTCGGGATTCCGCAGGGGACCGTGAAGTCGAGGCTCCACTACGGGTTGCGCGCGCTGCGGCTCGCACTGCAGGAGAGGGGGGTCGTGCGATGACACTCGAGCACGACGAGGGCCTGGAGCGGGAGCACGAGGCCTTCGCCGAATGGGATGCCGCCTACGTGCTGGGCGCGCTCGCGCCAGTGGATCGGCGAGCCTACGAGGACCACCTCGCCGGTTGCGGGCGCTGCCGGGCGGCCGTCGCCGAGCTGGCACCGCTGCCCGGGCTCCTGGCGCGCGCGCCCCGTCCGGGGCTGGACGACGAGGCGCGCGACGAACTGACGCGCGGCGAGCCCGGGTCGCCGGACGGGGTCGGGGTTCCCGACGAGACGGGCGTGCCCGACGAGCCGTGGCCCGACGAACCGGCGTGGCCCGACGATCCCGCGGCTGAAGCCGCGATGGCGGACGAGATTCCGGGCGCCGGCCCGGCGAGCGCCGGCCACCGCGTGGTGCGCGAGAAGCGCCACCGGCTGCGGCGGCGCCTCCTCATGGGCGTCGCCGCCGTGCTCATCATCGGGCTCGCCGTGGCGGTGCCGATCGTGGACATGCGCGGGCCCCAGCCCGCGCAGACGGTCGCGCTCACCGCGCAGACCGCCACGCCGCTCACCGCGAGCGTGGCTTTGACGCCCACGTCGTGGGGTACGCGGCTGTCGATGGAGTGCAGCTACCCGGCTTCGTCGGGCACGACGTCGGTGCCCGCCTACGGGCCGTCGGGCTCGGCGGCCGGCGTCTACTCGCTCGTGATCACCGACGTCGACGGGGCGACGAGCCAGGTGTCGACCTGGTCGGCTCAGCCGGGCGTCGACGTGCAGCTGGACGCTGCGACGGCCGTCCCGCTCGATCGGATCGCCTCCGTGCAGATCCAGACCTCGACGGGGACGCCGGTTCTCGCGGCCGACCTCACCTCCGGGTGAACCGCGGGCGCCCGGCTCTCGTGTACCTCCACATCGGATCGCGTGGGAGGAGCGGCTATGGGATCGATCATCGTCGGGCGGCGGGCAGGCCTCGCCGTCCTTGCCGTGGGCGGACTGCTGACGCTGGCAGCGTGCGGATCGAGCACGCCCGGCGGCGCGTACGGAGGCGCGGCGACCACCACACCGCCGGCGGCGGCCGCGGCGGCCCAGAACGCCCCGGCGACGAGCGCCCCGGCGGCCGGCAACGCCGGCGGTGCGTACAAGGCCCCGGCGGGAGCCGGGGGCGCCAGCGCGGCGGCTCCGGCGTCGGGCGCCGTGCTCTCCACCGGGTCCAGCTCGATCGGCACGATCATCGTCGACAGCCACGGGATGACGGTCTACGAGTTCGGCAAGGACACCATGGGCGCCAGCACGTCGGCCTGCACCGGCGGGTGCGCCGCGTTGTGGCCCGAGGTGCACGCGGGCACCGGGACGCCGCAGGTCAGCGGCGTGACGGGCACCGTCGGCACCATCACCGGCGTGGACGGGCAGAAGCAGGTGACCCTCAACGGGTGGCCGCTGTACACGTTCATCCACGACAAGGCGCCGGGCGACACCACCGGTCAGAACTTCATGAACCTCTGGTGGGCGCTGACCCCGTCGGGCGCGCACGTCGGCTGACCCGAGAGGGTGGTGGACGCGGCGAGCGACAGCGCCGCGCCTGACCCTCACCGGGCGGAGGTCACTGGGCGGCTCGCCCGGTGACCTCCCGTCCGTCCGGACCCGGGCGGGCGGTCAGGCGTCGGCGAACCAGCCGCCTTCGGGCGGCGACGGGCGCTCCCGCTGTGGCTGTGCGGGCTGGACGTCCTCTTCCCAGGGCCACAGCTCGACGACCGCCGCGCGCGCCGCGGCCATCGCGGCCGCCGTGACGACGGCACGACCCTCCGGCAGGCCTACGCCCGGCATCGCCGCGACGACCAGGAGGTCGCCCGGGTCGGGCACGGGCGTGAGGAACCAGTCGAACTGGAACTTGCGCGCGCCGCCACCGCCGCTGTTGTGGATGAGCATCGGCTCGCCTTCGGCCCCGTCGCCGGGGGGCATCCACCACTGCCTGCTGTCCGCGACCTTGCGCCCGTCCGGCAGCTGGACGCCGAGGAACAGCCCCTCCTGGAACCGCTGGAAGGCGTCGTGACCCATTGCCTCGAGCGCGTCGGACCGGCGCAGCAGGACGACGACCGGGAGGCGGACGCCCGTGCTGAACACCTCGATCGGCCCGAGGTGGAGCGCCGCGTCGCCGGTGCCGCTCAGCAGCTGCGCACCCGTGGCGAGGCCCGGCACCTCGTTCTCCGGGATCTGCTGGCGCCGCATCAGCTCGACGAACCGCCGCCGCTCCTCGTCGTCGGGCGCGCCGCCAGGCCCCATGCTCACGATGTTCATGCGGCGAGTGTTCTCGGCGCCGCGACCAGGGTCAACGGAGCTCGGGACCGGCGTCCGCGATGTAGATCAGCAGGTTGCGCTCCGGGTCGTCGAACGTGAACATCGGCGGCGCGAAGTCGAGCCGCAGCACGTCCTCGTGGACCGAGGCTCCGGCCGACGTCAGCGCCGCGTGGGCCTCGTCGGCCGACGGGGTGCCCAGGCGCACGCCGATCGGGATGCCGCCGCCGGGCTTGAGCAGGGCGATTCCGACCGACGAGCCCGGCGGGACGACCTCGACCCAGCGGCCGCCGGGGAACAGCTCGACGTCCTCGCGCAGCTCGAAGCCGAGGACGCCGACGTAGAACGCGATGGCCTCGTCCTGGTCCGCCACCGGGACGGTGACGCTGAGGACGCGTGTCGTCTGAAGGCTCATGCCACCAGGGGACGGCACGGCCGGGTGGCGCACAACCGGTGGCGTCAGAGGCGGAACGCCGGCGGGATCGAGCCCGCGGAGAGGCGCA
>Ga0207857_1000527_pt1 | contig 10464 bp, 10 predicted proteins | sample LuqExpMetageno22_FD_187780 | JGI IMG/M metagenome (GOLD analysis project Ga0207857, IMG submission 187780) | Tropical forest soil microbial communities from Luquillo Experimental Forest, Puerto Rico - Sample 22 (SPAdes) | ecosystem: Environmental > Terrestrial > Soil > Tropical forest ... | reverse complement strand
CGGCGGCGCCGGTCGAGCCGGAGCCGGCCGACGAGCTCCCCGCGACGCCCGGGTGGGCCCCCGTGGCCGCCGAGTCGTTCAGCGACCTGGTGCGTGGCGACGAGCCCCAGCCCGCCCGTCGTCGTGGGCTCTTCGGACGCCGCAAGGAGCGTCAGGCACCGCCCCGGACCTCGGCGCCCGCCGCATTCACCCCGCCGCCGGTCGCCGAGCCGGTCCCGGTCGCGGTCCCCGTGCCCGCCACCCCGGTCCGCTCGTCGGCCTGGGCGCCAGCGGCCAGCCCGGTGACGCCCGAGCCGTTCCCGCGGCACGAGCTAGCGCCAGTGCCCGTCTCCGCGGCCCCGGTCGCCCCAGCCCCGGCACCGGCCCCGGCCCCCACACCGGCAGCCCCCGCCCCGGCGGCGGCCTCGGCGAGCTGGGCCCCGCAGGCCTCCTGGAACCCGCCGGCACCGGCGGCCCTCAACGAGTCGGGCCGCACAGCCCCGTCGTGGACGAACACCGACTGGGCCCCGCGCTCGACGCACCCGACCGGCCCCATCCCGACGGTGCCGTCGTCGTCCGCCCCCGAGCCTTCCTCCGGCCCCCGGATCGGCACCCTGGACGACGAGGTCGCCGCGATGCTCGCGCTGCGGTCCGACATCCAGGAGCAGGCCCTCTCCGAGCTCAGCCAGCTCTCGGCCTACCGGCCGCAGGTGATGCCGGGCGCCGACCGGCTGACCCGGCGCGTACCCACGGCCGTGCCCGAAGCACCGGAGATCGTCGAGTCGGGCGCCGAGCGCGACCCGGACGTGGTCCGCTCCAAGCTCGCCAGCTTCCAGTCCGGCACGGTTCGCGGTCGCCGCGACTCCGGCCGTGGCGAGGAGACGTCATGACGTCGTCAGCACCAGGTAGTGACGCAGACCGCCCCCGCTGCGTCGTGAAGGAGGAAGTGTGACCGCGCTCAGCACCGAGGCCGCCAACTTCGGATGGCTCTTGGACAACTTCGTGCGCACCGTGCCCGGCACGCGCCACACGCTCGTCGTGTCGGCGGACGGCCTGCTCATGGCGATGTCGGAGCGGCTCGACCGCACCAGCGGCGACCAGCTCGCGGCCATCGTCTCGGGCATGTCGAGCCTGACCCGTGGCGCGTCCCGCCAGCTGCAGGCGGGGGAGGTGCGCCAGGCGATCGTCGAGATGGACAACCTCTTCCTGTTCCTGATGAGTGTGTCCAACGGGTCGGTCCTTGCCGTGGTGGCAGACTCCAGCTGCGACGTGGGCCTCATCGGTTACGAGATGGCGATGCTCGTGGCGCGCACCGAAGCGACCCTGACGCCCCAGCTGATCACCGAGATGCGTGGGCAGCTGCCGGTCGACGGTGCCACCAGGACGACTGCGGGCTGAGACGGAGCCGTTGATGGCAGACCACGTGGAGTACGAGGCGAGAACGGTCCGGCCATACGCCGTGACCGGGGGCCGCGTGAAGTCCTCGCGGGCGGACCTCCCTATGGAGGCCCTCGTCGAGCTGATGCCCGGTGCCGTGGCAGGCACCGGCCTCCCGCCCGAGCGACGCGCGATCCTGCATCACGCCGCCGGCGGCTACATCTCGATCGCCGAGCTCTCGGCGCTGCTCCACCTTCCCCTCGGGGTCATCCGAGTCCTCGTCAGCGACCTCGCGGACCAGCAGTACGTGCGGGTGCACTCGTCGCAGCCGCTCGATGTCGAGACCGGTCAGTCCCCTGCCCTTTCCCTGAGCGTGTTGGAGAGTGTTCTCAATGGCATCGCAGCCCTCTGACGCCCCGATGACCGCCCAGGGTGGCACGGGATCGGTCGCCCCGACCGTCGTCAAGATCGTCGTGGCCGGCGGCTTCGCCGTGGGCAAGACGACGTTCATCGGCTCGATCTCCGACATCGAGCCGCTCAACACCGAGGCCGCGATGACCGAGAAGTCGGTCGGCATCGACGACGCGGGTCTGATGTCCGACCGCAAGACGACCACGACGGTCGCCATGGACTTCGGGCGCATCGCCCTCCCCGGCCACCTGTGGCTCTACCTGTTCGGCACCCCCGGCCAGGACCGGTTCCTCTTCATGTGGGACGACCTGGTTCGCGGCGCGATCGGCGCCGTCGTCCTCGTGGACACGGACCGGCTCGACCAGTGCTTCCCGGCGGTCGACTACATGGAGAGCCGCGGCATCCCGTTCGTCGTCGGCGTCAACTGCTTCGACGGCATCGCCAAGCACTCCCTCGAGGACGTCCGTGCGGCGCTGGCGATCCCGGACCACGTGCCGGTGCTCTACACCGACGCACGGTCGCGGGCGGCGACGAAGCAGTCGCTCATCGCTCTGGTCCAGCTGGCGATGGCCCGCCTGCGCGCAGGCGCGACCTCCGCCCGCTGACCACCGTCGCCCGGACGGCCGTGTGTGAGCGGCGGTGCGGATCGAGGAAGATAGGGCGGTGCTCCCGACCCCGTCGCCGTTCGCGCGGCTCGGGGTGCCCGCGGTGTACGTGGACGGTTCGGCGCTGGCGCAGTACCTGCCGGACGCGCCCTTCCGTCTCACGTGGCAGGCCTGGTCCCAGGACCGCCGGCTGGTGACGAACCAGGTGGGGATCACCGAGCTGCAGGGCGCCGCGTCCTCGCGCGGCCCGGCGGCGCGGGAGGCGGCCGCCGAGGCCGAGGCCCGCATCGAGGTGCTGCGCTTCACCGACCTGGCGCTGAAGACGGCCTCGCACGTGTCGACGGCGCTGTCGTCGTTCGTCGCGCTGCACATCGGCACGGCCGTCGCGGAGCCGGACGTCGACACCGTCGCCACCTACCAGCTCGACCTCGCCCGCGTCGCCGCGCTCTACCGCCTGACCGTGGTGTCGCCCGGATGGCCCGACCGCTGGTGGGAGAACGTCTCCTGACGTCCGCTGCCTGGTACCGTCCGCTCACCGGGAGGGCTGGCTGAGCGGCCGAAGGCGACGGTCTTGAAAACCGTTGTGCAGCAATGCACCAAGGGTTCGAATCCCTTGCCCTCCGCAGAGTCGGCGGATCTGGCAGGCTGGCGGCGTCTGGGAGTTGCAGGACCCTGAACAGGGAGGCCTGACCCATGCCACGTCCCGAGCCGCACCCGGGCCCGCAGCTCATCGCCTACGCCGACCGGTTCGGGGGCGACGTCCTGGCCCTCGCCCGCCTCCTGGACGGTCCGCTCGCCGGCGCGTTCGACGGCGTGCACGTCCTCCCGTTCTACCTCCCCTACGACGGCGCGGACGCGGGGTTCGACCCCCAGGACCACACGGCCGTCGACCCGCGGCTGGGCACCTGGGAGGACGTGCGAGCCCTGAGCCGCGGCAGGGCGGTGATGGCCGACGTCATCGTCAACCACATGTCGGCCGACTCGGCCCAGTTCACCGACGTGCGGGCACGCGGGGACGCCTCACCCTGGGCGGGGATGTTCCTCACGCTGTCCTCGGTGTTCCCCGACGGGGCCAGCGAGGCCGACCTGGCCCGCATCTACCGGCCGAGACCCGGGCTGCCGTTCACGGCGATGAACCTCGGCGGGCGCCGCCGGCTCGTGTGGACCACGTTCACGCCGGCGCAGGTCGACCTGGACACGCGCGATCCCGCCGCCTGGGACTACCTGACCTCGGTGATCGACGCCCTGACGGATGCGGGGGTCACCCTGCTCCGCCTGGATGCCGTGGGGTACACCGGCAAGGAACCGGGGACGAACTGCTTCATGACGGCTTCGTCGGACGCCCTGAGCGCGCGGATCGTCCAGTACGCGCACGGCCGCGGCGCTCGGGTGCTCGTCGAGGTCCACGGTCACTACCGCCAGCAGATCGAGATCGCCAGGTCCGTCGACTACGTCTACGACTTCGCGTTGCCGCCCCTCGTCCTGCACGCCCTCACGGCCGCCGACCTGGGCCCGCTCGCAGCCTGGCTTCGGGTTCGTCCGGCGAACACCATCACGGTTCTGGACACCCACGACGGCATCGGGATCGTCGACGTCGGGCTCAGCGACCTGCTCCCCGGCGAGCCCGGGCTGCTGGAGCCCGAGCAGATCGACGCCCTCGTCGAGCGCATCCACGCCAACAGCCGCGGCACCAGCCGCCAGGCCACGGGCGCCGCCGCGTCCAACCTGGATCTCTACCAGGTCAACTGCACGTTCTACGACGCTCTCGGAGCGGACGATCGCCGCTTCCTGCTCGCCCGCCTCATCCAGCTGTTCCTCCCCGGCATCCCGCAGGTGTACTACGTCGGCCTGCTCGCCGGGCGCAACGACCTCGACCTCCTGGCGGCGACCGGTGTGGGACGCGACGTCAACCGCCACCGGTACGACGCCGCGGAGGTCGACGAGGCGCTTGCCCGCCCGGTCGTCGCCGCGACGCTCGCCGCGCTTCGACTCCGCCGAGACCACCGCGCCTTCGCCGGGGAGTTCGAGTGGCACCTCTCCGGGACCGGCGGAGAGCTCGCCTGGCGCAACGACGAGGCCAGCGCGGTCCTGACATTCGACGTCGCGGACGGCACGTTCGAGCTGCTGGCGTCGAACGACGAGGTCTCGACGGTGGTCGTCACCTCGACGTCGTTGTGACAGCGGGTCGCCCCCGCCGACCTTCACGATGCTCACACGCGGCGGGGGCCCTGCGCTCGGTCGGTTCACAGGTTCGCGCGGTCGGATCAGGCACCTGCCTGCGAGAGGACCCTTGGTGACGACACCCCTGCTGACGCGAGCCCGCGCCGCTGCGACGCCCGAGCGGACGGCCGCGACCGCGGCCGTCGGGGTGGTGCTGGCGAGCATGGTGGCGGTGGCCGGGCTGCTCGACGGGATCGGCGAGGGCGGCGACCTCTCGGCGCTGGACCGGCCGACCCTCGCCTGGCTCGTCGGGCACCGCGACGCGGTGCTGACCGGGGTCGCGAATGCGGTGAGCACCATCGGCGGCGAGGTCGTGCTGTCGGTGATCGCCGTGCTGGCGGTCGCCGCGCTGGCCTGGCGGCGACGGTTTGCTGAGGCGCTCCTGCTCGGGTTCGCGCTCGGCGCGGCAGAGTCGATCGCGTTCGTGCTCAAGCACGTGGTCGGCCGGGCACGGCCGCCGGCGGTCGACGTCGTCGGGCCCGTGGAGACGACGCTGTCCTTCCCGTCCGGTCACACGATCGGCACCGCCACGTTCGCGCTCGCGCTGGCCTACCTGTTCTGGCGGCGCAGCCGGAGCGCCCGCCGGGTGCTCGGCGGGCTGGGGGCCGCCGCCCTCGCCACCGCGGTCATGGCGGCATCCCGCCTGTACCTCGGCGACCACTGGCTGACCGACGTGCTGGGCTCGGCCGCGCTCGCGGTCGGAGTGCTGGCGCTCGTCGTGCTCGTGGACCTCTGGCTTCGGAGGCGCGGCCCGGCATGGGTCATGGGTAGGGCCTCGGACAGCGCCGCCTGAGCGGTCGGCGACGATTGCCGTCGTCGCGGGCATCGCGGACGCCCATCCGGTGGGGGCGGTGCTCGAGAAGCGTCTCGCCACGGTGGCGAGCCGGGAGCCGTAGGCCGTTGGCCTGGTCGGGTCGTCCGACGAGCCGTCATCATGGTCGTCGTGCCGCTACAACCGGATGACGAGGAGCTCGACCTCATCCGCCGATCCGGCGTCGTGCTGCGCGTGGGGCGTCTCTCGCTCTCGTCGGGCACCGGCTCCTACCGGGTCAAGGCGTCGATGGCCCGCGTCGCCGCGGCGCTCGGGATCGACCGGCACGAGGCGCACGTCACGCTGACCGAGATCACCACGACCTCCCACCGCGGCCGCTCGTTCCGCACCGAGGTGCTCGAGGTGCGGAACATCGGCGTCAACACCGACCGGCTCGCGGAGCTCGAGTGGCTGGCGCAGCGCGTCGAGGCGCGCGGTGGCTGGACCGTCGAGGAGGTGTCCGACGAGGTCGACGCGATCGAGCGCAAGGCCCCGCTGTACCCGGTGGTGCTCAGCGCCCTGTGGGCGGCGATCGCGTGCGCTGCGTTCGCGTTCCTCAACAACGGCGGGCCGGTGGAGATCGTCGGCGCGTTCGTCGGCGCCTTCCTGGGGCAGGGGCTGCGGCGGACGCTGCTCCACCGGGGGTACAACCCGTTCGGCGTGACGATGCTCGCCGCGGCGCTGGCGAGCGTCGCGTTCCTGGCATTCGTCGAGCTCGTCCACCTCGCGGGCCTGACGAGCGGCGTCCACGAGGCGGGGTACGCCGCGGCGGCACTCTTCCTGGTGCCCGGCTTCCCCCTCGTCACCGGTGCGCTCGACCTGGCCAAGCTCGACTACTCCGCCGGCGTCGCCCGCCTGACGCACGCCGTGATGATCCTCATCTCGGCCGCGTTCGCCGTGTGGGCAGTCTCGATCATCGTCGGCCTCTCGCCCGACCCGCCGGAGCCCCTGGCCCTGGGCACCGCCGCGCTCTTCGAGCTGCGGGCCGTCGCGTCCTTCGTCGGCGTCCTCGGGTTCGCGCTGATGTTCAACAGCCCGCGGCGGATGGCGCTGGTCGCCGCCGGCGTCGCCACCGTGCCGAACGTGCTGCGCATCGCCGCGATCGAGCACCTCCACTGGCCGCCGCAGGCGGCGGCCGCCGCGGCCGCGTGCCTCGTCGGGCTGCTCGCCGCCTGGATCGCGCCGCGGATGAACATCCCGCGGATCACCGTCTACGTCCCGGCGGTGACGATCATGGTTCCCGGGGTCCCGGCGTACCGCGCGGTGTTCTACCTGTCGAACGGCGACATCACCAACGCGATGGCGTACGGCGTCACGGCGGCCCTGGTCATCGCAGCGCTGGCGATCGGGCTGGGGATCGCGCGGATGCTCACCGATCGCGAGTGGGGGCTCGAGCACTGAGGGCTTTTGTTCGGCGCCTCGCGCGCCCTGTAGCCTGTCCCCCGTCTTGGAGACGTCGCATAGTGGCCTAGTGCGCGGCCCTGCTAAGGCCGTGTAGGGGGTTACCCCTACCGTGGGTTCAAATCCCACCGTCTCCGCCCGTAGCTTCAGGCATGGCCCGGTCCCACGTCGTGGGCGCCGGGCCTTCGTCTTGCCTGGTCAGCCGCCTATGCCGCGGGCTCGTCACCCGTCGGAGGCGACGGGCGCGCCGCCACCGCACGCCGCGCGGGGGCCGCGTCGACCCACACGGCCACGACGAGGATGAGCACGACGAGCGACACCCACAGGGCGGTCGCCCCGGTCGGGTAACGCCAGAAGACGAGGACGAGTGCGCCCGCCACGACGAGGGCCACGGTGAGCGCGACCGCGTAGCGGGCCACCCACAGCTGCTGCCGCGACGGCTCGCGCGTCGCGTCGCCGGCCCGGCCGCCGGTGATCCACGACAGCCCGCGCATCGTGGCCCGGCGCGTGGCGACCGCGCCGTGGGCGTGCCCGGAGAGGTACGCCGCGGCGCCGACGACAACGGCGATGGCGAGCACCAGCCGGACGGTGCCGCGCAGCGGCACGACGACGTGGTCGAAGATCGAGGAGGCCGCGGCGGGAGGCAGCGTCTCCGCAGGCACCGCGTTGAGGTACACGCCACGGCCCACCGCGATGCCGACGCCCAGGATGAGCATGGCCACCGCCGTCGCGGCCGAGACGACGATCACCGCGCGCCGGCGCCGGCCCGGCGGCGCGGCCGCGACGGACGCCACGGCGAGGACCAGGACGATCAGCGGCAGCCACGTCGAGACCCGGTCGAGCGCCCGGGTGGCGCGCTGGGCGGAGACGACCTGCGGCGACTCGAAGACGACGAACGACGCGTTGACCTCCGGGATGTTCGCCGCGAAGGACAGGCCCTGGGCCGTCAGGCGCTGCTTCACCTGGTCGATGATCGGCCCGAGCTGGATGCTGACCTCGCCGTTGGCGTTGGCCGTCAGCGCGGTGCCGGTGCCACCCGTGAGCACGGACACGACGTTGGTGTGGGCCACCGTGTTCGCCTGCGTCCACAGCTGGACGAACGCGTCGGAGTGGACGAAGTCCGAGACGAACTTCGTGATGTAGCCGTTCGCCTGGTTGGCGAGCACCGGCGCCAGCCCCACCACCTGGGCGGGGATGCGTGGCGCCGCGTTGGTCAGGCCCGTCAGGGCCTGCTGGACGAGCGACTCGAGGTCGAGCTGCGCGATGATCGCGTCGCTGACCTTGGTCGCGACCGCGTCCTGGACCGCGGGGTCCGACGCCAGGGGCGCGACGGTCTCCACGTAGCGGGAGGTGTCCAGCAGCTCGCCGTGCGCGAACCGCGCCGCGACCGCGGGGATCGCCAGCACCGCCGCGAGGATCGCGAGCGTGGCGCTCACCGTCCAGCGCACCGCCCTCACGGAGCGACGCCCGCCGCCGGACTCGTCGGTGGGCGCCCCCTTTCGCAGGTGGCCGACCTCCGCCCTCAGCGCGTCGAGCTCGGCGCGCTCGTCACCCGACAAGCCACTGTCCTCGGCCATGCCGCCCACGGAAGCACCGGCGCCGACCGCTCCACGTCATCCCTGCGGGGTGAGCCCGGACACACCCTGAGCGGGTGAGGTCAACCGACCGGGACGGCTGGCAGCCTGGATGCATCGCGGGAGGAGGACCGCCGCATGTCCGACGCGAGCGAGGCACGACGGCCGCCACGGTGGCTCCCGCGGGCATTCGCCCTGGCGGCGGTCACCGCGTTCGTGGCGGTGCTCTCGTGGCGGGCGCTCGGCGCGCTCCACCACCTGATCCTCACGGTGGTCATCGCGTTCTTCATCTCCATCGCGCTCGAGCCGGCCGTCCTCTGGCTCGTGCGTCACGGGTGGCGGCGCGGGCTCGCGGCCGGGGCGGCGCTGGGCGGGAGCATCGTGGTGGCGGTGGCCGCGGTGCTGCTGTTCGGGCGGATCTTCGTCGAGCAGCTGCTCGCCCTGCTCGGCTCCCTCCCCGACGCGTACGTGAAGCTGCAGGAGCAGCTGTCCGCCACGTTCGGAGTCGCGCTGCCCGACCTCGACACCGCGGTCCACGACGCTGTCGCCAGGTGGGGCGACGAGGTCGCGTCGGCCCTCGTGGCCGCCGGCGGGTCGCTCGTCTCCGCGCTCTTCGACCTGACGACCGTGCTGCTCGTCGTCTACTACCTCTGCGCGGCCGGGCCGCGCCTGCGGGCGACGGTGTGCCGGTGGCTGACGCCCGGCCGCCAGGCCGAGGTGCTGCTGCTCTGGGAGACCGGCCAGCGCAAGGCGTCCGACTACATCGGCTCCCGCGTGGTGCTCGCCGCCCTCTCCAGCACCTTCATGTTCTTGTTCCTGACCCTCGTGGGGACGCCGTACGCATTGCCGCTCGCGGTGTTCACCGGCGTGGTGTCGCAGTTCGTGCCGACGATCGGCACGTACATCGGCGGGGCGCTGCCGGTGGCCGTCGCGTGGGCGACCCAGGGCGGGGACGTGGCGCTCGCGATCATCGGCTTCATCGTGGTGTACCAGCAGCTGGAGAACTACGTGTTCTCGCCGAAGGTGTCCGCGCAGGCCATGGAGATGAACCCGGCGGTCTCGTTCCTCGTCGTGATGGCGTTCGGCGCGGTGCTCGGCCCCATCGGGGCGTTCATCGCCCTGCCCACCGCCGCAACGGTCCAGGCCGCGGCGAGCACGTACATGCAGCGCTACACGCTCATCGAGTCGAGCATGCTGTACGACCCCGACCACCCGACCCGTCCACGTGGGCGGTGGACGGACGTCGCCGGCGAGCCGCCGGAGTGAGTCAGGGCTCCTGCCTCACCTCGGTGATCTCGAGGCCCATCTCGGCAATTCGCTCCAGGACGGAGTGCAGCTCGGTCTGGTCCTTGAGGACGCCGACGAGCAACGTCGCGGCCGGGGCGACCGCCAGCGCGTCCATCTCGGGAAATGCGGCGGCCAGCATGTCCGAGTACGCGCAGGGGAGCCGGATCTCGTATCGCTTCACACCGCCGCCTCCTCGAGCGCCACCCCGCCGTGTGTCGATCCTGGAACCCGGGGAGCCCACGCCGCCTCGCCTAGGCGGGGTGATGTCCGCTAGAGGAGCCCGATCTCGAGCGCGCGCGTGACGGCCTCGCTGCGGTCCGTGACCCCGAGCTTGAGGTAGATGTGCCTCAGGTGAGTCTTGATCGTGTTGACGCTGAGCATCTGCAGCTGCGCGATCTCGGCGACGCTCTGGTGCCGGGGGAGCTCGCGCAGGATGTCGTGCTCCCGCTCGGTGAGCTCGCCGTACGTCCGGGTCCAGTGCTCGGGTGACGGCAGCATGGCCGCCGTCCGGTCGACGACCTCGCGCGCGAAGAAGTCCAAGTGGCCCAGCCGCCCCAGCCGCGACTCAACGAGCGATGCGCCCTCTCCGTGCCGCGCGATGAAGGGGCGGTAGGTGTTGTGGCGCCGCGCGTGGCGCAGCGCCCGCGAGAGCCGGGCGTCGGCCTCCGTGGCGCGCCCGTTCGCCTCCGCCGCCCGCGTGAGGAGGATCCAGGCGCTCGCCTCGGCACCCGGGTGCCACATCGGGGCATGCTCGACCGCCGCCAGCAGGCGGGGCTCGGCCGTGTCCGAGGGCCGGGTG